>Ga0210057_1000284_pt1 | contig 87119 bp, 91 predicted proteins | sample CryGeyCG2114_010_2_FD_183968 | JGI IMG/M metagenome (GOLD analysis project Ga0210057, IMG submission 183968) | Groundwater microbial communities from aquifer - Crystal Geyser CG10_big_fil_rev_8/21/14_0.10 (SPAdes) (version 2) | ecosystem: Environmental > Aquatic > Deep subsurface > Groundwater ... | reverse complement strand
TATGGAGCCCTGGCAAGTTTGCTTCCAGCCTTGGATTTATTCAAGTTGAGAGAGCAATAGATTATGTGAGAAATCAGGATGTGCATCACTCGTAGAAGCCTTGCCCTTTAGGGCAAGGAGTAGTCACTTTCATCAATAACTTTTTGCTGTGCTTTTTTATCAGACATTCGCACGAATCTTATCAGGAGGTCTGTTAATGCTTCCGTATTAAAGACTCGAATTTTGTGTGCATCAGTGATGAAATAGAATCTAAATCCTTCATACTTCAATTCTTTTATTGCAATTCCACCTATATGTCCGAGGGATTTTCCTTTTTGTGGAGTCTGTTCTAAAGATTGTAAATGTTCTAGAATATCTATAGATTTTCCTTTAAATCTCTTATAAATCTCTTCTTTCAAGGATGGCACAATTTCTACTTTGGCCATTTTTTCTTAGCTTCGGCGATTGCTTCTTCAATAGGTATTGCTTCTCCTTCAAATAGAAGCTGACGCAATTGCTCTTTAATAGCCATTGAATATAGGCGATTAATTATGTCGTCGTAGGAGTCTCCTTTAGTTCCAAATGATTGAAGTTTTTTCTTTGTGCTTTCATCAACTTGTATTGTGGTTGCCATAGTATCTATAGTAACTATAGTGGCTATATTTATAAAGATTTTGGTTGCGAAGGATTGTGGGGATTTGTTTTGGAATTGAATGGCATCACGAGGAGGTTTTCTTTAATAAATCGAGATAAACTTGGACCTGACATAAAATGTGCAATTTGCAGCTTTTCTTCCATACAAAATCAAGATAAACTAGAATTATAAAGATTATCTAAATCCCATGGAAAATGACTAGTTGGTATCATGCCCCTGCCGGTCTGTGGGCTCTGATGGCAGAATGGTGGGATTTGTAGTTACACTAAAGATATCTTCTTTAAACTCTCTTTAACTACTTTGATTTCTTCGGTTGCGGCTACCCAAATCCTTTTCAAACTAGCTTCGAAATAAGAGTGTACAATAAAATCTCTAAATTGAGACATTTGAAACCAGGGAACATGTTTATTCTTTTCTTTTAATGCACGCGGAATGTTCCTGCTTGCTTCGCCTATTATTTCTAACCTTCTTATAATTCCGTCTTGAATTAGCTTATTGTTGTTGAATTCTTCTTCAGAAACGCCTTTCAGGTAGCTTTCTATTTGTGTTATACTCTCTTTGATATCATTAAGATATAATTTATAGTCTCTTTTCATCTTATTATCGGTATTTCTTCACTTAGTATTCTTTTCTTCAACTCTTTTCTTATACATTCATATTCCACTAAATCAACTTTTCTTTTCAATTTTTTTTCTAAGAGAATTTTTATACCAATAAACTCAAATAATCCTATCTCATCGTCTATTTCTACAAGTATATCCACATCGCTTTTCTTGGTTTGTTCTCCTCTAGCATAACTTCCAAAAATACCTGCCTTAGTTACTTTGTTTTCTTTTAGTAAGGGGATTATTTTTTCTTTAATTTTCTCTATTTCAGTCTTATATTTCATGTTTATAGTTATGACTTTTAAGCTTTTAAGGATTGTGGGGAGGAGAATTTTGGAGCGATGGGGGTAGCAGTAGAGGGTCGAGCAGCAACCGCTGTCCAGATCGGGCAGGCCGTTGCGGCGTTTGAGCTTGTACTCCTCGAAGGCGAGGAACTCGGCGATGAGCGACCGGTTGGCCTCGCAGATCTCGGGATTGGCCAGCATCCCGGCCTTCGCCCGTTCGTACCGTGCTCTGGACATCATCGTGGCAAGAAGTAGACCTCCTTTATGAAGGGTGAACTGGTGAACGGAGCGGCGGGGTGGCGTGGAACCGCATCCGGGACTCCCCCACCGCTCGGGATGCGCACCACTCGGTTCGATGCCCCTGCCGGTCTCTGGGCTCTGATGGCAGAATGGTGGGATTTTTATTTTGAATTTAACTACAATAGTTTTTAATAAGTACTATTTTTGTTTGTCTTGATGAACAAAATACTAAATAGCATAGCACCAGTAATTGCTCAAGCTCAACATGTTAGAATCGACCCTGAAAACTTAGAGGTTTTTTGTAAAAGATTTCAAGGACTTCAAACATCTTTTAAATCTCCATTTACGGCTGTTGACTTAAGTTCTGCGGACAAAATACAACTCGATATTGCCTACAACTCTGCCAATTTTTGTTATTGGGGAGAACCTAAGTGGACCATTGAGTATCAAGGCAACCAGATAAGTGGTGCTTATGGTATGAAAGCAGCTTTTAATAGGGCTCTTGAAGAAGGATTTCATTTGCTTGATTCTTCTTATTTAGAAAGGATAGGTGAATCAGATTTTGCTCACATTACTCGTGGCTCAGGAGAGCTTCCATTGTTTAGAGAGCGTTTGGAGTTTTTACATCAACTCGGAAGGATATTAGGAGAAAGATATGATGGAAAAGCAAGAAATTTGGTTGATAGAGCTGAGGGAGATGCGTTGAGGCTTCTTGATGAGCTTACTGAAAACTTCCCATGTTACAGCGACACTACGGAATATAATGGGAAAAGGGTTTTATTCCACAAACGTGCACAGCTCGTAGTTAATAATACTCACAAAACTTTAGAATCTGAAGGTATGGGATTGATAAATACAGATCAGCTTACTGCTCTTGCAGATTATAAGGTTCCTCAACTTCTTAGGAATCGAGGAATTTTTGTATATTCTCCAGATCTTGCCGATAAAGTAGACAGACTTGAAGTTATTGAAGCTGGAGGTGCTCAAGAAACTGAAATCCGTGCTTTTACTCTTGAGGCTTGTGAACAAATGACTACCTTATTACGTTCGAGATTTCCCAGCTTAAAAGTTATAGATCTTGATAGGTGGCTTTATTTAGAATCTAAAAAAGCTTCACAAGGTGATAAACCACATCATCGTGCTTTGACTACGGCTCATTGACTGGGAGTACTTTCTTCTTGTGTTGTAATCAGAGCCTAGTATTTTTTAATGTCTTTTTGGATACAAAAACCTGTAGAGTTACACCTAGGAAAACCTTGGGAGCCAGAGAGAGAAGAGAGAGAAGAGAGAGAAGAGAGAGAAGAGAGAGAAGAGAGAGAAGAGAGAGAAGAGAGAGAAGAGAGAGAAGAGAGAGAAGAGAGAGAAGAGAGAGAAGAGAGAGAAGAGAGAGAAGAGAGAGATAGAGAGAGAAAGGAGAGATTCCTTTACTGACTCTTTGCTCGAAATCAGCCTCCAAAAGTCTTGAAATCCCCTTATTTGCCGTTTTCAAAAATTGGAGCCACTGACGCTATAAAGTCAGTACAAGTTTTACTCAAAATTTGCTAATTTCAGTGAATTTTATCGTCGATAAAAGCTATTAGAGAAATACAAACTTAAATAGAAAAGTGTCAGTTGGCGAAAATGCGATTATTTTGCCTCTTTCGATTTTTGTCGTCGGAAAATTGTAATAATCTCCACCCAAAATAGTCAAATTATCTTCCAAATAGAATCAAAGTACTTTTGGAAATTTCTTGCAACTTCTTTAGATTGAATCAAAATTCCTAGTGGCTTATCTGTCCAAACAGTTATCAAAACTGAATTATCAGTTATATCTATATTACCTGGAACAGGAAAGTCAACATATTTGCTTATAATTGGCTTAGGAGGTTTACTCATTTTTTTACTATAAGAACCTTCATTTATTATTCCCAACCATTTCATTTTTTTCTTTTTTAGTGTAGGGGCAATTTTTTTATTATTGTAATTTATTCTACCATAACAGAAGTCATAGACTTTTTCATCATAAGAAGGATCGTGCATATAGAAGAACCTTAATGTAGAACCTTCAGTTGCTTCATCCAGAAAGATATCATAAGCAGTCATTATTCCTTTCTCTCCAACGAATATTTCAGAACCTTGTTTTTCTTCATTCAAACTTAGTTTATTCAATGAAGGCAGAATTCTACTTAATAGTTCCCTTTGTTTTATTAAATCATCTTCTTTCTTATCTAATACTTCTTCTATCCTATTTGGTTCAAGAGCTTGGAAATATTTTGTTTTTTCTTTGATGGTAAAACTGACTAGACCTTTTTCCATAAGTCTTTCAAGAACTTCGTAGATTTTAGAATAAGCAACACCAGATCTTTTAGTTATAGGTCCAACGGTAGAGGATCCTTCTTTAAGCAAGGCCAAATAAGCCCTAGCTTCTCCATCTGTCAGGCCTAATTTCTTTAATTCTTGTTCATACATAAAATAGCAAATTCATATATTCTTTTAAATCTTTCTTTTATACACCCCTAACGGGGGATATAAATCTTATAAACTTAGGGTTTTGCTGAATTTTATGGAAACTGAAAGAACAGACGAAGATAGAAGAAGGCGTAGGGATCGCTTTTTGGATAAAATTTTAGTTACGGTTACAGCAATAACTGCAGGAACTGTAATGTATGCTTTAGATAAAGATTGGAGAGTTGACCAAGAAATAAACCAAATAAGAGACACTGGAAAAATTTACAATAAAGTAGTAGAAGGAACAAGGGTAGATCCAATTAGAAGTGGAAATTATAATTCTTATGAATTTGGAACAGAATATTGGGGAATTGATGATAATTGTGATGGCAATTTGGATAGAATTCTAAAAGATCCTTTTTTCAAATCCGCACCATTAGAAATCCTTCATAAAGGGGAAAAGGGATTTGATGAAGCTCTACATTTCCTAATGGGGGGAGAACCTGAAAGGAGAAATAAAAAATGAATGAAAGAACAAAAGGAAATCTGGCAACAATTGCATTTCTAACTTTGTATGGATCCTCCATGATAGGAATAAGCAATTTTGGAGGACTTGGAACTAAAAAAGAAGTAGAAACTACATATCATGGAGAAAACATAAAGGTAGTCGAAAGAAACGATGGAAGAGTTGAGGCTGTTTATATGGACAGAAGAGTAGTCCAACCATTTGGAAACCAACATTTAACATTGGTTGATAAAGACGGAGACGGTAATCTTGATTATGTCAATAAAGGAGCATTTGCTGTCGGAAGACCGGCCATGGGTGGAATGATTATAGGAGAACCAACTGATGAACAAAGAAATGATTTTGCATATCTAAGGAATTTGTTAGAATAACTCCATCTCTTTTTGTGGCAAAACTTTCAAGTACAAATGTTTAGTCAACTCGCCAATCTTAGCCACTTGTCTCTGCAATGTAGTTAGTTGTTCTTGCATAAGCTCTTTTTCCTTCTCAGCTTTCTGTAATTTCTGTTCAATTTCTGTTTTAGTAATATCAATTAACATATCATCCTCTGAAATTGTATCTCTCATTCCGAGTAATTCAGAATAATAATGAATCTTATCTGACTTTTTCCAACCGAATCTGTATTTGAGAGCTGATTCACTTTTGTACCTAGGCAACCAATAACAACAAGAGTTATGTCTGAAGTCATACATAGTGAGATCAGAGTATTTTTGACCTGCCGGACTTAATTTTTCTCCTAAAACTCTTTTAGCTAATCTCTTGAGATAACGATTTGTTGAGCTTGGATCTATATTGAAGATGTAATCTTCTGGTTCAAATTTGTTTTGCTTAACATACTCCTTAATTGTTTTTGAGCATATCATCAGTTTTATCCTTCTGCCAAAAGTTTTACTTGCCTCTTCTCTGATTGCAAGTTCTTTGAAGTCATTATGGAAATCTGAAACTTTTACATTTACTAATTCTGTTGGCGCTCTTATTCCTGTATCAAATAAAAACCAAATTAGTGCTTCATATTTATGGTTGGATTCATTTGTAAGCTGTCTTATTTGCTCTTCTGTAAGATAAACCCAATCAGGCTTATCTTGGCTTTTGTCTAAATCTTGGGTAATATTCTTAATCTCTATGCCTTTCTTGTGGTTTGACTTCATGTGCCAATGCCAGAAGGCTTTCATTTCCTTAACATAATCACCAGTTGATTTGTATTCCTTGCCGTCTTTCCTCTTTATGGTGCCATTTCGCATGCCTGTGAAAAACGAAGCAAGGTAAGTTTCATCAAGTTCGGTTAGGTTTAATCTATAGCGAGATTCAAATTCTCTAGCTAACATGGGCATACGAAGTGCGATGGAATTCAACCGAATAAAGCTTCTTCCGCCTTTTTTGTTAGATGAAGCCACATTTAGCCCTTGTTCCATATCTTGTAAGTATTGTATAATAATCGCGGAATTCGCGCCGGAAACGCTTACGATGCCGTTTGTTAGGGCTTTTGATTTCCACTTCAGGTATTTCTCTTTAATATTGTAAGGATCGTTCTTTACCATGTTGGTGTGACGTGCGATCGAAGGACTTTATAAGACTTGTCGAGAAGGAAAGGATATAATGGAAGGGATTTTTAGGCTAACTTTTTCATGATCTCTGTTTCTATTACTTTTTTAAAAACTTCATACGGTTGTGAGCCAGTTACATGAGAGTTTCCTATAACAAAATGTGGAGTTCCTATAGCCCCTATATTTATAGCTTCGGCGTGATCCTCTTTGATTTCATCTCTAAATGTGTGGTGCTGTAAACAGGAGTCAACATTACAACCTATTTGTTTAACCCATAACTTAAGATTTTCTGAATTAATAGACTCCTGATTTTCAAATATTTTATTATGTATCTGAAGGTAATGTTCATTGTTTATATTGCGTAGAATACATCTTGCAACTTCTGCCGCTTCTTCTGCAGAAGGGTGTATACTATCTAATGGAAAGTCTTTGTGAACTAGCCTTACCTTACCGGTTTCTATATATTCCGTTTTTATCTTTGGCAGTACATCTTTCCAGAAGGTTCTACAGAATGGACATTGATAATCAAAGTACCAAAACATAATAACTGGTGCGTTTAAACTCCCCATTACGAAATCATTTTCTTTTAAACTCGGAAGTGCCTTCATCTGAGAGGTTTTTGTTGCATTCAAAATGCTCTCTGAATAGATATTTAGCACATGAATCATGCATTGCAAACAATGCAAGGCATCTTCTTTACACTCTTTATCTTGATTGGGATGAATACCTTCATTTCTTTTTTTCCTAATTTCATTTAATATGGAGCAGATTTCTTCGTCCACATTTACTACTGAAAATAAAGTGTCTATTTTTTCAGCTTGGCTAATTGAATTAAATTTATCGACCCTTCTTCTGATCTTGAATTCTTCAACTCCTTGATTTTCTAAGTATAACCAGAAAATATGGCTACAAAAAAGCTCTGACGTTATTCCTATTGAAGCTATTGCAGACAAATACTGGCCGTTGACGTAACAAAATATTGCTTCCTTAAGGCTGTTCATAAGATTTTTTGGAACCCCTATAGCTACAACGTCTGATTTTATCTCTCTAATTCTTTGAATGATAAAATCCGTTTTACGCGTAAAGTCGCCTATTAATTTATTTGCTAGTTCTTCAACTAGGGCTTTTTTCTCTTTTGATTCTTCTAGAGAATCAATCTCGTTTAAGTAATCAATAACTCCGGTTTCGTAATCCCATACTTCTGGCATAAGGATCTAATTCTAGTTTCTTATATAAGGATTGTTGTAAGTTCGTATAAAATAGAAAACCCCATGATTATGCCATGAGAACATCATGCCCCTGCCGGGATTCGAACCCGGGTTTACGCCGCGAAAGGGCGTCGTCCTTGGCCACTAGACTACAAGGGCATCCCGATAAGAGCAAAAAACTGCTTTTAAAGCTTTTTGTTTTAGTTACTATTGAGGATTCAGACAAGTAGATAGTAAGACATAAAAAGCTTAGTCGGGTTAGTTTTATAGCATTAAATTGAAAAATGGAGATAAATGAACTCATATTCAAGGAATTTGTAAGGAATGGATATGCTGAAAATAAAGAGAAGAAGGTCTGGGATATTTCTGAGAGAAAATTTTTATATCTCACACCAGAGCTTGCTAAGGGATTTCTTAATCTAAGAAGTTTTCCAGCTTATAAAAAACAGGTTGTCGATAGAGAAATTGCATTGATGAAGGCTCATTCAAAAGAACTGATAAAAGAAATCAATGGAGAGAACTTTAACCTTATAGACATTTTTTGTGGCGATGGTACAAAGGCAATTGAACTGATGAAGTTATTCAAGGGTAATGGAGAAATAAAATATTGTCCAATAAATGTGACCAATTACTTGACAGATCTTGCAATTAAAAATGTGAGGGGCGCTAAAATTCCAAATGTTAAGGAGTTTGAATTTCAAAATTGTGAGTGTAATGGAAAAAAACTTGATGATTTTATTGCAGGAGTTAGGGGTGGGAAATACAGCAGGAATGTTATTCTTTTATTAGGGTCTGTGCTTGCAAGTTATGAGATAAATGACTATCTTTTCAAATTAAGTAATGCAATGTTGCCAGGAGATTATTTAATAATTGGAAATGGAATAAGGACTGGAGATAGATTGGCTTCTTTAGAAACTTACAAGCATGATATTTGGAACAGTTGGTTCATTCATTTAATGACTGGTCTTGGATTTAACAAGGAAGAGGTTAGTTATGATGCGAGATTTGGAAATTCAAGAGTTGAGATGTTTTACAAGGTGAATATTGACAAAGAGATCTCACATGGTGGGAAAAAGATATCCTTTAAGAAAGGGGATGAGATTCTGGCAGCTATTCTTTACAAGTATTTTGATCATGAATTTGAGAAATTTTGTAAAATGTATTTCTCAGAGGTTAAACTCTTCAAGGATGAAGATAATGAGTATGCTTTGGTTGTTTGTAGGAAGTGAATTATGGGTTCAATTCTTTTTTGATTAGGTTTAATAAATATTCGAATGTAAGGTATCCAGATTCAAAGTTAATTCATGATCCTGCGGACCTAGAGAATCTTTGATTCTCAGAGCCTCCAACTCAAAAGTTGAAGGGATATAAACTCCTCCTCCGTTCAAATCTCTATTTTAAATTTACATGATCCTGCGGAGATTTGAACTCCGGACCTCCGGCTCTCCTAGAACAGGAGTGGGCGTAAAGTTCTAACGAACTCTTGTCTTATAAGACCGGCGCTCTAACCAGGCTGAGCTACAGGATCATATGATAATTAGGTTAATATGCACTTTTTAATGTTTTGGTTTGGATAGATTTATATATGGGTTTTTTTAAGGGAGAGAATGGACTTTGGAGAAGAAAATGGCATATATTTCCTTGGAGGAAGAGAGCTAAGGGTTGAACATTCAGAGAGAGCTATAATGAATTACCTTAGTCAATTACATGAAAATTCTAAGATACGTTTGCACAATGGATTTAGAGAACATCACCCTCATGATGAATCCCATAGACATTATACAGGGGCGAGCAAGGGTTTAACATACGGGTTACTAACCGAAATTAGAGAATTAAGTAATACTTGAAAAGAGTAGTTTATTTAAATCCCGATTCTTTTTGACATAAATGATTATAGGAGTTGTTGGACCGATTGGTTCTGGAAAAGATTTGGTTGCTAGCTTTTTTGTTGAGAGGGGTTTTGAGAAGATTTCTTTAGGAGATGCCTTGAGAGATGAACTTAGAGATAATGGAATTGAAGTTACTAGAAAAAATTTACAAGATTTTGGAGATAAGTTTAGACTAGAAAAAGGAGCAGATTATCTAGCTAAAAAAGTTTTCATTGGTTTAGATGAAAATAAAAATTATGTTTTTACTAGTTTTAGGAATCCTGAAGAAATTAGGTTTTTGAAAGAAAAATTTGATGAGGTTTTGGTCTTGATGGTTGATGCACCATTTGGATTTAGGCTTCAAAATTTGAGGAATAGAAATAGGGAAAAAGATCCTATTAGTGTTGAGGAGTTTATGGATGTTGAAAGCAGAGATTTTGGAGTAGGTCAGGAAAAACATGCTCAACAAAATGCAAGTTGTTTTGAGATGGCAAATAGGATTATTGTAAATAATGGTAGTTTAGAGGAACTTAAGCAAAAGGTTAATTTAATTTTGAAGGAATTAGATTTATAAGTTATTGATTTGTGTTTTTTCTATGTTATTAGGTCTAGTAGGTAAGCCGAATGTTGGAAAGAGCACGTTTTTCAAAGCAGCGACATTGTCAGATGTTCTGATTGCTAATTACCCCTTTGCAACTATCAAACCAAATCATGGGATTGGGTATACGAAGATACATGATCTTGCTGCTGATTTTGGGAAATTTAGCAATCCAAGAGAAGGATATGTGAAGAAAGGATGGAGATTTGTTCCAGTAGAAATTTATGATGTTGCGGGGCTTGTTGAAGGTGCTTCAGAAGGAAAAGGACTTGGGAATGAGTTCTTAAATGATCTTGCTGCAGTTGATGCATTCATTCATGTTGTGGATATGTCTGGAGAAACTGATGCAGATGGAAAAACTATAAACTCCGAAGTTAATTATGATCCTGCAAGGGATATCAGGTTCATTGAAGAGGAACTTGATAACTGGTATTTGGGGATACTAAAAAAAACATGGGAAAAGTTTGCAAGAGCTGTTGAGGTTCAGAAAGGTAAGTTTAGTGAGGCTGTTGCAAAACAGTTTTCTGGGCTGAAAGTTTTGGAAGATGATGTGAAATCTGTTCTTTTGAAAACTGGATTAAATCCTGAGAAGCCAAGCCATTGGAGTGCTGATGATTTGAAAAAATTCTCAACTGCTTTAAGAAAGACAAGCAAACCAATGATAATAGCTGCTAATAAGATTGATAGACCAAATGGAAAAAGTAATTTTGAAAAAATAAAGGGTGGGTTTGATTATCCAATTGTTGCATGTTTTTCAGATGGGGAACTTGCATTGAAGGAGGCAGATAAGCATGGAATGATTGATTATGTTCCTGGAGAAAAAGATTTTGAGATTGTCAAAGAGTTAAGTGAGGTGCAGAAGAATGCTCTTGATGGAATAAAAAAAATACTTGATGAATTTGGAAGCACTGGAGTGCAAGATGTGTTAAATAAGACCGTATTTGACATGTTGAAATATGTTGCAATTTACCCTGCAGGGGCTAAACTTTCAGATAGCAAGGGGAATGTTCTTCCTGATTGTTTTTTGATGCCTCCTGGTTCAACAGCCTTAGATTTTGCTTTTAGATTGCATACAGATATTGGAAATGCTTTTGTCAAGGCAGTACATATAAAGACAAAGCAGGCTGTTGGGAAAGATTATGTTTTGAAGAATGGCGATGGGTTGGAGATATTGACTAGATAAGCAGGAGAACTAGATGGTTACTTTTGCCTTACTTAATCTGGGGTAGTTTTGTATTTACATTGAACATTGATTTTGTGTAAACTTCTAAATGCTTAAATATAATTATTTCAGTATAAATAGATGATTAAAAAAGAGCGTCTTGTTTATTATTTATTAATGTCAATAATTATTGTCTTTTCTGCTTTGATTATGCTTTTTGTTTCGTGGATTGAAACAGGACAAAATACAATTGATGGATCAACACAAAGTTCTTCACAATCTTTAGAAGAATTCTGTAATCAAGCTGGGTTGAATGCATTGTCTTGTTCTTATAATGATGAAGAGGTTAAAGTTACAGTTGAAGGGAATCTGGAAGAGATAGATTCCATAAATTTTGTTTTTGGAGATCCTGTAGAAGATATTACTGGTACATTAAATCAGAAAATCTATTTTTCTCCTCTTATTAACTTTATAGAGAAGAGTATGGATGCGCTTTCATTTTTGCCATTTACTAAAAGAGTGGATTTTTCAACGGAAAGTTCAGAGTTTAAATTTCCAAGAGATGAAGTTTCAGAAGTAGATTATGTTCAAGTGTCTGCCGTTTCTAGTGTATTAGGAGATTGTTCTCCTAATGTTGCTCCTAAAATTTGTCAAAGAAGTGAAGATAAGGATGATGGAACTCCTGGAGGTGGAAAAAGCGGTGGTGGAGGAGGTGGAGGAGGCGGTGGAGGAGGAAGTGGAAATCCTCCTGCTTGTTCTAATGGCGTTGATGATGATGGAGATGGACTGATTGATTTAGAAGATTCAGGATGTGAAAATGCAGAAGATAATGATGAATATAATCCTAGAGGCGAATTCAATTCTAGTTTATCTCAGTATGGAATAACTTGGACATTTTCTGAAGAGGTAGAATATGGAACATTTGCTAATGGAGATTATTGGGTTGTTGGACCTGTGACAATAACAAGTATAACTCCTGATTTTGATGGAAGCCATCATGGATGGACTGTTAATTACAAGACCACTAAACAACAGCCATTTGATTCTAGGGCTGGCCCTCTTTACAACAGCTCTCTCGTTCCTGTGCTTCCATATTCTGCTCAGTCAGGAGAGTCAATAATTAAATCAATTTCATTAGAACCATTGAATGATTCTGGATGCAGGCCTTGTTTGCAGACTGCTGCTGTGCTTACAGTCCTTGAGAGTGTTCCTGCAAATGCAGGGCTTACAGTGTTTAGACCTCCTTTCTTTGGAAATTCTAAGCCCATGTATTCTACATTAGAAATTGATAAAAATGTTCTGCTAAGCTTAGAACCTCCTGAAGGGTATTCTTCTGAAAGTTTCCCATGGATTGTTGATAGGTTTAGAAGAGTACAATTGGATATTAGTAGTTACCCTGGTGAACAGGTAAGGCCATATGATAATTACAATAGAAGCAATAGCTATAGGGGATATGGTGGGAGAGTTGCGGTAGACAACGGAGATGCTGTATTGAGGTTCATGTTAAATGATACTTACGAGGATAAGTTTCCTCAATTAGTGTATTATATGCAGATGGGAATCGATATTTATCATATAATGGACAATGGAGGAGTTTGGTTTCCAAATGGAGGACATGGAAGTGGAAGAAAAACTCCAATAATCTTTACTGCTCTTCTCCTTAATAATCAGACATGGAAAAATGATGTAATGAATGCTCCAAAGATGACTTTTCAGGAAGATGGTTTCTTGACATTCCATCAACAGGCGAATAATGGAGCTGGAACTGTTTTGTTTGGAGAAGGAACTTCGTGGTACTGGAGAGCTCTTGCTACTGATTCCGCAAGCAGAACTCTTGCTGATCCTTATGGATATATAGACGGAGGAGTTGTTCCAGGAACAAGTTATCAAAAAGGAATAAACAGTCTTATATGGAAAGGTCCTGTTCTTATGAATCAGCTTTTACCTGAAGCAAGAATTATATGGAATAATGAATTATTTGAAGATTATGTTAATAGGTGGGTAAATCTTGGGGCTTGGGCTCAGCCAGATATATGTGCTCCTGTAATGGGATACTGCGTTGGAGGAGCTAATGACGGAAATGTCTGCACTTATGCAAATAAGGATTTCTGTTTAGATGGACATTGTGCGGGGGCTCAGTGTGATGGTGGAGATTACGATGGTCAACTTTGTGGGATAGGTTACGGTCCTTCGCCGGATAATAATTGTGGAGGAGGAGGGGTTAGGTGCCAGAGATTAATTCCTGAATTCTATAAAGTAACTTATGGAGAAGATCCTAACAATCTCAGCGCATGTATCCTAGATAATGATTCATCTGATGGAATTGGAAGATTCCCTTATAGGCATGGACAAGACAATAATACTGGAGGAGCCGGATATATTAGTGCTTTTGCAGAAGCTATGTGGAATAAGTATAGATTGAGCCCTCCTGAATGCAGAGATTTCATTGATAATGATGGAGATGGATTGATTGACTATGGGCTTGATCCTGAATGCTTATCTTATGATGACAATACAGAGAACAGCACTGATGAAGAGGCTACCTATTATGTTAGCACAATTGGGAATGACGGAAATTTTGGAACAATTTCACAACCTTGGAAAACACTACAGCATGCGGCAGATGTTGTCCAGCCTGGAGATACAGTTTTAGTGAGGGGGGGAGTCTACAGAGACGTTGGGGTTGAAGATAACAGAGGAAAGATAACTGTAAGATTCAAAAGTTCGGGTCTGCCTGGGCAGCCTATAACATTTAAAGCGTATCCTGGAGAAAAACCTGTTCTTGATGGGTCTGATGTAATCTCTGGATGGCAGAAATGCACTTCTCAAGCTGAATGCGCAAATATTGCTAACTGGCAAAATATTTACCAGGTTGAAGTGCCTGGAGGATACAGAGCAGACAATGCTATGTTACTTGATGATGATAGATGGACTATTGTTTCGGCAGACCCTGAGCCCTACGATCCTCTTTATTATGTAAATGCGCAGGACAATTGGTATGATGTTCCTCAAACAGATTATAATGAAACTTCTTTTGTGGACCCATTGGTGTTTAATCAGCAAGATTCAAGTTATTGGGATGAGGGATATGTTATGATTTGGGGTTGTAATAACAATGTACATATTAGCCCCATTAGGGGATTTGTTCCAGGTGAAAATAGAATTTATTATGATAGAATAACTTGTAATGTTAGTCAGTATGGTGAAGGTGATAAGTATAGGTTATGGAATCATTGGAGCATACTTAACCAGTCTGGAGAATATTTTGTAGAATCTTCTACTGGTAGGATTTATTATTGGCCACTGAATGTGGTCCCGGGAGAAACAAAAATAAGCATTAGACAGAAAGGATTTGATATTAGGGGAAAGGATTATTATGTTATTGATGGATTTACTTTCACAGGTTATTCCGGAGCAGCATCCGCAGTTACTAACTATAATTTTGGTACGGGCTATACAGGTACAGATCTTGTGATCCAAAACAATGTTATATATAATATGGATGCTTCACCCATAAACATTGCTGGAATTAATAACACCTTAGTGAGCAATAACATAATATACAACACAACTGGAGGCAGGGGCATTCATCTCTCTGGAGGATACAATCAACGAATAGAAAACAATTGGTTGCGTCGTGTTTCAGGAACAGCCCTAGTGTTTTATGGGGCTAAAGGTGGCCGAATTTATAATAATACAGTTATTGATAGTAACGGTCCTCATGCAAATGGTATCACCACTTACCTTGAGACAGAGGATGTAGCCATAACAAATAATACAGTTATAAACAGCAATATTGCCTACACTGCTCAAAATTCAAGACGCTTACTTGTGGAAGGGAATATTTTCAGAATAGATAACGGTGGGTATTGTCTTGCTGCTTGGCCAACTTCGAGTGATTCTTATGATCTTGTTATCAAAAATAATTTGCTTCTTGGTTGCACTCCTACAATTAATGCAGATTGGAGCGATGTCCATGAATATAATAATATCTTTCCTCGTGCAGACCACGTATCGCATGTAACCCATAGCAATAATATACTCTATAACGAACCTTCGGGCTATTATCAAGGAGATTATAATGAAAGCGTTGAGCCTAACATCTACAAACTTTTTGTTGATCCAGACCATGGAGATTACAGGCTTTTGGGATTAGACCGGGTTGGAGATCCATTAGTAGATGTGTGTACTATGGGAATAGATGGTGGGCATGTTGGACCATTTGATTGTGCCGGATGTTTAGATGATAATCCTATTGCCTTGCTTTCTCCTTCAATCACTTCAGGATATGAAGATTTAGAAGTTATTTTTGATGCTAGCGCATCCATGACTTGTACAAATGGATCTGACATTATTGATTATCGTTGGGATTTTGGCGATGGGTATATCACGAACGGGCCAAATCTTGATGAAATGACTAGAGTATTTAGCGCTGGGCTTTACATTGTCAACTTGACTGTGACAGATAGTGTGGGGAGAAAAGACTCAACTATAGTGGAAATAAAAGTTCTTCCATCTGCAGAGCCTAATCTCATACTCTACTACAACTTTGATGGAAATGTAGATGACTTTTCAGGAAGAGCTCCATTAAGAAATGGAGAATGGCAGAGAAATCTGAGCTCTGGGATGGAACCTTATGATGGAGAGTATGTTAATGGCATTAGCGGACAGGCAGGAGTATTTCCTGCTACGTATATAGAGAATGTGAAAGTGCCGAATGTTGAAGAACTTCGTGGCATGAATGAGCTTACGATAAGTGTATGGGCTAAGAAAGCGATTGTGCCTTGGACAGGAAATGTCTTAGGTAAATATGGTCATTATGGAATAAGATTTGACGATAACGATGTAGTATTTGGGGTCAGCACTACGGGAGGAGACTCCGGTTCAATAACTGGAAACGATATAGCTGATGGAGGATGGCATCACTATGCATTTACTTACGATGGGAGTGAGATGAGAGCTTTTGTTGATGGCGTTGTTATTGGAAATGATTCTGCAAATGGTACTGTTAAGGATGAGACTTATGACTCCTGGGCGTATCGTGTCGGTTCTGCAGGGCTTGGAGGATATGACCCTTTGAACGGCTCAATTGATGAATTAAAGATGTACGATAGGGCGCTAAGTGATGGAGAGATAGATATTATATTTAGAAATGGAGGAGGAGCACCAATAGGTGATTTGAATTATTCCCCAGAAAATGAAGAAAGTAGTTGGGCAAGACTTATGAGTAATCTCAAAAAGATTCTTGGATTTTCTATAGAAGAGATATAATTGCTTAAGTCTATCTGGTAAAAGTCGATTAATCCACAAGGTATATAAATGATTTAATCTTTTTTTATATATGCAAAAAGAAGTGAGTTATTACTGGATTTTAGCGATATCGTTTATGTTTATTTTAGTTGTATCTTTGTTTTCTATTGGAGTAGGAGTAGTTTCTGCAGATGGTGGTGACGATGATGATAATGGAAATGATGATTCGGATGACGAGAGGGATGACGATAATTCAGGAAGCGGAAATGGTGATTCTGACGAGGACAGGGATGATGATAATTCTGGAAGAGGGAATTCAGATGATGAAGTTCGGCAGGGAGAAATTGATTATGATGATGATTCTGTTGAGGGAGAGATGAGATCTGGAAGTGGAGAGAGCGAGAGAGCAGTGTTTAGAGAAAGAGAAAGATTCAGATATGTCGATGCTAATGGAATTCAAAGAGAGATAAGATATGAGTATAGGATGGATGAAGATGGAGAAATAAGGGAAAGACTAAGAATTCGCATAGTGGATAGTGATGAAGATATTGAAATAGAAATTGAGGATGAACTTGAGATTGAAGAAGAAATTGAGAATAATAGAACAAGACTTAAGGTAAAGTTTTCTAATGGACAGGGAAGCGAGATAAGGATAATGCCAGATGTTGCTGCTGAAAGAGCTCTTGAGAGACTTAGATTAAGAGTTTGTAGTGAGGAGAATAATTGTAGTATTATACTGAAGGATGTAGGGCAAAGAGATTCAGATACTGGGACTGAAGAGTTTGATAGGGAATTTGAAAATAAAGCTGTTTATGAATTGAAGATTGAAAGGAAATCAAGAGTTCTTGGAGTTATTCCTGCAATGATGACTGTTAGAGCAGAGGTAAATGCTGAGAGTGGGGAAATTGAGAATGTTAGTAAACCTTGGTGGGCAGCATTTGCTGCTGAACCAGAGGAAATCTGATCTTAACCCAGTTACACAGTAATTGGTTAAATTTTATATAGTGTTTTTTCTAAGTTATCGAATGTTTAAGAGAGGGGTTTCTTCAGTCGTGGTTACAGTTTTGATTGTCTTGCTTTCTCTAGTGGGGACTAGCATAATATTTGTTGTTGTAAATAATTTCTTGGAAGATGCTGGTAGTGAGGGAGATGTTGTAGAATGTTTTGCTTTAGATATTAGTCCAATTTTTTGTGAGTATGATTCAAATAGCGGAGATACTCAAGTTAGTGTTGAAAGGGGAACTGGAAGTGCGGAATTAAATAAGGTAAGGTTTGTTTTTGATAGTTCTGTAAGTACAATTATTTTAGATAGAGATTCAATGAATATTGGAGAATTAGAGTCTAAAACTTTTACGTTTGATTCTGAAGACCTTGGTGAGCCTTTTAAGGTGAGTGTTGCAGGAATATTGCTTTCTGGAAGAGTTTGCCCGTTGAGTGGAATTGAAATTCCTTGTTCTAACGGGGCGAGAGAGTCTTTTGCATGTTCGGATGGAGAAGATAATGATGGTGATGGGTGGATTGATGAATTAGACCCTGGATGCTCTGGAATAGAAGATGATGATGAAACTGATGCAGGAACAACAGAATGTAATGATGGTATTGATAATGATGGTGATGGGTGGATTGATGAATTAGATCCAAATTGTCTTAATGGGTTTGGAAGTGAAAATGATGAATTTCAATATACCTGGATTAAACTTAATAACGGGAATCCTATAGATGCAGAGGATGGATTTGCGGGAGAAGGTATGTCCAATAATGATTTATTGGGTGATAGAACATATGTCGATAGTGAAGGAAACTTGATTTATTTTTATTACGGGAGTGACCCTTATTTGGGGAATGTAGTTTCTGCTAATTCGAGAGACACAAGAATTGGAAAGTTGAGCGTGAATAAAGAATGGCAATTTTTAGGATTTAATGGTTGGACCAAAGATTCAAGTAAAACTGAATATCCTGTATCATTTGGAGGAAATATTTACCAGGTTGCTGGATTAATTTTTTCTCATGAATATCAACAAGATTTATTGTTTGGAATAGTTTATCCTAGATTTCACATTGGAGCAAATGGTATGGATATTCATGGAAGTGCATATAATTTTATTTTTAATCTTCTTTCTGGAGAAACAAGATTCTGGAGAAATCAAGAAGTACATCCACATTTAGGACAAGCCTTATTATATAATTGGGGGGGTTCTATGGGTTCTTATTCTATAGACTCTGATTTTGCTATGGAAGGAACTAAAGGGATTTTAATATCTCAAGAAGTTGAAAATGTTGGAAAGTTAAGACATTTAATTGCTGCAAAATATGATTTTTCTCAAGGAAGTTGGAAGAATTGGAAGGATAATGGATGGAATGGAGTCTATGGAAATTCTGGACAAAATAAGGATTACACTTATCTTCCCTTTTTAGAGACCCCATTTGCTCTAACTATTTCTCCTCGTATTTCTAATGTGCTCGGAACTTCTGATTATTTGATTACATTTATTTTTGAAAATTCTGGAGTTAAGGGAATTGGTGCTGCGAAATATGAGGGGGATACTGTTGAGTGGAAGACTTGGGATGGAAGTTCTTGGAATACAAATTATAATAATAAAATAATGTTAATTGAAACATCTAATTATAATTATGCTCAAAGGGAAGGTGCAAGAAAATCTGTTTTAATGAATGGAGATTTATATGAGTTTTATACTCTTCCTTCAGTTCAACAAGACAAATATGATTTCAAGGTGCTTAAATATAATTTTGCTAATGAAATTTGGAGTTCTGAAACTTTATTGACTCTCGATAAAAATGTGGACGATAGTATTGAGCAATTTGTTGTTAAAGTTTATAATAATGAAATTTGGATTGGTCTTGAAACTGGAAACGATATAGTTACTTATAGTTATGATGGTGTTAATTTGAACGATTTGGACATGGCTTATACTGGAAGCACAGCGTATCCTTATGCATTGGACTTTTATGATGGAAATCTTGTTTTGTTTTTTGTCGAAGATTTTGCAGGTGTGAAGCGATTATTTGCGCTTGGAGATAACTCGGAGAATTATTGGGATGATGAGGTTGTTAGAAGTCCTAAGAATGCTCCTGTTCCAACAGTGCTTACTCAGGATAAAGGTTCAGAGGTTTCTCAATGGGCAGACTTAAATGTTTTTGCTTCTATTAAAGACAATCAAGGTAATGATGTTTATTATGAAACATCTGCATCAGGTCAATGTGGTCATTTAGGGATAGATTCTGAAGAGAATATTTATTGTCCATCTTTACCTACAGGGTTTGAATCTATTATAAGTATATTTCCTTCTGATTATAATTCATTAAATGATAGGAATAGCGAAACTGCTCATGCTTGGGGTGGAACTCAAAATGATTATTTTTCTGCTACAGGTGTTGGAGCAGTGGCAATTCATAATACAATTAATGGTTTAGGGAAAGTCTATATTTTGGAAAGATATGTAAATTCTGGAGGGGGCGATGTATATCCTCAAGGAAGAATACAAATTTGGGATAAATCAAGGAATTCTGAGAATTTAGCTTTCAGGGTTAATGGACAAACATATACTCAAGCATACATTCCTCAAATTGTTAGTAACATAAACTCTGAAAAAATTGTCTGGCCGAGTGATGTTGCTGTTGATGAAGTTGGAAATTTACTTTATTTAACTGAATCTGGAAAAGATAGAGTTGTTGTTTTTACTTTAGGCTCATCTGGAAGTCTAACTTATCAGAGAGAAATAACTGGACTTAATTTTCCTACTGGAATAGATACAGATTCTTCTGGAAATGTTTATGTCGCTGACAGTGAAAATAATAAGATTGTTAAATATGGGCCTTCAGGAAACAAGATTGGAGAATGGGGAAGTCAAGGAAGAGATTCTGAAGAGTTTATTTATCCTTATGCACTTGCAGTTGATAAGGTTCAAGGATATGTTTATGTTGCAGACACTTATAACAGAAGAATTCAGATTTTTGATTTGAATGGTATGTTTATTTATCAATTTAGTTCTTGGACTGGAAGTTCTGGAGTTGTATCAAACTTTGATCATGTAAATGGAATTGCAGTCCATAATGGGGAGTTTTATGCATCGTCTTATGATTCAGAATCATCTTATAAGAGACCGGTTATTATCAAATTCCAGATGAATCTGCCTTAATTTTAATTGAAATAATTAAATACTCAAAGAGTTTTGGCATTCTATGGATTTAATTAATGATGTGGAAAGTAATGGGGTTCTTCGGTTGATTGTTTCAATAGCAGGAATTGGTTTAATTTTAACAATGCTTATTATCTATCAGGTTTTTGTTGTTGTGTCAGAAAATTATGAGACCTCCTCCAATGAGAATAATAATCTTACTGGTGGGAGTCGGGATGATGGAACTATTGATAGTTGGGATCCAAAAATGATGATGAAATTGGGTAAAAGTCATGATAATAAAAGTTAAGGTTATACCAAGTTCTTCTTATGAAAAGCTAGAGAAGATTTCTGAAGGAGGGTATGTAGCACATCTTAAGGAGAAAGCAGAAGATGGAAAAGCAAATAGGAAGCTGATTAATCTTCTTGCGAAGGAGTTTGGAGTTGATTGGAGAGCAATAAAGATTAAAAATCCTAAAAGCAGGAATAAGATTGTTGAAATAAAAAATAATGGTGTTAAATGAAATATGAATATGCCCCTGATTTACAGGAGAGAATGAAAGAGATTATTTCTGTGTTGGAAATGAATCATATAGATGTGGAGAGGGTGCAATGTCTAAGAAGTTTTGGAAGCAGTACAAGAAGAACTATAGCTCGCTGTCATACAATTGGGAAAGTCATGCAGCTTGCTATGAAGACTAAGGCGCATTATGCTATTGAATTTTTGGAATTGTTTGAGAGAATGTCGAGGGAAGAACAAGATAAGGTAATAATCCATGAGCTTATGCATATCCCTAAAACTTTCGGTGGGGGATTCAGGCAGCACGATTTTGTTTGTGACAAGAATGTAGAGATAATGCATGAGATGTTCAGAAGTCTTAAGAGACCTTAAACTACTGAATAATGACAAAATATAGAAAGATATATAAAGGAAATTTAATGTTTTTTATTATGAATTATATTAAAAAAAGGTTTGCAGAAAATAAATTAATTGGAATTTTTATTTTGATTGTCAGTTTGCTTTTTCTTTTTGGAGCAGTTTCTAACTCGTTATTTGAAATTGTTAGTACTTCTCCTGATGGACCGCCTACCTCTGGTCAAATAGGTAATGGCATTAATTCATTTGGGGCTAATAAAGTAATTTATCTTCATTCTTGTAGAGTTTTGAAAGTTCCAAATTCTGTCTATATATTAAAAAAAGATGTGTCTTCGAATGGAAATTGTTTTATTATAGATGCAGATAACATTACATTAAATGGAAATGGGCATAAGATTTCTGGAGCTGGAGATTTAGAAAGTAAAGGCATATTTTCTGAAGGGTATAGTGGCTTGAAGGTTAAGGACATAAAGATTGAAAATTATGGTTTTGGAATCTATTTGATTTCTGGGAGCAATGAGTCTAAGATTAATGGAGTTGAATTTTATGATATTTTAAATATGTCTATTTTTGTTTTCGATTCTAATAATATCGAAATTGAAGATTCTCAATTTAATGGGAATCTTGGAAGCGAGGTAGTTTTTCTAGTTGCTAAAAATTATTCGATTAATGCCCATATTCATGATAATCTATTTAAAAATAATATGGGTGGAGCTATTCGAGGTAAGGGAATAACTGCAATAATTGAGAATAACAAAATTTTTGATGAAGGAATTCCTACTGATGAAAATAATCATAGAGGAATTTGGATTCAATCAATTAAGGAGGGACTTGCCCCTGGAAAAGTAATAGTTCCCTCAGATACAGATATTCGAAATAATCTTCTTGTCAGGATTGGAGGTTCAGGAATTACTTGTAGTGCATATGATGGAAACTATTGTGATATCTACAACAATACACTTAAGGATATATATGGGCCTTCAGGAATTAGATTTGGTCCGATAGGTGCAATAGCAAGAGATAATTTCATTTTTAACAGTCAAAATATAGGAATAGAAGTATTGTCTAGAAATCTTACTGATATTTATATAATAAATAATACCATAGTTAATTCCAATATCGGAATTTCTTTGATCCCAGGACTTTTTATGCAACCTATATCAAATGTGAAAGTTGAGGGTAATTTAATCATCAATCCATTTTACGGATTATTTATAACTGGAAAATCAGCATCTTCAAACACTGGAAGTATTTTTATTAACAACACTATTCTGAATTCGCGAGGGGATGCGATATATCTTGATGGAAAAAAGGTAAGCAATATGACTTTTATAGGAAACAATATTTCAGGTACAAACTTGGAATATTTAGATTTAAATGTTGCTTCTGAGAATGTCAATTATTTGAATTTTTTAAATAATCTTATTGGAGGATATTCTTTTTTTGGATTTGGTAGTTCTAACGTAGTTATTGAAGATGATAATTTTGGAAAAATAAAATTTTTAGCTAATATTACTGGAAGAGGTGAAAGGTTTAATGATGAAGTAATATTAGGGCATAATTTAGCAAGTATAGATTCTGATGAAAATCAAGGATTCAATATTCCTGCAGAGGTTACTCTTTACAATATGCCTGGAGATTTTGAAAATCCAGCAATATTCAGAAATGGGGAAGTTTGCTATGAGTGCGTAGCTCTTACAGGATTGAATGAAGAAACTGTTATGTTTGAAGTTCCTGGCGCTGGGAGCTACAAGGTTGCTGAAGATATATAGGTAGAAAAATTGTAAGAGAACCATTTTATTACTGGAGAAATGCTTATAAACTATTTTTTTCTTAAATAAAGGAGTTTAAGGAGGGTTCTCTTACGGCCTAAACTCTAAAATAAAAAGATGGTGCATAAGAAATATACTTATAAGAATGGAAAAAAATTTGGACCATATTATTATGAAACTAAAAGAATAAATGGAAAGGTTGTGACAACTTACCTTGGTTCTAAACCTCCTTCTAAAAAAAGAAATTTATCAGGAATTATTTACCCGTCTGTTGGACTTGCTTTGATAATGGTTCTCTTACTTTTATTTTTCACTTTCTCAGGAGGGTTAACTGGAAGAGCAACTTTAGATATAGATGCTAACTATAATCCTGGAGAAACTATTACTGGTAAGCTTAACCTTGATTTAAAGAGGGGCGAATTTATTCCTGCAGATTCAAAAATTATTGTTTCCTTAGGAGATGTTTCAAGGGAATTTTATCTTTCTGAATTAGTTAATGAAGAAACTGGAACTGGAGATTATTATGCAGAAAACACCGGAATTTCTGGGAGTGGTTTGGGATATGGAATTATGGGTGAGAGAGAAGTATTTCCTGAAATTGAGTTTGAATTAAGAGTATTTGATTCCGATTCATCTGATAGTGGAAGCGATACAGGTTTTGATTCTAGTTCATCTGATGATGAGATTGATTCAGGAAGTGACGAAGTGAGTGATGAAAACTCAGGTAAAGATGATATTACTGGAGATGATTCTGGTTCGGATGGAGAAACTGATACAATGGGAGATGGTACTATTGATGGGAGTGATACTACTGGAGATGATTTTGGTTCAACTGATAGTGAAGGTGATACTGGAAGTTCAGACACTACTGAAGGTGAGACTAGTGATGAAAGTAATACAGGAAGTTCTGATAGTGGAGGAGGCAATGCGGGAAGTTCTGATAGCGGAGGTGATACTACTGGAGATGATTCTAGTTCATCTGATAGCGGAGGAAGTGAAGGTGGTGGTGCAGGAATAACTGGGGGAGCTATATCTGAGGGTTCTTTTATTGTTTCTGGAAAAGTTGTAAATGGAGATGATTTTGAATATAATATTGAAAATGGCAAAAATGTGGAAATTGTTTCTGGAAGTGTAAAAATCAATGGGGAAAGCGTAAAGGATTCCATAATCAAACTGAAAGTGGGCAAGGAAAAAGCATTGGTTTCTACATCTTATTCTATAAAAGAAGAGGGTTTTGGAGAAGAATATCTTGGGAAAAAGGGTATTCAACTTAGGATAGATATTGGGGAACTTGGATTTGTTGCTGAAAATAGCTCCACTTTTAAGATAAAACTTAGTTATAATGATGAAAGCATTGTAGAAGCAGAAAGGGACATTTCTGTTGATGATGCTCTTGAAGAGAATGAATCTGAATTGGGAGAGAGTGTGGGAGGAGGAATATTCAATGATACTGTAATTAATAATACATTTGTCAATGAGACTGTTTTTAATGATACAATAGTTAATGAAAATATTACAGAAATTGTTGTCAATGAAACTATTGGGAACTTTTCTATTGAAACTGTGCAATACGGGGCCGTTCTTGGGAAACCTGTCAAATGGACGAAGAACATTAGTTTAGGTGCGACTAGGCAGGCAAGTTTAAGTGTAGAAATTCCTCTTGATGCAGAAAACATTTCTATAAAAAAGATAGCTGAAGAGAAGAAAGACATAGAAGAACTGGAAACGGAAGTATCTGAAGAAGTAACTGAAGAAGATATTGAAGCAGAGAATGGAGTAAAGGATGATCTTCAGGAGAATGTTAGTGAGATAGCTGAAGAAATTAAGGTTGACATTGATGGAGGTATAATAACTGGAAAGGTAAGTGCAGATATTGAAATAGAAAATGATCCTGCAATAATCAGCTGGCTCAAGAGTTTCTTAAAGTTTACAGGATTCATAGTTAAGGATGATGCAACCACTCAGGAAATTGTCATTGATATTAACGAGACAGATAAGACTGTTGAGATAGAATACGAGACTCCTGCCCCCTATGCTATAGAGGAAGAAATTGATAATGGAAAGAGAGTCCAGATTATAGGCCCTGAAGATATCCATTATGAGAATGTTCTTGCATTCACAGAAATTAATGAATCTTTGAATGTGAAGAGCAAGGAAAAACTAAGGATATACTGGAATGAAAACCTCACTTATCTGAATGTTGAGAATGCAGTAGACATAGATGGTAATGGATTTATTGATTATATTGAATGGATTGTTCCTCACTTAAGCAATCAGACTTTTGATATAATTGTAATAACAAAGGCAGAGCATCTTGATAGTAACAGAACATTTATCTCAGATATATATGAATCTGTGAAAGAATTAGATGGAAACTGGAGCGAGAGCATTAATGATGGAGATTACGTTAGAGTTACATTTGAACAGAATTTAACTTCTGAGAAAGATATTACTATCTATCCTAGAATAATTAATGGAACTCCTAGGATTGAGGTTTATGAGTTAAATAAAACTGAGGTAATAGCAGCTTTCGAGAATATCTCTAATGAAGAATATAACAAGGTATATTTGACAAATTTGAATGGTTCACAGGACACTTTTGATATGCTCATAATTAATGGGGTTGTGGAGTTTGACCATATAATAGATCCTCAAATAAATATTTCTGGAACAAGCGGGACTGGGACAAATGTAACTCTTGAAACAGGTTTTAGTCATCTAGGTATAAGTGATGAAAATCTTACTTTTTATGCTCCATTTGATAACTATAACGATAGTGTGTCAGCATATGACTATCATGGTGATAGTCATGATGGGGTATTAGTTAATAGTGCAGCTTATACTTCGGAAGGGTTAATAGGTAGTGCAGTAAACTTCCCAAGAGTTAATGATAATAGGGTGCAGTTCAAGCCAGGAGACTACCTAAATATAAGCTTTAGAAATACCACTATATCCTTTTGGTTAAAATCTAACTATACATCTATAGAAGGTCTTGCTAGTACTGTAGATGGTAGTGGAACTGCATCAGGTTGGGTTCTTGGAAATTCAAATGGAAACACAGTAGGTCTAAGAATACAGGGAGGAGTTAGTGGGACACAACAAACCCTATCAACTACCTCGCTGACTGATGACGTATGGCATCATATTGTAGTGATTATAGATGACATCGGTGCTGCTACGCCGAGGGCATATGCAGTTATAGATAATGTAGTAAACGCAAAAAAGTTTTATGGTGCACAGACCAGCCACAATTATTACGATGGTGTTAATGAGTTGTTTATTGGGGATTGGTCTTCTTGGGGATTTGCCAATGCAACAATTGATGAATTTATGATTTTTGATAAAGGATTGTCGGTTGCAGAAATAACTGCTATTTATAACAATCAAAGTGCGAGATTTTATCCTCGTGGAGAACAAATATTTAATGATCTAAATGTTTCAGGAGATGGAACTGAAAATAGAGTTAATATAACTATTAATCAAAGTTTGTTATTCGGATCTGTAAACTTTAGTGCACAAATAGGAGATTCAGGTTCAGGATCTTATACTTATGGGTCTGAAACTCAAATAGATACATCTACTGGAACTGCTACTGATTTTACTACAAACACACCTAACAATATATCTGTTAGATTGATATATAATTCAGATTCTTATGGATTTTACACACCTCTTCTGATTGGAAATGTGACAATAGACTCTTGGACAGAAGGTGTAGCAGATGCAATCTCTCCGGAAGTGACTATAAATTTCCCTGAGAACAAGATTTATGGTTCTTTTGATTTGCCTCTGAATTTCAATGTTTCATTGAATGAAGAAGGAAGCGTCATGTATTCTCTTGATGGAGGAGTGAACAATAAAACAATGTATGATGGAATAAATACTCTCGGGCAATATTTCAATGCAACTAATAACTCTATTGCAGAAGGTAGTTATACTTTCAGAGTGTACGCAAATGACACTTCTGGAAATAGAAATGATACGGAAATGGTTACATTTTCATATGATGATTTTGTATTGAACACTTGCGCAAACATCACTACTGCAAATTCAGTTTACATTCTTCAGAGCAATATTTCTGCAAGTGAAACTTGTTTTGTAATAAGCGCTAATAATGTTACCTTAGATTTTAATGGATTTATTGTTGATAGCACTTCTACTAGCTCTGCTGTTAGAGGAATAGATTTAGGCAACTTCAATGATACTAAGGTAATGAATGGGACATTGACTGATTTTGCAACACAGGTTTATATCAATGAAGGTGATGGGGCGAGTTTTAATAATATGAAATTTTCAGGCTCTTTTACAGGTCTCGGATTTGGAGATGTATTTTATGGTATTAGAATAATTTCGGACGCAAGAAACATTATCATTGAGAATACAACTTTCGGACCAATGGATTCCAGTGGGCTTCTATCTTATACTGAAGGGATTTATGTACAAGGGGGGCAGAATATAACTTTAAGAAACAACACATTCACATTGTTGTCTGGAACAAGCGCCTCAACAGCCTTACATTTGATTACAGGAGTTAGCGATGGTTCTATTGACACCGTTAGAAGTGAGAACAATCTCTTTGTGGATCTTAATAGTAAGGGAGTGTATATAGAAGGAGGAAAGCTTATTTCAATGTATGATGAAATGCAAAATATAACCTCTCCTATATTCATATCTTCTGGGCTAGGAAATCAGTTTAATCATACCGTTATAAATGCTTCAGATGCACCTGTTAGTTCAGGTGTTATTGCACTACTCGGGACTGGTGCGGATGAGACTATATTTTCTAATGTAACTGTAACTGAGACCGCTTCAGGAGATTATGACCTTTATATTGTAGACGGTGCAGACAATAATATGTTAATAGATTCTATTTTGGGTAGATATTCTATAGGGAGTTCAACTGGAGCATACTTTATCTATAGAGAAGACCAAAATGGTCAGATTAGGTTCTTGAGCACAATGGTTGCTTCTGGAGAGAATATCACATATGACTTTCAATTAGCCAATGATTTTGCATTTGTTAACTCTACAAATAGCGGAATAAATATTTCAGCTAACATAACATTTTTCGATATGCCTGGAAATTTCACTAATCCAATCATTGCAAGGGGTGGAATTGAGTGTGGAGATTGCTATAATTTCACTTCTTTGAATGCAGCTAGTGTTATATTCAATGTAAGTAGCTGGAGCAATTATAGTATAATTTCAAATCCTGATGTAGTTTCACCTTTGGTTACAATTAATTTCCCTGCAAATACAACTTACTTTACTTCTGATTTGCCTCTTAACTTTAATGTAAGTTTGAATGAAGAAGGAAGCGTTATGTATTCTCTTGATGGGGGAGTGAATAATAAAACAATGTTTAATGAGACTGCTGGAATTATTGGAAGATTCTTCAATGCAACTAATAACTCTATTGCAGAGAGTAGTTATACTTTTAGAGTGTACGCAAATGACACTTCTGGAAATAGAAATGATACTGAAATGGTTACATTTTATTTTGAGAGTACAAATGTAGATAGTTGTAGAGTTCTTGACCAACAAGGGAGAGTTTACACTCTCATTTCAAATCTCTCTACAAGTGGAACATGTCTGAATGTAACTGCAAATGATGTGATAATAGAAGGTGCAGGATATTTTGTTAATGGGACTGATTCTGTAAATAATTATGGAGTTTATGCTAAAGGAGTTAAGAATCTTACAATAAATAACATGATCCTTCAAGATTTCTATCATGGAGTCTTTTTCGAGTATGGAGTTAATGAAACTTTAATTGAAAATGTCACAATAATAAACGGAGTAAATAATGGAATTTATATTTATGATTCTAACGAAACAACAATCAGAGCAAACAATATAAATAATAATATTGGTGAGGGGATTCTCACGAGTGTTAATGAGACTAAGATATCTGGTTCAATTTTGGATAATTCTTTTAATAATAATGGGGTGACAATCTCTCTTACAAGTTTTATTGGAGATGTTGCTAATAACACAATTGTTGGTGCAACTGGGAAAGGAATAACTTCTACAACTAGCCTCGGATTAAGTAGTAATGTATATATTTTGAATAATGTGATTTTGAGAACTTTAGACAATGGAATAACATGTTCTTTAAGTGCAGGATCTAATTGTTACATAAAAGATAATGTTGTTGCATATATTCAAGGAAACACAGGAATTAATATAGCCCCAGGAATGCAAGTAATAGGAAACACAATCCATAATAATTCTAATAGGGCTATCACACTCACTCCTGAAGATGGAACAACTGGTTATGTAATATCTGGAAATAATTTCTTCAATAACACTCAGGGCATTAGAGGAACATCTCAGAGTACGGGGGATTTAACCTATATCATGGCCTCTAATAATACCTTCAATCAGGTAGGTTATGCAGTTTATCTTAATGGAACATTTGGAAGCAACTTAGGACATGTCTTCACAAATAATACAATAAATGGCTCAAGACTAGATTCAATATATCTTATAGGATCTGGAGTAAATAATTTGACATTTATAAATAATACAATAAATAATCCCAACACGTCATCTTTTGATTTGAATGTGGTTTCTCAGGGAATTGATAACTTGATATTTGTTAATACTTTCTTGAAAAACTATACCTTTGGAGGGACAGGAAGTTCTGGAGTGATATTTGAAGATACGACAAATGGGAAAGTTTCATTCTTAGGAGCAATAAGTGGAAATGGAACAAACTTAACAAACGATTTGAAATTGTCTAATAATTTCATTGAGGTTAACGCAGAGGAAAATCCAGGGCTTAATGTTAGCGCTAATGTTTCATTTTATGCAATGCCTGGAGGGTTTATAGGGCCAGAAATATATCACTCTGATGCTTTGTGTGGAGATTGTTATAATTTCACTTCTTTAAATGCAGCCATAGTTGAGTTTAATGTGACCTCTTTCAGTAATTATAGCATTAAAGAGGACACAAATATAAACTCTTGTAGGGTTTTAGATATTCCTGGAAAAGAATATACACTCATTTCAAATCTTTCTACAAGTGGAACATGTTTGAATGTAACTGCAAATGATGTGATAATAGAAGGTGCAGGATATTTTGTCAATGGAACTGATTCTGTGGATAATTATGGAGTTTATGCTAAAGGAATTAAGAATCTTACAATAAACAATATGACTCTTCAAGATTTCTATCATGGAGTCTTCTTCGAGTATGGAGTTAATGAAACTTTAGTTGAAAATGTCACAATAATAAACGGAGTAAATAATGGAATTTATATTTATGATTCTAACGAAACAACAATTAGAGCAAACAATGTTAGTAATAATATTGGTATGGGGATATTGACGAATATTAACGGGACTAGTATATCTGGACTGATAGTCCAGAATGTATTAAATGATAACAATGGTGATGCAATAGCACTTAGAAGTTTTATTGGTAGTGTTGCTAATAACACAATAGTTAATGCAACAGGGGTTGGAATAGATTTGACTTCAAATGCTGGAATAAAAAGCAATGTGTCTATCTTAAATAATGTGGTTTTGAGAACTTTAGGCAATGGAATAACATGTTCAACAGTTGCAGGGTCTAATTGTCACATGATAAAAGATAATGTTGTCGCATATGCTCAAGGAGGCTCAGGGATATTAGTTTCTAGGAACATGCCAGTCATAGGAAACACAATCCATAATAATTCTGACAAGGGTCTTGGGATTAGTGCTAAAAATGGACTAGAAGATTATGAAATCTCCGGAAATAATTTCTTCAATAACACCTATGGCATTAGAGGGGTATCTGGAAGTGCAGATTTAACTTTCATTAAAGCTTCTAACAATACATTCAATCAAGTAGATTATGCAATTCATCTAACAGGATTAAGTGGAGTGAATCAAAATCATGTCTTCATAAATAATACAATAAATGGCTCAAGACTAGATTCAATATATCTTACTGGATCTGGAGTAGATAATTTGACATTTATAAACAATACAATAAATAATCCCAACACATCATCCTTTGATTTAAATGTGGTTTCTCAGGGAATTGATAACTTGACATTTGTTAATACTTTCTTGAAAAACTATACATTTGGAGGGACAGGAAGTTCTGGAGTGATATTTGAAGATACTCTAAATGGGAAAGTTTCATTCTTAGGAGCAATAAGTGGAAATGGAACAAACTTAACAAATGATGTCAGGCTTTCTAATAATCTTATAGATGTTAATTCTGAGACTAATTTGGGATTGAACGTTAGCGCTAATGTTAGTCTGTATAATCTGCAAAATTCATTTGCAAGACCTTCTGTTTTCAGAGATGATGTTTCGTGTGGAGATTGCTATAACTTCACTCCATTGACTGCTGGAACTGTTGAGTTTAACGTTACTGGATTTACTAATTATAGCATTCAAAATAATAATAATGTATTTGATTCAATTTTAGAAATAAATTCTACTGACAATACAAACTTGACCTCTGTTGATTTGAATTGTTATACAACTCTTTCAGATGAAGATGGAGATAACATGAATGTGACTATTTGGTGGTTCAGTAATTCTGTGGAAGCCTTCAGATTCGACTTTAATGAAAGTTATGCTTCTAATACACCATTTAGTACTTCCTTGGATTCAGCTAATACTACTAAAGGGGATGTATGGAGTTGTGGAATAAAGACTTATGATGGATTTGATTTTTCTAATCAAATTAATTCTACATCCTTAACTATTCTAAACACTCCTCCTGTTGCTCCAGTGTTAGATTCTCCCAACGATGGAAGTTCTACAACGGATAGGACTCCTCAATTTAGTTGGACAAGTGGAGGGGATGATGATTTGGATTCATTGACTTATGAATTGAATCTTACATGTTTTAATGTTGCAGGAGGTGGATGTACAAGCAAGGGGAGTGATAATAGACATGTTACAAGCATATCTGGAACTACATACACTATAATCGGAGATCTCAAATACCTATATGATAGTAATTACTTCTATAATTGGAGTGTAAGAGCAAATGACTCAGAAGATTTTAGCTTATGGAGTTCATCCAGAGGAATTAATATAAGTGCACTTATAGAAATAAGCTTGCCTAATTCAAGTGTGGAATTCGGTCAGATAAATTTCCAAGGATCTAATGATACAACAGATGATTCGCCTTCCCCATTTGTTATCCAGAATGATGGAAACTCTTTTGTGAATGTTACTGTGGAAGCGACAAGTTTATGGAATACAGTAGTTAATCCAACTGAATATTATGAATTTAAGGCAGATAATGTTAGTTCAGAAAATGGAGCATTCAATTGGCTTGGCTCGATAACTGCATTTACAAGCGTTCCTCTTACTGGAAGTGCACAATTATTCCTTGCGGAGCTTAATTATACAAATGTTACAGACAGTGCTGAGATTGATATTAGTATCGCCGTTCCACCAAATGAAGGATCTGATGTAAGGAGTTCGGTAGTCACATTTACTGCCAATCTTGGAGAATAAATGATAAATAAAAAACATCTAATTGTTATTGACTTGATATTGGTAGTCGGGAGCTTATTTGTTGTAGCAGGTTTGGTTGGATATTCCAGACCATTGGTAATTTTCCCAATAGATAATCTTGAAACCACTAATAGTTCAGTCTTATTTACTTTTGAGAATGGTGAGAAAATATTGATAGACGATAATCTTGAGTTTAGTTCACCTTTAATTATAGAAGTCAAGGAAAATATTGTTGTGACACTCAAACCAGAGATATATTATTGGAAGATTGATAATGGGGTTGGTGTAAGTCAGATTAGAAAACTTACTATAGAGTCGGAGATAGATCTTAGACTAAAAAAATCTGGAATAGGAGAAGATTATGAGGTAGTAAATGCAGGAAATACTCTTTTAGAGGTTGATATTTACGAGGACGAGGAACTTACAGGAAGTGTAGTTCTTGGAATTGATGAAAGTGTGGATGTGTATGGAGATAGATTAATAGGAGGGCAATATGAATAAGGGGTTACTCATTTTGATTTTTGTAATTCTTTTGTCGTCTAATGTGTTAGCTTTAGGAATAACTCCTGGGAGAAGTAATTTTGATTATAGTTCTGGAACACAGAAGGAAGTTGAATTTTCAGTTATAAACTCGGAGAAAAAAGATTCTAATATGGTTGTGCTTGTACAGGGAGAACTCAATGCAAGCATTTCTGTTTCAGAAGTATCCTTCCAGATGTCTGCATCAGAATCTGAGAAGAAGCTCAAGTATATTCTCAACATGCCAGTAGGACTTTCTCCCGGTTTGCATACTGCAGAGGTGGTTGTCATCCAGCTTCCAGGAAAATCTGAGACTAGTGAGGCATTTATAGGATCAGCTATAGGAGTTACAACTCAGATTCATGTTTTTGTCCCTTATCCTGGAAAATATGTTGAAGCCGATTTGAATGTTATTGGATCAGACAGCGATGGAGAAGTTACATTTGTTATTCCAGTGATGAGTAGAGGGGAGTTGGGAATAAAGAATGTAAAAGCAAAAATCGATATATATGGCCCCTTAAATAAAAAAATTGAGAGTGTTGACACTGATGAATTTTCATTAGAGAGTCAGGAAAGAAGGGAACTTGTAGCTACTTGGAAATCTGATGTTGACCCAGGACCTTATAGGGCTGTTGCTACAGTGATATATGATGAAAATACTGCAAAGGTCGAGAAAAATTTCAATTTAGGAGTTGCATTGCTTGAATTGGAAGAAATTGAAGTGAATGATTTTAGCCTAGGAGAGATAGCTAAATTCGAGTTACTTGTTGAGAATAAATGGAGTCAAACTATTGCAGGAGCATATGCTCAGATGCTGATATATAATAATGATGGAGAAGTTATAGCAGATTTCAAATCCGCAACTTATGATATTCCTCCTCTTGAAAAAGCGTTGGTAATAGCATTTTGGGATACGGCGGGAGTGAGAAAAGGGACTTATGCTTCATCTGTGTTCTTGAAGTATTCACAAGAATCTGTACAGAAGGATTTTCAACTTGAAGTTTCAGATAATCAAATAAACGTTGTGGGGCTTGGATATGTCATATCTAAGGGAGGGAAATCGTCTGGAGGAGATAATAGTCTAACAATCATTCTCGTGACTGCTATTGTGATGCTTGTGATAATCAACCTTATATGGTTCTTGGTTTTGAGAAAAAAGTTGGCTAAGAAGCGATGAAATTTTTAATGTCTTGGCTTTTAACTCGAGGTGGACTCAAGGACTTTTTGATTCTAAATGTATATAATTTAGTTGCGAAAGATTTATAAATAAAAGCAAATTAGTAAGTAAAATAAAAAGATGGCAGATACAAAAAAACTTATTGTTGCTTTGCTTATTTTAGCAATTATTTTTTCTGCAGCTTCAATTGCAATAAGCATTGGAGCATCAAATATTAAGATTCCGCAGAAAAGTGTTTCAGGAAATTCTGTTGTAGAAGATATAGGTGGAGGAATTTCTCTTACTGTAAAGGGAGAAGTTGAAGGTCTTAATAATGGATAACGATAAATTACTTTTGAGTATAGCTGCTATTGCAGTAGCTGTTTCTGTCATGGCGGCAGGGGTTACATATTTTTCTATTGCAAATTTAACTACTAAAATATCTGGTCTTGCGAGTAGCACTGGAGAAGCAAATTTGACTGTTGTTTCATCAGCCAATATTAATTTTACAACAGCAAGTATTAATTGGGGAACAGGAGAGGTCAGTACTGGGTCAGATTATGCAATTCTTAATACTGCTGCTGGAACAGTTACTGGAGGGAACTGGACTGCCGTTAATGGAGGGTTTATTGTTGAAAATATAGGGAATGTAAATGTTACATTGGATTTACAGGCAGGAAAAACTGCTGCTCAATTCCTTGGAGGGACAAGTCCAGGATATATGTGGAATGTCTCTAGTTCTGAGTCTGGGAGTTGTGTTAATATGACATATTTAGAACCTTATGTTGGTAATGTTTCTGGTTTTGGAGTTTTTGCAGATACTAGCACATCAGTAACAAGGATATGTGACTTTTTTGATTTTATTGATTCGAGAGATACAATAGAGATAGACCTTAACTTGTCTGTTCCTGTAAACTCGTTGAAGGGCGCTTTATCTGATGTAATTACTGCAACAGCAACTGCTGCTTAATTGAGATTTGTTTTTATAAAAATGTGGGAGTTTTGGACTAAAATTGTTTTAGACTTTTTCTTTTATCATTAAATCTTGTGGAAGGATGTTCAAGTAAATGTTGTAAATAGTCTAGTGGAAAATGATGGGTAAAACAATAATTAAGATTCTCAATAAAATGATAAGACCTTGGAAGATTGAAGTAGCTATTTTAGTCCTTCTAATTACTATTGGAATAATAAAAAGTTCTGAATCTGGTTGTGGGGCTTTCTTACAATGGATTTGCTAAATGGGAAGAAAAAGAAGATTGGAACGGCTTGTATAAATCAGAATACTAAATATAAATTTTCTACAAATCTGGATTGTTATAGGGGGGGTATGAGGCTTAGAATGTGGAGATATTTTCTGCTTAAAATATAAGATGATTTAAGGATTATTTACACAAGGTCTATTAATTAGTAAAGTATAAAAAACTTCTAAATCACTATCAGAGTATGAAGAGGTGGTTATTTTTTTTAGGAATTGTTTTATTACTCTCTGGAACAGCAAGTGCAGCACTTGGAATTACTCCGGCCAAAACCGAGTTTAACTTTGTTCCAGGATCAGAGCATGAAATAACTTATAGAGTCTTATCAGATAAACCAGATCAAGAGATAGAAATATATGTTGAGGGAGATTTGGCAGAATATGCGACAGTTAGCAAGGAAGTTGTTTTTGGGGCAGATAGTTTTGTTTTCAAGCTAAAATTTCCTTCAGAGGTTGATGCTCCCGGACCCCATCAAATTCTTGTAGGGGCAAGAGAAGTTCCATCGGAGGATCAATTTATTGGAGTGGCAGTTAATATTCGTGCTCTTGTAAATGTATTCATCCCCTATCCTGGGAGATATCTTGAAGCAGGCTTGACTATTCCTAATGGAAACATTGGAGATGAAATTCCCATTGAAGCGAATGCTATAAATCGTGGGAAGGAAAGTTTAACTATAAGCCCGAAGATCGAATTTAAAGATTCAAGTGGTGAAGTGATTGAGACAATGTCATTCAGCGAAGTCACATTGGATACAGGGCAAGATAGATTTTTTAGAAAATTTTTGAACACTGAAGGATTTTCCTCAGGAGATTATATGGCTATAGCAGTATTTGATTATGGAGAAACCACAATGGTTAACAAATCATTTAGAATAGGGTCTTTGTTTGTTAATGTGACAAATATTACTGATAAATTACCTAAAAAAGGGATACAAAAATTTTATGTGAATATAGAAAGCTTATGGAATGATCCTCTTGATGAAGTGTATGCAGATGTTAATGTCTCAAACGATGTCGGCAGTATCTTGTTCAGGACACCTTCTGTAAGTTTAGAGGGTTGGAGTAAAAAAACACTTGAGGGATTTTTGGATACAAAAGATCTTGAGGGGAATTATGATGTAAGTGTCGCATTAAAATATGCTGGAAAAACGAGTTTTGCATTTGGGAGTTTGATTGTGTTTGAGCCCACCAATTGGGTAATTATTGGAGGGATAGTCGGTGCAGTTATGCTAATAATTATAATAATAATTGTTTCAATAATAATATTCAAAAAACGGAAAAAGGGAATTTTTAAAAAATGAAAACTAAGTTCTATTATTTTATTTTTATTTTTTCAATTATTGTTTTTTTAACTAGTATTTTTTTCTTTATCTTTAACCAAAGAGATATAGCATTCAAGGCAATACCTATTAGTGTTAATGTAACCGAAAACTTAGGATTTGATTTGAACGAAAGTGCATTGACTTTTGGAAACGTGTTTCCAGGAGGGTATTCTGAAAGAAAAATATTATTCAGCAATGATTTTGATTTTCCAGTACTTGTGAAATTGAAGGCTAAAGGGAGCGTGGCAGATCTTATTTCTTTCGATGAAAGTAGGATAGTGGATTCGAGGAATATTATAAAAATACCTATAGGAATATTTATTCCTTCAGATGCAAAGAAAGGGCTGTATGAGGGTGAACTTATAATATATGTTTATCCAGCATAGTTCAATAATATTTAAAATAGGGGTTGGTATTAATATTTTATGAAGATTGTTATTTTTTTGGTTGGAGTTACCTTGTTCTTATCAGGTTTCTCTCTCTCTTTTATTGTACAAGAAATATATAATTCCAATACAGAAATGCCTTTTTCAGAAAAACTAAATCTAGAGGTTTTTGCTCCTTCAGATTCTGTTAAAGAGAAAGATATAATGGTCTTTGAAGATAGGGTAGTGATATATATTGAAGACTCAAGTGTGAGTAATTATCTGGATTCAGGAAGCATGCTTCCTGTTTTAAACGAGGGTTCTAATGGGATAAGAATAAAGCCATTATCTGAAGAGGAGATATCTATTGGAGATATTATAAGCTTCAATTCCGATAAAGGGTTGATAGTACACAGAGTTCTTGAAAAGGGGATTGATAGCGAAGGGGTTTATTTTATTGCAGGGGGAGACAACAATGAATATGTTGATGGTAAAATAAGGTTTAAGAATATTGAATACAAGACTATTGCAATAATATATTAGATGAACTTAGAAATATTTATAAACAAAGCTATTCTTTTTAATATTGAGGAGATGTTTGATTAGGCTTAGATGCAACGCATATTCTCACTAATAAACAGAATGAATCAGGATAATAAATTAATTGCACTGGCATTGGTTGCTCTTGTTATTGCAATGTTTGGGGCAGGAGTTACATATTTTTCTATTGCAAATTTAACTACTAAAATATCTGGTCTTGCAAGTAGCACTGGAGAAGCAAATTTGACTGTTGTTTCATCAGCCAATATTAATTTTACAACAGCAAGTATTAATTGGGGAACAGGAGAGGTTGATGGAGGGTCAGATTATGCAATTCTTAATACTGCTGCTGGAACTGTTACTGGAGGGAACTGGACTGCCGTTAATGGAGGGTTTATTGTTGAGAATATAGGGAATGTAAATATTACCTTGGATTTACAGGCAGGAAAAACTGCTGCTCAATTCCTTGGAGGGACAAGTCCAGGATATATGTGGAATGTCTCTAATTCTGAGTCTGGGAGTTGTGTTAATATGACATATTTAGAACCTTATGTTGGTAATGTTTCTGGTTTTGGAGTTTTTGCAGATACTAGTACATCAGTAACAAGGATATGTGACTATTTTGATTTTATTGATTCGAGAGATACAATAGAGATAGACCTTAACTTGTCTGTTCCTGTAAACTCATTGAAGGGTGCCCTATCCGATGTAATCACCGCAACGGCTTCTTCTGTTTAATCCCCAACAAATGCATATCTTTTTATATATAAATCTGTATTTTAATTGATGAGGAGAGTGTTATTTATTTTGCTTATTTCTATAGTTATACTCAATATATTTGTTCTATTCAATGTAACCTATCCATTGACTAGTGATCAGCATTTTACTGGAAAAACTTTTTTTAACACAATCCTAGGAACAATTTCGCTTTTTGTTTCTGGAGCAGGTCCCGAAACAGTCACAATAGATAGTCCATTAAACCAAAGCTATAACTTTAGCATCGGTAGTAATTATTCTCTTGATCTAAATGTTTCTGCAAATTTTGCTGTTGATGATTGGTGGTTTAGCGTTTATGATTATACTCACGGAGAATATGGTCAATTAAATAAATCTTTTTCTCCAAATGTGAGTTTTGAGGCAGTTAGGTGGTCAAATAGGTTGGATGTTTTTTCTAACACAACAGATGGAAGAATAATTACGGGAAGTGTTATTTTCTTTGTTAATGTGCCAAATTCTGCTCCGGTGATTTCAAATTTAAATTCTGAGATATTCGTCTGTGAAGAGGGTAGTTTGTATAACGTATACAATGTTTTTGATGCTGACGAAGATGATATAATCAACACGATTTCTCCTTCTGACCCATTTTTCATTTTCCCTTCTTCATCATCGGGCTCAGCTGGATTATTGTCTCCTGTGCTGATATCTGGAAAATTGAGCAAAGGAGATGTGGGATTTTATGAGGAGACGATATCTGCTAATGATGGAGTTTATTCCGATAGTGTAAAAACCAATATAACTGTAATAGAAAAAAATAATGATCCTGTGATGAATGATATATTAACTAGAACTATATGGACAATAGGAGAAGACAGCAGCTTGTATTTTCAGGTAGGCGTAAGTGATATTGAGGATGGGACTTCATCTTCTGGAAATTTCACATTCAATATTAGTCTTTCAAATGGATCTGCATCTCCTTTCAATATAATTGATTTAGGAATCATTAATATTAGTACAGGATCATTGGATACTGGAGTGTATAATACTATAATCTGTGCTGAAGATATGGGGTTGTCGGATCCACATCAAAATATAAGTCTATGTGGGCAAGATGGAGGTCCGCTATCTGATTGTGATACCTTTGCGTTGACAGTGACAGATAATAACAGGCCACCTGAGATAACTGCATACTCTCCTGTTGGTTTAGATTTTAGTGCAAATGCAACAGAGATAATCAATTTTGAAGTAACAGAGAGTGACCCTGATGGGACTATCCCGGACACTTATTGGTATGTGGATGATTCTTTGTCAGAATTAGACGTAGGCGCTTCTGTTGATTCATTCAGCCATACATTTTCATGTGGTACATCTGGATATCATACAATTAATGCGGTAGCTAGTGATGGACTTTTGAATGATTCAGTAAGTTGGAATGTAAGTGTCAATTTTGTAGCATGTCCTCCAGCGGGAAGTTCGGGAGGTGGAGGAGGCGGAGGAGGCGGAGGCGGTAGTTCTAAGGTATGTGAAGAAAGATGGGGTTGTGAGGATTGGAATACTTGTCAGGAGACAGAAGGGGCATTTAAGGCTGGCAGATTGTCGAGTTTGGAGTATTTAGAGATAATCAGCTCATGTAATGATCGTGGATTCGCTATCGAATCTTGTGGATATCAAATAAGAGAGTGCAGTCAGCTTAATGAGGATTGTTCTAGTTATCTTCAGATTCCAAGTCAGAAACAAGAATGTTATTATACTGAAAACCCAAGTTGTTCTGATAATATAAAAAATTGTCATGATGGATTGTGCGAGGTACTTGTTGATTGCGGAGGACCTTGTAACCCATGTGCAACTTGTACAGATAATGTTCAAAACCAAGGTGAGCAAGGTGCTGATTGCGGAGGCCCTTGTCTTTTGAGATGTGAGCCAGAAAAACCATTTTTTGAAAAAACGGAAACAAAATACTTTTTAATGCTGTTTATCATCTTATTAATTATAATAATCCTTGTGATACTTAGAAAAATATTTAGGATAGAGGAAAAAATAAAAAAAGGGAAATGAAAAAGGAGAGAATTAATGTCTATTGGGCTTATGCGTTTTTGTTGATGGGGTTAGTGATAATTTTTGCTTCTATTGCTCTTGCTGAAAACACTGGAAGTTCTGGGAATGTCAGTCTTAGGATATTTGATGATACTGATTCTCAAAATAAATACAGCGATCTAAGAATAAATTTTTTCTCTAATTTTACTAATATAACTGGGAGTTATTTAAATAGCACTGTTGGAGATGGCAGTTGTCTTATAAATTATAATTTTACTGGAAGTTTTGGAGATTATTCCAATATGAGCTTTAATGGGACTTCATTGTATTGGGAAGCAAATAGTACATTTAATTACAAGGGAACACATAATTTTGAGGTTAATTGTTCAAGCGATTATGGGAATATTTCTCTTATGGATAATTTTATTGTTTTTAACACTGCACCAACGCTAAATCTTGATAGGGGTGGAACCTTTTTGGATTTAGATGGAAACGATTTAAATACAGACTATCTTTCATGTAGTGAAGATACTATTTGTTCATTTAATTTTTCATCTAATGTTACTGAAATAGATTTGAATGATGTCTTAACATTTGCGAATCTATCCTCTAATTCCACACTTACTAATTTTACTCTTAATTCTTCAACAGGAATTCTTCTTATTAATGTGACTAATGATGGGGATACAGGTATAAAACAGATACATTTGAGTGTGAGTGATACAGAAAGTCCCTCACAAGCAGGAATATTAAAGCTTAACATAAGCTCTTTCAATGATGTACCTATATTTCTCAACTTAGAGAACAAGACATTTAATGCGACTGAGCTGTTTGATTATGTAATAAATGTAGAAGATGAGGAAAATGATGTTCCGTTTATTTACAATATAAGTTTTTCTAGTTGTACTTTGGCTGATTGGTCTACAAAAACAAATTGCGAGCTTTTTAATTCTAGCCAATATTCTGCTGACGGCAACACAGGTGAAATAAATATAAGCTTTACTCCCACAATGAATGATGTTGGATCTTACGATATCAATTTTAGTGTAACTGATTCAGGAAGTCCAAATGCTACCATAAGTCAAATAGTGAATTTTACAGTTTCAAACATTAATTCTCCCCCATATTTCAGATATACGTGCGATGACGAAAGAAACACAAGCGAAGGTTCTTCATTCAGTTGTTATATAAATGTTACAGATATAGATGAGGTGAATAATCTTACAATAATATCTAATGAAAGTTGGTTTACATTTAATGGTACAGGTGTGAACAGTCTTAGTCTGAATGTAAATTCTTCAACACAATACAATGCAAGTTTCATGGTTAATTTCACTTCCGAAGATATAGCTGTTGGTAATTGGTCAATAAATCTTACAGTGAGCGATACTGGAAGTCCTTTACTTTCAAACTCAACACTTATCTGGTTTTTTGTTGAAAATGTCAATGATTCTGTTTCATTGAATAGTATCTCTGACATTACAGCATATACAACAAATAATTACACCATATATGTTAATGCAACAGATGATGATCTCCTAATAACTCATAAGGAGACTTATAATGAGTCTCTTGTATTCTCTTCAAATGCTAGTTGGGTGGATGTGGATACATATCAGATTATAAATCAGAGTAATATAACTACTGTAAGAATACAATTTGATCCTAATGATGCTCCAAATGGTGCAGGCAATTATTCAATAAATATCTCTGTAAATGATGCTAATAATTATTCATTTGATTCAAGTGTTTTTGTCATCACCGTAATAGGTAATACACAACCCTCTTGGAATTCAAGTACAGTAACTGTTCACGAACTGACAGAGGATATAGAATTTTATTTAAATTTGAGTCTGAATGTTAGTGATTCTGAGGAGGATGCTCTTACATTTACATATTATAATGATACGTCATTCCCTTCTTTTTCCTTGAATACAACTACGGGAGTGATAAATTTTACGCCCTTAGATTCAGACGTAGGGCAGCATATGGTCACAATTAATGTGTCGGATAGTGCAATCTCAGATTCCTTACAATTTAATTTTACTATCTCAAATATAAATGATTTGCCAGTTATCCAAACTCCATTAAATGTGGCAAACGCTTCTGTAGATTTGAGGTCTAATATAAATGCAAGTGAAGATAATGTTACTATAGTAACTCTTTGGGTACATGATGATGACTTTAGAATTCCATCTGGTCAAAAAAACTTTTATAACGAGTCTATAAATGTTAGTGTTTATTTTGAGGGACCAAATACAGACTTATTCTCTTTTAATCTGACAGATGATTTTCCTGCAGGGGTATTTTTACAAAGAGTTGAATTTGATGCTATTTTCACTCCAAACAAGAGCGATATAGGACTCTATAACGTGAGTATTAATATAACTGATTCAACAGGAAATATTAGTAGCATAGGGTTTAATTTGAGCATTCAGGAAGTCCAGCATGGGCCTTCCTTATCTTCAATTGAAAACCAATCAAGTAAAGTCAATGCTAGTTTTGCCATTGACATAAATGCAACAGATGAAGAAGATGGAAGTGATTCGGATGGAGTTTTGGAATTTGTATATTCTTTCTTGAACGGAACAGATTTTATAAATAATAATTTAAGTATTTTTAACACAACTACTGGTGTTTTGAATATAACATTTAATGATACTCAAGGAGGATCCTATCAATTGAATATTTCTGTAAATGATTCTTCAGGGCTCATGGTTTCTCGTAGTTTCTGGATTGATGTTTATGATACTCCTTCATTGAATTTGCCCAATGGCTATTCTGTATATAATCTTACTGAGAATGTTACAGGATATATTTTAATAAATACCACCCACTCAGTTAACTCTAACTTAACTTATCTTATAACTTATCAGAGCTCTACAGAGTATAATTCAAGCTATTTTGGAAATGAAAATATTTTGAATTGGTCATTTACTCCAAATTATACTCAGGAGACCTACGGCAATGTTGGAAATGCTAGTTTATTTGTTTATAATTCTTTATTTCCAGAGTTGAATTTGAGTCAGGATATTGGACTTAACGTGAGCCATGCAAATGCTCCTGTTGAATTTGTATCAGATATTCCAGATAGACAGGCTACTAGTGATCAAAGCATTGTCTTAAATCTTACTAGTTATTTCTTAGATCATGATTACATGGATCAAGCTTATAATCAGACAGTCAACTTTACTTCTAAGGATAATTCTTCTGTGATTTCTGCTTCAATTTCTGGTTGGATATTGACTATTTCTGCTTCTGGCGCCGGAGTTGGAACTTTCAATGTAACTGGAGAGGATATCAATTCAAGCTCTAATCTTTCTCTCAGTTCTGCCATAAGTAATAACTTTATTGTTGAATTCACTAGTCCGAGTAGCACTACTACTACATCTTCAGGCGGTGGGGGGAGTAGCAGTGAGCCTGCAATTCTTCATTTGATTGTTCCAGGACCAGTATCTGTTGTAAAGGGAGAAGATATAATACTTCCAATACAATTAGTCAATGGGGGAACAACTTCATTAAGGACTATTAAACTTTTTGGGGATGTGGTCTTTAGAAATGGAAGCAAGGAAGCAGACATTGACTTTGAATTTGATCAGGCTGAGATAAAAAGTCTTTCTATAAGGGAAAGCAAAGATATTGCCATGAAAATAAGCACTGCTAATGCAGATGTAGGATTTTATGAGATTACTATAAATGCAACTGTATCCACACCCAAATTTTCAGATTGGAACAAAATATACATTACTGTCCAGGACCCTGAAGATGTTTTGGAAAAGCTTTTATTCACACAGGAACTTTTTGCAGAAAATCCAGAATGTCTTGAATTAAATGAACTGATTTTGCAAGCAGAGAATCTTGCTAGGCAAGGACAATATGATTTGGCTAATGAGAAAATTTCTTTAGCAATACAAGCATGCAGAGATGCAATATCTCAAAGAAGTCAATTTCTTAGCCCTAGAAGCAGACCTGTTGTGAATGATGAATTGTTGTTCTATCTTGTGATTGCAACAGTTGCATGTTTTGGATTTGGATTCATTTATTATATCTATAGAAGGAGGAGATTAAAAAAGGCTATAAGTGCATATTTAAGAAAGCTTTAATAATCTTGTATTCAATTTATATATAGAAAAAGTGGTGAAAATGAGTGCTAAAACAGAAGATAATAGGCCGAGTAGTTCAGAGGTGAAGAAAGCTAAGGAAGTAGTTTCGAATATAAGAAATGAAATGTCTAAATCTCTTATAGGACAAAAGGAGATAGTAGATGGATTGATAATGGCTTTGCTTTGTGATGGTCATGTTCTAATTGAAGGGGTGCCAGGTATTGCTAAAACTCTTGCTGTAAGAAGCCTTGCAAAAATAAGTGGAGCAAGCGTTGAGAGAATACAATTCACTGTAGATCTATTGCCTACAGATATTGTCGGAATAACTGCATATACTCCGGGAAAGGGATTTAGAATTGAGAAGGGGCCCGTATTTACAAATTTTATAATTGCTGATGAAATTAATAGAAGTCCTCCTAAAACTCAGTCCGCATTAATTGAAGCAATGCAGGAGAAACAGGTTACAATAGGAAAAAAGACTTTTGAATTGACTCCTCCTTTCTTTGTCATGGCCACTCAGAACCCAATAGAACAAAGTGGAGTATATCCTCTTCCAGAAGCTCAAATAGACAGGTTTCTTTTTAAGTTAATAATGGAATATCCAGAGCGTGAGGAAGAAGACAAAATAATGGAAAACAATATGACTCTTATGGACTTTGATTCTATGAACTTAAGGTCTGTCACCACACCTCATGAATTGATTAGACTTCAAAAACTTACAAAAAAGGTATATCTTGCTCCAAAGGTTAAGAGATATATCTTGGACATAATTGAAAAAACAAGGATCAAGGATTTCAAATATGGGGAATTGATTGAATGGGGATGTTCCCCAAGAGCAAGCATATCATTGTATATTGCGGCTAAGGCTCATGCTCTTATGGATGGAAGAAACTTTGCAGTTCCTCAGGATGTCAGGAAAGTTGCATTACCTGTATTAAGACATAGGATGATACTTTCTTATAAGGCCGCTGCTGAAAAGATTTCTGCGGACACCATAATCAAGCATATATTAGATAGGGAGGTTTCGGCTTAGTTCTTATGGCTGAAAGAAAATTAAATCTTGATATTCCTAAGGCAATAGTTGAGTTCGAATCTGTTTTGAAGCAATTTCAGTTGAGGGAAAAAATTTATAAGATAGTTTTTAGAGGAAGAGGTCTTGAATTTGATGGATACAGAGATTATTCTTCTGATGAAGATGCTAGTGGAATAGATTGGAAGGCAAGTGTAAGGTCAAACAGGTTGCTTGTCAAAAAATATATAGAAGAGAGGGATCTCAAAATAATCTTTGCTATTGATGTGAGTGAAAATATGGTTTTTGGTTCTACAGAAAAGGTTAAATGTGAATTTGCTGCAGAAGTGTGTGCTGCACTAAGCCATTTAATAATGACATCTAATGATAAAATAGGATTCATTTTTTTTAATAATGAGGTTCTGGAATTTGTGCCTCCAAAGTCTGGATTGAACCAATTTAGTTTGTTTACTAATAGTCTTTCTAGTCCGTTTATGTATGGGGGAGCGTCTAATATAAAAAACGTTCTTGATTTTATTCTTGAATCCATGGATCAAAGTATCTCTGCAGTTATCATGGTATCAGATTTTTCACATTTTAATGATTCTATGTTAAAAAGCCTAACTTTACTTGGGAATAGAACTGAGGTAATTTCACTTGTGATAAAGGATCCATTAGATAAAACTCTTCCTCTCATAAATAAGGAATTCGTACTTGAAGATCCTTTTACAAGTCATCAGGTCCTGATAAATCCAAGCATTGCAAAAAATGCGTATGAAAAGAATGCTTTAAAAAAAGAAAAAGAAATGGGTGAAATATTTAGAAAAAGTAATATAGATTTTCTTGAGTTGAATACAGATAAACCCTTTAACATCATTCTTGCTGAATTTTTGATAGAAAGAATAAAAAGAGGGAGGTTTATCATCTGATGATAGAATTCACATTTACAAATGGACATTATTTGTTGTTTTTATTAATACTCCCATTTCTTTTTTTGATTCATTTTGTTGCTTTAAAAACTCAGAGACATAGGGCTCTTAGATTTGCAAATTTTGACGCTATTGCAAGGATAAGGGGAATAGATTTTTTTTCAAAGAATATTGTGATATTGGTGATGACACTTGTAATTTTATTTTTGTTGGTTCTTTCCCTTTCTGGATTGAATATAATCAGAGAGAGTGAGGCGAGTCCACATTCTTTTGTTATTGCAATAGATTCTTCTAGGAGCATGGAGGCAGATGATTTTTCTCCAAGCAGAATGGAAGTGGCTAAAGAGGTTGCTATTGAATTTATTGAATCTGCTCCTACAGATACTGAAATAGGCATAGTTTCTTTTTCAGGAAGCGCATTAATAGAACAGGAGCTTACTACTTCAAGATCGCTTTTGAGAGATTCATTAGAATCTTTAGAAATAAGCAGAGTTGGAGGAACAGATATATATGATGCAGTTGTAACGGGATCTAATTTATTATCAGGAGAAAAGTCGGGAGTTCTTCTTTTAATAAGTGATGGGCAAATTAATGTTGGGGGAGTTGAAGAATCTATTAATTATGCCAAAATTAAAGGGATAACAATACACTCTGTAGCAATGGGGACTGAAGGAGGAGGACTGACAACATATGGACTTTCACAGATTGATAAAAAATCATTGGAGGCAATAGCTTACAATACAGGAGGAAATTATTTCGATGCATCTGATAGAAATTCTTTGCTTGCTTCTTTAAATGATGCTTTTGAGAACAGCAGGATGAAAGTTGAAATAGAAGCTAGAGAATATCTTTTGATTATTGTAATAATACTCTTTGTTTTGGAATACATTCTTATAAATACGAGATATAAAATACTTCCTTAGATTCTTTCTTTTCTAAGAATATCATCAAATTGGGATATCATTTCTTTTACTTTATTTTTACTAATTTTTTCTCCAGTATAATATAAATTAATGAAACTATTACAATAATTCACAATTTTTCTTTTATTTTTTTTCTTGAAGAATCCAATTATTTCGGAATACTCTAGATTTGGGTTTATATGGAATGCATCACGAAAGAACTTTCTAGATAGTTTATCCAGCTCATTAACTTGTTCAGAGGAGGATTTTTTTGATTTTTTTAACTTGTCCAGTGATTTTCTATGAACTTTATTTTTATCATTCATCTCTCTCTTAAGTTGTTTTTTCTTTCTATCTAAAAGAAATATAGAAATGAGAATTACAGTTATGAGAAGAAATGCAAGAATAACCAAGATGATTATATTATATTGTGCCATTATATAATTTAGATTGTTGAGTATAAAAATCTTGTTCATAGGTTTTTTAAAGAGTTTATTCCTTTATTGAGTATGAAAGAGGAAATAGCAATATTTTCGAGAAAGAAGAAAATCAAATTGACTGTTAAGAGGACGGGATTTTTTACAAAAGGGATAGGACTTATGTTCAGGACTGCAAAAACTGATAAACTTTTATTTGAATTCAAAAAGGACACCTTAGCGTCTATCACTTCAATTTTTGTGTTCTTTCCATTTCTTGCTATCTGGCTTGATGAAAAAAATAATGTTCTAGAAAAAAGGATTGTAAGGCCATTTATATTCGCTATCAGGCCTCAGAAAAAATTTAGAAAACTTGTGGAAGTTCCTTTAAACCATAAAAATAGGCAAATTATTGATTTTTTCGTCGAGAAAAGGAGAAAAGTTTAAATATACAAACGCATATTTTAGTTTATTAGTTTAACTAAAAGGAGGTGTGATATGGGAAAGGTAATTGCAAAAAATGTTGTTAAGAGACAGCCTGGTCATCTATATTATGTAGATGCACAAGGAAATGTCTGCGAAGCTAAGATGGCTAGAGGAGGCCGAAAGAAGAAGGTCGCTAAGAAGAAGCCTGCTAAGAAGACAACAGCAAAGAAAACAACTAAGAAAAAGAGATAATCTTTTTTTAGAAACTTTTTTATTTTTTTATTTTAATATATTTTTTCTTAATTTGACCAGAGTATTTTTATATGGTTTTTAATGTGATTTATTATGGATTTTTGGAGATTGTATCATAGTTGTAAAATAAAAGAAATACAGGGGAGACATCCAGAGATTCCGTTATCGGATGTGAGGAGAGATTATTTTTTCTATTACAGAAGAAAAAGAGATTTATCTTTGCTAGCTGAAGATACAATATATGAGCGAGAGGTCGGAAATACTGAATCTTTTACAAATAGATTTGGGTATTCTATTGACATCATATGGGGTGTTGATTTAAGTCTGCCTAAGAAATTTGAAAAATTGAAAAAAAGTTTAAGGAAAAAGTTTTCTAGATAAGCTTTATTTTTTTATTTTTCTAGGATAAATTTTTAAAGTTGTTTTTTAAAGTTTTTTTATGGTAAGGGTTTTCACAAGAGAAAAATTTGAAGAAGATTTAACGAGAATTCTCTCTTATGTAGATGAGGTTAATAGTATGAGAATTGATCCTTCAAAGGACTCACAGTTAATAAGAGATGTGATATTCTATTCTGATAATGGTTATTTGGCTACACTAGGAGAAGTAAGAGAATCTCTTAGCGATGCAGATAGTTCAGATTATATAGGGTATATAATGCTTTTTTCAGATCGTGTTAATATTGAAAGGTATAGAGCTATTTATGAAATTGACAAGCCACATAGGAAATCGAGAATTGACAGATTCATAGCTTTTTTGAATTCCATACCCACAATTCTCAATCCTTAATCTATTCTCCAGCTATTATGAGTTCAGAGACGTATTTCATTGCAATAGCTCCTGTTGTGATAGCGAATCTTCCTCCAAGATTATGTTCTATATATGTAGCCCATCCATATTTTTCTTCTAAGTCTAATCCGCTTTGAGCAGAGACAGATATGTGTCTTAATAAGCCAGGATTGTTTTTATCCCATCCAAGTCTGATTTCTGTAGAGTTAGAATTTCCAAATGAAGCAGATTCGTCAAACTTATTTATCTCTTCAATATATCCTTTAATCTCTTCTATTCTCCCTTGATTATGAAATTCTTTAGCAAGAGCAAGATAATTTTCAGGAAGCCTAATATATGGGATAAAGCCTCTTCCGGGAACAATTGTAAATGTGGGATAAAGCATTGATAGTGGCATAGGAATTTCTTTTGGCATGAAATTGCAGAAATCGTTATATTTTATAAATATGATTCATTTTGAATATACATGATATTAGGTATTGAATGTACTGCACATACATTTGGAGTTGGGATTGTAAATAATGGAAAAGTACTTGCAAATGTAAGAGATATGTATGTGCCTAAGACTGGAGGGATAATACCAATGGATGCTGCAGAACATCATAAAGATGTTGCGGAATCTATATATGAGGAAGCGTTGAGGAAAGCTGGGATTTCTGAGGAGGATATAACTGCAATTGCTATCTCAAATGCTCCAGGACTTGCTCCTTGCTTGCTTGCAGGACTTAGATTTGCGAAGATTAAAGCTTCTGAATTGAATGTTCCTCTTATTCCTGTTAATCATTGTATTGCGCATCTTGAAATTGGGCAACATGAAGGAGCTAATGATTCTGTATTGCTTTATGCTTCGGGAGCTAATACCCAGATAATTGCTTTCACTGCTGGGAAATATCGCGTATTTGGAGAGACTCTTGATTCTGGAATAGGGAACTTTATTGATACTTTTGCAAGGCATTGTGGGATTGCATTCCCTGGAGGGCCAGAGATAGAGAAGAAGGCTAAGCAATCAGAGAATTTTATTGAGTTGCCTTATTCCATTAAAGGAATGGATGTTTCTTTTTCTGGAATGCAGACAAAATTAAAACAACTCTATGATTCTGGAAAAAAGTTAGAAGATCTTTCTTATAGTTTGCAGGAACATGCATTTGCAATGCTTGTTGAAGCAGCAGAGAGGGCGCTTGCCCATACTGGAAAGAGCGAGCTTGTTATTGGAGGGGGAGTTGCATGTAATTCTCGCTTACAAGAAATGTGTAGGGTAATGTGTGAAGAACGAGGAGCTAAATTCTTTTGTCCTGCTAATGAGTTTCTTACTGATAACGGAGCTATGATTGCTTTTACAGGAGAGATTTTATACAAATCAGGAATAAAGAATAAACCAGAGGAAGTGGATATTTTTCCTAGAGAAAGAACGGATGACGTAGAAGTTAGCTGGAGAAAATAGATTAAAAATAGTATATTAATCCTATTATGATAATTATTAAAGCGATTATAGATCCGATAATTATTTTGTTTCTTTTTTCTTTTTTAATTCTTTCTTTAGCTTTCTTCCAGGCTTCATCAAATTCTCTTTTCTCTTCAATGCTTAATTTAGGATTATGCCCTTTAGGATATTCAAAACGTATCATTCCTCCGGTAGTTACTCTTTCCATTCCATCTAATTTGATAAAAATAGTTTATAATCCTATTTGGATGCTTAAATTTTTAAATAATTTTATCTTGTTATTTAAATGAGTTTTGGAATTCCTCTTGGAAAGTTAGGTGGTTTTAGTTTAGAAAGTCGTGTTGGAGATATTACTCCTATCTTGTCTGGGGAAAGAGAGTCTTGGAAAACAGGAGAGATTCTTTGGTCTACGGATGATTTGCCTGACTCCCTATTAAAATATCAAATATCTGATTTGGTGTATTTAGATAGTCCCATAGATGCTATAGTTTCTATATCTTATTTGAAATCTTTGGATCCGATGGAAAAAATATCCCTTTTGTTTATTGATGATGACCCAAGATTTTTTCCTGTGCAACCAGATGGATTAAAATAAAATCTGATTTTTGAGAAAAGGTTTAAATACCCTCTTTATCAAGTGTAATCAACCAATGAGGCAGAGAAGGGCTGAGGTACTCGGTTTCTTACTGCTTTGGTAAAGGAGTTAAATAAAATGGACATATATAGTGTTGTTGAAAAGGCAAGGAAAACTGGAAAGATAGATAAGGGCACAAATGAAGTCACAAAGGCTATTGAGAGAGGTGTTGCAAAGCTTGTTGTGTACGCTACTGATGTTGAGCCCAAGGAAATCGTTGCACATATAGCAGAGCTTTGTAAGGAAAAAGGCATCCCATGTGAGGAAGCAGATTCCAAGCAGAAGCTGGGTATTGCAGTAGGTATTCCAGTAAGTACTAGTTCAGTTGCAGTTATTGAGGCAGGAGATGCTGATAGAGAAATTACTGCTTTGAAGTCTAAAAAGTAGAATTAATCAAGTTAATCGGTAAAATAAAATGGCTCAGAAAAAGCAAAAAGCAAAAGAAGTAAAGTCAGGAGAAATTGTAAAAGGAAGTCTTACTCAAGAGCCTGTCGGTGCAGTTGTTGAGCAACTTTATGGAAGAACAGGTGCTAGAGGAGAGATAACTCAAGTTCTTGCTAAAATATTAGGTGGGAGAAATGAAGGTAAGACAATGAGAAGAAATGTTAAAGGTCCTGTTAGGATTGGGGATCTTCTTGCATTAAGAGAGACAGAAATTGAGGCAAGAAGAATAAGAAAGAATATTACTAAGGGAGCACATAGTTAAAATGAACGAGTCAAGAGAATCGCAGAGACTGGACTGGAGAGAAGTTAACTCTGTTGTTGCTTTGGATCTTGCTTCAAAGGCATTTCCTAATGACGATGATTTAAGAACTGGCAAGGATTATGGCGTTTCATTTATGGAAGGTAATAATACATGGATGTTGAGTAATGGTGTTTTAAGTTACGCATTGGGTACTATTGAAGCAGTTAGAGATTTTAAGAGAGATGTTGAGGCGACTTCTTGGAACGTTGACTCTGAAGTAATAGATGAAGGTAGAGATTTTATGGCTATTCAATACTCAAACGGGAGAGGTAGATAATGGCGAAATGTGTTTTTTGCGGGAAAGATAATGAAGATTTTAAGGGAGTATTTCTTATGAAGAATGATGGAAGTGTTAATTATTATTGTTCAAGCAAGTGCAGGAAAAATAATCTTAAATTAGGTAGAGATAAAAGAAAAATAAAATGGACTGAGTCATTTAGACTTGTAAAAGATAGAAGACTTGAGAAGGAAAAGGAAAGGGTAGAGAAGGCTAGAACAAGAAAGGCTGAAAAGAAAGCAGATAAGAAATCTGCCAAGAAAAAATAAATTCAGTATATATGTTGCATTTCAAAAAGACCAGATTTAAGTCTAAGTAGTGCCTAATGTAGTGGTCAATTATGTTAATATTTAAATGAGTATTATTGTGGTTATTTTTTAGCTTATTTTTCTTTTATCGTCGGTAAATTGTGTGTAAACATTTATAAACTAAGATGCATTTTTCTGGATATAAAATGGTAGGAATAATAATATATGGTGGCAGATAAGAAAGATTATTCTGCAGAAAAAATAACTGTTTTGGAAGGACTGGATGCTGTCAGAAAAAGACCGGCCATGTATATTGGAAGTACAGGCAAACAGGGATTGCATCATTTGGTATGGGAAGTTGTGGATAATGCAGTTGACGAGGCAATGGCTGGTTATTGTACAGAGATAGAAGTCACCTTGAATCAAGATGGGAGCGTGACAGTAATTGATAATGGAAGGGGGATTCCTGTAGACATTCATCCAATCTATAAGATACCTGCTGTTGAAGTTGTTGTAACCAAATTACATGCGGGGGGAAAGTTTGATAAGGGAAGTTATGCAATCTCAGGAGGACTTCATGGAGTCGGTATAAGTGTTGTTTCTGCTTTATCTAAGTTAATGAGTGTGAAGATAAAGAGAGATGGAGAAATTTATCAACAAGAATACAAAATAGGCAAGCCTGTGTACAAGCTTAAGACAATTGGCAAAATTGGGAAAGATGAAAGTGGGACAGAAGTGACATTTTGGCCAGATGATACTATTTTTTCTACTACTAAATTTGATTCTTCTGTTCTTGAAACAAGATTTAGAGAGATTGCATTTTTGAATAAGGGTGTAAAGATAAAACTTTCAGATAAGACAAGTGGAAAAAAAGAGGTATTCCACTATGAAGGAGGAATTATTGAATTTGTTAAATGGGTTAACGAAACGAAGGAAGCTCTTCATAAGCCTATTTATTTTTCAAAAACTGATGAGGGAGTTGTAGTAGAATGTGCAGTACAGTATAACGGAGGATATCAGGAAAATATCCTCGGATTTGTCAACACTATAAATACTGTGGAAGGAGGAACTCACGTAATAGGTTTTAGAACAGCATTAACAAGAGCTATAAATGATTATGCGAAAAAGAATAATCTTGTGAAGAATGGGTCTTTAGGAGGAGATGATGTTCGTGAGGGGTTGACAGCAATTGTTTCTGTAAAAGTACCTGAACCCCAATTTGAAGGCCAGACAAAGACTAAATTGGGTAACAGTGAGGTTAAAAGTATTGTTGAAAAAGTAGGTTATGCTTCTCTTGTACAATTTTTTGAGGAAAATCCTCCAATAGCAAGGCGAATCGTAAGCAAGGGATTGGATGCTCAAAAAGCCAGAGAGGCTGCAAAGAAAGCAAAAGATCTTGTAAGAAGAAAAAATGCTTTTAGTCTTGGAGGACTTCCAGGGAAACTTGCTGATTGTTCAAAGAAAAGCTCACAGGAAACTGAACTTTATATTGTTGAAGGAGATTCTGCAGGAGGCAGTGCGAAACAGGCAAGGAATAAGGAATTCCAAGCTATATTGCCTTTGAAAGGTAAAATCTTGAATGTAGAGAAAGCCAATATTGTGAAAGTTTTTTCTTCTGAAGAAATTGCAAACCTCATCACTGCTATTGGAACTGGTGTTGGAGATCAATTTGATATCAATAAATTAAGGTATAGTAAAATAATAATTATGACTGATGCAGATGTGGATGGAGCACATATAATGACTTTATTGTTGACATTTTTCTTTAGATTTATGAGGCCATTGATAGATAATGGTAATCTTTACATTGCAGTTTCTCCATTGTACAAAATAAGAAAAAAGAAAGACCATTATGTTTATTCTGATGCTGAATTAAAAAAGTTGGTAGATAAATTTTCAGGAAATGTTCTAGTGCAGAGATTCAAGGGTCTTGGAGAAATGAATCCAGAGCAATTGTGGGAGACAACTATGGATCCAGATACAAGATTGCTTAATAGGGTGATGGTACAGGATGCTGTAAAGGCAGATGAGGTATTTAGTAAACTAATGGGCACTGAAGTTGAGCCAAGAAAAATATTTATTTCAGAGAAAGCACACGAGGCTGAGGTAGATATATAATGGAAGAAGAGAACATTGAAGTTGAAGAGCAGGATGTTGAAGTTATTGAGGTAGAAATGAATATGGGGGAGATTGATGAAATGATAGGGAAGTTAAATGAACTGATCCAGAACAAAGAAAGTGTTGAAATAGATGTAGCTGATGATTTACAATTGAAATTAAATTATTCTGAAGATGAAGGGGAGGAAGAAGATGGCGAGTGAAAATGGCGAAGCGCGTATAGATGAAGAACTGGAAGAGATGGAGTCTCAGAGAAGGAATAAAGAACAGATTGGTGAGGAGAAAGGAATAGCTGGTGCAGAGATTGTTGAACAGATGGAAAAAGCATATCTTGATTATGCTATGTCTGTCATTGTACAAAGGGCACTTCCTGCTGTTGAAGATGGTTTAAAGCCAGTTCACAGAAGAATTTTATATGCTATGTTAAGGGAAGGATTGACTGCAGATAAACAGACTTCTAAATGTGCGGGTATTGTTGGAGAAGTCTTGAAAAAATATCATCCTCATGGAGATACTTCTGTATATGATGCCCTTGTAAGGCTTGCTCAGGATTTTTCATTAAGATATCCTCTTGTTTTTGGACAAGGAAACTTTGGTAGCCTGGATGGGGATAGTCCAGCTGCATATAGATACACTGAAGCCAAACTAAGCAAAATTGCTCAAGAGTTGCTAGAAGATATCGATAAGGGAACTGTAGATATGAATCCTAATTTTGCAAATACTGCTGAAGAGCCAGAGAGTTTACCTGCTAAGCTTCCAAATCTGCTTTTAAATGGAGCGACAGGTATTGCTGTGGGAATGGCAACTAATATACCTCCTCATAATCTTTCAGAACTATGTGATGCTATTGTAGCTTACATAAATAAGCCAGAGATTGGTGTTGAAAGCTTAATGGAACATGTGCAGGGGCCTGATTTTCCTACGGGGGGGATAGCTAGTGGACAAGGACTTGTAGATTTTTATAAAACTGGAAAGGGAAGAATAGTAATAAGAGGAAGGACAGTTACAGAGGAGAGAAAAGGAAAGACAAATATTGTTATAACTGAGATTCCTTATATGGTCAACAAGGCAGATCTTGTGACAACTATTGCAAGAATTGCTACAGAGAAAAAACTTCCAGATGTTTCTGATTTGAGAGATGAATCTGCAAAGGGAAAAGTAAGAATTGTTGTTGAACTTAAGAAAGGAGCAAATCCTAAATTTACATTAAATAAACTTTTTACACTTACAAGATTGCAGGATAGATTTGATGCTAATCTTCTTGCATTAGTTGGAAGGAAGCCGAGAGTACTTAATCTAAAAGGAGTTATTGAAGAATATGTTAAATATAGGACAAAGGTTGTAACAAGGAGAAGCCAGTTTGAGCTTAAGAAGGCAGAAGATAGATTAGAAATAGTTCTTGGATTACTTATTGCACTAAAGGGGATTGATGAAATTATTAGTATCATTAGGAAATCAAAGAGTGTTCCAGAGGCCTCTGAAACTCTTGTAGCAAAATTCAAGTTCACAGAAAGGCAAGTAAAGGCTATATTGGATATGAAACTCTCACAGCTTACAAGATTAGAGAATGATAAATTAAAGGAAGAAGAAGCTAAATTAGAGGAGATAATATCACGTTTGAATAAAATTCTTGGAAGTGAACAGGAAGTTTTAAGTGTTATAAAGAAAGAGGTTCAGGGTCTGAAAAAGGATTATGGAGATGAGAGAAGAACAAAGATAATTAGAGGATTCTCGGAAATAAAAGAAAAAGATCTTGTTGAGAAAAAAGATGTTATAGTCATGCTAACAAATTCAGGTTATGTAAAGAGAATGGATGTTTCCGCATATAAAGAACAAAGAAGAGGGGGAACCGGAGTGACTGGCACAGACTTAAAGGAAGAAGATTTTGTAAAGACTCTTTTGACATGTAGCACTCATGATTATCTTCTTTTCTTTACATCACGTGGAAGAGTATACTGGCTCAAGGCAAACGATGTTCCAGATGCAAGTAGGCAGAGTAAGGGTAGATCTATAGCAAATCTTCTGAATTTAAGAGATGAACAGATTGTAAACTTGAAGAATGTAGATGATTTTGGAGAAAGTTATCTGATGTTTGCAACTAGGTTGGGAATTGTAAAGAAATTGCCATTGAAGGATCTTGCAAAACCTAGGAGTACCGGAGTTAGGGTGATGAACCTTCCTATTGATGGAAGTGATGTTCTTATAAACGTGAGAGAGGTTAATGAGAAACAGGAAGTGCTTCTTGTGACGAAGAAGGGTCAGGCTATAAGATTTAATTCAAATGATGTAAGGTCTATGGGAAGAGCAAGCTATGGTGTAAAGGGGGCCGAATTAGGAAAGGGGGATGAAATAGTAGCTCTCGAGAGTGTACCCTTGGATGGAAAGACTACGATTTTGACAGTTACAGACAAGGGTTTTGGAAAGAGAAGTGCCCTTGAAGAGTATAGGAAAACATCGAGGGGGAGCAAGGGAGTTATCAATCTAAAGGTATCAGATAAGACTGGAACAATAATCAAATCACTTTCTGTGGATGATAAAGACTCTGTCATTCTTACAACAAAGAAAGGAATGACCATTAGACTTGCAATGAAGCAGTTTAGGGTGATGGGAAGAGCAACACAGGGAGTTCATCTCGTAAGACTGAAGGATGGCGATAGGGTTGTTGATGCTGTTGCAGTTCCTAGGGAAGAAGTTGTTCTTGAAAAGGTTGAGGAATAATTTTCTATAAATAATATTCATTTTTGTTATCACAGAGATGATGAAACAAATAGTTGCTGAGGAAGAATTTGGTTGATTTGGAAACTGATATGATTAGGATTCATTGATAAGGAGATTATCGGTGCTGATGATTGTATGAATGCAGAAAAAGCAGAAGATTTTGTCTGGGCTTAGATATTAGGTCTTTTACTAAATAGATTTTGAGTGAGCCATTCTAATTCTCCTTCTACTTTACCGCCTCTGATTTTGAGTTCTTTGACTAATTTTTTAATATGGCCTTTGTTTGTTCTAAGTTGTGTGAGATAATTGTTCTCTGATTCTAAGAGTTCAACTGCTTTATCCTCTCTCAAATATTCTCTTATTAGAACGGAATAAATTGGATCATGTGTGATGACATAAGTAAATACTGGAAATTTTGGCAGCTTCATAAAAATGCTATTTTTTAGAGGTTATTAAATCCTTAGTAAGCTTTAATAATCTGTTTTACTACTAAATTATGAGATGGTGAATGGAAAAGAGCTGATTGGTTTGAAGAGAGGATATTGGGCGCTTATTATTTTCAATGCAATATATATTATAGGGGCTTCAATCTATTACATATCAAAACAGAATTATGAATTTCTTCTTTACATTGCAGTGCTCGTGATACTATTTGTTTTAGTGGCTGGAACTTATAAAAAAACAAGATTTGATTATCTAATTTTATGGATGCTTTCTGTATGGGGGCTGTTTCATATGCTTGGAGGAAGCATAATGGTTGGAGGAGAAGTTCTTTATAGATATCATGTGTTGAATATATTCCAGGGAGTTGATGCTGAGTTTTTCATATTGAAGTTTGATCAAGTGTTACATTTCTATATATATTTTGTAATGAGTTTTGTTATGTTCCATCTTATTAACTTAGCAGGAAAGGGAAAGATGAACTCAAAGGCAATATCCTTCTTTGCTATTTTAGCATCTTCTGGAGTTGGAGCATTGAATGAGATAGTTGAATTTGGGGCTGTTGTATTCTTGGGACAGACTGGAGTTGGAGGGTATTATAATACTGCTTTAGATTTAGTGTTTAATTTTGTGGGTGCCTTTGTTGGAGGAATTCTTGCAGTGTTCAGATATGGAACAAAGCTTAAATAGAATTCTTATTATTTTATAATGAACGAATCATGAACAAAAAAGGACTATTTGGCATTAATATATTACTTTTGATAGTGATATTTATTGTAGGGATTTTTGTTGGAGGATATCTTGTTTTAAAGGCACAAGATACTATAAAGGGCATTACTGCATTTGTGATTGGAGGAGACAAGATTTTATGCGCTCAAGATGTAATTGAATGCTCTGATGGAAGTTTTGTTGCCAGAAATCCGGATAATAAATGTGAATTCTTTGAGTGTTCTTCTGAAGACAATAATAGTGATGTTGGAGATATAGTAGAAGTCGAAAACTTCGATGAATAAATCACCAAACCCATTCATTGCAGAAGCTACAATTTTTTTCTGGAGAACAGGGTTTAAAACCTGTTTCATAAGCACTTATTATTTGTTTGGCAGTGTCTATTAGTTCTTGTTTTACTTCTTCAAGAGAGAATGACATCCTTCCTGAATGCATCTCTGTGGCATTTCCTTTTTCATCTAGGAGGAATTCAAGAGGTTTCTCTTTTTTTAACATGTCTAATGTCAGGCGTTTTGGTATTCCCATTGATTTTGATGCAAGAGCGTAGAATCCAAGTTGCCAATTTCTGTATTTCGGAGGTATTGTTGTTGAGCCTGTTTTATAATCAATTATCTCTAGTTCATTTTTATCGTTAATGTCTATTCTATCTGCATACCCTATAAAATTAAAATTTTCTAGTTTTAACTTAAGTTTTATCTCTGTCTTTGATTTTTGATTATATTTGTCCTTGTTTCTTTCAAAAAATACTCTTATTATGGGAATGGCTTCATTGAGGTCTATAAAATTCCAATCATCTTGCATCTGAAAAATTCTTGCAAGGTCTAAGAATTCTTTTTCAGTTCTGTAATTTGCCCTTATTCCTCTCTCAAATACCGTGTGGGTGAAGGAGCCGAGTTTTATCGCATCCCAAGAAATTGGTTCGGATTCAGGCATATGATAGAGATATTTGTATTGGTATTTTTTTTGACATTGGTCAAAAATCTGTAACGCAGAGGGAGAGAAGACAATGTTTTTTAACATCTCTTCTGATGAGGTCTCTTTATTTATTTCTTCTGCAGTTTTTATCTCAGGTTTTTGATATTTTTCTGATAGGTCTTGTGTGAATGTGATATTTGGATTTTGTTTGTAATTTATTTCGTTAAGGAATTGGCTAGGCAAAAACTTTTTGTTTCCGTATTGTCTTGCGAATGTTAATATAAGGTTTCTTTTTGCCCTTGTGAAAGCTACATAACATAGCCTTCTTTCTTCAGCAATTTGATTTTCTTGTTGGTGTTTTTTTATTATCTCTTTTTTTTGATACTCATCGTGTATTTCTGATAGAATTTCCTTAAGTTCAGGAGTAATCTCAGAAGGTATTAATGAATTGTTTAGGCTTTCCATAGGAAATCTCTTTTGTGCAAGATTTGAAACAATTATTGTATTGTATTCAAGGCCCTTTGTTGCATGGTTTGTCATTATTCTTACCCCTTTTTTTTCTATTTCAGGGGATTCTATTTCAATGTTGAGTGTTTTCATTATTTCTAAATGATGAATGAAGTCTGATAGGGTTGATTGCTCGATCTCGTAATGCTCTTGGGCAACGGAATGGAATCTTTGCAAGATTAACGTCTGTTCCTTGAAATTGGAATTCTCTGGAGAATTTAACCCAAGGATTTCATAGATTTTTAGGATAATTTCTGGGATTGGCTTCTCTATCTCTGGAAGAAGAGATTTTATTGTTTTCAAGATAAGGTGAGTCTTTATTTTTCCTTCTTCTGAGATATTCAATTTGTCAAGGTTATTCAAAAGCCTTATACTTAATACAGGCTCTTCTGAATTTTTATTTTCCTTTAGATACCTTGCTATTACTATTGAATCTTCTTTTGAAAGACCCGAGTTGAATGCTAAGTCCCACCATGCTTGTTCTCCTCCCTTTAGGCGGTTTTTTATATGGTTTAATATCACCATATAATCTATAGTCTTTTTTATAGGGATTGTTTTGAAGAGTGATTTTTTTGTGATTGCAGTGAATGGGATTCCTTCATATTCCAGTTGTTTTTTTAAAAGGTTAGCCTGCTGGTGTGTTCTGAACATAATGCAGATTTCTTCTTCAGGGACTCCTAAAATGAGCTCTGATTTTAATATTTCTACAATCTTTCTGACTTCTTCATTTCCGTTTATTAATTCTATGACTTCTGGGTTTTTTCCTGGATTATTATCGTGAGAGTAAACTGGAAAGCAATCTTCTTCATTTTTATAATTGTTTTTTACTAGAGTATGGGCGACTTCGAGTATTTTATCTGTCGATCTGTAAGATTTATCAAGGGGGAATATGTCCTCTTTTTTTACATTAAAGAATCTTCTAAACTGGTCTAGGTTATCTTTGTAAGCTCCTCTGAACCTGTATATTGACTGATTTAGGTCCCCTACCACAGTTATATTATTATTATGAGCCAGCTTTTCTAAGAGATCGCATTGAAGCTTGTTAGTATCTTGAAATTCATCTACAATTACATATTCAAATTCTTTTGCTATCTCAGGATATTTATTTAAAAGTATGAGGGCATTTTTAGTGAGGTCAGAATAATCCTGATATCCTTTTCTCGCCTTTAATTTTTCGTAAGCCTTCCAGGTGTTCAGGAACTTCTTCATTTTGATTAAGTTTTCTAATTTTTCTATTTGATTTTTGAGCTGGAATTTTTCCTTATTTTTGTCTTTTAAATATAATGTTTGAAATTTGAAATTTAACGTCTCATACAATTTTTCGAGGTTTTCTAATGGTTCTGGATTTGCTTTTGAAAGATATTCTTCTAGATCATCAGGGGATATTCCTAAGTCTTTTGCAATTCCAATTTCTCCCACATATCTGTTGCACGGATAAGAGCTTATCTGAAAGTTTTTATGCAATAGGATTTTCGCGTCATCAGGGAGTAAGATATGAAATTTTTCAGGAATCCCTATTCTATGGCCATATTTCCTTATAACATCTGAGGAGAATGAGTGGAATGTCTTTATTATTGGCTGTCTTTCGGAGTTTGTCTTTTTTATTACCCTTTCTGTTAGTGAGTTTGCAGCTTCGTTTGAAAATGTGAGGCAGACTATTTTTTCAGGATGATGTGTGCCTTTTTCTAATAAGTATTTTATTTTCTCAACAATTGTATAAGTTTTTCCTGTTCCTGCTCCCGCAAGAATTACGCAAGGTCCGATTATCTTTTGAATGGCAGATTTCTGATGATTCATGAATTAGGTTCAGATAAGAAGATTATAAATTTTTAGATGGTTCACAGTCAGGAGAAGATTATCTCTCCGAAACCAATCAATCTCCAGTGTCCGTTTATATTGCGGGCTATGCCAATATTATCTTTTTCAAAAGGCACAACCGGAATTCTAAGGTTTAATTCTGCCTCATCTGATTTTATCTTTTTTACATCTCCAACTGTGACTGCAGTATTTATACTAAGCATGAGCATTTCTGCAGTTTTTAATGGTTCTACCTTTACTTTTTGATTAGCTCCAAGTATTTCTGGAAATAATTTATATTTTATTTTTAGATTAGAAGTTATCTCGGGAAGAGAGTTGATAGTTGAAACAACACATCCAGATAGGATATCTGCTTTTCCGACAGCCATATCAAGAGATGTTTCGATAGCCAGACTTCCTCCTGGAGTTATTTCTTCCAATTTTTGAGAGCCCTTGTAAAGTCCTAAGATATTTGCTTTCAGAGACTTATATTTTATCTGATTGGCTTCTTTTATTGTTAGTCCTGGTTTAATCTCTATCTCATCTCCAACTTTTAGCTTTCCTCTTTTTAACGTCCCTCCCAAAACTGTTCCTTTTAAATTTGAAGGAGCTGTCCCAGGTTTATTTATATCGAAGCTTCTTGCCACAAGAAATACTGGAGTATCTGAATCGTTCCTTTCGGGAGGGGGTATCTGGCAAAGCACCTCATATAATTTATCAAGGTTTACATTTTGTTTTGCAGATATTGGAATTATCTGAGAGTTTTCTGCATCTGTATTATGTATCAATTCTTTTATCGCCCTATAATTCTCTAATGATTGCTCTTTTGTAGCTAAATCTATTTTATTCTGAACAACAATGATATTCTTTATATTTTTTGCTTGCAATGCCATGAAGTGTTCTTTTGTTTGAGGCTTTATTCCCTCATTTGCTGCTACAACAAGAATTGCTGCATCCACAATAGCAGCCCCTGAAAGCATTGTTGCCATGAGCATTTCGTGACCTGGAGCATCTATAAATGAAACATATCTTTTAGGAGACCCATTTTTATCTATATTGTAGCCTAGTTTTGCATCGTAATAGATAGTTGTGTCAGCATAGCCAAGCTTGATTGTTATTCCTCTTTTAAGTTCTTCTGAATGGGAATCTGCCCACTTGCCAGTAATTCTTTGTAAAAGTGTAGTTTTTCCGTGGTCGATATGACCTGCAATTATTACGTTAATTGTATCTATCTGTTCTTTCATGAAAATAGCTGGGAAGAGGGGTTTTAAAAAGTATTGTTAGGCGAATTGTCGGATTTGTGGGAATGGTGGATGTGCTATTATGGGAGTTAAATCTTTAAATAGATGAGAAAGATTGCTTTTTAATAGCTTTACAAAATGTCAGACAATCACAAAAATAAAGGATATGATGGGGTAACTAAAGTTCAGACTCCAGATGGGGAAATAATAACTTTTCTTAATATTTATGAGGCATTAGAACAAGATAATCCAAGAAACATTTTTTTAAATGGGCAGTTATATGTTGAAAATAGATTGGATACAATAATTTCAATGTATTTTGGGTATGATAATAACATTCGTCATGCCTCTATTCTTAATTTTCTTAAATCAAGATATTGTGACTTTTTTTCAAAAATTAAACTTTTATCCATGTTAATAAACAAATATGATGGCAAAATTGAGGTTCTACTTATTGAGAATAAGGATGTTATTTCAAGCTTGCAAACAATTGGAGAAATCAGGAACTCTTTCCAACATAATCTTATTTTTGAAGAAGCCATAAAAAATTCTATTAAAGATGGAAGAACGTTTAAATTAACAGGTAAAAAACTAGATACTTGTGAAAATTTAAATGGCTTGATTGAAGCTTTCAAAAAAGAAGTTATTAGATTAACAGAGGAATTGGATAAAATAATAATAAACAAAATTCCACATTATAAAATTGATATGGAAACTCTAAAGAAAACACTTTCAGGTCACTAAGATTAATGTGTGAAATAACTATATGCGGCTGCTCCAATTGTAGCAATTCCAATTGTTCTTGCACTCTCTAAAACTCCTGCGGCTTTGTAATGCCCTTGTGTAAATTCTCTGTCAGATTCTCTCATGGCAAGGGGAATTGAGAGTGGGCATAAAGCAAAATACATTGCTTTTCCAATGAAGCTAAGAGGGTTTAGAGCATCTCTTTCTATTTCTATTGATCTTGAAGGTTCTCTTTCATCTTGTGAGTTAGTATCTATGGGGCTGTAATTTTCCATTTTTTCACTTCTTAGAATTATTGTGCAGGAGTAGCTACTTCTTGAGTTTGTTCAACTGGCTTTTCAGTTTCTGCTGGAGCTGGTGGCTCTGGAGCTTTGTTTTGATCTGGAAATATTTCATTTAACTGCTTGTTACCAATCTTTTCGGTTTTTAGGTTTATTTGAACTGTTTTTTCAGAAATTTCTCTTCCTCTTACTGTTTTTCTTAACCTTAGTCCTTTCTTTTTTGCGTGCATACCCCATCCTTTTTTCAGAAGAACTCTTTTTAATGCGGCTCCCTCTACATCTGCTTTATGGGGGAATCCTGCGATATCAGAACCTCCTGCGATTATAAATTCGTAACCAGACATATCAGCAGAAATCTCTTGGCCTTTTATTGTATCTCCGAGTTTCTTTCCTGTGAGTACTTCACTATCTATTTCTATTTTCCAAGTTTTTCCATCTGATGTGGATATGTTTATTTTCTGAGGCATGTATGTTTAATTGATAAAGAGGGTTTTTAAATATTAAGGTTCATTAAGTTTTTCACAAATTTTTAAAAATGAAGTCTATTGGTTTTAATTATGGGATCATTAAACCTTTCAGTTAGCAGTGAGATTAGTTTATATGGACTTTCACGACTTATTCTATTTATGGATGGAACTTATAGAGGTCTGGGTGGAAATGGCTTACAGATTGAAGGTTCTTTTGAACTTGAACATGGGGAGGCAGAGGATAGAATTCACCTTCCAGTAAATCGAATGAAGCCGGAATTGATTTCTAATCTTCGTGAACATATGTTTGAAATAATTAATCGCACTATAAGACCAGAATATGTCCCAAGAGTCTGTATTCAATTAAACAAGAAGTTTCCAGCAAAAAGTTATCCGGATCAGATTCCAATTGAGGATTTTTTAAATGTCCTCTTGAATAATGGAGAATATGCCTATAAAATATCAAAGCCTTTTTAGATTCCCCAGTCTTCTTTTTTCTTACGTTTGATGTCTGCGATTTCTTGGAGAGTCTTTAACTCTGCTGATGATAAGAGGTCTTTGTTTTTCTTGAAAGCCTTAAACTGCGATTCTGATATTTGGCTGTAAAGATATTTCTTGTCTCCAAGTCTCCTCTCGAAATTTACTCCTGGAAGAGATATAGCAACTTCTGTTCCTTCTAGTGCTTCATTGACAGAACTTTTATCTGCCTGAATAGATTTTACTCTTGCTACGGACTCATCATCCTCGTTTATTAATTGGAGCTGAGTCTTTAGTTTTCCTGCAGAAATTCTTACTCCAAATATGGCAGGATTAAGATTTCTAAATAGATAATTATGAAGAATTTCTAGTTTACAGATTGTTGCAAGGCCAAGAAGTCTTTCTCTTTCAATCTCTGATGCTTTTTCCTTTCTCCATAATTCCAGATTATCAATTAATTTGTAGACAACCTTTTCAGTGATTATCTTTACGTTATCCGAAGAGAGATCATCTTCTGTTTCAACATTAAAACCTATGATGACTGCGTCTAGAGGATTGATATCAAGATTTGCTTTTGCAGAGATTATATCTCTTTTATTAACTGGGCCTATCCCTGCTTTTACCACTTGTATGTTTGATTGTTCTAGAAGTGTGAGAAGAGCTTCTAAGCTTCCAAGAGAATCTGCCTTTGCTATTATTCCATGTTTGCTTGTTTTTATTAAATCCTGCATCTCTTCTTTTAAAAGCGCTGAGAGTTCATCATAGTTATCTCTTATTTTTTGAAAAGGCATTCCTGGGAGTAGCCCTTCTTTATTGGTTATACGAATTCTAATTCCTGTTGCAGCTGTGACTTCCTGTTTTGTTTTGTATTTTGTTGAAAGAGGAAGAATTTCTTCCAAAGAACGAATTTTTGTGACCAAAGGTTCTCCATCTAAAGTCCCTATTGCAAGCTCATCCCCTTCTTTTAATTGTCCATCATATAATATTGCTTCTATATGTTCTATGGCCTTTTCTTTTTTTATTTCTAGTATAACGCCCTTTGCTTCTTCAGAAAGGGTTATTTTTTTTGTAAGAAATTTTTGGGAAAGTCCGCAAAGAACAAAAAGCAGTTCTGGGATGCCTTGGCCAGTCCTTGCAGATGTTGGAACTATTGCAATTTCTTTTGTGAAATCTGATATTTCATAAAATAATGCAGACTCAAATCCATGTGACTGAAGTGCACCTTGGAATGTTAAGAGAGAAGTATCAAATTCTTGTCTTACATGTGTTGAAAGAGATTCTATTGATTCTCTTACAGAACCTTTTTTTGTCCAACCAGAAATTGTATCTACTTTATTGAGGGCTATGACAAACGGAGTCTTATTTGTTTTTAAGATTGAAATGACCTCTGCAGTCTGAGGTTTTATTCCTTCTTTTATGTCTACAACCAGGATTGCTATATCTGCTAATGAACCTCCCCTTTTTCTTAAATTTGTGAATGCGGCATGTCCAGGAGTATCTATGAAGAGAAACCCTGGTATTTTTAAATCGATTCCAGATGTTTCAACTATTGGGCAGGCTTTTTTTATTTGCTCAAATGGATATTTTGTGAATGAAATTTTTTGAGTTATTCCTCCAGCTTCTCCTCCTTGAACGCAGGTACCCCTAAAACAATCAAGTATTGATGTCTTTCCGTGGTCTACATGACCTGCCACTGTTATGATTGGTTGGCGTATTTTTGCTTCTGATGTCATATAATAAGGAAAAGACAGAGATTTAAAAAGGTGTTGAATTCAGATTATTTCTTCTGACTCATCATAATCTGGTTCTTCTCTTCCTGGAGGGCTTTCGTTTCTTTCAGTTGTGATTTTTCTAACTTTTTTCCTATGTTCTTCTCCTTTTTTTCCTTCCCAGCTTTTTTTTGACGCCTGAGACATTTGTTCGCTATAATTTGAGTCTTTTTTCCTATCAGATATCATTTTTCTCAATGATTTTTTGTGTTGTCTTGCATGTTCAGGATTTGCCCATTTCGCTCTAGCTCCTTCGGCATCTGTTCTTATAGGTATTTGAAGAACTTTGTTTACAAGACGTCTCATTGTTGGCTGAGAAATCCCTATTTCGTGAGCCATGTCTGTAAGAGAAACTTTGTCTCTATGGTGTCTTATTATTAGATAACCAGTTATTGAGGATATTCCTTCTTCTAGATTATTTCTGTAGTTTACTAGTTTTTCTATAGTGATTCTGCTTAACTTATATTCTGGATAGAAAAGTCTTGTGTCCTCATGTAGACTATACTCATTGATTTCTTTTTCTCCTAATTCCATTGTTTTTGCTGAGAAATATCTTATTTAAAAGTTGTTTTCTGAAATAATCTTGTTTTTAAAGAGAAAAATTTTATAAGTATTATGTCTGAAAGAATCTTTGGTCTTGAAGAGTCCCAAGAGAGTGAGGTTAAAGGAGAACTCATTAGGATTGGATTAAATGGTTTGGCTCAGATGAATGATGAACCCTTGAAATTTGCATTGGTTAAAAAGAGGAGAACTACAACTATTCTTGAGACATTAAGACATCCATATAAAGAATTCATATATGGGAATCATAAAATACGAAGCATTAGAGTCACCCATGATGATCTTGAAAAATATTTTCAATTGCAAGATGGATTTTATTTATGTAGCGCTATAAAATTTGAAGAATGTATGAATAATGCAAGAGTTAGGAATGACGGAAAATTAAGAATAAGGAACGAGGCAAGATTTGAGTTATGATCTTTTTTTGCTTAGGCAAAGGTTGTCTGCTCCATTAAGGAAGATTGAGATTGTTGCTAATAGAAGACCTAAATCTCTTATTGATACATCATTGTATCCAAGTATGATTATTACTGAGATAAGATGTAATGCTGCTACTGCACTTGCTGTTCTTACTAACAATCCAAGAATGAGGAGAAGGCCTACAAGAGTATTGAATATCCCCGTAAAAGAAACTATGCTGTTTAACGCAATTCCTGAGACTGCAAAAGATTCAGGAAGATAAGCTGTCCAGATAACTGGGTTTGTTAATTGACTTATACCTATGAGGAGAAAGACTATTCCTATCGCATATCGAACAAGAGCAGGAGCATATTGTTTTGATTTGGAAAATGAAATCATTGGACTATTATTGTTCCTCGTATTGAGGATTTAAGATGATCATGATAACTCCAAGAGCCAATTTCATTGAATGTAAAACTATAGGATTCTTCTTGTGAAAGACCTTTACAAGAATCAAATATGCTGTCTTGTTCAGATGTTCCACATTTAGAAATATCAGAGCCAGGGTATACTTTGTGAGAAGGATGGACTGCGGAAGCAGGCCATGATTTTGAAGAAATGGAGTTTGTCCAAGTAACAGTATCTCCCTTATTTATTGTGATTATTTGAGGAAGAAATCCTGATTCAGTTATTTCAATATAATGTAATGTGCTTTCATCAATTCCTGTGCCTTCCTCTGTCTCAATCTCTTGGATTCCTCCATCGGTGTTGCCAATTTCGTTGTCTTCACCATCAATATCAGGTATACCTTCATTTGACGTTATGAATAAGTCTTTACTTATTGTAAACAAGATTATTCCAAAAAACAATACTGCAACAATTACAATGCCTGCAATCACACTTTTTTTCATTTTTTATTTAATACGAAGAGTTATTTAAGGTTTTTGAATAACGGAATTTTTGAATCAGATATCCATTTCTTCTGGCATATCGCCATTAGATTCCTGAGATAATTTTTGTTGGTTTGTATTTTGAGGGGAAGATTCTTCCTTAAGATCTGACTCATCTATTGAGTTTATCATTTCCTTAAACGCAGAGAATTGAGAAGCTGGAATTCTTGTGCCAGCTTTTGTAAAGCCAGTATATCTTTCTGAGCGGACAAACTCTCTTATTGTAAGACCTTTTCTTCCTCCAAAATCATCAATTCTTACAAGAATATCTGTTTCAGCGTTTTTCTGTACTTTTCCTATATCTTTTTCCATATTAGTTTAAGCAAATTCTTGAGGTATTTAACATTTTGTGTGCTATTGTGTTGGGCTTATTAGAAGGGTTATGCTGATTTTTTAATTTCATACTCTCACTTGTGGTAATCTTAATGTTCCATCTCTTCTTGAGAATGGATTATATCCATACTTGTCCCAAAGACCTGGATTGTATTCAACTTCCACTTCTTCTGCTTCTAATTCTCCAGAAAAGAAAATCTTGTTCGGAGTATCAAATGTTATTTTTTTCAACTGCCCTTTACTCATGCCTTTTTTTAGAAGAGTTTGAGCTAAGAATGGAAATATAGGGATTACAGGAATTCCTGATGAGGGATTAACTGAATCTTTTCTTTCTAATGGATGAGGGGCGTGATCTGTTCCAATTATATCTATCTTTCCTTCCAATCCTCTTTCTAAGACTCCTTTTTGGCTTTCAGGACTTCTTAGGGGAGGATTTATCTTCACCCTATTTCCGTGAATCTTATAATCATCTGTATTTAGTAGAATATGATGGGGTGTACTCTCTATTATTATTTGGAAAGGCATATTATCTTTTTCTTGGTATAGAAAATCTATCGTATCAGGACTAGAAACATGATGCGCTACAAAAATTCCTTCAAATTCTAAATCCCTTGCTAATCTGATTTGTCTTTCAGTTTGCACTAGTTCAGCTTTTTCGTTTTGGTATAATGAATGTGTCATTGGGTTTTTCGGGTTGAATGGATTTGACTTGTCGAAGGTGTTTTCATCTTCTAAGTGGCTTGTTGAGACCTTTCTGTAAGCCATTTCTCTCTTTATTGCCCAGTTTCTTACCCATATTCTATTTCTTAGTAATCCCATGTTGGCTGTCGAGTGTACATAAAACGTTTTGTCTCCTGCAATCAGATCTGGATTATCTATTACAGCCCGAAGTGCTGTTTTTACCTGCCCCTCATCATCTGTCATACCTATGTAGGACTTGTGTAATATATCTTCTGCTCTTGCCTGTTTTTTTACAAGATCGATATAAGCTTTTCTGGCCCTGATCATATCAAGGGAGATTAATGGAGGATCTGTATTTACTTGTTCTACTAATGCTTTATATCCTACTGTAGCGGCATCTTGAAATGCAAAAAGAGCAAAGGGGATTGAATGTTCAAGCCATCTTAAATGGACATGTCCATCTATAGGGCGCGTGTATTTTACTGCAGACATTCATTGTTTTAATCCTTTCAATATAAAAATGTATTTTATTACTTAGATCGGGTAAATCAGATATAAAAAGAAATATTTTGTAAAAAGATAAATGAAAGCATTAAGAAATTTTGTAGATAACTGGTATGATTCTCATAAAGATAGAATATTTGAGAGGACTAAAGATGATCCTGAAGTTGCTCATGAGAGTTTTGTGAAGTTGGCAAGAGCAATTCACAAACTTGGCCTTGAAAAATTGTTACTGAATTGTCCTGAAAATGCTTCAAATCCAGGATTTGAGATTTCTAATGCTGCAGGGTTTAATAAAAATGGAGAGATTCCCCCCACTTTTTTGAAATATTTAGGTTTTGATAGGGTTGTTGTTGGGACAGTTACTGCTGATGCTTGGGATGGAAATCCAAGGCCAAGAATAAAAAGATATTCTGAAACAAACTCTTTAGTAAATTGGATGGGGCTTCCAGGGGTTGGGGCTGAAAGAGTGGCTGATAATCTTATTTCACATGGAAATCATAGTGTTCCTATTACTATTAATTTAATGGCTACACCTGGAAAGCAGGGAGACGAGCTTCTTAGGGATTTGGAAAAAACAGTTCTAGTTACACGAGGACTAAGGAATGTTGATAGGTATGAGCTTAATATTTCTTGTCCAAATACTCACGGTTCTTTAGGGAAAATTGATGCAAGGGAAGAGTATTTTGGGCTTTTGGGTGAGATGCTGAGAGTCATGAAAAGTAATATGGATAGTGTATTCTATGAGTTGTGGGTAAAGATTTCCCCGGACACTTCAATGGGAGAAGTTAAGTCAACCATTGATATCCTTAAGGAATATGGAGTTGATGGATTGACTGTTGGGAATACAACGAGAGAGCATGATCCGAGATACGTCATCTTTCCTGCAAATAACAAAGGCACTAATGGAGAGTCAATTGGAGGGGCTAGTGGAAATGCAGTTTATAGAAAAGTAAGGAGAGTGCAGAACAGAGTTCATGAGTTGATAGGAGAAAGACAAGTATATTCTACCGAAAATTTAGAAATTTGGAGCGATACTGAAAGAAAAGAGGTAATAACTTCTGAAGGAGATATGAAGATAATAGCTGTTGGAGGAATAAATTCTGCTGAGAGGGCGATAGAAAGAACATACAATGGAAATAATACAGTTAAGGGAATACAAATTTTTACTCCCTTAATCTTTAGTGGCCCTAAATTATTAAGACAGCTTAGAACTTTATGATTAATTATATAATCTCTTTTTTCTATTTGTTTTGATGGGATATCTAAAACCCATGAGGATAGGAAATGTTCGTTTGAAGAACAATCTGTTTCTTGCTCCCATGGTTGATGTGACTGATTTGGCTTTTAGAGAGTTATGCAGAAAACAGGGGGCTGGAATGGCATATACTGAGATGATTTATGTTGATGCGATTTTACATGAAAATCAAAAGACTTTGAAGATGTTAAAGACCTCAATAGAGGACAAGCCGATTGGATTACAAATTACCGGAAAGAATGTTTCAGAGTTTGAAAAATTGGCTAAACTTGATTTGGTTAATGATTATGATTTGATAGACATTAATTGTGGATGTCCTTCTATTAGGATTACTGGAAATCAGGCAGGAAGTTATCTCCTTAATCATCCAAACAAAATAAGTGATATGATAAAAATTCTAAAAAATGAAAACCTAACAGTCACAGCCAAGATAAGACTTGGTTTCAAAAAGAATAATGTGGTAAAAATCGCAAAGTCCATAGAAAAAGCAGGAGCGGATGCTTTAACTGTACACCCAAGACTTGCAAATCAAGGAGCAAGCATTCCAGCAGACTGGAAATGGATAAAGAAAGTTAAACAAGAAGTTGGTATCCCTGTAATTGGAAATGGAGATATATTCTCAGGAAAGGATGTTGAAAGAATTTTTTCTGAAACTGATTGCGATGGAGTTATGATTGCTAGGGGAGCAATAGGAAATCCTTTTGTTTTTAAGGAGATTTTGAGATATTTCAAGACTGGAAAGGAAAAAGAACTAAGCCTTGAAGAAAAAATCAAAAGTTTCAAACAGTATCTTGTACTTGTAAAAAAACATCAAATCATTGATATGGGAAGAATAAAATATCTTGGAGGAAATTTCTTAAAGGGATTTGATGGAGCTTCTAAGTTACGTGAGAAATTTATGAGGTTGAAGAATTTTGATGAAATTTTAGAATTTGTTAGAAAGGTTTAAAAGTGCAAACTTGATTTGTTTTTTATGGTATATAGAGAACGAAGTCCAAGAGAAATTGTGAATGAAATGGGAGAAAGATTCAATAGTGAAGCACGTAGATTAGCTGTTGATTTTATAAAGCCATATGAAAAAGGTGAACTGCAACATCCGATAAGGTTAACAAGTGGATTTGGGAGTGAGTTATTTGGACAAGTTGCAATGGCTGCAAATATCAGGGGATGTTTTGTTCCAACAGATGAAGAAATAAATGCAAGGGCATTGTTAGGTGTTGCACCAAGTAACTTACGTATTGAATTAGGTGCGTATACTAGTGAAGCAACAAGAATTGTTTTAGATTATCTGGCTGAAAAAAAGGTTGCAGCATAAATTTTTATTTTTAATGTTTTTTGTCGTCTATAAATTATTATTTTTAGCAATGTTTAAATACTGATTTATTTTATAAACCTCGCTACAAATTTTTTAAGGAGCACTATGAGCATTTATAATATAATAAAAAGAAGGATTTTGGAAAAACCTCTCTCAGGAGCCGTAGAAATCGATCAGGGACCTAGCAGACAAAGAAAGGTGATATGGACTCCTGATAATGGAAGAGAACTTGTATTAGGAGATGTTCCAAGGGCAATACTTGCTAATCTTGATGATGTAACCAACCTTTGTTGGGATTCTTTTGCTAATGATTTGAGAGATATGGGGTACGACACATCAAGAGGAACTTTACCCGTTCAACCAGATTATAGAGTTACAATTAGTCCATCAAGCGGAAGAATAATTGGAGCATTCAAGGGAAAGGTTCCAAGAGACGTCAAGGAAATTGCAGATGATCTGAGAAGATTGGGTTATGTAGTAGAAAGAGCCTAATATTTGTCCTCTATAAAATAATTTTCTCCCAAACACTTAAAAAGGGGTTTATTCAATGAACAATACAGGAATAAAATGGAAGGAAGCGCAGATGAACCCGATGGACGAAAAAATGACTGTGGAAGTTGTGACTCCTTTGCAACATCTTTTATCTAAGCAGGGATGTGTAGAGATTAATTTTAATGGATCTAGTTCTCCTTTTTATGCTTCTAAGGGAGAGAGAGAATTACCTGAGTTGTTTGAATATACATTAAAAGCTTATATCGGCGTGTTAGATAGGTTTACCCAAGACGATTTTGATAATTCTGGGAAAAGAATAAGGGTAACAGATTCCTTACGAAAAATTCTTGGAGAAGAGAATGGTTTGGAAATTTTTAGAGAAAGACCAATGGAGTATTCTCCAAACATGGTAATTTATCCAAAAGAAAATTTGTTATTTGCAGATAAGGTTCTTGAAGATATAAAAACTGATAAGTGGAGAGAGATGGAAAAACAACTTAAAGATAGAGGGTATGATTTACAAACTGGATTAACCAATGCTTATCAATTTGCAGCAAGTATTGGAAAGGCACACATTCCTCAGAGTGGGTTAGTTACAGCACTTGGAAAGGCTCATAACAATAGATTAGCAAGGTTAGGAAGAAGGCCTAGAAACCCTTTTAATCTTTGAATTTCTTTAAGTGATATGGTGATTAAGTTTTACAATACTTTAACAAGAAAGAAAGAGGATTTCAAACCAATTAAAAAGGGGTATGTGGGAATATACACTTGCGGACCTACAGTTTATTGGTATCAGCATATAGGGAACATGCGTTCGTATATTTTCTCAGATATTCTGAAAAGAGTTTTGCTATTTAATGGATTTAAGGTGAAGCATATCATAAACGTGACTGATGTCGGACATCTTACAAGTGATGCAGATGAAGGCGAAGATAAGCTTGAGAAGGCTGCAAGGAAAGAAGGAAAGAATGCGAGTGTTCTTGCTAAACATTATTTTGATGCTTTTATTAAGGATGCGGAAATTTTGAACATAATTATGCCAGATAAATGGCCTAAGGCAACAGAACATATTAAAGAACAGATTGAGCTTATTAAAAAGTTAGAAAAGAAAGACTATACTTACAAAACTTCGGATGGAATTTATTTTGATTCTTCAAAGTTTAAGAATTATGGTGAGCTTGCTAAATTAAATATTAAGGAACTTAAAACTGGAAAAAGAGTTGCCTTTGGAGAGAAAAAAAATAAGACTGACTTTGCATTGTGGAAATTTTCTTCTCCAGATGAAAAAAGGCAACAAGAGTGGAAGTCTCCTTGGGGGATTGGATTTCCCGGCTGGCATTTAGAGTGTTCTGCTATGAGCATGAAATATCTTGGAGAAAGATTCGATATTCATACAGGAGGGCAAGACCACATACCTGTGCATCATACAAACGAGATTGCACAGAGCGAGGCGGCAACTGGAAAGAAATTTGTAAATTATTGGCTTCATGGAGCCTTTTTGCTTAATAGCGATGGAAAAAAGGTATCAAAATCAACAGGCGGACTTTATACAATATCTGAATTGGAACTACAAGGGTATAAACCAGAGCACTTTAGATATTTGTGCTTGCAAACGCATTACGGAAAGCCCCTACATTTTAGTTTAGATGCATTGGAAGCTGCAGGAAATGCCTATGAAAAAATAAAAAGGAAGGTAATTGAGCTTAAAGCTGAGGAACATAATGGAAATGATCTTACAAAAGAATATCATGAGAGATTTTTGAAAGCTGTAAACGATGATTTTAATATGCCTCAAGCACTAGAGGTATTATGGAGTGTTTTAGATGATTTTGATTTTTCTCCAAAAAAGAAAATCAAATTACTTGAGAAATTTGACGAGGTGCTTGGATTGGGAGTTAAAGACATGAAAGAAGAAAAGTTTTCTATTCCTAAAGAAGTTAAAGATTTGCTTAAAGAGAGAGAAAAATATAGGAAAGAGAAACAATGGGAAAAAGCGGATGAGTTGAGGAAGATGATCGAAGAAAGAGGGTTTATTATTGAGGATAAGTCTGATGGGGCAGTTTTGAGGAAGAACTAATGGAAAAGTATATAAATAATGGAAATAATTTTAATTTATGGAAAAAATAATAAGTTTTGATAAACAAGGAAGGTTATATCTTCCTGAAGAATTGAGAAAATATCTTCAATTTAAAACCTTCATAGCTAAGACTCAAGGAAACGGAGTTTATCTTCAGCCGATTGATGAAGATCCATTAGAAGCTCTTTCAAAATTGGGAAAAGAAAAATTTAAGAGTAAGTCTATTAATCAACTTAAGGCAGAGGCTAGAGTCGAGATAGAAAAAAATGCCACAAAAAAAATACGCAGACACTGATTTTTTCTTAGCATTAATGAAAGATTCTGATTGGCTTAAGGATAAGGCTAAAAAAATATACGGGGAAAACAAGGAAAATATATTTGTCTCTCCCTTTACAATAGTTGAAATAATGATTGTATGTAAAAGAGAAGATGTTCCTGTTAAGGAAACTCTAATTCAAATCTCTAGAATTGCAAAACTAGATACTCTTACATGGGATATTTTTTACAAATCATGTGATTTCATGGAAAAGGGAGCTACTATTTTTGATAGTCTGTTAATGGCATTTTGCTCAGAAGATGACCAAATAATAAGCTCTGATAAGATATACGAGAAATTCGGTTTCGATGTGATTGACCTGAAGAAATGATATTTGGGAAGATTTAAATAGAATTTTATTCTTTTTAGAATGTAAGAAGAGGAGATGGAAGGTATATATTTAGCGGCGTTGCTTGGAGGTATTGGAGGTCTGACAAGAGGGGTTGTTGGTCTTTTGAAGGCATTGTCATTGAGGAGAAAGATTCTTTGGGGATATTATATTATAACTGTCCTCATTGCAGTAATAATTGGAGTCTTTGTTGGGATAATATTCAATTTTGATCCGAGATTATCACTTCTTGCAGGTTATGCCGGAACAGATATTCTAGAAGGTATTTACAAGAGTTTTGCTATACAGAAAGTGTACGTTTCATCATCTAGCGCAGTTCCTATAAAGAAGAGTACAAAGAAATAATGGCAAATAGAGAGCTTTTGAAGTTTATTAGGAAGGCAAGGAATGAAGGATTTGATGATTTTGAGATAAAAGAGCCATTGCTTAGGAAAGGATGGCCTCTTGATATAATTGAAGAAGCATTTGTTTATTTAAGGCCAAAAATAAAATTTAAGAATAAAATCAGCATATATATTGATTCAGAGGTTTTAGAGGGTATTGATAAAAGAGCAAGGAAAAATCTTCTGACAATCCCTGAACAAATTGAAGATATACTCAGAAGGAGTGTTGTGAATTCAAAGAGGGTCGGGACATTTAAGGGAGAGAAACTTGATGATTCTCTTATTGGAATTTTCTCTAGAAGACAAAGAAAGACGTTAAGAAAGGCGAAATCAAAGAGAAAGCGCAAATCTTAGGTCTTCTTCTATTTGTTGAGTACGTTTCCAGACAGTATTAAGAGAATTTTGTAAATCTGAGAGGGACTCATTTATCTCACGTATTTTTATTAAAGATGTTGATATTTTTTCATTAACCTCTTGCTTTCCAAGTCTCCTTATTTTTTCCTCTATTCTATTTTTTTGTTCAAGAAGTTCTTGCTTAGCTACTTCTTTTTCCTGAGTTATAACAATTTTTTCTGTTTGCTCTTTTTTATCTGTTTCTAATGTATTTAGTAGTCGCATAAGTAGAATCGGAATCATGCTTTTTTAAAGTTTTGTGAGGGATTCAGCTTTTAACAACCCAAGTTTGAACGATTATAATTATTATCGCAATAATGGCAATTATTCCTTCTACAGCGAGGAATCCCGCACTTGTTATGTTTATCTGTGGAGAACCTAATATTCCTGCTAATATAGACATAAATCCAATTATTATGGTGGTTATTCTTGTGAAGTTTGAAGGTGTTAGTCCTTCTTGTCTTATGTTTTTTAACTTGGTTGGTTGTCCTTCTATTAGAAATCCAATTCCAACAATTAGAAACCAGATAGATGTTATGTAATAATCTAAATTGTAATTGAACAATGTTCTGCTTATTATGCTGATAAATCCTGCTATGCTTATCAAGGCTAAAATAAACACAAATTTGTCAGAGGCCTTTATTGTTCTTTTTGTTTCTGGAGTTATTTTTTGTATCATATTAATAGCAGACTGCCCCCCTATATCTTTTCAGAAATTTTTGATGGTATGGTGCAGCTTTGAAAAATGTTTTTGCAGGGTGAATTTCTGTTATTATCTTTTGTGATAAAACTTTTTGGTATTTTTTATTTGATTCTTCTGCTATCTTTTTTTGTTCTTTATTATGATAAAATATTACAGACATATATTCTGGGCCTATGTCCGGGCCTTGTCTATTTTTTGTTGTCGGATTATGATTTTTCCAAAATATGTCTAGCAATTCAGGAAAAGATATTTTATCAGTATTGAATTTTATATGTACTACTTCTAGATATCCTGTTTTTTTAGTGTATACTTGCTTATCTGTGGGATTTGGGTATTTATTTTCATCTCCACCCATGTAACCTACTATTGTTTTTATAACTCCTTTTGTGCTTGAGAATAAAAGGTCTGGTTTCCAGAAACATCCCATTGCGAATGTTGCCAGTTCTGTTTCCTCTTTTTTCATGTCTATTATTGGAAAAAGTGTTATTTAAAGAATGCGCTGATTAAAAATTATTTTCTAATTGTTGGATTAATATTCCCATAGAATGTCAAATAATGGGCTTTTCTTGTTGGGTTTCCAGATATTCCAATTCTTTCACTTATATTTTCTCCATAAGTTTTTCTCAGTTTGTCCATTTCAGTTTCTATAGGGCTGTCTTCTCCAAAATTTCCCCTATATTCTAAATTAAGGGCTTTTTCATTTTCACCAAGAGGATCTACGTAAGCTCTTGATAGTGTTTTTTCTAATTTCATTGGCCTTCCATCTATAGATAGCTCTTTTCCTTTGACGTCAACTATTATTTCTATTTTTTCCATTTTTGTTCTTTTTTATAATATTATTATGTATTCCTAATATATAAGTCTTTCTATATGTTACTACTTTAAAGAAATCAAAATTACAAAAGGGTATTACGCCCGGACAAGTTAAAATAAAACGAACTAGAGTTTTGAATATTCAAGCTTTCTCGAAATAGTTTCTTCCTTGCGATATATTTAAAATTAAAAGATATTAGGAGTTTTTAATTAAGAGTTTTCGGACAGAAAAGATTAAAAATCAAGTAAATTTGATAATTAAATGAAAAGTAACAAAAACGATTTACCATCTATCTCTTTCATAATAATTGGTGTTATTGCAGGATTAGTTGCCGTTTTAGATTACATTGGAGTAGTTGGGTTTCCGATTGGAGTTTTCGGAGTATCTGCTTTTTATATCGGGGCTGCTTTTTATACGGCCTTTGCTATATGGTTTAGAATTAAGGGACTTTTAGCAATTTATATTGGATTACTGATAGGTTCTCTTTTCTCTGGAACATTTACAATTTTTGCTTTTATCTTAGCTCTAGGAAATGTATTTGGTGCAGCAATTCCGGCATTATTTTTTAATAAGTTAGGATTTAATCCAGAATTAAAAAGATTTAGAGATTATGTTGCTTTTGTAATTTCAGCAACTATCCTTCAGAACATAATCTCCGCAACTTGGGTCTTAACAGGGTTTTACTTGGTGGGCATTATGCCTGCGGAGGCGGCATTTTTAGCATCTGCTGGCTGGATAGGTGGAGGAATAATAGTCTCGTTAGTTATTGGAATACCCTTGCTTAAATTTACAACTCCTGTAATAAAAAAGACAACTTTAATTAGGTAATATTTTTAATAATGTTATGGAAAAAACAAAGGAACCTACATTTGTCTATTATTTTTATAAGGATTCGACACTTCTCAGGATACCTTTTTTTATAAAATTAATTCTTCTTGTTATAATAAGTACTATGTCTCTAATCTATTCAAATCTAGCATTTCTCTTTGGATTGTCTTTGATTATGTTAATTTTAATCTTTATTACAGGATTTCCTCTTTATAATTTTAAGCCATTAAAATTCATATTAGTTTCAATAATCATCTTTTCATTATTTTGGTTGTTATTCAGCAACATTCCAGGTGATGAAGTTTACCTTAGATTTATTTGGGGGACTTCAATATCTAATTTGACCTTAGAAAAAATGTTTTTTGCAGTAGGGAAGTGGGTTACTATCGTGTTTGGCGGTTTATTATTTATAATAACTACTTCCGAAAAACAATTAATAAACTTCTTAGAAAATATGGGGCTGCCTAAAAGATTTATTCTAACAGTTACTATTGCATTTAATACTCTTGCTTTTTTTATGGAAGATATAAAAAACATCGAACATTCTATTAATTCCAGAAACGTCAGAAAAAAAGGATTCATTTGGATGATAAAAAGAAAATATCTCTTAGGAAACACATTATTTTTATCAAATATTAAAAGAATTGACTCTTTATATCAGAGTTATTTATTTAGAAGTTAGATGAAAATAGGATTAAAAATTAATTCGTTAGAGTATGAAGATAATATAAGTAGTTTGGAGAACTTAGAAATAAATCTAAATGGAAATAGCCTCTTATTAATAAAGGGAGATACAGGTTCTGGAAAAACAACATTATTAAAAGTCTTTTGTGGATTGATCCCATTCATTCAAGAAGCAGACTTTAAGGGAAACATTACTATTGATGGTAAGAAAAGGGGTTTTAAATTTCTTAAAGGTTTAAGTTGCTTTTGTTCACAAGAACCAGAAAATCAGTTTATCATGTCTAATATTGAAAATGAGGTCTTCTTTAATCTCAATTCAAGAGAAAAAGAAAGAGCCAACAGATTACTCTCGGTATTCGATTTAGAAAGATTTAAGGATAAATCTGTCAAGGATCTTTCCACAGGGCAAAGAAAACTAATTTCTCTAATTCCCATATTGGCTTCGGACAAGCCATTAAAAATTCTAGATGAGCCTACAGCAAACTTAGATATTGAAAATAAAAATAAACTTAAATTAATTTTATCCGATCTAAAAAAAGATAATCTTGTAATTATTTCTACGCATGATTCTTGTTTTGACAACATTTCAAACAAGACTGTTTATCTTAATAACCTATCAGAAATAGCCAAGCCAATTGTTAAATTTAATTTAAAAAAAGGGGAAAAAATAATCTCCTTGGAAGAAATCTCTGTTGTTTCTCCAGACAATTTTTTTTCTCTAGAAAATATTTCTTTAGAAATATCGCAAGGAGATATCTTCGGGATTTTTGGTTCGAATGGATCTGGAAAAACAACTCTCATTAATCTAATTTCAGGAAAGATTAAACAAGATTCTGGAAAATTAGATATAAAAAAGGGTGTGAAAATATCTTTGGTTACGCAAGAACCCGAAAAGCAGTTATTTGCAAATTCAGTTCTTGAAGAAGTTATGTTATCTGGAAATTTGAATGAGAAACAAGCTGTAAATCAAATAAAGAGATGCGGCCTAGATTCGATGTTAAACAAACATCCTTTCTTTTTGAGTCGAGGACAAAAACAACTTCTCTTGATTATATCTGCTTTAAGTTCAAACCCAGATATAATTATATTTGATGAATTGTTAACTGGAATAGATAAGGAAAATGGCAGAAAAATTATTGAATTGATGAAGGAATACTATGAAAAAAACAATCCTGCCATAATTTTAACTGACCAAGATGAAAAGGTTTTTGAGAGAATTATTTCGAATAAGATTAATTTAGATGGAAAGAGGTTAGATAGGTATTCAGAGGGGCTTGTTCATGAGGTTTACAGAAAAGGAAATTTAGTTTATAAAAAAGTTAAAGATAATTTTGAGGAATTTAAGAACAAAGAACATTTTCATCTTGAAGAAAAGATCTTGAATCTTCTTTTGAAGAAAGGTTTACCTTCTGCAGAAGTAAAGGGAATTCAAAAATTGGGAGATAATTATTTCTTAGTAGAAAATTTTATAGAAGGATATCAAAAAGAAAAGAGAAACTTAAATTCTAAAGAGATGGCGGAAATATTGAGGTTTGTTGCAAAGGTCCACAAAATAAAGATAAAGAAATATGGGGAGATTAATTCAGATTTAATAGGAACTGAAGAGAGTTGGAGGAATTTTATTTTAAAAAGAGTGAAATCTAACTTTAGATACTTAAAATCTAAAAACATTTTAAATAAACACGATATAAATTCATTAAACGGCTATTTAACAAACAATCTTAAAGAAATTAATTATGAAGGTGTTGGTTCCCTTATTATTACTGATTTAAATCCATTAAATTTCTTTTTTAAAAATGAAAAACTTATTGGAGCAATTGATATTGATCATCCTTTGTCTGGAGATTCTTTCTATGAATGGGGTGCGCTTAAATGGTATCATGATGATCTGTTTGATTTTCTCTTAAAGAATTATAAGTTTAATTTTGATGATATAAAGAAAATTTTTATTTACGAATTGATGCATGCCGTTTCAGTTATAGTCTGGATGAACAAAAATAATTTAGATATTATAAGGGATGTCCAAAAATTGAAAGAAACAATAGAACGCATTGAGTCTGATTTGATAACATTATCTAATCTAACTTTATTAGTTATAAAACCTGAGATAATTGATAAAAAGGAGTTGATAAAGAATGAATTGTCTAAAAAAGGCTATGAGGTTATTAGGGAAGAAAATAAACAAAACTTTTCTAAGGTTGTAGGAGATTTTTATATGAAGGACTATCCAAACCATTATAAAATGTTTAAAGAAGCTTACCTTAATTGTAGATTTGGAGATAAATTTTCTATATTCATTTTAAGAAAAAAGTCAGGTAATTCTATTAAAGATTTAAAAAAGGAAGTGGGTCATTATAAAAATTATCAAAAAAAGAAAGACGATTCCCTTAGATCTGTTTATGGGCTGGATTCCTCTAAAAACTATAAATCTGAAGGATTTGAGATGTACTTTAATGGGTTCCATAAAATCAATGACCTCGAAGATTTTATATACCACTTAAAACTTCTAAAAATTAGGTTAATCTAAAATGGTCATTCCAGATAAACTTAGAGTAGGGGATGAAATAAGAGTTGTAGCACCAGCCAGAAGTCTTGCGTTGCCCTGGATTTCTAAAGAATTGCAGAATATAGCAAAAAGTAGATTTCAAGAGCTAGGGCTCAAATTGACCTTTAGTAAAAACGTTATGGAAATTAACGAATTTAATTCTTCAAGTGTTCAGTCGAGAGTTGAAGATTTGCATGAAGCTTTTAGAGATAAAAATGTTCGAGCAATAATTTCAGTTATAGGGGGCTATAACTCAATAGAAATTTTGCCTTTTTTAGATTATGATCTAATTAAGAATAATCCTAAAATATTAAGTGGTTACTCTGATATAACTGCCTTACAAAATGCTATTTATGCAAAAACCGGGCTGATGACTTACTCTGGACCACATTATTTTGACTTTGGGGATTTAAAGGGATTTGATTATACATTAGACTATTTTAAGAAATGCCTAATGCAAGAAGATGCTTATGAAATAAAGCCTTCCGAAAAATGGAGTAATGATAAGTGGGGTAAAGATCAAGATAATAGAAAATTTTATGATAATGAGGGTTACGCAGTTATTAATGAAGGAACTTGTAGTGGAAAGATTATTGGGGGGAATCTCTGCACGTTGCGATTATTACAGGGAACAGAGTTCTGGCCCGACTTAACTAACTCTATTTTATTCATTGAAGATGATTCCGAGTCTCATTTGGATATGTTCAATAGAGATTTATATTCCCTTTCTCTTAATACCCAGTTTAAAGGCGTTAAGGGAATAATAATTGGGAGGTTTCAACCAGATAGCGAGGTTTCATTAGATTCTATAAAGACAATAGTGGGGGGAAATAAAGCTTTATCTAGAATTCCAATAGTGGCCAATGCAGATTTCGGCCACACTTCTCCAAAGATTACCTTCCCGATTGGTGGAGAGGTTAGAATCATTGCTAATGTAGATTCAACTAAAATAGAGATACTAAAGCACTAATATTACTCTGGCAACAGTTTTTCTAATTTCGCTTTATCTTCTGCCCATAGGTATGTTGATAGTCTTGGTCCAGTTTCAGTTCCGAATATTAGTTGGTACACGTTAGAGAAAAATCTTTTTTGTCTTTCTTTCTTCTCTTTTTCCGAAATTTCTGGAATTTTTGGAATATCATAGAGCAAAGTTTCCCACTCTTGTAATGACATATTTCGATTGTTTTTTATTCCGGCATGAAGTTTTCTTAATTGTTCTATTTCCTCTTCATTCAAAAATCCTAAATATCTAGTGTCTATATCTTCTTTTAGAGATCTTATATCTTCTGGATTATATCTTTCTAACCAATTTTTTGTTCGGGTGAGTCTAGATTTGATACTTTCAGGATCAAAAGATTCTCCGGTTTGTAAAAGCAATTCTTCTAATTTGATTGGATTAAATGAAACCGCTTGACCATAACCAGCTAGTTGTCTAAATGGTATGGGGGCGTTTGATAAGGAACTTTTTGTTAAAGGATCTATTAATCCTAACATTTCAGAGTCTCCAGCATGTATGAGTTCTTTAACATGACTATCAAATTCAGAATATTGTCTGAAAACTTCTGAGTCAAAAGCAAAGTCAAATTGTGTTTTGGGTTCTGTTCTTAAAAAGAGCCATCGCAGTAGAGCCGGTTCATAAATATCTAATAATTGTTCGGGAGTTACTAATTCTCCTTTTGATCCGGACATTTTTCCCTTTAATCCTCTTATTCCGATAAAACCATATCCTTGAAAATGTGGCGGCAGATTATTAAATATCCTTTCAGAAACTATTCTCCCCATATCATAGCTACCTCCTGGGCTTGCATGGTCGCTTCCTCCAGGTTCGAAATTTACTCCTTCCATAAACCACCTCATTGGCCAGTCAACTCTCCAAGGCAATTTTGCTACATGGTCAGTTTCAATATCAATTAAATCTCTCTTTCCAGTATCTAAACAGATGTATTCTACTTTTCTTTCCCCATCAAATGAAGTAATTTTAGTTTTATCCTTTCCAGTAAATCTCGAATAAATGTTTAATGGATAATATTCTGCTATCTCTGATTCTGACATTCCTTGCGTTTTAAAATCTGTAAGAATCTGTGCAATTTCTCTCCTTTTCTGAAGAGCAAGTCTTATTTGTTCGGAATATCTGCCTGAACGGTATTCTACTGACTGACATCTGAAAACTGGATTTATTCCTAATATAGAAAGTGAGCCTTCAAATTCTTTTTCATGTCTTTCAGCATAGGACTTGTACTCTCCTTTTGGGTCTGGAACATCTGATAATGGCATTCCAAGGTATTGCGTATAACTCTCCGGAAACCCGGTAGGTACTTTTCTAAATCTATCAAAATCATCCCAAGAAAAAATAAACCTTGATGGTTTTCCTTCATTTACAAGGGCGCGATAAACTGCTTCAGAAGTGATTACATCTCTAAAATTTCCTATGTGGACTTTTCCAGATGGGCTTATTCCGGCTGCAACTGTATATTCAGCTTGTTTTGGAAATGCTTCAATAACTTCTCTTGCGATCCTAGTTGACCAATGTTCTGTCATTTTATATTTTCACTCTCCCAATATTATTTTCGTCTCTAAATGCCATTAAAAATCTATCTAAGCTAATATGGATGCCTATTGAAGGAGGAAGTCCGGATCTCATTGCATCTAAAAATGAAGGGTCAACGCTTGATTCTCTACCTGTTGATCGAAGCCTTTCTTGTTGATCAGATATTGACCTAACTATCCTATCATAATCTGTTGATTCTTCGCATACTTGAATTATTGTTCCTAAACCCCCATATAAAAATCTTGAATCTCTTGCAGTTCCGTTTTCATCTTGAACATATAGTGGAGACGTCCATTGACCCGGAGGGGAAGCCACGATTATTGGACCATCCATTTTTTTTATTTGTTTTTTGTAGATTTTTTTCATATCATCAGTGAGTTCAAAATTTGGTTTTCCAGAAAGTTGTTTACAAATTTCTTCTATAGATACCCTTGGTATTTCTCCAATTTCTTTTCCATAAGATTGAGCCAGAGTTTTAAAAAGATTTTCTGCCATTGTAATTCCCTCCTCAAAATCTAAATATGGGATACATGCTTCACATGAAGTATATTCTATCGATCTTCTGTTAGATTTTCCAAGATTTCTAAAAACATGCCCTATTTCAAATAAAGGCATTTGAGTTTTTGCTACTAATTTCTTTAATTCTAATTCCATTGTAAATCTTAGAAAGTGATCTTTTTTTCCGCGATGTGATGTTTTAAAAGGAATAATATCTGAAGAGCCAGAGTATTCTGATAAAACTTTGGTGTCTACTTTAATCACTCCTCTATCTCTAAAAAATGAAGAGATTGTATTTTCTACATTAGCTCTGTCTAAAATTAATTCTCTCGTTTCTGAATCTGAGGTCATATAATCTACAGGTCTTACGAGGAAATTATATTCTCTGATTTGTAAGCTAGGGTGATTTGTTCCAGTTTTAAACTTATGACCTTCAAGGTTTAATATATCTCCCACACGAATAGGAGAAGAATCAAAGATACTCCTTTCTACCAATACTTGATATTTTCCCGTTTCATCTTCTACATCTAAGAATACTGTTTTTTCATGCTTTCTTAATGCGATAACCCTACCTTTTATATCGACATTCTGATTTTCATCGATTTTATCCAAATCTGAAATCTTTGTTCTCATAGTAGTAACTATCTAGTGATACTTATAAAATTATCTGTTAGAACTAAATGTTATATCTGTCTCCTCTTTTACTTTAAGATTTGAATCTATAATACAACTTTGTCAGGTTTCACAGTTTTAATAGATGGTCTGCTCTTTACTTTTTCAAACAGTACCGAATTCCAGATATAAACAACATAACATTCATTATCATAGGTTATTTTAGCAATACTCTCTAAGTAGTCCATTATTACTTAAAGGGTCTGCCACATTACCTTTTTTGGCAGATTATTGAATAGTTCAGTTTTCTTAAAAGCCCAACTATTCTTTTCAATTGTCTTTTCAACCATTAGTACAGTTTGTAATGTTGGGGATCTGGTAAACTCTATTTAAATGTTTGACCTACTCATCATCAGATGCCCAACATTATGTAAAAAGTGTATTACGCCCGGAAACCACCTAACCCAAAGAAATTGCCCCATTCATGCTTAATATAAGAAAGATTTAGCAGCTTCAATTTTGTCCTTATGAATTGATACTAGGGAAAGCTGATAAATCTCTTTCTTTTCTAATTCAATTAATCCAAGTCTACTAAATCGATCTATTCTGCTTTTAACAATATTTAAATTAAAACCGGTTTCACTTAAAATTTCATGAACTGTTCTTGGAGACTTCTCAATCAACAGATAAAATAATTGTGCATCAAAATCCATTTGATACTTTTCAGGTATCTTTGTCATAAAAATAAAACGTAATTTTCATTTTTAAACTATTTGGGACACAAATGGTATTACGCCGGGATCAGACAGATTATAAAACTTAACAATTCAGTTATCTACTAAAATGAACGCCACTTTCCGCCCTTATTAATCCTTCCGCAAGAAATCCTTGGCTTTCAAGCCAATGAATGAATTGCGGTAATTATTTCTATTAAAATAAATATAAAACAGGGAGAGTTTGTTGCAACTCCCTGCACGCAATTCATAGTTGTAA
>Ga0210057_1000283_pt1 | contig 87136 bp, 85 predicted proteins | sample CryGeyCG2114_010_2_FD_183968 | JGI IMG/M metagenome (GOLD analysis project Ga0210057, IMG submission 183968) | Groundwater microbial communities from aquifer - Crystal Geyser CG10_big_fil_rev_8/21/14_0.10 (SPAdes) (version 2) | ecosystem: Environmental > Aquatic > Deep subsurface > Groundwater ... | reverse complement strand
GTGTTGCGTACGAATAATGAACAGAAAAAACCACTTAACCAGCAACACAAAACCTCGGCATCTGCCGAGGTTTTTAATTCCCGTGGTATTTCTGCACTTCTAATATACAACCACGGAGATTTTTCTTTACTTTATAGCGTCCCCCCCGTTTGCTTATCCTGAGCTTATTAAAGGATTGGAAATGTCGTGAGAGTGCACATTGACATAGATAATATTCTATGCTATAATGTGATTAGCTCAACTGGGTGGGGCTAGAAAGGAGCAGAAATGGAAACAGAAATGGAAATCATGGAAATCCCCGAGAGACTGCCCATCTCGGGTAGGAGGGGCTCCAAAAAACTGGATCGCCTCCGCCGGAGAATTGAGCATCTCCGGCGGAGGATCATCAATTCCAACCGTGATCTCAGCTTCGACGAAGCTGAGCTGGTGGCCGCTACCTCTCGTCGAGGAGCGGCCCTTTTCTTTTTCTACGCCCCGTGGCACTTCTTATATTTCTTCCCACTTCCACACCAACAGGGGTCGTTTCTCCCCACCTTGGGATTCCCATCTCCTCTCTTGGTAGCATCTGGAGTTTCAACGCGAACACCACTGCTGGACCCTGGCGTTTTAAACACATTTGAAACCACCCATTGTTGCGCGTTGGCAACGAGATTCTTAAACATTTCAAAACCCTCTCTTTTATATTCCACGAGAGGATCTTTTTGCCCATACGCGCGCATACGCACGCCCTCCAAAAGCGCCTCCAAATTCTCCAAATGTCCAGTCCAAAAGATATCCAGGGACGCAATAATTTTTTGAGAAACAATCTGGTCCTTCCCAATTTCACTAATCTTATCATTCACCATTGAAGGAATCTTTTTATCCAAAAGAGTATCGCACACCTCCTCTGATACTTCTTCTGGTTTTCGCGCGATACCGATTTCAACAAGCCATGCTTTCATATTCTTTTTTATCTCATTCATATCCGCGTCAGGAGGAATCGCGTCGGTCATAGAAGACACAACCGCAAGAAACATCTCTTCAAGAATCTGGGGGGTCTCCCCCGCCTCAATACGGCGCAAAAGATTTTGGCGACGCGTATATATCGTCTGGCGCTGTCGGTTAAGCACTGTGTCGTACTCAAAAAGATGCTTGCGCATATCAAAATTCATGCCCTCAACCTTCTTTTGCGCCTCGTTAAGTATGCGCACAATAACCCCTGACTCTATAGGTTCGTTGTCGGGTATATGAAGCCGTGTCATAAGATTCTTTACCCTCTCTCCTCCAAAAATTCGAAGCATATCATCGTCAAGAGAAAGGAAGAACTGGCTTTCTCCCGGATCCCCTTGGCGCCCCGAACGTCCACGCAACTGATTATCAATGCGCCGCGCTTCGTGCCTCTGGGTACCAAGTACGCATAATCCCCCCGCCTCTTTCACCTTTGTCGCAAGTGCTTCGTCAAAAGGATTTCCTCCTAGTACAATATCAACACCGCGTCCCGCCATATTTGTTGCCAACGTCACCGCGCCCGGTCTTCCTGCCTGCGCGATGATTTCACCCTCACGTTCATGGTTTTTCGCGTTCAATATTTCATGCGTAATTCCCTCTCGCGCGAATAATGTTGAGAGTGTTTCGTTTTCATCGATGGAAGTGGTTCCCACCAAAATTGGCTGCCCGCGAGATACTTTTTTCTTTATGGTTTCCACAAGCGCCTTATATTTGGCATCATTGTTCTTAAAAATGAGGTCCGGTTTATCGTCGCGTATGCGTGGGCGATGTGTGGGAATAGCCAACACCTTGAGCCCATACACTTTCGCGAACTCTTCCGCGGAAGTCACCGCGGTTCCCGTCATACCCGAAACCTTTTCATAGAGATGAAAATAATTCTGGATAGTAATTTGAGCAAATGTTTTTGATTCCTGTTGAACACGCACGCCTTCTTTTGCCTCAAGCGCCTGGTGAAGCCCTCCCGAATATCGCCTCCCGGGCATCAACCTTCCGGTAAACTCATCGACAATTACCACTTGTCCTTCGCGAACCACATAATTTTTATCACGAAAGAAAAGCGCATGCGCTTTTAGCGACTCGTCAAGATAGTGAACCAAACGAATGTGTGATGGGTCATATAAATTATCAAGAGACAACGCTCTTTCTATTTTTTCTATTCCCTTGTCGGTTATTTGTACAGAGCGAGCTTTTTCATCAACTATATAATCCTCTTCTTTTTGAAGAAGGCGCACAAGCCGCGAAAACAACGCATAGTGCTGAGCCGCCTCAGCATCGGGGGCGGAAATAATAAGCGGAGTACGCGCTTCGTCTATTAGAATGCTATCAACCTCATCAATGAGCGCATAATAATGTGTGCGTTGCACCTGCTGGTCAGTACTATATGCCAAATTATCGCGAAGATAATCAAATCCGAACTCATGATTAGTTCCATATAAAATGTCGGTTTTATATGCCTCTTTTCTTGGGACCGGCCTCAAATATTCTTTCTGAACACGAAAAGACCCCGTAACATCTCTTTCCTCATCAATCAGCTCTTGGGTATTTTCTGGAACTTCCCAGGTTGGATCATAGATATAGGCGGCATCATGCACGATGCATCCAACCGAGAGCCCTAAAAAATGGTAAATCTGACCCATCCATACCGCGTCTCGTTGCGCGAGATAATCGTTTACCGTAATGATATGGACCCCCTTGCCGGTAAGACCATACAAATACGCGGGAGCCGTGGCCGCAAGTGTTTTCCCTTCACCCGTTGCCATCTCAGCAATAGCGCCCTGAGCAAGCACCATTCCGCCAATAAGTTGCACATCGTAATGACGCTGACCGAGAACTCGCGCCGACACCTCGCGTACCAACGCAAACGACTGAGGAAGTAGCTTTTTTATATCCGCAGCAGAAGTAGCGTCTTGACGCAAATTCTCCGCCTCCTTCTTTAATTCTTCATCTGTTAATGTGGCATACCCATCAGAAAAACGCTTGATGTCTGCAAGCGCGCGTTGATAAGTGCGTATTGGAGAAAAAAAAGAAGGTAAAAATGACATACAAAAAGAAATAAGAACACCCGCATTCTAGCGGTTAAAACAACAAAACACAAGCTCCGAATTTATCTACGTTTTTGCTGCGTCTTCTCTTTGAAACGACGCAGTTCTACTTTCATCCTATCTTTTGCTTTATCTATCGCGACACGCGCGTCCTCTTCATACTGCTCAATACGAAGCGTGGTACCAAAAATCACCGTGGTAAGCTCGGCATAAAATACAGGACCTTTATTGTGATGATGAGTGGACCGCGAAAGCTCAACCTTCATTAAAAGTGGCTCATCTTTTTCAAACGCCTGCACATATTTATCAAGCAACCGAATACGTTGTGTAACGTAATCTTTCAACGAATCGGTAATCTCTAAATTCTCACTATAAAGATCAATGGTCATAGCTATTTCATTACAAGTATACCAGACACACCAAAAAACAAAAACCGCCCGAAGGCGGTTTTTATGGCCGTTATTTTTTGCGGCGTACTACTCGTCGTTTTGCTGGCTTGCGTGCGGGCTTTTTGGCCACGCGACGCTTTGCCGGCTTGCGGGCAACCTTCTTAGCTGCTCGGCGCTTCGCTGGCTTGCGAACTGCCTTTTTGACGGTTCGACGCTTTGCCGGCTTGCGAGCTTTTTTCTTTGCGGGCATTATGTAAATTCTCCGGTTCTATGAATTAAAACCGAAAAAAGATAATGATGTATAAGAACGATGTAATCGACCAAATATTACACCGCACAGAACAAACGAAGTGTTCTTTTATTATTATAGAATGTTTTGCGTTAACATGTAACACAAATGTGGATAACTTTTTTATTTTCACACGCACACCACGCAACAAAAAAAATCGCAACAAAAAACCGCCACCATCTTCAATGCATTAACGCGCAACGCGCTGAAGATGGTGGCGGTGGTGACCTCCTTTTATTTTTGTTGAGTGAGTGCTCTTCCGCCACCACTACCATCCTAACATATCGCCACCTGAACGCAAATTAGTTACCGAAACGCAATATCCGCCCAAACACATTTAATAGATTGTTAAAGGAATAGAGCGTGGGGTTTTGCAGAGACGAACCCACGGGAGGAAGAGGACCCTGAGGAGGCACAACCTCCCCACCACCAGCGCCTCCTTGTGGTATGCTCCCCGCAACCGTTATCTTGTCCACTTCCGCATATAAATTTTTTGCCCGATATGCCGCAACAGTATTCGCATTCACTCTCACTAACGCAACCGCTGAAGGGGCCAACACACACTGATCCCCATATCCTCCCCTGATTTTACCACTAGCATTTTTAAGATGTGAACGGAATGCGGAAAGTTGTGGATCATTTTCCTGGGTAAGGTACACCATATTACCATTTTGCTGATATGCGATACGCGCTTGATCGAAAGAGTAACAATCTTTTGATGAACTAAACGTGTTTGCGTCGATAAAATATTCAAGATCAACAATTCCACCTAGGGTCTCTACTATTCGAGGAGCTTTCGGATAACGATATGTATCCATATGGTCTTGCTCCGCCAGAGGAATCACAGAAATGGCGGATAACCGAGAAGAATCAAGAGAATAAACGCCTAATTGAGTTCTTGCGCGAAATGATGCCTGTGTCTGGCGTATATTTCGGTTAGCCTCTTCAAGTTGCTCTACGATACCCGCAACCACATCTGGATCATTGTAATCAGCGTTAGACGGACCTATGGGAGTCGTATTTCCTGCGCCGATACCAGCAGTCGCAAATAAATTCCCCAAGATAGAATCAAAAGCGTAGTTTTGAGGGTACACCAATGAAAGTGATCTCTCCTGTGAGGTGAGATACTCGCGCATCTTAAGCCAATCCTTGGTCTTCCCCTTGTCAACGAGTGTTGGAGAAGAGGGAGAGGAAAGATCCCACAAGAAGCTCCATTCTGTCATGCTATGAAGATATCCCTCGTCGTTATAAGAACCGAACGCGGAGGCATACATAAGAAGATATGGCGTTTGCCCTGAGGTAAATACGAGATTGGGACGCATAAAGCGAAGACCGCTATTTTGGGTAGTTCCTTCTTCAAACTGCAACTCCTCTCCCCTGTCGTTCATATAGGGATAAGGAAATTCATGCACGAGTGGCAATGGGAGTGTTTGGGGGTTTGAAAAATCAAATATCGCGGGCGCTCCCTCGGTAGTTTGGCCAACAAGATATGCCTTGCCGCCAACCACAAAGATGCCACCATTCTCGTCTGGATAGAACCCCGCGCCAGAACCAAAGAGACGATGGACGTATGAAACATTCCCAGTTGCAGGATCTATTCTAAAAATGGCAAAAAATGGAGTTTGACCACTTCCTCCCCGTCGTCCACCCCCAACAATGCCATAAGGAACCCCATCGGCCACCTGTAGATAGCTCATGGAGATGGCATATTCTCCTCTAAAGTATTGCGGATCAAACGCCCCCAGGGATTGGTCTGTAAGATCGCCCCCTTGAACTAAAGCGGGGTTAAATGGGTCGGCGGTAATATCGTATACCCACACATCAGTCCCCGTAAGCTGGAAAAGGAATTTTTTTGAGCCAAAAGATGCAACCGCAAGGTCTCTTGCGACGTGAACTTTTGTTCCATTCTCGGTAACGCGTTGGGGTAAGGAAATATCAGGATTGTCGGTATTATCAAAAAATACCTTTTGGAACAACACCGAGCCCGCCGATGTATTCACCTGAGGGAATACCGCTCCATCTCCCGAACCAGTACTCGGAGGGATGGTAAACTCACCAAGCCCCCCCGGCATACCATTTGACGAAGACGTGTTTGAATTTGAAGATGAGGAAGGAGCACTAAGTGGGCTCGCTGCCCGAAAAAGAAACTTGGCGAAATCTCCAAAGAGAGATGTTTGCGCTGATGCAGAACCGACCCCAACTAAGAATGAAAGCAGGAAAACCAAAAATATTATATTTTTCTTCATAGTAGATATATTAATGCCACCCATACAGTATACAACAAAAAAGAGCCAAAACTAATGCTATGTGAATAAACTCTCGTCTCCACAAGATAAAACGACGTAAAACCAAAACCCCCCCGCCCGAAGGCGGAGGGGAAAGAAGGGAATTCCTCGGTCGACGTCGTCGCTAAGGAATTACTCACTCACTCGAAAGCATTATAGCACAATACGAAATAAAAATCAAGGTCCCGATAGCTACCTACTAAAATTGATAATCCGACTAAACAGGTTAAGTAAGTTTTTGAAAGAATATGACGTGGATGGGGAATTGACTGAGTTGCTACTGGGTGAAAGTGGCACCAACGGAAACGGCCTGTCTCCGGGGAGAGGAGTAAAGAATTCTCCGTTTTGAGGGATAGAATTTGAAAGAGTAACCCTGTCAACCTCGGCATAGTATGTTCGTCCACGATATGCCGCGACTGTATTCGCATCAACCCTGAGAAGTGCTACCGAAGAAGGATCCAGCGCACAGAGTATTCGAGAGTTTTGATTTTTCAACTGGCTTTGAAAAGCGATGAGCGCGGGGGCATTGTCCTGCGCGAGATAAACAAAAGATCCGTTTCGCTGATATCCAAAACGAACCGCAAGCGAGTTAGAACAATCTGCGCTACTGACAAAAAATGATCTATGCGAATTTGCATACTCCATATCAACAAGCCCCCCCATCGCTTTGATAATGGAAGGGTACTCAGGACCGGTGTAATCATCCCCCCCCACTCGTTCCGCCAAAGGAGCAATGAGCGACTTGAGAAATCCAGACGAACCTATATCAAATACCCCAAGCTGTGTTCGTGTGCGAAATACCTCCTGTGTGCGACGTATATTTTCATTCGCACGCGCTAAATCCTCCTGAATACTGGCAACAACATCAGGATCATTATAATCCGCACCGGCGGGGCCAATGTGGGTCGTATGTCCAAACACGACTTGCGCAATCGCGTAGAGATCCTGAAACACATTATCAAACGCAAATCCTCTCTGATACACAAGAGCGAGGCCGCGCTCAGCGGAAGTAAGATACTCAAACCAGGAAAGACCTGTTTTCGTTTGTTCCGCCTCAACAAGTCGCGGAGAAGAAGGGATGGAAAGATTCCAAAGAAGTACCCAATTTGTCTCGCTATGAAGCGCCCCCTCGTTGTTAAGTGATCCAAACGCCGATGCCTTCATAACAAGATACGGGATGCCGGCCGAATCAAACACCAGCTCGGTCGCGGGAAAACGAAGGCCGCTACTTTCCTGCCCTCCTTCCAGTGGCTCTCCTTGCTGATTCATATAGGGATAGGGAAATTCATACACGGGGACAAATGAAAGAGTTTGGGGGTTGGAGAAGTCAAAAATTCCTATCGCATTGGATCCGGTACGCGCAACAAGATAAGGAGTGTTCCCGACTTTAAACAGAAACATCTCTTCGCTCATGGGGGCATAGAATCCTGATGCTTTTCCGACAAACGAAGTAGCTCCAGTCCCAGGATTAATGCTAAATATTCTCGGGATAAACACTCCTTTAGAGGTTGCGCCATACATAACCCCGTAAGGAATGCCATCTAATACCACAAGTCGCGCGTTCACTATTTCAAAACCAACAAGATCAAGGTCGGGAATAGCGAGCGTGGCACCGCTTGTGTCCCCTCCTTGAACTAAGGTTGGATTAAAAGGATCACCGGAGATGTCATATACCCATATATCGGCGCCCGTACTCTGGAAAAGATATGTTTTATTACCAAAGGACGCGGTCGCAAGAGTAGATGCTTTGGGAACATAGGATCCACCCGAAGACCCAAGGCCGGGATGATCGGTGCTATCAAAGAACACCCTCCCAAACGAGACTGTCCCGGCGGAGACGTTTACCGAGGGGAGCGTCGCGGCAGGCCCCGACTCTGCCGTTCCACTCCCATCCCACAAACCAAGTCCACCGGGAGCACCACCCGACCCCCCCGATGGAGAGCCCCCTTCATCGCCCTGATCTGGACGGGGAAGACAGGAGTGAGGAGCTTGATTAGTTTCAAGTCCATTATCCCATTTAATATATATCTGAACATACGCAGGATCGCTTGTGGCATCACATGTCCATGGCCCCTTAGTCGCGTTCCCCTGCTCATTGGTTCTAACCCAGGACGGACTTACTACCCAATCCCCTCCCTGAATTTTTTTGTATAAGGATCCACTGGATGACGCGGGTGCGTCAAAAATAGTTATCCAATAAGAATCGCCATGATAACTTGTGGTCTCATTGTAAGAGATCGTTCCTCCAGAGGTTTCAATAGACGAAGAAAATTCAAGATTGTCACGATTATAATCTGCCTGTCGCCCTCGATTGCTGACATTTCCTCCCGTATATGAAGAATCAAAGAGACGATACTGATACTTCCCGGTACCAAAGCCAGAATCCCCAAAAAGATTATAGATGAGTCGGCCTGACGGGATGATGCGCGGAATAGCAACGGCAACAGAAGTATCCGCGCAGGAAACCTTCAGCCCCTGATAATTCCGACACGCCACGAGATAAGACGCGCCATCGGACGTGCTCACTGACTGGAGCCAGAAAAATATATCCTGCACCGTATGAGTAAATTCCGACTGTAAATACAAAGATGGAATCTGCGCACCAGCCAAGTGATACGCGGAGATCGCGTGGTTCAAATAGATAAGAAGAAGACCCGAGTACACCGCTGACTGCTCTCCGTGGTTGCGCATCAATATGTGGATACCGTCATCAGTTTGTTCTCTTACCAAAGAGTAAAATCCGTTGTCGATTGAAAACGTCAAAGAAAGATATTTTTCCTCTAGTTGATCAATAGTAGATTGACCAACCCTCGCGACAACGCCGGGGTAAAAATTCTTTACGCGGGCGATAAAAGCAAGATACGCGACATAATCCTCGCTGCAACTATTCCACTCATCAATTCCACACGTCGTGTCAAGATAAAATGTCTCCTCACTCACCTGATCAACAAGAATGTCCTCGAGAAGCTGGCGTTGAGATGCGGTAAGCTGATCGCGCAGTTCATATGCGCGAATTGCCAAAATATTGGAGATAAAGCGGGAAAGCCAGCCGTTCCCCCAGCTATTAGCTCCCGTGTAACGCGTGTAATAATGGTCAAGCGCCGACTGAATAACCCCAGGATCATTGGTAAGCCCAAGTTGGTCCACCCAATAATTTGCTTCACTCGCCCCCGTAGTAGCCCTTTGCCAACTCTCTTGAGCTACCCCGTACCAGGCAAAACCGGCAAAAACAAGCACAACCGCCACAACAACCCCCACTACACCACACAATAGCATCAAATCTTTTTTTGTTTTCATAACTACAGAAATAACTTTCTACTTTTTGAAGTAAACACAAGGAATTTATATCCCACAAAATTCCACACCAACGATATGACAGTAGCAACGACCGCCGCAACATTAGCCCACTGTATCGGATTTACCTGTCCAAACGCATGAACCCACGCCACAATAGCCGAAGCGACACCCACATTAAGAACGGCCCCGATTACGCTCACCGAAAAAAACTTCCCAAATTCCCGCGCGCTCGCGCGTTCTTGACTCTGGAATGTCCAGTATTTGTTCCAAAAATAACTTCCTGCATTAGCAACAATGAACGATACTCCCTTGAATACTGAAAACCACGCGCCTGTGGCGATAGAAAAGGCGGCAATAAGAATATTGAGTATCCCCCAGTCCAAAAAAGTATTAAACGCCCCCACCGCAGAAAATTTTGCCACCTGCAAAATAACAGGGATGCGTTTTGCAATAAGAGACGCGACCCATAGCGCCACAACCGCAAAAAGAGAAGCCCCGACCATAAGCCCAAGCACCAAGGGGAGAGAGAACTCTACGCGTGTCTGAATATTGGAGAATATAGGAACGGAGAAAAGAGCAAAACACGCACCGATAAGCGCTACCAAACCGTAATCTTTGAGACGAACCATAATATAAAAAGGTTATTAAAAATAAAATCCTTTCTTCACATATAGTATACCACCAAAAAACGGCCCGCACACGCGAGCCGTTTTTCTATCATCTCTATCGAAGTTCGTAACTAAGATTTACATACACCGAAATTTTCTGCGTTCCCGGTTCAATAGTGGGAGCACTCAATTTACTGTCTGCCGCCCCTCCAAGCCCATACGCCTCAACGCCTCTATACATGGGATAAGGCACATCGCTTGATTCTGAAATATTCATAAGACGCCCAAGCGAAACTCCGTTCTCGTGCGCAATTGCGAGCGCCTTCTCTCGAGCTTTCTCAAATGCCTTTTCTCGCGCTTCTTCCTGGTACTGCTCTGGCTCATCTACTGTGAAAGAGAGACCGGAAATCTCATTGATTCCCTTTTGTGGTAACTCAGAAATAACAGAAGAAACAACGTCAAAATTTCTTATTTTTACCTGCACACTCTGGGAAATACGATATTTGGCGATTGAAGAAATAAATGTACCCGAAAAATCCCTTCCCGGCTGCGTATACACGGGAGAAAGGGTGTATTGAGTTGTCTGTATGTCTTCCTGCGCAATACCATGCTCTTTCAGTGTAGCAATTGCCGCATTCATTTTTTCATTGTTTTTGTCGGTGATGTTAGAAATATCCGTCCCCTCGGTTACCACCGAGAACGAAAGTTGAGCGACGTCTGGTGTCGCATACACTTCTTCGGCAGCGGAAACCGACAGAGTTCTTGCCGAATAGAGCGATGCGCTATAACGCGCGATGGGACCCCAAAAAAACGAGTATATCCCCAACACGATTACTACCAACATAAAAAGCGAGAGTACGCGATATAAGCTTGATTTATCTTTTTCCATATATGTATTCAATAATGCTATTAATTTCCGAAGGAACAAGGCTGGCCGACCCGACCAGAAATCCTCCTATGTGTTGAGAGCGCGAAAAACGACCTATTGACGCACCACCAACGCTTCCTCCATAAAGTACTACGAATGAACCACTCAAATAGTCACGCAAATATATGTATATTCTTTCTATAACAGCGTCCGCATGCGCAGAATCAACTTCCTTGTCTCCCCCGATAGCCCATACTGGTTCATACGCACAAATAAAATTTCTAATCTCAAATTTCAAATTTTTAATAGGAGACAAAGCTGCTTCCAGTTGGCCGCGAACCAACTCCCAGGCATCTTCATTTGAAATTTTTTGTGGTTCCCCCACACAGAGAATGGGAACGATCCCGATTTCTAAAAGCTTATGTATTTTCTTTGAAACAACCTCGTCCGTCTCCCCCATCGCCCTTCTCTCTGAATGTCCAACAATACAGTATGAAACTCCCAAATCTTTAAGCATAGCGGGAGATATTTCTCCGGTATGTGATCCCCCCTCAAATAAAGACACATCTTGCGCTCCCAATTTTACAGGACTTTCTGTCTCAAGAAATTTCTCTGCAACGTCAGAGAGAAACACGGACGGTGGAGCGACTACAACATCAACCGCCCCCTTCTCTATCGCTTGCTCTTGTACCCTTTTGGCAAGAGAAATTGCCTCCTCGCGAGTGGTGGGATTTTCCTTCCAGTTAAAAACAATAAGTTTTGACATGACAACAGTATATCATTAAAACTAAACTGATTTTTGCCTCCCAAAATGTCTCCACGCCCACCATCCTCCACCTACAAGTAAAAGAATGGCAATCGCGTAACTAAATTTGTGAAAATAGGGACCCGCCGCTTCCCAGTTCTCTCCCAAAAACCACCCAATATACGCAAGGAGCGCAGACCACAAAAAAGACCCCACAAATGTATAAAATGAAAATTTTGCAAGATTCATTCTCCCAAGTCCCGCCGGAAGAGAAATAAAAGTGCGCACCACGGGCAAAAGTCGGGAGAAAAATGCGGAGGCACTCCCATATTTAGAAAACCATCTTTGTGATGTTTCTAAAAACGAATCCGATATAAGAAGGTGAATAAAAAAACGATGGCGATTTTTCACAATCCACCCCGCAAGCGCGTACGACACCAACGACCCAGCCAAGTTACCCAACGCTCCCACCAACACCACCCACCAGAACGAAAAAGTTCCTCCCGATGCCAAAAACCCAGAGAAGGGCATAATAACCTCCGAAGGGATAGGAATGTTGGCGCTTTCCAGAGCCATGAGTAAAAATACTCCCACATACCCAGTGGATTCAATTACCAAAATAACCAAATGAGCAAGAAACGAAAGGAGGGAGGTAATCATAGTGAGTGTCTACTAGCGTCCCTTGAGTATTCTTGCCGCATCTTCGGGCATGACCGGATTTATCTCCATGCCCGTCCCTAACTCAAACCCCGCGGAAATATTTGATTTGGGGACCACCTCAAAGTGCCAGTGATAATGAGAAAAATGCTTTTTGTTGTATGCGGGAGCGGTATGAAGAAAAAAATTATAGTCACTGTCATGTATATTCTTTTTTACCATGCGCAATACCGCGCTCAACGCACCGGAAACCGCGCTCAAGATATTCTTTGGAGTATCCTCAAAATATGCGGAATGAGTTTTAGGGAATATATTCACCTGAAACGGCTCTTTTGCAGCAAACGGAATAAACGCGATAGCATGAGCATTCTCGAATACTATTCTTTGCTTTTGCGCTCGCTCATTCTTAATAATATCACAATGCACACACCTCCTATGTTTCTTGCGATATGAACGAGAAACAGAAAGCGAAGTCGAAACATCACTGGGAACCACGGGCATACCGATGATTTGATAGTGGGGATGATAGACCGAAGCACCCGCGGCCTCTCCCCAATTTTGGAAGATGGACACATATTTGACACAACTATCAGAAGCAATCTCGTGATACCGCTGTACTAGCGCGCTACACACCTCGCGCGCTTCCTTTGGAGTAAGGTCAGAAAAATTCTTTGTATGGCTTCTTGTGACAAGAAGGTCGTGATATCCCACCCCATTAATAACACTATAAAGTCCCCGCTTCGTTTTCTGAGCACATACACGTTTTTCGTGAGTAAATGCCGGATATTTATTTTCAAATACCTGGACCCGCCACTCTTGCAGGGGTTTGCGCGAAGGAAGCCAAAAGTGAGGGACTTCATTCCCTGATTTTTGAGGGTGCTCGAAAGGACACGATGATTTTGGAGAGGGAACCCTCTTTTTTTTCTTTGGTTTAAAATCAGATGCCCTAAGCCTCCCCGAACGTTTGGGAGCAATAACAACCCACTCATCAGATGTAATTTTATATCGTAACTGCGGACCGTTGTTCATGCTTTTTTATTCCTCATTTGCTATTCTATTCTCATAGTACCACTTGAATATGCTTTGAGCCACTGGAACGGCGTTTAAACTTCCCTCTTTTGCGTCTTCTATAAGCACCAAGACCGCAATGCGAGGATGAGACACGGGGGCATATCCCACAAAAAACGCATTTGTCTTTTGATTGTTCTGAATTTGCGCGCTTCCTGTTTTAGCGGCGATATCCATCGGAATAGAAGCGAGGAGGTGAGCAGTGCCATAGTCTTTTGTGACCGCGTCAATCATTCCTCTTTCAACCACAGAAAAATTTTCTTGATCCTTTGCCTCAATAAATTCCTTGCCGTCCAGATGCTGATAAACCACCTCACCAGATGCATCCCGTATCTCATCCACTACATACGGAGTGTGCAGTATCCCACGCTCCGCTATCGCGCCAACGTAACGCAAAAGCGCCAATGGAGTAACCAAAAGATCTCCCTGACCGATGGAGACATTGTAGGTATCGCCGATTCTCCAAATATCTCCGGTTCGAGCTTCTTTGATGTCTGGGTCGGGAAGAAAGCCAGAAGTTTCCCCCGGTAAATCAATACCGCTTTTTTTATCTAAAAAGAATTTGTTCCAGTATTGCTTAAGACGATCAATACCCAATCCCTCTTGGTTCTGAAATCCTCCCCCCACTTCATAAAAATACACGTTGCTTGACCGAGCCAAAGCAGAATATATATTAACCCACCCCTGCGGCTTCCAGTCGACAAAACGCGAGGGACGATCTGGATTATAAGGATTGGGAATTTCTATATAACCGATGGAAAGTATCGAGGTAAGAGGATCCACAATACCCTCCTCCAGCGCCCCAAAAGCCACCAACGGTTTTATGGTCGATCCGGGGCTGTATACTCCGGAAATAACACGGTTAAAGGTAGGGCGGTCAGGATCAGAAAATAAATCGGAGCTGATATTATTTGCGTCAAAAGAAGGGAGACTTACCAACGAAAGAATCCTTCCGCTCGAGGGATCCATGACCAAAGCAGCCCCCTTTGTTCTTCCCAAAGAGCGAAGTTGTTCAGAAAGCCGCGCAGACACAACCTCCTGTAATTCATCGTCTATGGTGGTATACACACTAGCCCCGGAAGCCACCTCCTTTTCTATTGAACGCTCCAATAGATTCCCCTTCGCATCATAGAAAAGAACCGCCCTCCCATTTTCTCCACGAATATAGGGGTCATAGCGCGCCTCTATGCCCGACTTCCCTATGTCATCGTTAAGAGAAAGCGTTTGATTCTCCTCTACGTCTTCTGGTGTTGCGGCACCCACATAACCCACCAAATGAGAAAACACCCCGTCCTCCCAATACACGCGTGAAAAATCTTCTTCAATAAAAATATCGGGCCGATCTAATTTTCTTACCGCCGACACATCGGCCAATGAAAGCTTGTGACCTATGGAAAGATACGCTTGGTGTTCAAGGTCCACAGAAAGTAGTGCCTCACGAACCTGGTCAACATCAAACGCAAACACCGACCGCAATTGACGCAATGAATCATCTATGGAAGTTTCTTTGTTTTTAAAAAACTCCGAAAGATTAATAACCGCACTAAAAGTTGGTTCATTGGATACAAGCGCTTTGCCCGAGGAAGAATAGATGATGCCCCGCGGAGCGCGCAACACGATACTGCGTCCCGTGTTGGCAAGCGCTCTGTCTTTATAGAAAAACCCCTTTATCACGTCAAAATACGAAACCCACATTAGTACAAAACAAGCTAACGCCACTATAAATAGTCCAAAAGAACGAAACACCGCCGATGAAAAAGGGCGCTCTACTATTTCAAGTCCTTGCGAAATATCATCAAGAACCGCGTCTTCTAAAAAGATGTCTTTACGAGCCATAGCGTAAGGGCATACATAACAAGCCCAACAACGCTATTATAGAGAAACTCGACCAGAAATGAAAATGATATGATAACGTGTACCCCATAAGAAAAAGCCCAAAACACAATTTGAGCACCAAGAAAGGACACGATGAGAATAAGGAGGGAGCGAGAAAATACAAAATATCGAAATACAAAGAAAAAAAGTATCGAAATCACAAGCAAAACAAAATACTCCACTTCAAAAAAAGGGCTAAAGCGCGTCCAAAGAAAACCCACAAGCCCAAAAAGAGAGTAGAAAGCCAGACGTTGCACAAAAAATGAAAGGAGAACCACAAACACCAGAAAGAGATTTGGGAAAATTCCCGCGAGTGGAAATCTGAAAAAAGAAAAAATAATCAAAAACGCCAAGAGAGCAAATCCCACGGACGCCGCATAATCGTGCGCGTTATTCTTCTGGGAGTTCATGCGAAGAAACAATAGTAACCGTTTTTATATCCGATACAACATAAGGAACCACCATACGAGCCTCAAAAAATGCCCCGGAGGAATCTTCATGAACCGACTCTACAGAACCCACTAAAAGGCCATACGGAAGCTCGCGAGAAGCCGAGATTATTGAATCCCCCGCATGGATAATTTTGTTTTTGTCTATAAGTGTAATACGCGGAGCAAGTCCCCCCTGCAACAAACCATCTACCTCCTCCGCTCCAATACGGACAGGAAGAGAAAACCCGGAGTCAAAAATGGTAATAATGCTACTTTGGGATACTGCCACGCGGTCAACGATCCCCACGAAAAAACTGTCAAACGCGATAGCGCCTGAGCCACTTACCACGCCGTCCTCTTCTCCCTTATTTATATATAACCTGCTCTTGATATTGAGAGGATAGGAAGAAAATACTTTCGCCACTATATTGTCCGCGTTCCAATCCTCACGAGCAACAGAGACAATTTCGTGCTGATTTTGGACGGACCCCTGGTTCTGTCTTCGCAAAGCTATGTTCTGTTCAATGACAGAAGAAAGCTGCGCAAGCTTCAAAAAAGACGCTGCTGAACCAAAGGAGTACAACCCCAATCCGGCAACTCCCGACACAAGCGCGACGCCCACAAGTACAAAGAGAAGAATACGTTTCTCCATGTATTTATTCCAACGCTAAAGGTTTTACCGAAAGAGCAAAGGTATCCTTGTACATATCAAGATTCTCAATGGCAACGCCCGTCCCTCGAGCCACACACGTCATGGGGTCATCAACACGAAGAGTCGAAACACCAACTTCTTTTTCAATAAGCGCATCAAGATTGTTAAGAAGAGAGCCTCCGCCGGAGAGACGTATACCATATTGCAAAATATCTCCAGAAAGTTCTGGGGGGATTTTTTCTATGGTTTCTTTTATCGCCTCAACAATCGCGCGCAACGAATGCGCCAGCGCAATGCGAACTTGAGAATCCTTTACCGAAACCTCCTTGGGAAGACCGGAGGAAAGATCTCTGCCGGATATCTTCATCTCAAGTTTTTTGTTGGTTGGTATTGCGGAACCTATTTCTATCTTTATGCGTTCCGCGGTTGGTTCTCCAATTGCCATTTTAAAATCTTCACGAACAAATTGCATGATATCGTCATTAAACTTGTCCCCCGCAATCTTTAAACTTCGCGATACCACCACTCCACCCATAGAAATAACAGCTATTTCAGCAGTTCCTCCGCCGATATCAACAATCATAGTGGCAACTGGCTCATGAATAGGAAGCCCCGCGCCGAGCGCGGCGGCGATGGGTTCCTCCAAAAGAAACACGGAAGAAGCGCCCGAAGATATCACCGCGTCTTCTACGCTTTTTCTTTCCACCTCGGTGAGATTTGTGGGGACCGCCACAACCGCGCGCACATAACGAAATAATGAATTACTCTTCACGCGACGAATGAAATGCTTGAGTATCTCTTGCGCCATTTCAAAGTCAGAAATCACGCCATTCACGAGAGGACGTACTACGTTGATATGGGTGGGCGTCCGTCCCTGCATTCGCTGGGCTTCAGTGCCTATGGCGACAATTTGCCCCGTTTTTGTATTAAAAGAAACGATGGTGGGCTCATTGAGAATCACCCCCTCACCCTTTAAATAGACAAGAGAGTTTGCGGTCCCCAAATCAACCCCAATATCAGTTTTTATGCCATTAAACACACCCATAATTATCGCTTACCATACCCCGCGAGGGTTGAAAAATCAACCACGCGAGACGAGGCGCTGTTTCTCTTTTTGTATTCAATTTTATCTCCAGTTTTCTGGCTTATTACCAACCGCGCGGGAATTCCTAAAAGATCGCTCTCGGCAAATTTTTCACCGGCAGTGACGCCCGTCCTATCATCAAAAAGCACCTCGATTCCTCTATCTTTTAATTTGCTATACACACGAAGCGCTTTACTCTGCACCGATTTTGTCTGAGTCGCGGTTTTGCCGGGAAGCGACAAAAGGTGCATTGAAAACGGGGCGACCGATTCTGGCCACAACAAACCTCTCTGATCGTGAAATGCCTCAGCTATTACGCCCATGAGCCGAGACACACCAATGCCATAGCAACCCATAATGACCGGATGTGTGTTCCCCTCTTCATCAGCATATACAAGAGAAAAGGGGTCGGAGTATTTTGTGTTGAGCTTGAAAATGTTCCCCACCTCGGACGCGGTAGTCTCTTTAAGATCAACCGAACCACACTCAGGACACGTCGGAGAAGAAGAGACAATCTCTTTGTTTACGCCGGTCCCGCAGGACGCACAAAGAAAAATCGTGTCTTCTCCGTTTTCTAACACCGTCTGATACTCGTGAGAATATTTTGAGAAGGTTCCTCCGGACGCAAACGTTCGGTGGGTAATCTTCCCCAACCCCAAATCTTTAAAAATTTTCTCATACGCCTTTTCAACTTTTTTATAAAATACATCCAAATCATCATGATTCGCATGGAACGAATAGAGGTCCTTCATAAGAAATTCTCTCCCCCGCAAAAGACCCGACTTGGGACGAGCTTCATCTCTAAACTTTGTCTGGATCTGAAAAAGCGCGAAGGGAAGATCCTTATATGAGGCGATGGATTTTTGCGCAAGGGGGACGACTATCTCTTCGTGAGTCGGCCCTAACGCATACTCCTTTTTATCACGAGAAATGATTTTAAAAAGCGCGTCAAACTCATCCCATCTTCCCGTCCGACTCCACGACTCCTTGGGATGCAAAGAGGGCATAAGAATTTCATACGCTCCCAACTCTTCCATGCGGCGACGGATAATCTGTTCTATGTTTGAAAGAACCCGGAGACCAAGGGGAAGATATGAGTAAACCCCCGCCATAACCTTCTCGACAAAACCGGCCCGGATGAGCAACCGCGCGTTGAGCGCCTCTTCATCTTTTGGAAACTCTTTTCGGATAAATTGTGGAAGTTGTGATTGAAGCATATGAATGTTTATAAACGGGCGACATCGCCGATACTTACATAAAGAATGAGGGCGATGAGCAGGGCGAACCCGATTGCATTTACCATGCCCTGTACCCGAGCGCTGATAGGACGACGCGCTATTTTTTCAAGAAGAAGAAAGAGTACTCTTCCCCCATCAAGCGCGGGAAACGGAAATATATTAAGAGCTGCAAAATTCAATGAGATGATAGCAATAAGATGCGCGAGAAATACGAAGCCCAGCCCCGATGCTTGACTGGTTGCCTGAAATATTCCAATAGGTCCGTGCACATACTGAATAATGCTGGGTCCCCCAAAGATACTAGCAATAAGTTTAAAAAGAAGCACAAACACCATTCCAAAGAGTTGCACCGCGTACATAGTCGCGTCCTTTATGGCGCCCCACAAAGAACTTTCGCCAATTCCCCCAAATACAAACTGCACACCAAGCGCCCCCTCTCCCTCGGGCACATCAACTCTGGGGGCTACCATAACCTCTACGCTATCACCATTACGGATGAGAGAAAGAGGAACCTCCTCTCCTTTGTGGATATCAATAAAAGAAACGAACTCTTCCGAGCTTGAAAATCCAGAGATGGCATCCCCCTCCTGAATACCCGCCATAAAAGCAGGGGATCCCTCAGAGACCTGCGTTACCATAAGCACCTGCGGCGTCCCAACCATAAATACCCCCACGAGCAAAAGCCACCCAACCAAAAAATTCATAAAGACTCCCGCGCACAATACCACCATCCTTTGCCAGATTGGTTTCTGGGAGAAGAGAGTTCCCCCTGACTGCCGTAACGATGCTCCGCTAGGCACTCTTACCTCTTCTGATATCTCAACAACGCTCGCATCCCCAGAGACCGCAACAGCGGAAAACGATTTTATCATCTCTTGAGAAGATTCCTGTTCTCCATCCTCTCCGGCAATTTTTACAAATCCACCAAGAGGAATGATATTAATGCTCCACAACGTATCTCCGCGCTTTTTCGCATACAGACGTGGGGGGAATCCGATTCCAAACTCATCCACTCGCATTCCAAACTTACGAGCAGCCCAAAAATGACCCCACTCGTGCACCAGCACCAAGACCGCAAGAATAATAATAAATACCAAGAGGTTCAACAACATACATTACTCGTTTATTTCATTTATCTTACGCTCAACGGCATCCTCAACTGTTTTATTAAATGCGTCCATCTCTTTTTTAAGCTCGTCCATTAAAGAGCTCTTGTCGTCCTGGGTGATATCGCCACCCTTCTCCTGAGATTCAATATCTTTCTTCGCATCATCACGAAGCGTGCGAGATTTTATACGCGCGTCTTCAGCTTTTGCCTTGACTACTTTTATAAGTTCATCGCGGCGCTCTTGGGTAAGCTGGGGAAGGTTCGCGTGTATCGTATTGCCGTCACTAGAGGCGTTTATACTAAGCTTTTCTGAAATGGCCTTTTCCACCGCCTTCACCACGTTCGCATCCCATACCTGCACCTGAATTTCGCGCGGAGGGATAACGTTGATAGACCCCAGTTGTTTGATAGGAGTCTTGGTTTCATAATATTCAACTACAATATCTTCTACCAACACAGGAGAGGGGCGAGAACCCCGAATAGAAAAAAGCTCGTCTCTAAAGTGCGCGAGTACCGCATCCAACTGATTTGAAAGATTTTTAATAGTATCCATATGTGGCATTGTATCCCAACCGACAGCAAAGACGCAAATCACCAGAAAAACAAAATGCTGCGCATAGCGCAGCACCATTTCTTCCTACATCGGTTTAACCGCAAAAAACCGCCAGTCAGAAGCCCACTGGGCTCCATAGTCGCCCTCAAAAAGAGACAGTCCACCCATATCGGGCATTAGACAAAGCGCCCGGGGACCATTCTTAGATGGGGCCACAACAACCAAAGGAAGGGGAAAATCTCTCTCCTTAAACACTCCCCCAATCACCGCGAGAGAAAACGAGCGTAGAGAGCCCAACACAAGACCCTGTTGTTCACACAACTCCTTGATTCTTTCCATCTTTTTCCATCCCCAGCACCGAATAAATGCTGGCTTCCATGATACGCCACGCAGATCTCTGCGCTGAGAAAAATAGGATCTTGGAGAATTAAGGTGGATCGAAAAACCCTTACTTAATCCACGCAGAGCTTTTTGTCGCGCGTATGTATCCATCTCAACCAGAAATTTGTCCATAAGACGAACATTGCTAATACCCACGTCAGGGACCAAAAGATGCCAGGAAGGATAAAAAATTGAATACGCGCCGGCTAAATAGCTCAAAGCGTTCTCTTGAGAGCTCATGAGTCGCTCTTTTTGTACTCTCAATATAGAAGCACCAAAACACACATACGTCAAACCGCCCCTGCGGGGGCGGTCTACGATATGAGAAAAAACATATCAGCTACATAGAGAGAATTGTTCGCGGCCCGATAAAGTAGATATGGCTCACAGGAAAATTATTCGAGAAATCAAGCATACGCCAGGTTACTCCTGAGTTGGAGCTTATAAACATGCGTGTGTCGGTCATCACATAGAGCAAGCCCCCATGAGACGCCACCGCGTCAATAGAAGAATCTTGCATCGGTATAGATGTTATCAAATCAAAGGACACAGCATCGACGCTCTTATAAAGTCCCTTCTTTGTAACCACCCAAAGAGTATTATGTTCATCCCACGCAAGGCGCGTCACCCAAGCACCTCCAAACCCGAACCATCCTCCGCCAGGGACGCGCACGCGGATAAAATCATCAAGAAAACTTTCCGCGCGAAGTAATGCTCCTGAAACTAGGTGCGCATACACGTATCCATCCCCCGGAACATAAAGATTTCTAGCAGGAGACGAAAAGGTGGTCAGCACTCGCGACTCACCCGACGAAAGATTCCACTGCAACAACTGACCGTTGGAAAGTGCCATATACAGACGGTTGCCAACTTGATACATGTCATACACCGCCTCATCATCAAAATCCACAATTTTCTCAAGCGTAAAAAATGAATCGCGCGTCTTGTACACCGTACCCACACCCCCAGAAAACACAGAGAGAATAAACTCATTTCCATTTGAGGAGGTGGGGAGAAGCGCAAACACAAGAGAGGTATCAGTTATTTCATTCGCATAGGTATTGATTCGATTCCACGTGAGTCCTCCATCGCGACTCAAAAAGACGCCTTGATCTGTTGCTGCGAAAATACGATGTGTATCCTCGTACACCTCGATGTCAAAAACCTTAACGGGCGTTGAAGGATTCAAAAGCGCTTGATGGGTGTTTTTAAAATCATCAAAAGAAATAAGAAACTCTCCCACAGTTGTTGAAAAATCAGTCTGAACCGCGGCTAACGCAGATGCAAAAAGTCCTCCGTTTCCACCTGTATTAAAATCCACGACACCAGAAAGCCCGACAAACACGCCGATGCTTGCTACGATGATGAGTGTGATAATGATGAGAGAATCTGCCATAGTGTATGTTTTACAAAAATTCGTTTATTGAGTTCCCAGAGAGCCATATCGCGCATTGCAACGCTTATAGCACCGCGCGCAGCCACGTTCTTTTCGGGGTTATTTCCCAGACAAAGTAGCAACTCTTCAAAAAGAGTGGGGATAAATCCCATATCATCTTGCGCGGATGAGAGAATGGTATCCGTCATTGATGATATAGACGCCTCGTGCGGAGACAATGCAATTATCGCGCGCGCAAGAGAGTGGGGTAAATCCATTCCTCCCTCCCTTTTTTTCTCAAGAAAACGCTGGGCTCTTCCTAATGACCCGGAAGCGTAACGCGCACCCTCTGAAAGTACTTCTCCTTTCATTTTACCATAATCACGTAAAAAGTCAAGTATTGCATTATCGGGGAGCCGTGGAAAGTACAGGTTACGTGTTCGCGAAGAAACCGTGTCAAACAGGGCTCCTGGATCATGCGCTATTACAATAATAATCCCCGAAGAGGGCGTCTCCTCCAAAATTTTGAGTAACGCATTCTGAGCCTGGTCCGTACAACGATGAGCATCACGTATAATAACTACGCGACCGAAAGCAATGGTGGGAGTCATGTGTAAAAAATGCCCAGCTTCTCGTATCTCCTCGATGCCTATACTCCCCTGCGCTTCCTGCTCTCCCACTACAAGGAGATCCTGCAAAATACCCCCGGGAGAATCAAAATTCTTATCGTGCATATAACGAGCCACATGAAGCGCGCATGTGTATTTCCCCACGCCGGAAGGCCCAAAAAAAAGATACCCGCCAGAAAACTGACGCGTATCAATAAGGCGCCTTATATCCCGTACGAGATTTTCGTATCCGTATAACATGCGCGACACTTCTACGTCTTTTATATCTTATTGAGAAGAGTTCTCTTATAAACATCTAAGTGGTTCAGAATAAGCCCCGTTCCCTTCGCCACGCAAAACAAAGGCTCGGGGGCAACATACGCGTTCACCCCAAGCGCCTTCTTAAAAAACGCAGGGAGGTTATCTATCTGAGCGCCACCACCCGAAACAATAATTCCCTTTTCCATAATATCCGCAACAAGTTCTGGGGGCGTTTCATTAAACACCCTCTGAACTGCCTGCCCGATTTCAACCAGGTGTGGATGAAGGGCTTCTGCGATTTCATTTGAATTGACCACGATATCTTTGGGGAGACCCGAAGCAACGTCTCTGCCACGAATCTGGTGCTCCTCTTTCCCTCGAGTGGTAACAGCGGAGCTAATAGCTATTTTGACTCGCTCAGCTGTCTGTTCGCCGATATAAAGGGAATACTTCTTTTTTATAAAATCCGAGATTGCGCCGTCAAACTTGTTGCCCGCCACACGGATGCTTGCCCAAGACACAATGCCACCCAAAGAAACAACCGCTACTTCGCTGGTGCCCCCACCTATATTCACAATCATATTGCCTGAATGCGCGTTGATGGGGATCCCCGCGCCCAGCGCAGCTAAAATCGGCTCGCGCACAATGTGCGCCTGGCGCGCGCCCGCTTCAGAAGCGGCATTAATCACCGCCCTCTTTTCTGTCTGAGTGATTCCCGCAGGAACCGAGATAACTACATCGGGTTTAAAAATAGTTCCAAAAGATCCCACCGCCTTGGATATAAAATATTTAAGAAGCGCCCGGGTAATATAGTAGTCGGCGATAACGCCGTCCTTAAGGGGCTTGTAGGCAACGATATCAGAGGGAGTTTTCCCTATCATTTCTTTCGCTTCTTTCCCAACCGCAAGCACTCTGTTGTCGGGGACACTTAACGCAACAATGGTGGGTTCATTGATAATAAACCCCTTATTAGGGACAAATACCACGGTATTTACCGTACCCAAATCGATACCAATCTTCTTGGAAAACATGGGGGTATCATACGTTTCAAAAGCACAAAAAGCAAGAATCCCTTATGTCTCTCTTTTAATATCCGCCCCCAGCGCTTTTAATCTCTCATCTATGTGTTCATATCCCCTATCCACAAATTCAATATTGTGTATTACTGTCTCCCCTTCCGCAACAAGCCCCGCCAGCACCACCGCGGCACCACCGCGAATATCAAGACTAGAAATCTCTGCTCCTTTTAGAATTGACGGTCCTTTTATGGCAACTCGATTCGGGTTAATGATTTCCATATCGGCCTTCATAAGCCGAAGCTCTTCCACATATCGAAATCTTCCGTTAAAGAGCGTATCAAAAATTTCTGCCCTTCCCCTTGCCTGCGTCATCAACACCGCGTACTGGGGCTGTAAATCTGTGGGAAATCCCGGATAAGGTCTGGGGTCTATGTCCTGAGCAATAAGTTCCTGATGTCGCGCGGTGCGCACGAACCATTCTTCTCCCTCCTGGGATATTTCAAAGTTTGCCCCCGCATCTCTTAATTTTTTAAGAAAAAGATCATTCTGGTGCGGAATAATAGGCCCCACCGTTATCGAGCTGTTGGTAAGAATTCCCGCAATAAGATACGTACCCGCCTCTATTCTGTCTGGCACCACACTATGCACAACCCCCGAAAGACGCTCTACCCCCTGAACACGAATTTCGTGAGTGCCCGCACCCTCTACGCGCGCTCCCATAGCATTAAGCATATCAACAAGATCCCCAATCTCTGGCTCTGCGGCCGCCGCATGTATGGTAGTAACACCTTTGGAAAATACTGCCGCCATAAGCGCGTTTTCGGTTGCCGTAACACTCATTTTGCCCAAAACCACATGTCCCGCCTTTGGTTTCCCGTAAAATACATAGGCATTCTCGCGACGATCCACCGACACTCCCATCTGTTCAAATACATCTATGTGGTCATCAATCGGACGCGCGCCAATAAGACACCCACCCGGCTGACTTAAAGATGCTTCTCCAAAACACGCCAGAAGCGGACCAATAAGCACGATAGAACCACGAAGCCTTTTGACAAGGTGTGCCTCGGGATGAGGAGAAGAAACCCGAGACGCGTCAACGTAGACCGTACCATTTTCAAACTCGGCAACCACACCCATGCTACGCATAATATCAAGCAATGTGCGTATGTCGGATATATCTGGAACATTATGGATAGTACAGGGCGAAGAAGCCAGAAGACACGCGGGGAGTATCTTTAAAGCCGCGTTTTTTGCGCCCCCAACGCGCACCTCCCCTTTGAGGTGTGCGGGACCATGAATACGAAACCTCATTTTGAAAAGCAAAAAAATGTATGTATGATGATAGGGTAAGTATACGGCTCATGCGGGCCGTTTTCAAACGATATGACACTTCGACTCAGAAGAAAATTATTTGCGTTTTTCGTGGCGCTTTTCCTGGTAGGAGGGGTGTGTATTACTCTTTATTCGCAAGGATACAGAATCGATACCAGCTCATGGGAAATCACAAAAACGGGGGCGGTATATATAGAGAGTCGACCCAAAGACCCCCGTATCACGCTCAACGCGAAAGAATATAAAAACAAAAGCAGTTTGCTTCGCAGTGGAACGCTCATCACCAACATTATTCCAAAACGCTATCGGCTTGTTTTGAGCAAGGAAGGATACTATGGGTACGAGAAAAACATTGAAGTAACATCTGCTTCTGTGGCGCGAGTATTACACGCAACACTCGTTCCGCTTTCTCTCGCCTCCTCAACCGCAACCACAAGCGAAAAAATCTCTTCTCTAACATCAACCCAAGAAGGGACGCTCATTGGGTATTCCACAAAAGGATCACTTCTTGCGCTTGACTCCATCGCTGGAACCGCAACCAACATATCAACAAGAATCTCTCCGTTCTTTAAAAGTAAAATAAAAAACATCGTCCCCTACGGCCAGGGAAATGACACATTTTTGGTATATACAACATCGGGACTTTATCGGGTAAACACAAAAAGCAAGGAAATCACCCAGATTACTACCGACAAATCAATTTCTTCCATACAAATAAGGCGAAATAATGCCTATTGGATATCACACGCAACCTCATCGGTGTTTGTGATATATGACCTTACTCTCAATAACATCGCGTCAAGAACAATCCTCCAAGAACCCTCGAGCGTGCGCAACGTAATCATCTCAGACAACTGGATGGGGCTTATCGACACCCAAGACGACCTCTGGTTAGGAACTCCTGGAAAGAGCGGGCTTGTAAAACTCGCGCACGATGCCGCGTTCGCCTCTTTCTCCCCAGATGAAACAAAATTGTTTTTCCAAGACAATGACGGCAAAGCGTTCGTCTATTTACTCTCAGATGACAAGGCGGGATTGGAAGCCACCAAAGGAACCACAATCCCCCTCTCTTTGATAAACGCGGGGCGGATAGAAAAAAGATGGTGGTATAAAGATTCATATCACCTATTTCTTCTTTACCAAGACGGATCCCTTGTATTCGCGGAGATAACCGACCAAGAACCAAACAATCACTACACCATCGCGCGTAACATAAACGACGTTATTTATGAAGAACACGCAAACGCGCTCTACGGACTTGTGAATGAGAACGTAATACTCACACTTCCCTTCTCCTTATAAATAAAAATACAGTCCCATAGAACTGTATTATTATTTATTCCTTTCGCGCAGAGCCGGAAAAAAGAAACAGGAGCCCCAGAACTGTCCCTCCTAGTATATCCATAAGTAAATCGCCCAATGTATCCGGTAAGCTTGGCTGTAAATACGCACCAAAAACCGAAGAAAGTATAAACTCGTGAAACTCCCACAAAACTCCCACAAACGCGGCAAAGGAAATTGAGAGAAGCAAAATTTTGGACGATTCCCATGTATTTGAAAAAATCCGCCCATCAAAAAGATGCCCGCAAAGCATAAAAAACGCTATTGCGGCCCACGCACCTCCTAAAAAGTGGAGGAGAACATCAACGCCGGGCACACTTGTGCTCCAATCAATAACAAAATCAAGACCATACGAAAGGCCGAGCAAGGCAAAAAGGAGCCAGAATGTCACCCTGAAAAGATGGGGAGTGCCCATAATACTAACGCTTTGACCACTGGGGAGCGCGACGGGCCTTTTTGAGACCATATTTCTTTCGCTCAACCATGCGAGGATCGCGGGTAAGAAACCCAAATACCTTCAATTTCTTCTTTAAGTCAGTATTGTGAGAGACCAATGCCCGAGAAAGACCATGCCTCACCGCCTCAACTTGAGAAGCGACGCCTCCGCCAGACACCTTAACAGTTACATCAAACATTCCCGTAGTATCTGTTTTTTCAAATGGCGCCAAAACAGTCCGCTGATGAGACACAAGCGGAAAATATTTTTCTAGAGAACGTTCATTTATAATCATGGAAACCTTCTCTGACTTGTTCGAAGAAGGCACGATACGCACACGAGCAACAGAAGTCTTGCGACGACCAATGCCCTCGATATAACGGATGCGCTTCGGTGATTCTTTTTTCGTTGTTTTAGCTGCTGTTGGTGTCATAATTATTCAATAATGAGATTTTTCATACGCTTGGACTGGAGACGATTTTTGGGAAGCATGCGCTCAACCGCCTTCCTCAAAACCCACTTCTTTCCATGTTTTGCTACCACATCTTTAAACGCACGCTCCTTAAGATGTCCGATGCGAGTGCTATGAGAGTAGTACACCTTCTGATCTTCTTTTTTACCACCCAAAGAAAGCCTATCAACGTTCTTAATAATAACCCTATCACTTCCTACAAGACGAGGGTTATAATTGGGGTCCGCTTTTCCTTGCAAAATAACGGCTGCACGAGAAGCTACTCTCCCCAATCTCTTTTTTGAACAATCAATAGTGTAGTCGGCCATAATTTATTTTTTGCCTTCGGCAATTTGGGCTTCAATATTTTTGGGAACCTCTTCATAATGAGAGAATTCCATAGTAAAGTTTCCGCGTCCCTGAGTCATGGAGCGAAGCGATGTCGCGTAACCAAACATTTCAGAGAGCGGAACAAATGCATTGACAACCTTAAGCATCGCACGATCTTCCATTTCTTCTATGCGTCCGCGCTTCGCGCTCACATCTCCAGTAACATCTCCCATAAATTCTTGAGGCATAAGCACTTGTACGCGCATAATGGGTTCCACAAGAACCGGACGAGCTCGCTTTGCCCCCTCCTGCAACGCCATGGAAGCGGCAATCTTGAATGCAGATTCTGAAGAGTCCACCTCGTGGTATGACCCATCATAGAGCGTTGCCTCAAGGTCGGTCATAGGATAGCCCGCAACCACACCCTTTGCAAGCGCTTCTTTGAGTCCTTTTTCAACGGCGGGGATATATTCTTGAGGAATAACTCCTCCCTTTATCTGGTTCACAAATTCAAAACCGGTGCCACGATCCAAGGGACGCAGTTTTATCTTCACATGACCATACTGACCACGACCACCCGACTGACGAATATATTTACCTTCGGCTTCTGATTCTCCGGTAATTGTTTCTTTATATGAAACCCGCGGCCTTCCAATATTTGCCTCCACGCCAAATTCGCGCTTCATACGGTCAACCAAAATTTCCAAATGTAGCTCTCCCATTCCCGCGATAATAGTTTCTCCCGTGTCCGGATCGCTTGTAACCCTGAAAGTGGGGTCTTCGTCAGAAAGCCGTTTGAGCGCAAGCCCCATCTTCTCCTGGTCAGCTTTCGTTTTGGGTTCAATTTTAAGGTTTATAACTGGCTCGGGGAAAGTTATCTGCTCAAGGACTATGGGTGTTTCAACATCGCAAAGCGTGTCCCCGGTAGTGGTTCCCTTAAGACCCACGATGGCACCAAGATCTCCAGCATACATTTCATCAACATCCTCTCTGTGATTGGAATGCATGCGCACAATGCGTCCCACACGCTCCTGAGTTTCCTTCGTGGCATTGTAAATGTAGCTTCCCTTCTTCATAACTCCCGAATAAATACGGAAGTATGTAAGATTCCCCACAAAGGGATCTGTCGCAACTTTAAACGCAAGCGCGGTGAGAGGATCTTCGTCAGAGGGCTTTCGAACAATTTCCTCTCCGGTTTTTGGATCTGTCCCCTTCACCGGTTGAAGCTCTTCAATATCGAGGGGCGAGGGAAGATAATCTATAACCCCGTCAAGCACAAGCTGCACACCCTTGTTACGCAACGCGCTCCCGCAAAAAACGGGAAACAATTTATTTTCTATAGTCGCTTTACGAAGCACGCGCCGAATATCATCTATTGGAATCTCTTCTCCCCCCAAATAACGCTCCATAAGCGCTTCGTCATGCTCTATCACTTTTTCAACCAATTCAGAACGCTTTTTTTCAACCTCCTGTACCATATTTTCAGGAATCTCCTGTATCGAAATAACCTCCCCCCTTTCTCCGCCAAACCCATATGCTTTTTTCTCCACCAAATCAACCACGCCAGAAAAATTTTCTTCAGATCCTATCGGAAGCTGGACGGGAATTGCGTTAGGGTTAAGTCGTTGAATAATTGAATCAAACGATTTTTCAAAACTCGCGCCCATACGATCCATTTTATTAATAAAACAGATACGAGGCACTCTATATTTGTCTGCCTGGTGCCATACGGTTTCTGACTGTGGTTCCACGCCCGCCACACCATCAAACACGGTTACTCCGCCATCAAGCACGCGCAAAGATCGCTCAACTTCAGCAGTAAAATCAACGTGGCCGGGAGTATCAATAATGTTTACGCGATGTTCCTTTTCCTCGCGAATTTTTATCTTTTCCTCGTCCGACTTCTCTATCAAATCTCGCGCGGGAGTCCAAAAACAGGTAGTTGCCGCAGAGGTAATAGTGATACCCCTCTCTCGTTCCTGCTCCATCCAATCCATAACTGCCTGTCCCTCGTGTACCTCCCCTATCTTATGGGAAATTCCAGTATAAAAAAGTATACGCTCTGAAACCGTGGTCTTCCCGGCATCAATGTGAGCAATAATTCCAATGTTACGATATTTTTTAAGCGGATATTTTCGTGCCATAAAAAGTTAGAAAGTGGGGAGTATTAGCGGGCAAAATGAGCAAACGCGCGGTTTGATTCTGCCATTTTATGCACGTTTTGTTTCTTTCGAATCGCATTTCCTTCGTTATTAAACGCGGCGATTAATTCTTCGGCGAGTTTTTGCGCCATGGGCCTGCCCTTGGTTGATTGCGCGCCATCGATAATCCAGTGGCACGCGAGGAAAAACTTGCGCTCGTTGCGAACTTCGCGGGGAACCTGATAGTTGGCTCCTCCCACGCGACGAGAAACTACCTCGTATACCGGCGAGGCGTTTTCAATCGCAGTAGTAAAAATTTCTATGGGTTCTTTTTTTATTTTCTTTGCCGCGATGTCTAAAGCGTCATACACTACCTTCTGTGCGACGGTCTTTTTCCCGTCTTCCATTAAATAGTTAATGAAACGCCCGATGGACGCATTATCATATTTTATATCAGGCTCAACCGGACGTTTTGTTGCTTTTCTCTTTCTCATATTAAGATTTCTTTACTCCGTATTTACTCCTCTCCTGCTTGCGCCCGCTCACTCCAGCAGCGTCAAAGCGACCTCGAACCACATGATAACGCACGCCCGGCAAGTCCTTCACACGCCCGCCACGAATCATTACCACGGAGTGTTCCTGCAGGTTATGCCCTTCTCCGGGAATATATGCGGTAACTTCAGTACCATTGGTCAGACGAACACGCGCGACTTTACGCAACGCGGAGTTTGGTTTTTTGGGAGTAGTGGTAAAAACTTTCACGCACACCCCTCGCTTAAAAGGCGCGGGGGAGTAGACGGGTCGGTTGTGGATAGTATTGAAATAGTTACCCAAAGCCGGCGATTTTGATTTCTTCACCGGAGACTTTCTTCCTTTGCGAATAAGTTGATTTACAGTAGGCATGAATAACCAAGTATTTTCGGTAAAAAATTGAGCTCCACGCAGTGGTGCCCATGCACAGACACAAGACATACGTATATGCAATTGTCTTATCCTGCAACGCTGATTACTATATCAAACGGATAGAAAGGATGTCAACCCTCGCGCCCACTCAAAAAATCCCAAAAAGAGCCTAAGTTCTTTGGATACAAGAACAGAAGATTATACCAGTCCTCCCATTAACAGAGAAAAGAATAGACGCGCAATGGGTGGTAACACATAAAACGCCGCGGCAAGTGCAATAAAAAGGCCCAAAAAACCAAGTCGCGACATAGCAAATCGAACAGAAGGCGCAAGATCAAAAAGTATCTTTGAACCATCAAGAGGAGGCACCGGAATGAGGTTAAAAAGAGCCAAAAATATATTCACATACACGACAAATCCCCAAAGTTCGATCGCTAATGCTCCGGGGTTATACCCCAGCAATAATACGATATGCAACACAACGCTTAATACAACCGCTACACATAGATTGGAGAGAGGCCCCGCGGCGGCAACTTTTAAGGAACCATATTTCTTATCGCTAAGCGCGTATGGATTATAAGGAACCGGTTTGGCCCATCCAATGAATATACCCGAAATAAAAAGGAGGGCGACGGGAACAATAACAGTCCCCATAAGATCAACATGCGCCAAAGGATTAAGTGTAAGACGCCCCATGTCACGAGCGGTTCTGTCTCCCAAACGATACGCAACTAAACCATGTGCATATTCATGCACCACGGCAGAAAGCACTATGACCACATAAATAAAAAGATAAAGAGTAAACATAAAAAATAAATTATTCTTGCTCCATTATCTTCACCTTCCCCTCAAACGCTTCGAGAGAGAGAACGGCGGGAGGAACGCTTAATGCGTTAACGGTATTGCGTTGACCAAATCTCATATCAATACTGCGAACAGATCCTTCTTGGTTTCGTATGCTCAGACCCCAAACAGAGAAAGTGTCGTCAATCCATATATGCCACTCCCCCTCTACGAGCGCGTTTATAAAATCTCCCTGAAAAGTTCCCACCCATTTACCAAAAAGATTTCTGGCCTTTGTGGGAGAAAGATGAAACGCGAGGTGAGTGAGCGCAACCCCCGATTCCTTCTCCGTGCCCACACGAACCACAGAATCATTTACGCCCAAGGATGCGACATCAGAACGGATAAGAGAAATGGTGTCGGAAGAGAACGAAGAAAGAAGCTCTCCTGCTTTAAATAAAGCGGGCGGAGCAAGAATTGAAGATTGAGCTGAAGAAGTTACATTGTTCATAGAAACCCATCTTCCGTACACGTCATCAAGCACCATCTCGTTTTCCCATGGGCGTGCACTGTTGAGACGTTCATACCATTCTCCATTCCCTGGAAAAAGCACGGTTGCATCCCACATTCCAATGACGCCCGCAGGCACATCCCCCCTCCCCAATGAAAGAGTTGAGGAAAATTGCGGGTTTTGGCCGGGGATAAATCGTGCAATACCATTCACCATGATCACTACTTCTTTATCTGAAAATATTTTTTGCGCGAACGCATCAGAGGAAGGAGCGATGGTTACAATTCCCACGTATCTCACCGAGGTGAGGGAAGGAAGCAAAGAGATGGTTTTTTTAAGCAAGAAGCGGGGAGAATGGGAGATAAAAAAGAATACTCCATATACCGCCACACATACCACAACAAAAACACCCAAAAACACCATTGCCATCCGACGCTTTTTTTGCGCATTAAGTGTCTGAGTTGAAGCATTGGGAAATGATTGCCCGACACTCTGATAAGATGGTTCCCTTACCACTCTTCCCACGCTGTGACGAGTCCAAAATTCTGCGGGAATATGCCCCTTCGCGTTAAGACGCTCAAGTGTCTTTGAAACATCCCGATAACTCCACCCGGCAAAAATTAGATTGCGTATAAGGTCTTCTTTGCCAACCCCATTTTCAATCTCTGTAAGAATGAGTTGCTCAAGATTCTTTTTTGATGTCATAGAATATATCCAGTATACCCCACTACGACACCAAGCCAAAACGTCTTCGCGCGCGCTTCACAATTTTTTCCTTTTCAAGCGTGGCGATAACTTTTTCAAAACAGCTCCCCGAAGCGCCCGCGCACCGACTTAGCTCAGCAATCGTCTTATCAGACACGAGAAGGCAACGAACTATCGCTCCACGTATTTGACGAGTTGATCCCTCAAATTTTGGTTGCGTTCTATAATGTTTACTGCGCCGACTTGGGTTGGGAAACGCACGCTTTAAAAAATTCCCATAATCCATAAGCGCGCTACACCATTCAGCCGGCTTGCTTTTGTCAAATGTCTGCTCAACCACATTAAATATCTCTCTATCCCCTATCCCCACCTGTCCCTCAAAAAAATAATAGATGATTACACTTCGAATATTTGTCTCTACAAAAGGAATCGGCTCGTTAAAAGCAAACACCGCCACGGAAGAAGCGGTTGCCTTTCCGATCCCCGGCAATTTTTTAAGCAACGCCGGATCACGAGGAATATTTCCTTTGTGGACACGGACAATCTCTCGTGAGGCCTCTAGAAGAAACCGCGCCCTTCTGTTGTATCCAAGCCCGCTCCACACACGCATCACATCCGCCAACGATGCACGAGCCAACAAATCTATACTGGGAAATTGCGCGATAAATCGCTTAAAGAAAGGGGCTACGCGAGACACCTGAGTCTGTTGGAGCATAATCTCAGAAACAAGCACGTGATAGGGACTAGGACGCTTCTTGCGCCACGGGAACGTTCTTCTGTGAGCGCCATAAAAACGATACACGCACGCCTGAAATGAGGCGATTTGATATGGGGATAGTTTCATAGCGGAGAGTGTAGCACAAAAAACAACCCGCCTCAGCGAGCTGTTTTTTGGACACGGCTTATATTATTCAAATTTTTTGAAGATACACCGTGCGCGAAGGAAAGGCGAATGCAACACCCTCCTTTTCAAGTTCACCCTTTATGCCCAAGTGGACCGCCTGAAGCGTATCCATATAAGTATTGTAATCGTCTGATTCCACGTAATACACCACCTCAAAATCCAAAGAAGATGCGCCGAAAGAAAAGAAGTGTGTTCTGTCAAAATGAGTACCAGATATATCCTCCACCACCTTCTTCACAATAGAAGGGATGCGCGAGAGTTGGTCCTGGGACGTTGAGTATTCAACGCCAAAACGAAACACCACCCTCCGTTCTTTCATTTTTTTGAAATTCTGTATGCGCGAAGTAGTAAGTTCTTTGTTCGAAAGCACCACCTCTTCCCCCTGTAAAGAAGTAATCCGGGTTGTCTTCACACCAATACGCTTCACAACCCCCATGGCATCCCCCACCACGATGAAATCTCCCACCTCAAAGGGCTTATCAAAGTAAATGGCAAAAGAAGAGAAAAGGTCAGAGAGAATATTCTGCAACGCAAGCGCTATTGCGATGCCTCCAATACCAAGTCCAGCCACCAAAGAGGTAATATCAAATCCCAGATTTGAAAGTACGAGTAGAACCGCAAAAGCCCAAAGCACTCCCTTGGCTATTTTTGCAATAAGATCAAAGGCCTGACGTCTTGTGGGGTCTTGGAACCGACGATGTGATATATAATCAAGAGGAATATACAAAGAAACCACCACTTGATACACCACCACCATCACAAGAAACGCATCAACTATGGATTCCAAGACAAACCCAAGAGAAAGGGACCGCAGGGAAAGCCAGAGAGCGAGCACGAGATAAAACGGGGGGCGAAGTGACTGCACCGCAGAGACAATAAGATCATCAATTTGAGTTTTGGTACGCTTGGAAAGCTTACGAAGACGCGCCAAAACAATTTTTTGGAATATCTTAAGCGCCACCAATACCCCCAAAAAAATTGCGAGTGCGTACGCATAAGAGAGGACGGGATTAGAAAAAAACGAATACTGCCAAAACGGAGCAGAAAACAAAGAATCCAACATGATGGTCCTAGTATACAGAAAAAGGAGAAAAAATAAAGCCGCAAAAATGCGGCTTAATAACTTCCCCAACGACTCATCTCCTCAACTCGATGAGCGATAATGCGTCGAGAGGGTGGATCAAGAGCCCATACTACCTTGGGATTTCGAGGGTTAAAAAACCAATACCACGCACCATTTTTGATAAAAAAATCAAAATCGCTTCCCTCAACAGTATACGATCCACCGCGAATGGGAATATGCTCGGGGAAAGATTTCTTCCACCCCCCGTTAGTAAAAAGAGGGATATCTCCATTAGGAACAAGTCCCTCGACGGGAAATGTCGGCTCTTGCATATAAACCCCTCCTGGTGCTAGTTCAAAGTATACAACGCTCCACGCAAAGAAAAAACACAAAAATCTACGCAATGTAGGTTCCAAGTGATTTTTTGTACCCATCAAACTGCCGACCTGCCTACCAAAGGCAGACCCATCTACCGGAGGCGGAGGATTACCAGCCCGAGACTGGTGGAACCCGAACCTAAACCAGGTCTACCCCGCACCTTTTTCTCAATGTCGGGCCAGGCGGAATCGAACCGCCGCTACATGCACCCCATGCATGCGTACTGCCTCTATACTATGGCCCGATAAAATAGTGCTAAACGTACTACCGACATACTACAGTCCACTCTAGTTTACACTCCCCTTCACCCATATTACACGAGAAAAGAACAGAATCAACAAAAAAGCGACAAAAACGCTAATAAAAAACATCCTCTAGGGATGTCTTTGTAAAAACGAATTTATTTTTGGCCTTTGGTCATTTTCTTGATACAGCTGGTACACGCAACAACACGCTTGCCTGAGGCGTCTCTGGTTTTCTGGAGATTTGGTTGTTTGCGAGACCAATTGGTAGGATTATAATTACCACGCAATTTTACGCGAGTGCCCCCCATCCTTGATCCTTTATTGCAAATAGCACAGGTTTTCATAATAAAATTTAATTGAGTATAGACAACGCAAATGCCCAACACCACGTTAGGCATTTACGCGAGCCCTGCGAAAAGCGTTCCGGCATAGAGCCAGGTGGGTGAGCTCATCACTTCTCCACGGAGACGTGAGATGTTGCCCTCCCGATTGGAACGATTTGATCCGAAACTTTTTGCAGAGCTCATAGATAGTATAGCTCCTCGTCCGTCACCTGTCAATTTAACCTACTGCTCTCTTGAAGACAGCGCTCCAACCAGGCTCTCAAGAGCATTCCTATGCTCTCCTATGGTGTGCCCACAACCCAAAATGTCCCCAGCGTCCCTATTTTTGAGACGTTCCTGCTCCCTTTGAGCCATAAACAGATAAACCCCTTCGGCCGCAGAGTGATGTGGAAATCCAAGTCTCTTTGAGTTATTCACCATTTCGCGCGCCTGGCGGGCAATATCAAAACCAAAAAACTCACCCACTTTTTCAAAGACAGATTCATTATTAACAAACGCTCCGCGTAACGCACAACACTCTTCTTCTTCAAACTGAACATCGGGGCCTTTGGGAAAGTGTTCGCGCATAATTTTTTGATATGTTAAGAACTTAGAAAACTCAGGATAGCCGACCGCTCCTCGTCACTCAACTGCCCCTTGTTTTCAAGTACGCGGACCAGAGAGGTGACGATGGGTGTGGGGACCATTGCATACCGCTCCTTATTGTTCCCGATAAAATCAATTAAAGAGGCGGCATCGCCAACCGACATATCTCGTATAAGCATTTCCCTAATATAGGTGGGGATATCCCGATCTCCTCCCGCCTCCACCACCGACGCGGGCGCGGGCGTCTCTGAAGAAATAGCAGGGTCCTTGGCAAGGGCCGACTGCTCTTCCTTACTAAGAGCTACACTTTCTTTTTGTTTACGCGCGATTTCGTCTTTCATCGCTCGTGCGTACGTGGGAGTTTGAAGCTCCTCTCCCGTCTTCGCGCGTCCACGCATATCATCATCGGCTTTCCACACAGGTTGCGATTCTTTTTTTGAAAATAATCCCATAGTAATTAATCGTTAATAGTATCAAAGTTGATGTCGTACAATACAACATCACGAATACTAGTATATTCTAAAATTTCCTCGGGAGAAAACCATACCTTCATCTCATACTCCGCCTCTTCTTGACTCGAAGACGCGTGCACAAGATTGCGCACCGCGCGATTGTCATCATCGGCCATGCTATAGGAATCAAGGGTAAAATCCCCGCGAATAGTTCCCACGTCTGATTGTAACGGTTCTGTTGAGCCCACAAGCTTTCTCACCAAAGGAATCGCCCGATTTCCTTCAAGCACCAATACCACCACAGGGCTGGCGATTAAAAACCGGACGAGGCGTTCGACTATTTTTTGTCCAAGTTCTTTTGGATCATCGCTCACATCAACGCCCGACTTTTTCTTTCCTTCGATACTCCGCTTCCCCAAGGCCTCTATTTCCGCCTCATTTTTAACGTAATGGGAGTACGCCTGTTCTTTGGTGGGGCGTACTAATTTTATAGCACATATCTTAAGACCCACACGCTCAAAACGAGAGATAATCTCTCCCACCAAGGAACGCTGAACCGCGTCTGGTTTGAGAAGTACGAGTGTCCGTTCATGCGCTGTGCTCATGTTGTGTTTTGTATAAAAAATACTTTCTGATAATGATGCGTGCGACATCAGTACAGTGATAATTGCCAATATCGCGCAGAGGAACCCAGACAGCTTCAGCAATTTCCCCGGGATCTATGCGCACATATGACGAATCAACGACCGCCCTAAACGCGTGTATATCATACGTCTGAAAAGAGAAAAAGCCAAGAGAATCAAGGGTGGGAAGTTCAATCCCCACCTCCTCTCTCACCTCGCGCCGAGCTGCCTGCACAGGAGTTTCCACTCGCTTTGCTCTACCTCCCGGAAAACCCCAGAGACCCGACCCATAGGTGTTGCGCACCATCAAAACTGACTTGCCATGCTCTATCACCACTGCGGCCCCCACACGCTTGATACGCACCACAAACGCGTAAAGTTTTGCAACCGGAAACAAAAAAGGATACAGGGTAGCACGAATTCTATCCCACAACCTCATATCACAATATGCCTACGAGGACTTCTCCTCATCAGGATTAGTGATTTTTATATGGAGTTCTTCTTTTTGCTGGTCGCGTATCTCTGATGGCGCTTTCATCATAAGATCGCGCCCATCTCCCGTTTTGGGAAACGCGATAACTTCACGAATATTGGGTTCGTTTGCAAGAATCATCACCAAACGATCAAGTCCCCATGCAATACCCCCATGGGGTGGCGCCCCATATTGAAGGGCTAAATCTAACGCCTCAAACTGTTCTTCTATCTCCTGAGCACTATATCCAAGAACTTTAAACACTGCCAACAAATCTTCATGCGTATAATTACGAATACTCCCCCCGCCAACCTCCCATCCATTCAATACGACGTCATATTGAGTAGTGAGTATATTTTCCACTTCCTCATCATCCGCGAATGAACCGCTCGGGGAGGAAGAAGTAATATCTCTCAATACTTTGACGTGCTCCTCTTTTGGTCTAGAAAAGGGATTGTGAGTGAACGTCAATTTCCCCTCATCAGTTTTTTCAAAAAACGGAAAATCAACAATCCACACAAAGGAAAGCAGGTTGGGATCGTTTTTGTCTTTCCTCAAATCGGGACGATCGGTGCCGTATTGCTCCATTGCCTCCTTATAAGAAAGGCGAGGAAAGGGAATATCCTGGATCTTCTTTCCGGGAGCATGTGTGTGTACCAGCTCAATAAGTAGTTCTTCATTTAGTTTCATTACGTCTTCCCTATCTACAAACGACATCTCAAGGTCCAGTTGAGTGAACTCGGGTTGCCGATCTCCACGCGTATCTTCATCGCGGAAACATCGGGCAATCTGGAAGTATCTTTCGAATCCAGACACCATAAGCAATTGCTTATATTGCTGAGGAGACTGGGGAAGCGCATAAAAATCCCCGGGTTGAAGACGAGAAGGAACCACGTAATCACGCGCGCCCTCAGGTGTTGATTTGGTAAGAATCGGCGTTTCTATCTCAAAAAAATCCCGCTCATCAAGAAAATCGCGAATATGTTTGATAATACGGTGACGAAGCGCGATATTTTTTTGAAGACGAGGACGACGAAGATCAAGATACCGATACTCCATACGCACCTCCTCTCCTATCTCCTTGCCATCGCTTGTCACGTCCAAAGGGGGCGTATGAGCTTCATTTAGTATTTCAAGTTCTTTTACCTCAACCTCAACTCCTCCCGTTTCCATGTCGGGATTTTTTAAATTATCGGGACGTTCTTTGACAGATCCTTTTACGCAAATAACGTATTCGCTACGCAATTCTTTCGCCTTGCTATATACCTCCTCGCCCACATGAGGCGTAAATACTACCTGCACCACACCGCTTCTGTCACGCAAATCAATAAAAATAAGTTTCCCGTGATCACGACGCACGTTTACCCATCCAAAGAGTTCTACGTCCTCTCCTACTTTTTGCTCAGTTTCACGTATAATTGTTGTCCTCATATATTCTGTAGCATACCCAAGAAGAAGGGCGAAATCAACGAGATATTTTCTGAACCTCAAGCTCCCCATCTTTCCACACAACCCGCATGGTCCCCTCCTGGTCTGTACGAAACACAGATGAACCCACCGACGCCAAACGATCTAACACCTCTTGAGTAGGATGTCCGTAAGAATTTTTCCCCACGCCAATAAACGAGACGGAAGGTGTGACGTGAGAAAGAAATTCTTGAGAAGAGGAATATTTGGAACCATGATGCGCAACCTTTAGCAGGGTTACTGCGTCAATCACACGCAAAAGAAACCGTTCAATCTGAGACGATATGTCGCCAGTAAAAAGCGCTCTAAATCCATCCGAGTTTGTATAGGAGAGAACGAGCGAAGCATTGTTTATATCATCAATGTCTCGCGGGGGCCAAAGTGCTTTGAAGACATCACCGCGATAATGTACTGAATCCCCCTGATCCATATTTATCACCACAACACCCGCATCCTCAAGACGTGTCTTTGTCTCGTTCCACAGGGGAACATCTTGCTCATACAACAACACGGCACGAACCCCGAACCGCCGCACAAGAGAGATGAGTCCACCCATGTGGTCTCGCTGAGGATGGGAGATAAAAACCACATCAACTCTTCGCCCAAAAACAGGGAGAATCGCATCAAGCTCCTGGGCGACACGCTCACCGTCCCCCCCCGCATCAACCATAAATACCGCGTTTCCCAAAACAAACGCGCTTGCATCACCCTGCCCTACATCAATAAAATAGAATGCCTCCTGCTCAGAACCACCCCACACCGCAACCATGCATACGAGGCCACATATTGCGCACAAAAAAAGAATTATTTTATTAGAATGGAACATACTCGTTAAAATTTTTCTTCTTCCAAAGACGGGTCAATATATATACGATCGCTATATAATAGAGAACAGTAAAAAATAAGCCCCCATGAAAGGAGACAGTGGTAAATGAACCAAAAAAACGTATCACAAACACTTCAAACGATAGGAGGGGAAGCAGTGCAAATGCACACAGTTGAGCGAGGGGAAAAAGAAACATTCCCATAAATCCAACCACAAAACAGAGGAACATGGTCACGGGAACCAAGGGAAGAATAAATAGATTTGACAAAATCCCCAGAAAAGAAACCGAATCAAAATAGAACGCCAATACGGGAAGCACCATAAGTTGCGCCCCGATAGTCTCACTTGCGAGAACCATCGCTCGAGGTAAAAATGAGCCCGACACCCGGACAAGAGAAAAAAGAACGGGAGCAAGATACACGACACCAAACAGCGCAAGAAAAGATAGTATGAACCCGATATCGTAGCGGAGTATAAAGGGATTCTGCGCGCTCATAATAAAAGCGGCGAAAAGCGCGGCATAACGAAAATCATACAATCGCGAGAGAAGCATCGCCACAAGCACCAGTGAACCCATAAGCGCGGCCCGCACCACAGAACTTTCCGCGCCCGTCATAAGTACGAAAAGAAACACGCACACCAATGCGCACAACACTCTCCAGCGTCTCCCTAAAAACGCGAAGGTAGTGAAAAGAAAAGAGACCAGTACCGCAATATTGTAACCAGAAAGCGCCACAAGGTGTGTTGTCCCGCTCGCGCGCATAGCATCTTTCAAATCATTGGGGAAACGAACGCTCCCTTGCCCAAGCACCATGCCAACCCCCAACGAGGAATGCCAAGAAGGAAGCACCCGCGATAACACGCCAGAGAAAGAATCGCGAATGCGCGACAAAGTCCCCAATAAAGAAAAAGAGGGATCAGGAGAGCGATTCACCATCTCGGGAAACGCCACAAGCGCGGAAACCCGCTCTCTTTTAAGATATCTATTAGTCCCCGTAAGGGGTTTGACCGTTCCCTGTAATTGAATGCGGTCGCCAAAGGACACCACAGTGCCCGCATCAACCAGTATCCACACAGGACCCACCTCGCTATCAAGAGAAAACCCGATAGCTCTCCCCACGGGACGTGGAATACTTGAAACAACCCCCCACAAGGTCATATCACCAAAATGAGAGACATCTTGAATGAAAAAATGTTCGTACAAGCCAACCCAGAAAAAACCCAGAAGCACACAAAAGACACAGATCACAAAGAGAAGGACGCGGGAAGAAAGGAGTAATTTGAAAAAATATCCAACCAAAAAGACCGCGCTTGCAAGAAGCACCACCACAAAGAAAGGAAGCCCCCACACATGAGCAACAATTCCCGCACACAACCCAGACATAACCACCAACGCAATATGACTGGGATGATACATGCGCTCAAAATTCAAACCCTACCTCGGCCTTTTTCCCTCTTGCATAAGGATGTTTTATTTCCTGCATCTGAGTAACAAGGTCCGCCCGTTTCAAAAAGCTCTTGGGAGCGCCCCTTCCAGAAAGAATCACTATCATGTTCTGGGGCTCATCTTTAATCGCGTGGAGCACATCGCGTATCCCCACAAGCCCAAGAGACACCGCAACATTCACCTCATCCAACACTACCACGTCCCATTGTTTTGAGCGGATGGCCCGCGCCGCTTTTTTAAGTGTATTTCGCGCTGCCTCTTTGTGCGTCGCAAAGGGAAGTTTGTCTCCAAGAATACCCACAAACCCCCTTCCTCCGCGATGAATTTCCAATCTTCCCTTTAAATTTTTGTATTCATCCAAAAACTTATGCTCCCCAGAAATCCAAGGGCCTTTTATAAATTGGAACATAATCGCCTTCTTTTTCTGACCGACAGCCCGCATCATCTGCCCAAGCGAAGCAGTGGTCTTCCCTTTCCCGTTTCCGGTAAACACGGCAACCATATAATAGAAAGTATAACAAAAAAACGGCGTGATAGCCGTTTTAAGTAATAATTCTTGACCTCTCATCCCATATATCCCACGCAACCTCCCAACGAAGCTCAATAGGGGAAAGCTTCTTTTTTGCAAGCAGAATAATTTCTGGAACCACGCATGCATTATTGAAATACGCGCCCCCTCCATCACCGACAATCCTCTCAAACGAAGTGATAAAGTAGCCACAGGCCCGTTCTCCACGAACAATATACCGGGAAAACCGCGTATTAACTGCATTACAAAACTCGTCAACATTGCGATATAACTCCCTTGCCCCCAATATTTCCGACCACGCGCGAGAACCGATAACATCAAACACAAAGAGAAACGAGTTTCTTTTCCTTAAAATACGCAATGCGCGGGAATGGAGCACGCGGGCAGTGGGGTTCGACTTATTACGACTCACGGCAACCATCCAGGTACTATACATGAGTATAACAAAACAACACCCCCATTGACCACAAACCACAAATTAATATACTAAGGAGAGTACACGGGAAAGAGAATGACAAACAGAGAACGATGGCTTGCGCTTCTTGCTCAAGAAGAAGCAAGCGCCCCGCACAACAACCAACACATTTACGATATTCGGTTTCTTTCAATCTGCAGGGGCATTGCGCAAAAAATAAAGGATGACCCCTCCTATGAGCCACCCACAGTAGAAGAGGTTATGGCGCAAGCACCATGGGGCCCCTAGCGGTCCTCTTTTTTTACCCTTTATTTTTCATTGAATCACGCCCCCGCCCAACATCTTCCCCCTTTCATCATAAAACACCACCGACTGACCGAGAGCAGGAAAAAGTTTTTCTTTTGAATCAAACACGAGCGTAGCTCCGTTTTTGTTTTTTTGAAGGATCGCTCCCAAGAGAGGTTGGCGGTAACGGACGCGCGCTCGAACACGGCACGACGCGCCCTCTTTAAATAATCTCTCGCACGTCTCATCTAAGAAATTGAGCCCCGAAAGCTTAACACTATCATCATAAAGATCCGACGCGTTCTCATACGCAACCACTAACTCATTTTGCTCTAGATTCTTTTTCACTACATAAAATTTCTTTCCCGCGGTGTTAGTGAGTCCATGCCCCTGACCAATCGTATAAAACCAGACCCCATCATGCTCTCCCACCTCATTTCCAAAAGTATCAATGATGCGTCCTTTTTTTGTGGGGATATATTTTTTAAGAAATTCATCAAAATCGAACTTCCCCAAAAAACACACCCCCTGCGAATCTTTTTTATCAGCCACCGAAAGATTCATTTTTCGCGCAATATTTCGCACCTCGCTTTTTAGCAGCCCCCCCAAGGGAAAGAGAATTCTTTCAAGTCGCTCCCGTGGCACCTGCCACAAAAAATATGTCTGATCTTTGCTTTTGTCTTTTGCCTCATACACTTCGTTTAAAAATTGAAGATTGAAAATTGAAAATTTCCGTACCTTGCGGGCGTAGTGTCCCGTTGCCACATAATCGGCTCCCGCTTCAATCGCCGCGTCATAAAATAGGCCAAACTTTATGGCGCTGTTGCAAAGCACGTCGGGATTTGGAGTAATGCCTCTTCTGTATCCATTAATAAAATAATCCACTACTCGTTCTTTGTATTCTTTTTCAAAATCAAACACATGAAATGGGACACCAATTTGTTGTGCGACCGCTCTGGCATCTTCCATATCCTTATCCTGGCATCCATCCACGTTATATCCCCGAATAAATCCTCCATATACCCCAAAACCCCTCTTTTTAAGAAGTAGAGCCACCACGGAAGAGTCAACCCCCCCACTCATTCCAACAAATACTTTTTTCTTTTTTGAATTCATACACGCTCACCATGAAAAAAATCCTTGCGATTGTCAAATAAAAAGCCCCCACCGGGGCCTATCCCCTCTTCACTCTTTCAATGCTTTGAAGGACATACTCATACGATGTGAAATAATCCCCGAGTCCGTCTTGAACAAGAGCGAAAAGGTCTTTAATTGAGGGATCAGAGGGCGCTAAAATAAATAGCTCGCGAATCACCACGCCATCCGAGTCACACAACACCACGCGATATTGGTCAAAAGGAGAGTATCCTTCATGAGGAGGTATGTGGCTCATAAGTCACACTCCCGTGCTAACCGGCAGTATATCAGCAATATGGGCGAAACATCAAACAAAAATAAACGGCTCGAATGTGTGAGCCGTTTATTATCCAGTATTTACGCCATATTTTGAATTCCGCCCCGTCTCTCATGCCTTTTCCACTCGTTCCACATACTCTCCTGTATGTGTATTCACCCTGATGACATCGCCCGTTTGTATAAAAAAAGGAGTGCTAATCTTAGCACCAGTTTCAATAATAACCTGCTTGGAGCCACCCGACGCAGTATCTCCTTTAATCGCAGGCGGAGCTTCGGTTACCTCAAAATCCATCTTTATAGGAAGATCTATTGATGCAATCTTTTCTTTATATGAAAGCACGGACACAGAAGCGGTGGGCTTAAGGTAGTTAGCCACATCGCCCAGTTGATCCGAGGAAAAAGAAAATCGGTTTTTGGGGTTTCCCTCTTCATGAAACCAATACTCTCCCCTGCTCTCATAAATAAACCGGGCCTCCATGCGAGTAATTTCTGCCTGGTCAATAGCGTCACTTGGCTGGAAGGAATGATCGCGTACTTTCCCCGTTACTAGATCACGAAGTTTTGTCTTCATCACTGGTTTTCTCTGCTGCATACGCAAAAAATCCGCCTCAAGAACCTGATAGGCGGCTCCCTCCCACTCAATAATCATGCCCGGTTTTAGTTCGGAGTATGAAAGCATATATCAGAAGCGCAGTATACTATTCTCCCTCTTTCTTGCCAAGCGTGCGCCTTAATGCGTCCTTGAGAGACCCCACAGAGACGTCTTTTTTTGGACTAAAGTGCGCGCGTGATTTTTTGTCCCGTTGGGGTTGGAAGTGCAAGACCTCCCGAAGCGACCGCTCATCTTTGCGCCCAACCACATTGATAGCTTCCTGCACCTGTGCGTAATACTCTGTAGTAATTTTTTTCTCGACGGACGCGCGGGGTAGAGTATACCTATCACGAGAGATCTCTACAATATCATCAACAAGAGAAACCGCGGGGGGCTCCAGTGGAGGAAGTGTCTTTGCGGAAAATGGATGAGAAGAGATTCCGTCAATCATTAGTTTCACATAAATGTGATAATTAGGAAGATTAACAAAATCGTTCATAGTGAAATCGGGTGCAAATTCCTTTTCCAAAAATTCAGCATCCCCCGCTCCCATACGAAACGCCACCATGGTGCCAACATTGCCAAATATCGCGGAACGGACATCCTCGTGAAGCTGGTCTATATATTGATGGGCAAGCGTAAGTCCCAGACGATATTTTCTGGCTTCGGAAAGTATGGTTGCAAACGACTCGGTCGCAAAGTTTTGAAATTCATCCACATACAAATAAAAATCCCTAAGTTCGGAAAGAGGAATTCCGGAACGAGACATAGCCGCCAACTGTAACTTGGTGACCACCATGGCCCCCAAAAGCGAGGAGTTGTCCTCTCCAATGCGCCCCTTGGAAAGATTGACTATAAGAATTTTACCGTCATCCATAACCTTGCGAACATCAAACGACGAATGCACTTGACCCACAATGTTTCGAATAAGAGGATTCGCGATAAACTGGCCAACTTTGTTTTGAATAGCTGATACCGCCTCAGTTTCGAGCCGCTGTGTGTATTTGGCAAACTCATCAAGCCAAAAAGAACGCACGACAGGGTCCTGAAGATGTTCCACGATTTTTTTTCGATATTCTTTGTCAGAAAACATCTTCATAATCCCCAAAAGGGTGGAGTTCGGATACTCAAGAAGCGCCAAAAGGGTATTATTGAGGATATATTCCATACGCGCAGACCATACATCTGGCCAGATCTTCTTAAAAACCGACATGAGACCCGAGGCAACAAGGTGCCGCATCTCAAAATCAACGTTCTCAAGCGGATTGAATGCTATGGGGTATGCGACATCCGAGGGGTTGAAATAAATAACATCGTTCACCCGCTCTTCGGGAATTAACTGTAACACCTCTTCAGCCGCCTCTCCGTGCGGGTCTACAAAACACACACCCTTACCCGAACGGATGTCTGAAGCAACCATATTAGAAAGAAGGGTGGTTTTTCCTGTCCCCGACTTTCCTATGATGTACATGTGACGACGGCGATCGTCTTCTTTGATGCCAAATTTCTTTTCCTGGCTCCGAAAATTAGTAGTTCCAATGTAAAGAATGTTGTTGTTCATATGATTTATTCTATGGGGAGATCAACGGGTGGCTCTCCTTTTCTGGAGAGCACCGCCCGTAATTTAGGCGCCTTCACGATTCCCGCAGGAAAGTGGAAAAGTGTCGCCAGCTCTTCGGTGTTGAGAACGGGGAGCTCCTCTCCTCCCGTGTGGTTTGAATAACCAAAACAACGAGAACGATAAAAGTCGTAAAGGCGTCGCTTCTTCGCGAGCATTTTGTTTTTCTTATAATAGGGGACAAGCTTCGCTGTCCATCCACCAAGAACAGTAATAAGTTTTGCGGGTTTTAGGGCGTTCATGTTCTGCGTATTGAACTGCTGGAACGAACCCATAATAGCGGCAATATTAAGAGGAGAGAAATTCTCCTTTTTGTCTATATAGATAAAGCGAAGTGTTACCTCAAAGGCGTGCTTAGATGCCTTATTTTCTATCTCCTTGATGATATTCCGATATCCTTCTGAAAGTCCCATGAGGCCCGAAGAAACTTCCTTGCCCTCGTGATCCGTCCGCTTTGTAGATTTCTCCTCTATGATTTTTTTTATCTCTTCCTCTGCCTTTTTTTTGAGATCGAATCCGGTCGCAGATCCCGTGGGGCTCACCATAAGCTGGATCCACACCGATTCATCATCTTTAAGCTTTGACATCGCCTCGGTAATGGTCGCGAGCGGATCCGTACGCCGCTCCTCCTTGGGATCTTCAAAGTGGTAATACGTACGCAGAGGATATACGCTCGATTTTGCGAGACCAAAATCAGTACCCCATATATCATAAACATCGTTAGGAATTTGGGAGGGGAAGTCCATTACATAATCAGGGGCATCAACCAACTCCGCGTCGGGATATTGGGAATAAATGGCCGACTCGACAAGATTTCGAAATTGCGAAGGCGTGCGAACATAAAAGCTTATACCGCCCCCATTCCCCACTATTTCAAACGAAACCCAAAGATCAACTTTTCCATCAAGATATTTCGGCATCCAAGGGATTCCGAATGAATAGATACCATATAATGACGTAAACACCTGCTCCATTGATTTCGGTGTTTTCAAATTGTCTCGAGGAATGCGTATTTCAATCATCTCCCAAGAGACGCCCGAAAGAAACGCAAGTCTTTTACGCAAAAGACGAAGCTGCCAAAATACGACACCCAAAAAGACGGGCACCACAATCCATGCTACCGCGACAAAAATGCGTACTATATCGGATAAAAATGATGAAATGAGTGCGTCCATAGAAGTAAGAGTTACACGCACCCTAGTATCATACCATCACTCGGTATCGAGTGAAAGAAAGTCAATGTTAGGCAATGTGATATTTACCGTCTGGAAGTTTCTTAAAATGCTTCTTATTTTGAAGATTAAGAAGGATGGTGTTGCGCTTAAGCACGCGCTGAGAAGAAACGAGTTGCACAATTGATTCGGTATCCGTGGGACCATGCTTTTTTAGAAGCTTTTTGAGAAGCTCTTGGGTTGTCCCCTCTTCAATGCCAAACTCCTTAAGAGAGTACAGACCTCGCCCCACAAGCACGAAACGCCTGTCCTTGATAAGTTCGTTGTGGACGGTCTGGGGGTGTGCGCGCTTTGCGTCAAATCCAACTCCGGTTATCTCCTGCGCAATCGCACGGAAGTGCATGGGAGCGCGTCGCTTTTTCAAAACTAAGTAGGCCTTATCACGAACGGTCTTTGGAGCGATTTCTCTCCACTCAACCAACCCGAAATCACCAAAAGGATTCGCGGCAAACTTCTTGGAAACAAGGAGCATATTTAAACCCACCACATCTGGAACATTGTGATCCTTCACGATGCCCTGAAAAAGTGAATCGAACTCTCCACGATCAACCACAACTTCCTTCTTGCTTTTAAGAAGCTGGGCTACCTTTTGCACAAATTTTTTGGCCTTCTCAAGAGAAGATGAATCGGAATACCAAAACGCGTAGTAATCCTTATTGTCAGGATGTAACATCACTACGCCAAAAAGCGCAAAAAGAAATTCAATATAAGAAGGGGGGAGCGCATCCTCCTTGACCACAAATTGCGCGTCATCATTAAAAAAATCGACGCGACGCACTCCTCCAAGATTCTTTATATGATCAAGACAGCGACGATGCGCTTCAGAAACCTCTTTTATTGCCCTGGCGTCATCACGCAGGGCTTTAAGCGCCGCGTTCTCTATCTGGCGTACGCGCTCACGCGTAATCGAATACTTGTTCCCCAAAGAGGCGAGCGTCTTGCTTTTTTGTGACTGCAAGCCAAAACGATGGATAATAATATCCTTCTGACGTTTGGGGAGTGTGTCGACCAACTGATCAAGAAACGAAACTACATTCATGGTAGTAAAAAGCCAATAATGATCTAAATGTTATGTATTCTTTTTACCAAATCCGTGCCATAAAGTCAAGAGTGGGCTGGCAACGAAAATTGAGGAGTATGTTCCAAAAACCGTGCCAATAAGAATAATAAGAACAAAGAGCTGGAGCGTAGGCGCCCCCACAAGCAACATCGCAAGCAACACCACCACAAGCGTGAGGGAGGTGTTGATAGAGCGAGCAATGGTTTGATTCACGCTCACATTAACCACCTCGTCAAACGAAGAGAGGTTTCTTCGGGATATAAGATTTTCTCTAATGCGGTCAAATACCACAATGGTGTCGTGCACAGAAAATCCCATGACCACCAAAAGTGCCACGATAAAATTAGTGTCTATCTCAACACCACTCACATGACCCAACACCGCCAAAATACCAGTAGGAATAATCACGTCATGAAAAAGGGTCCCCAAGGTAATAATGCCGTATTTCCAGGATTTAACCGGATAAGAAACCTTTCTAAAAGAAATTGCTATATAAAGAGAAATCGCCACTAACACTAAAATTGCAGCCCAAATAGACCGCGATCGAAGCTGCGCACCAATAGTGGGGCCAATTGATTCAAAACGAAATTCTTCAAAATCCCCCAAGCGCTCTTCAAGAGCCTGGGAATAAGCTTGATGTTTCTCTTCCGAGATAACACCAGAACGAACGATAAAAGATCCTGTCGAGGTTTCTTGCTGAACTACTGCCCCCGATATTTCCGGCTGGGCCAAAAGAACTCGCTCTATCGCGTCCACGGAAACCGAAGCGTCGCTAAAAGAAATTTGCCAGAGAGTGCCTCCGGTGAAATCAATCCCCGGGCGCAAACCAAATACACCAATTACCACTATGCTCGCCAAAACTAAAGTGCCAGAAAATACGAGGAATATATTCTTATGTCCAATAATATTAAGCATAGACGTAATTAATGAGATGAAGTTTTTTTATCATTCTCGTCTTTCTTCTCTTTTTTATTTCTCACAAAAACCGTCATCAATCCACGAGTAACCGTAATAGCGGTAAACATGCTGATAATAACACCTAACAACAATGTGAGAGCGAGGCCTTTCACGAAACTGGAGGTAAAATAAAAAAGAATAAGCGAGGTAATAATAGTAGCAATATTAGAATCACGGATAGATGGCCAGGCGCGACGAAATCCTTCGCCAATCGCCGAAACACGAGAAACACCCTTACGAATTTCTTCTTTGGTTCTCTCAAAAATAAGGATATTGGCATCAACCGCCATACCAATAGAAAGCAAGAAGCCAGCGATGCCCGCAAGAGACATGGTGACAAAAATTTTGAATATAGAAAGAGAGAGGATGACATACACCAAAAGCGCGATAACAGCCAATACACCAAAAAATCCATAGTACGCAACCATAAAAAGCGCTACCAACGCGGTACCGATAGCACCCGCAATCAGAGACGCGCGCAATGAATCCTTCCCGAGCGTTGCGCCCACCGTCTGCTGATTTACCAGCTGAATGGGAGCGGGAAGAGCTCCCGCATTAAGATTTCGCGCCAAATCCCTCGCGCTTTCAACAGTAAAGGTGGGACTGGTAATTACCGCATTCCCTCCCGGTATTTTTTCATTCACCGTAGGAGCACTCAAAAGAACTCCATCAATAAAAATCGCAATGGGCTGTCCTATGTTTCTTTGGGTGAGATCCTCAAAAATAGTAGCTCCCTCGCTGTTAAACTGAATAGAAACCCTCGGCCTTCCGGTGGTTTGGTCAAAATCAAGTTGCGCGCGCGTGAGATATCGCCCCGTCAATTCGGTGGGAATAAATTGAGCATCCTCCTCTTCTCCGCGAACTTCACGAAATTCAAGAAATGGCGTCTGCCCAATTTGTAAAATAGCCTGACTCACATCAGAAATACCCGCTAAATCGACATTGAGATAATACTGGTCCCCAGTATGCGAAATGGCAACCTGTGGTTCACTCACGCCAAAAAGATTGACTCGGCGCTCAATAACATCTCGCAAGCCAGACACCACATCGCCGTGATCTGCTTCTGGAATCTGTGAAAGATCAACGGAATAAATGAGATGGCTTCCTCCCACCAAATCAAGCCCAAGTCGCCACGGTTTCAAAGAATCAAATCCCAAAAACCTGCTTATTGGGTTTTGAGGATAGACAAAAAAAGCGCCCACGAGCGTGACGAGAAACACCAACACCAAAAGAATTGAGGAGCTTCGTCTATTCATGTGATATTCATACTACCACAAAAGAGAGGGAACGCAAGAAGCGCCATGCTTCAATAGCGCCATGCCACCGCCACGCCAAGAAAAAATAAAATAGTTACATCGATAAACGAAACGATACAATAGGCACATAACGCACCAATTATAAAGATCTGAAGGCCCAAAAGATACAAGGAAAAAAGAACCCCCGCGCACAACAACACAAGAAGGACGGAGCGCGCATATCTATACCAAGAAGAGAAGAATGTTATGAGAATACTCAATACACACACCATCGCATAAAACAACATCCCCCACACAGAGAGCGAGACCCCCAGAAAAGTCGCGTAAGAAGAATACACCACCGTATCGCATCCATCACCAATAATACAGGGCGCGTAAAAGTTTCCAGAAACTTTTTCGTATACAATAAACGAGTTTCCTACTCCCACAAGAGACAGCACCACCATTGCAACAAGTAAGAGACGCTTCGTCCTGTTCATATTTCCCTATACTACCCAATACGAGCATAAAAAAACAGCCCCAACGTGATGTCGAGGCTGTTTTTTTTAAATACTACACACCTTACACTTCTTGGGAGCACTCGTATCGATGTATTTATCATCACCCGCCTTTTCCACTTCAACCGACGCAAGCGAGGGGGAGAGTCCGAGATCATCGTCCTTACTAGAAGAAGAGGATTTTTTATAAACCGCGAGTCCCTTCGCCTTCTCGTCCTTGAGCGACACCAGATCGCTTTCTTTTTTCTCTTTTTCTTTCTCCTTTTTCTCTTTGGTTTTACTTTTCCCCGAAACCAACACCTGATTGGTAATCGAGCCATCACGAAACACGGTCACATCCTTACACCCAAGACGATATGCCATAAGATACGCCTCTTTTACGTCATCAACCGTAGCATCCGAAGGGAAGTTGTTAGTTTTTGATATAGACGAATCAGTCCAGCGCTGAAACACCGCCAAGGCCCGTATATGGTCCTTTGGGGCGATATCATGCGCAGTCACAAATACTTTCTTAAGCGATTCGGGTATGTAAGAAAGTTGTTGTAGAGTTCCTCCATGCGCCACAATCTCTTTAAGTAACGCGTCGTCCATAAGCCCCTCTTTCTGCATCGTTTCTTCAAACACGGGGTCGACATAATAGAAGCTTCCTACGGTAACATTTTTCTCAAAAACCAAGCTATACACCGGCTCAATTCCAGAAGAGCATCCCGCAATCATTGATATGGAGCCAGTAGGGGCAATAACGGTGGTATACCCATTACGGACTCCAAATTTTTTAGCATCGCGAGAAATCGCGGCCCAATCAAAATTCCAGCTCTTCTTATCTCCAAAACCGGAGAAAGGAAGTTTCCCCTCTTTGTAGAATGATTGCGTATACGCGGGCATAGGACCTCTTTTTTTTGAAAGATCAATAGATGCAACCTTGGAATGATAGTTCACAAATTCCATCAACTTTTCCATAAAGGAAAGCCCGCTTTTACCATTGTAAGGAAGACCTAATTCGTAAAGCACGTCAGCCACTCCCATAACCCCCAAGCCAAGCTTGCGAGTTTTGAGTGTCATCTCTTCTATCTCAGGAAGCGGATATTTGTTTACATCAACAACATTATCAAGAAAGCGGGTGGCGATATGAGTTGCGCGTTCAAGCTCCTCCCAATTTACTCTTGGCTTGGAACCATTTTTCCGCTCAACGAATGCCCAGACATTTAGCGATCCTAGGTTGCACGATTCGTACGGGTAGAGAAGGACTTCTCCACAGGGGTTGGTTGTCTCAATCGGTCCAAGATACTTAAAGAACGGGTTGTACTCATTCACCCGATCATCAAAGATGACCCCCGGTTCCGCAGACTCCCACGCTTGATATGCGATGGATTCAAACAACTGACCGGGGTCTATGTACGACACCACCTTCCCGTTACGAGGATTAACCAAAGGATAGGGCTCTCCTTTTTCATAATATTTCCAGAAATTTTCCTTCAAGAATACCGAGATGTTGAAGTTACGGAGGGCCTTATTTCCCTCTTTGGCTTTAATGAATTTGAGGATGTCAGGATGGTCAGAATTTATAATCCCCATATTCGCACCGCGGCGAATTCCTCCTTGTTTTATGACATCAGTCATATTGTCAAACATTGACATAAAGCTCAGGGGACCGGACGCAACACCTCCCGTTGTTTTGACAAAATCACCTTCGGGGCGCAGATGAGAAAAGTTATACCCCACACCACCGCCAGATTTGAAAATGATGGAGGCAGCTTTAAGTTTCTCCATAATATCGTCAATACTATCCTCTACTCCCAAAACAAAACACGCGCTTCCCATGCCAAGGAAATTCCCGAAATTAGCAATTGCCGGAGTATTGGGCATAAATTTTCTGGAAACAATAAGGTCGTAATACTCATCTATCTCCCTTGCATAAGAATCAAAATACCCACCCTTGAGGAGTTTAAGAAAACTATTCCACGTTACTTTAGTATTTCCCTGGCGGGCAAATCGCTCATAAAGACGATGCACTGCCTCTAGGTGGAAACGATTGAGCGCGTAAGAACCTATCGCGTATTTTCCCTCATTTTTCGCAAAATCAAACTCGCCCGCCACATGAGATGCTTGGGGATTCCCTCTCTTTTTGAACACCTTTGAGTCATAAAAAAGGGAGGGGAGTGTCGCGTGGACAACTACACGGGTAAAAAGTTCCTTGGGGGACTCTATGATTGTCCCCTCTTCGCTTTTTTTAAGATAACGGGCAGCCAACACGCGCAACGCATTAAGATCAAAGCGCTTATCAACCTCGTCAATATCATCAATGTCTTTATTGAGAGCTTGCGCCTTTTCTCTGCGAAGCTCGGAACGGTGCTGACGGTATAAAATATACGCCTTGGCTATCTTTGCCAAACCATTTTCTATAAGCACCTTTTCCACCGCATCTTGAACCACTTCAACGCTTGGCGGCTCCTTTTTTTTATGTGTTTTTCCTAACAATGCCACCACATCATGAGCGAGGGTTTGCGCTTGCTCCCAATCATCATTACCAACAGCAATAGACGCCTTGTAAATAGCGTTTGCGACTTTCTGCGCATCAAAAGGAACCTTGGTTCCATCGCGCTTTAAAATAAAACGAAACACAGCCTTTGCTTCTTTCATAAGACTTTGAGTACTTATCGCGGCATGACGAGTACCGCACACACACAGTTCTAGAGTATCACACGGACTAGACGCGCTCTCTGCGCACTTTACACAGCAATCATTCAATACCGTTCATATGTGCATACACCACAGCCTGCGTAGGCACACACAAACAGTATTTTCTTGCTATCTGTCGTTTCAATCAATATCTATCGCTTCTTCTTTTTTCTTAAAAAAGCGGGAATGTCCCACGCTGATTCGTCTTCTTTCTCCTCAACAAGCATCGCGTGTTCTTCCTCTATTTCCTCTTGGACATCACCCCCCTCCTCAAGTCGCGGTTGTTCGCGATCAACCGCTGTATCAACCATGGTATCACGCTTGTTGAAAATATCAAAATCTCCAAACAGAGAGTAGTTGCGCCCAAAGGAAGAACCGAAGCCCGTCGCGACCAACGTTACCTTTATAGCGCCCTTTGGAAGCTTTTTATCGTAATACGACCCGAAAATAATGCGAGCGGAAGGATCAACATTCTCTGCCACAAGTTTGGCAATCTCGTTTATCTCATTCATTTTCATATCACGGTGACCGGAAATGCTCAAAAGTACTCCACGCGCGCCCTCCAACGATGATTCAAGAAGCGGAGAATTCATCGCCATATTAGCAGCCATGAGCGCGCGCTCCTTTCCGGTCGCAACACCCACACCGATAATGGATGGTCCAGAGTTTTCCACAATCGTTTTTATATCAGCAAAATCAACATTAATAATACCGGGTGCTAAAATGATTTCTGAAATGCCCATAACCGCATTCCGCAAAACTTCGTCGATAGCAAGAAATGCCTTATGCATGGACGTTTCTTTGTTAATAATAGAAAATATCTTGTCGTTGGGGATGGTAATAAATGTATCAACGCGATCTTTGAGCCGATCTATTGCTTCCTGAGCAATCTGCGTTCGTTGAACTCCCTCAAAGACAAACGGCTTGGTTACGATTGCAATCGCAAGAACGCCAAGTTCTTTAGCCACTTCAGCGATAACCGGTAACGCTCCACTTCCTGTCCCCCCTCCAAAACCGGCGGTAAGAAACACGATGTCCGCTCCAGAAAGCGCTTGCGCAATTTCTTCTCTATTCTCTTCAGCCGACTGGCGTCCTAGTTCAGGATTCATCCCCGCACCAAGACCTCGAGTGGTTTGCTTTCCTATGTAAAGACGCTTGCGAGCCTGACAAGATTCAAGATCTTGAATATCGGTATTAACCGCAATCAACTCGACTCCCCGAGGGAGAAACCCCGCCATACGAGAGAGCGCATTGCCTCCACCTCCTCCGACACCAACAACTTTAATAGAGGCCGAGCCAGAGAAACGAGAGCGACGAGAAGACGAACTCAATATCCCCCTGGAACTTCTCTTTCTTTTCTTGAGAGAAGAAACGCTTTTGGGAGACGATGATTTCTTAGAAACGGGACGAGCTGACTTCTTGGTTATTTTTTTATTTTTCCTAGCAGCAGATCCAACCGCCGAAACCTTTGATTTCGGAGTATTTCTTTTTATCTGGTTTTTTTTCTTTGATTTTCTTGACGCCATAAACAAATTTAATCAAGAGCAAGAAGCGTTTTGATAAATTTCTTGAAACGGGATTCATTGAGATTATACGCCCCACGCGAAGAAAGTCCAAACTCGCTTCCCTTGCCCAGCATATCAATCTTGGAAAGCACGAGCCCACAAGCAACCGTCATCTCTGGATCGCTGAGCTCCTCCTCGATATGCGAATGAGAAACCTCAAATTCGTGAGAACGAGCAATACCTATATGTACGGGGAGTCGAAGCTCTTCGCGCGCCACATCAAGGACCCCCGCGAGTTGCGCTCCCCCTCCCGTAAGCACTACGCCGGCAGGAAATTGCCCTCCCTTCTCAATAGAAACAAGCTCTTGGTGGATGAGCCCAAAAATCTCCCGCACCCGCGCCTCTATAATTTCAGCAACAAATTTTCTCGATACCGCAGTACCCTGTCCCTCTTCTATCTGTGAAATATCTATTTTATCCTTCACCGACACACTGCGCGCAGATGCCGAACCATATTTCCTTTTTACTGATTCCGCGGTCTCAATAGAGCATTTGAGCCCCACAGCGAGATCGTTCGTTATATTGCCCGCGCCCACCGGGAAGACTCTCATCGCAAGCATTTTTTCCTCCTGAAACGCAACCACGCTGGTGGTCCCAAATCCTATATCAACCAGCACTACCCCCAGCTCTTTTTGATTCTTGGTAAGTACCGCCCTCTCACACGCCAAAGGAGAAAAAAATAAACTTCCATCAAATTCACTTTTTTTACCCAACACCAAACGAGCCACTTTCAAAAAATTTTTATATACAGAAGAAAACAGAGAAATTAAGATGACGTTCGCTCCCAGCTTTCTACCAGAAAGCCCCACGACATTGGCGTTATCAACCTCTATATCATCAATAATGAACTCGCGAGGGAAAGAGTGCACCACCTCCCATCCCGCGGGAAGACTCACCGCCAACGATTCTTTTATAACCCTCTCAACATCCTCTGGTAATATCTCGTGGTCGGGACGGGGGATAGATACTGCGGCGCGAGACACATGAAAACGGCTTTTTGTCCCAGAAATGCCGAACACGAGATTGCGCAACGCGCGTCTATCAAAACGCTTTACGTCACTAAGCGACTCAAAAAGCGCTTTAACGGTTTCGTCAGGATGAATTATTTCTCCCCGTTTTATTCCTCGAGATTTCTTTTTAAAGGTTTTTGTAACAACCAAAGAGCCGCCCTTTTTGACTTCGGCAACGACTCCTTTGATGTGTGATGACCCCAAATCAACAGCGGTAAGATACATGATAAAAAAATAAAAAACCTGCGCGGCGGCAGGAAAAAAGAACGCGTCTCCTTTGTTATCGAAGACTCTCCAAAAGCGTTCTCTCGTGCCGCTCCATTATCATTCTATCACGCTCCGTCTCATGATCAAAACCACACAAGTGCAAAATTCCATGTACCACCATCTGATCCATAGATTGCGCATGCTCTCTGACAAATGCGGGACTAATAAAAATTTCTCCAAGAAAATCAGCCCCCAAAGGAGGGAGTTTAAAATCTGGCGAGCAAGAAAAACTAAGAACATTGGTGCTGACGTCCTTACCACGATACTTCTTGTTCAAATTATGCATAAATGGCTCACTCACCAGGAATATATCCAATGAACTAGAAGATTTTCCAAGAGAAGAGAGGGTAAATTCTGCCGTTTCTAAAACAGCCCGCTGATAGCGGGCGAACTGTTTTCTCGCACATATCACAGAAACGGCACTCACGAAAGAAGTTCCTTAATGCGTTGAGAAACACGCGATCCATCGGCACGCCCTTTTACTTTGGACATAACTTCTTTCATAATAGCGCCCATATCTTTAATGGTTGGGTTTTTAAAAGAAGCCATAGCGGATTTTACTTCTTTAGCAAGCTCTTCATCGGATAATTGCGCGGGAAGAAATTGATTTATAAATTCGGCCTCTTTTTCTTCCTTATGAGCAAGGTCATTTCTTCCGCCGTCCTTATAAAGACGGGCCGCCTCAGCGCGCTTCTTCTGTTCCTTGGCAATTACCTCCAATATTGATTCTTCATCAATCTCCCTCCCTTGTCCTTTAAACTCTATTTCTCTATTGTGGATAGCGTTAAGAAGTCCCCGCAACACAAGAACTGAAAATTCATCTTTTGCGCGCATCGCGTCCTTGAGACGCGTCTCGAGCGTATCACGCATAGTATTTTATCGAGCTCTCTTACCCAACTTTCGAAGACGTTCAACCTCGCGACGCTTTTCATCGCGATACAAAGCAGACTCTTTTCGCGCCCGCTTATTTTGTGTCCGGGTTGTGTAACGACGCTTCTTTGCCTCTTTTATAACTCCAGATTGCTGTATTTTCCGAGTAAAACGATACAAAAACGCGTTCGCTGACTCCCCTTCTTTTCGTTTGATTTCTATCATAAATATAAATATGTGGTGCTTACTATACCCCAGCCCCTATTTTTTTGCAACCAAAAGAGAGAAGACGTCATCAATTGAGCGCCGCGATCCATCATTAACAACTGAGTGAAGAGAGCCCCCCCCGTCATCATGAAACCTGGGCATAATATGAATGTGAAGATGCTCCACCGCCTGTCCGCCCGCCTTGCCGTGATTGATACCTATAGTGAACCCATCGGGAGAAAGCGTGCTATTAAGCTTTTTGGTTACCTCCCTCACGTCGCGGAAAAGGATTCCAATTTCTTCATCGGAGAGATCAAACACGGTTTCTGCGTGTTTCTTGGGGATAACAAGCGTATGCCCGGCAACGCGAGGAAAAACATCGAGAAACGCAAGCGATGAGTCGGTATCAAAAAATATTTTTGCGTCTTTATCACCGCAAGCTATGCCACAAAAGAGACAGTCCATATATTATTTTTTCCCCTTTAGCTTTTTCTTTACCACCGCAGTCGCTCGGGAGAGAGGAACGGTTTCTTGGTTGCCCGTCTTCATATCACGCACAATAACCACCTCCTCGAAAACCTCCCTCTGTCCGAGGATAAGCGCGATATCAACCTCCTCCTTATCGGCAAGCCGAAGCTGACTTTTAAGAGAATCCCTAGAAAATGATTCCCGCACAACTATCCCCTCCCTATAAAAAAGTTCGAGCAAGCAGAAAGCTTTGCGCTTTGCTTCTTCCCCCATATGCACCATAAAAACACGCGCTTGCTTTTGTTTAGCGGGAACAATCTCAAAATGTTTCATTGCCTCAATAATGCGCTCAACTCCCAATGCTGATCCGGTAGCTCCCATTTTTGGTCCTGAGAGCATCTCTGAGAGATAGTCGTATCGCCCTCCTCCGCCCAGAGCAAATCCTAGTCCATCAACAAAAAGTTCAAATACAGTACGAGAATAGTAATCAAGACCACGAACCAAAAAGTGATCAACGAGATATGGAATCTTCGCGTCATCAAGGAATTCAAGAACAGAGGTAAAGTGTTTTTTGCACGCCGAACAAAGCGCGTCAACAGAAATGGGCGCGTCCTGTTTATATGGTTGGCATTTTTCGTTTTTGCAGTCCAAAAGACGCAGTGGATTGTCTTTATATCGCTTCTGGCAATCACGGCACAATTTGGTTGCTTTTCGGCGGTAATATTCTTTCAATTTTTTTACATACGACGCTCGACATGTTTTGCACCCAATACTATTGATACGCACCACCACATCTTTGAGACGAAGCTCTGAAAGAATCTTGTAAGATGCGAACACAACTTGCGCGTCATAAGCAGGGTCCGTGGCATTAAGAATCTCAAACCCGACCTGGCGAAACTGGCGAAAACGGCCCGCCTGCGGTTGCTCGTGCCGAAATAAGGAAGAGAGATAAAAAAATTTTCCGGGTATGCGGGTATGATTCATTCCACTTTGTACATACGCCCTAAGTACCCCCGGAGTCATTTCCGGACGCAATGCCAAAGACGAGCCGCTATGTTTCCCCTTCACCACAAACATCTGTTTCTCAACCACCTCAGAAGTCATGCCGGTACCGCGTTCAAACAATCGAATGTCTTCCAACACGGGAGTGTCTATGCGGTCAAAACCATAGAAACTAGAAACTTTTTCTAAAACTTTTCTAATTTTCTCTAGATACAAAAAATCATCAGGAAGCGTGTCATGCATGCCCTTGGGGGAACGAAAAGGTATCTTCTTTGAAGAACGGCGAGGGGCGTCCTCATCCAATTCTTTCTTTTTTGCCTGAGGGATACGAATGGGCATAAAACTACCTGGCATTAATTGCGTATGAGGGGTCGCTAAACAATTCCAATTGAGACAATGGCCACAATCGAACCTTCACCAAACCAATAATATTGTCGCGCTCCAGGGGTCCCCAATAGCGGGAGTCCAAGCTATTGAGTCGGTTATCGCCAAGCACAAAATATTCCCCTTCTTTAAGAGTCGCCACGCGATGTCCCGACCAAGTCCCTTTGATGCCCTGGGGTATATACGATTCTGGAAGCAAAAGACCCTCGGGGTGCTCTTGGTTAAACACAAACACGGAACTGTCATCAACTTCTATTTTTTCACCGGGAAGTCCGATAACCCGCTTTATATAAAAAAGAGATTCATCCTGTGGAGAGCGAAACACTATCACGTCGCCACGTGCCGGCTCTTTAAAGCGGTAGCTCAATTCATCAACGAGAAGATAGTCACCGTCATAAAAGCTGGGCTCCATACTTGCTCCATTCACAATAAAGGGCTGGATAAGAAAATACTTGATAGCGGCCACCGCAATAAGCGCTATAAAAAAAACCTCCCCTATCTCCCACAATGTATACAAAAGTTTCTTCATAATCTGCTTGGTTTTTATCCCACGATACCCTAATATTATAGATGTTACATGCAAAAAGCAAACGGAGAAACAGTGGTTATATTGGGTATAGGAAACCCTGGTGATGAATACAGAGAAACATACCACAACGTAGGGCATCTTTTCGTTGATTTTCTCGCAGAAAAATATTCTGGAGATTTTAAGGTCCCCTCTAAAAAATCTTTCTCTCTCCTCAAGGGCGAACGAGTCACTCTCGCTCACTCACTTTTGTATATGAATGGATCGGGAAAGGCCTCAAAAGAACTTCTTTCTTATATAAAAAAAGATCCTAAGGATCTTGTCGTCGCACACGACGATTCAGATATCACAATCGGATCATGGAAAATAACCTTCGACCAACGCTCAGCGGGACATAAAGGAGTGGAATCAATTATACATTCGTTGAAAAGCCAAAAATTCTGGCGCATTAAAATAGGAATACGCCCCAAGCAAGAGCATAGGAGAAAAAAGGCGGAAGAGTTTGTGTTAAAAAAAATAACCACAGAAGACAGACGCCTTCTAAAAGAAACATTTGAGATTATTTCAAACACGAACCTTGTTGAGTTAAAATAAAAACCCCGAACCGAGCCGGGGTTTTTATTTTAGAGACCATTTTCTATCGAGGAATGATTTCCCTTAACAGAGGAAGAAAACCGACATTCACATCAACGGTGCTAGGATCAACCCCCGTACAAGAAAGTTTGTAGCGAGTGCTCTTTTGCGGTTTGTCGTCCACTGAACTAATACTCGTTAACGAGCGATCCTGAATAGGACGGGGCGGCTCTCTTCCATCAGAGAGAACTCCCTCATAGGTTCCGTCCTTGCCCGTATCGTATTCGAGCGTACATTGTTTTCCATCGGGCACCGAACATGACCAGGACAACGTAGACGTTTGCCCCCAGATAATCGACGTAGGAGACGCTGAAAGCGTACAGAAATCAGTATCGGGAACGACATACGTATCTACCACAACATCCGCCCCTTCTTGAACAAGCGAAAAGGAAGAGGGGGAGAACCCTCCCGCGGGAATGGCACCAATCACCTGCGCGATAACACTGCGTACGCCAAGGAGCAAGTCAGATAGTTTCTGTCCAAACGACTCAGGAGAAGAGTTCTGCGCGCGACGATTAGTAGCAGTGCAATCATCAGTAGTTAAAATACGATATCCAGGAGGGGGGACGAGATTTGATACGTTATACTGCCCAAACGGAATGGAGCTGGTAGCAGTCACCTCATACCGGCCCGCACCAACGGTAAGCGTACTACCGAGTTGGTTTTGTAGTGAAAGTTGGGTTCCCGCGACATACTGAGGAGAGCGAAATTCACAACTACATATTCTCGTACCATTGGGCAAAAGCTGGCAATCGCGCTCGGGATCTCCATTTCTATCAAGATAAGGAATGATGGAGCGCACATCAAGCATGACTTTTGATTTTCTCAAATATATCGCCATAGTATGTGCCTCATTTTGGTATGAAGAAACCACCACAGAATCTGCGTCAGGATTCCCATCGTACACCGCATGATCAAATATGTAATGATCCGGCGACACCATAGAATCAAAAGAGTATTCTCCCGGAGACGCCCACAACCTACTCGCAAAGAAACCGGAGGGGAAACTTGACCCTATGAGAGTTTGGGTTACAGGGACACCCTCTTCTATTTTGTGCAGCTTGAAAATAACTTGATTTTCTGGGACTCCAAAACCATCCCAAAGACCAATTGAAACCCACTTTTTCTGCGCACCATCATATCTGAAGAAACTAAGATTTATATAACTATTCTCGGAAGAAGGTGGCTCCCCCGAACTTCCCACAGTAGTACCGCAAGATGTGGTTTGCCCCGTTGTTTTATCAAGAACATTGGAAGTAACAGAATACGTTCCCGCCCTTGGATAGTCGTGCGTAACGCCGCTACAACTATTTATATAATCAATGTCAGATGTACCATCCCCGTAAATAAACCGACACCCATAATTCCCACTCCCATTTACCACGTTTGTATTAAATGTGGCGATAGTCCCACTCATGCTTCCACTGAGCGTACACGCAAGGCCCGAGGGCTCTGAGACGGTAACGGTAGCAGTATCTGAGACGGTCTCCCCCGTTTCACTATTGGTACAGGTAATACCGTACGCGGTCGTAGATTGAGGACTTACCGCAACGCCCTGACCAGAAGATTGAGTTGTCCCCCCCGTACTAAACCCACTTCCTTGACACGAATCAACACCCTGAGAAGTCCACGTAAGGAAGCTTTGGTCACCCTTTATAATACTTGAGGGATCAGCATCGAGAGTGACATCAAGGGCGCTATTTGAGACAAAAAACGCGGTAACTGTTTCACTCTGTTGATTTGATATGCTCGTAAAAGAAGCCCCCCCCGAAGCACCACAATATGAATACCCAGGAGCAGACGCAGAAGTAATCGTATAGGTAGCAGGCATCGCCCCCCAAATGGATTGCTGGCCTACGGGGAATGTATACGTTGTAGTTTCGGCGGGACTTATCTTCTGAACTTGTGCGGTAACCAATGACGCAGCATCCCCCATGGGAATTGATTCGGATGCACCACAACTCCCCCGCTTTACCTTTGCATCTATGTTTAATGCATGAACAAATACGGGGACATTCACGCTTGTGCTTTTTGTCCCTCCGTCAGGATAAGTACAACGCACAGTAAACAGCGTATCAGCTGAAATGTTTGAAGAAGTATCAGACCCAGAAATAGCACCCTCCGTAGTAAATCCGGCTCCAGAAACTGCATCACAACTTGATGCACCGGGCGCATTCCAGGATAGAGTGGTTTGATTACTTCTCAACACCGGATTGGGAGACGCGATAATGGTGGGGTCTCCTCCAGAACATGAGCTTGATAAAACCGCGGTATCAACCACAGGAGATGTTATACCGCTAGGACCCACAAACGAAGCCGTTATGATCACCGAACCTGATTTTTTTACCAGAAACTGCCCCCCTCCTAGCGATGTAGCTATCAACGGATTAGAGGAAGACCACCTTGCATTCTGCGTTACCTCGTAGGGAGTTGCATCCCCCGTCCCGTCAGGGTCATACCACGCAGTATAGGAAACAACCTGATTACATGATCCGGAAACCGAGATACTAGGTGGACGCACCTCTAACGAGGGTGGAGTTACCACCTTTTGAAAAAAAGCGGTCATGGTCTGATCTAAAGACCCAAACGACACCGAGGACGGAGCTACACACAAAAAACTATAATTTCCCGCGCCATTATAAGAGGCATCAGACGCGGTATATGTACCGAGGGTTGTAATAGGATAGGAGCCAGGACTAAGACTTAACGGAAATCCTTTTGGATTAATAAGATTGAAAGTTGTGTTTTCTGACTCAAAAAGTGGATCGCTAACTGGCGCTTGGCAAGAAGAGGCAGCCTTTGAGCTAAGCGTGAGCACAGAACGCGCATAATACGCCGTTACTGTCCTTGTAACGGAAGAAGTGAGAGGAAAGGAAAGGGTGGATCCCACAGAAGGAGAAACCGAACAAAGAGTATAACCATTTGCCTGGTCAACCGAATCTAGACGCAATGTTTCGCGATACGCCTCATATGTTCCGGCTGTAAGATCAAGGGAATATCCCAAGCTGTTAGTGAAATGAAATTTAGGAGAAACTCCAGAAAGAGGCCCCTTCTGAGTCATCGAGGAACAATCAGCCACCTCAGTTGCCTCAGTTGCCTCAAGTTGTAGAGAACTCACCAGAGTTCCTACAGAAACAGAACATTGCGCTACCCCCCCGGGGCCGGCACAGGTAACGCCGAACGTCGTCTCTCCGTCTCCCACATATGCACCCGATGTCCCATTAGTCCCTCCTCCGGTATCAAAACCCTGCCCGCTACATTCGCTCGCATTCTGTGATTGCCAAGAAATCTCTGTCCAATTTCTCTTGAGAATTGGATTAGGAGACGCGTTACACGTAACAGTGGGGGGTGCCGATGAAGTTCCATGTATACTAAAGGTGCCGGATCCTGCCATTGTGGTTTCGTAGTTCTGAATTCCCGCATCTCCTCTGCTAGCATCAATAGGACATTGAAATTGCACACGAGCATTTGCATTTATAGAATAAATTCCGGCAGGAGGAGGAGACGAGAAGGTTACCGCAATACTATCCCCCCCGACATTTGTCGTATATGTTCCCGGGGTAGAAACGGAAACACTCCCACTCACCACACTAAGGCCACCAAAAGAAAACGTCCCCGAGAACTCAGAAAGACGGCTTACCGGACACGAAATCCCTCCTGGATAAAAACGGAAATTGAACACATTGCCATTGACGTTCTCTAACGCAATATATCCCTCCTGAACATCAGCGCTTAGAATCGCTGCGTTGCTCTGTTGATAAAGATAAAAACCAGCGCCAGCCCCCACCAGCACACACATACCAAATATGAGAAAAAGTTTTTTCATATAAAAATTTTCCTAACTACTTTCATATCATATATAGTATACACCATTGTGTCAGAACAAAAAATACTGTGGAAAAACAAAAGCCCCAAAAGGGGCTAATAGGGTTTTGCAAATATATCTTTAAGTGAATAAAACGAAGGTTTGGGACTCTGATCCGCGTGTAAAATTCCCCAACGAGCTTCAAAGCGAGAATCGTCGCGGAGATCGTAGATGAATACGTTAGCAAGACGGCTCCGGCGCCCTACACGGTTTAGCATATCAACAATTCGATTCGCCTGACTTTGTTCCCCAACTTTATCAGACCGCCAACCGGTCTCGGTAATCCATACGGGATGCAATCCAAAGCCATTCCATCCGTATATCTGATACAGCGCATCAAGCTTCTTTTCAATACACCACCCCAGAATTTCGAAAGAACAATTATCCTCTTCAAAGCGTGAGATTGCTTCGTCGGGAAAATCCTCGTAGACGTTCTGACTCACAATATCAATATAGGCAAACGCTCCACGCTCACCCAACCGTCTGAAAAAACTATCAATCTTGATTCGCGCACTTCCCATAAGATACGCCAAAGAGGGTCCCACAATCTGGTTGTCGGGATGAGCAGCATGAAACTCCTCCGCAGCGGGGATAAGCAGATCATCGACATATTGATCAACAGAACCAGAGTAAAACCTCTTGTTGTTGGGTTCATTCCACACCTCAAAATGTCTAAGGTCAGGATATCGCAGCGTCAATTCTCTCACATACAACCGCCACCGTTCTCGAGCAACATCATTCTTGAGTGGTCCAATGTTTGTCCCATCAACAGTGGCCCACGAAGGAGCATACGCTCCGGTCCAAAGAATGTTGAGATGTCGAGCGCGACAATCGCGCACAATAGTATCGGCAACTTCCCAGTTATAACGAGGCGGATTCTCAAAGATTGGTTCCACGGAATCCCACCCCACACCGGTTCGCACCCACACCGCGCCAGCCTCAACAACCATATCAAGGTCGCTTCCGGTGGCCCAGTGAGTGTTAATCCCAAAGACGAAATCGGGATTAGGAACATTCTGCCCAGAAGATTCCCACGAAGAGGCGTCCCCCAATGAACCGTGGACGGGGTTCTGTCCAGACGCAAAAGGAGCACACCCATACACAAACGCGAGCAACGCTGACAAAGAAATGACACAGATAACGCGCTTCATTTCGTTTCCTTAATGTTCTGGGCGCATCATACAATAACTTCTTATAAAAAACAAAAAGGGGCAATGCCCCTATATATCTCCTTTCACAATTGCAGCAAAGTGCTTAAAATCCTTAACAGGGAGAACAATTCCAGCCATAGAGGGTCCGTCGTCTCCTGAGGGTCCTAAATTGCCAACGCCAAACCCAATCAAGCGCCCATACTCATCAAAAAATCCAGTTCCTGCGTTGTCTCCCCATAATACCGCCTGGGTAAAGAAGAGCCCTTTTTGAATAAGAGAGATATTGGTATGGAAAAAATGCGATTGCAAGTCCCAATTCGCCCCCGTTTCTCCGTTCTTTTCGATAAGAACAATAAACTGTACGAACGCGACGGATTCACCAACAAACGGAGAATCATCTACCTCAAGTGGCTCCACGTCTTGCCCTATAGAAGTTCGCACGAGAAGGATGGGCCCCTTTTCAGCGACAACGACCGGAAACTTTTCGCTTTTTGCTCCATACACAATAGAGAATTTTTCCAAGCGTTCGCTCGGGACAGAGGCGTTATTGTTTTTTACATAGGGAAGAAAGACAGAGAAATATCCCCTCCCCCAACAAATAGCGGGATACAACGCAATGCGCCCCTTAACCATCACCAAAGCAAATCTGGTATCAATCTTTTGTTTCAGCGCGCCAAGAGAAGCTGAAATATCAATGGGTGGACACACATCGTTCTTGGACACAACATCACTTTCTGATGAGTCATTTACAGAAATGCCAGAAGTAGAACATGCACACAGCAGCAAAGTGATAACCAACGCAACGACCCACTTTCTCATGGGACCCTCAATGTTCTACAAAAACAATACATAAAATATACAAAAAAATCCACCGCAAAGATGGGCATTGGTTGTGTTGCTCCTTCTGGTGGTACCAGGGGTGGGACTCGAACCCACGACCTGACGCTTATGAAACGTCCGCTCTAACCGGCTGAGCTACCCTGGCAATTTACTTGTTTCACTGCGCTATGCGCAGTGGACGGGACTTTCCCTCGCCTCTCGTCGCGCCGTCGCGCTCCTCGGGCTGGGCACCGCCTCGCGGTGCTCGTTGCTGCTCGCACATGCTCCGGCGTTCAAGTCCCAACCGCACGCAAAGCAGTTTGCCTGCTTCACTGCGCTATGCGCAGTGGACGGGACTTGAACCCGCAACCTTCCGCGTGACAGGCGGATGCTCTAACCAAGTTGAGCTACCACTGCAAAAGCCCTTTTAGTGTACTTAATTTCACTTAGAAATCAATGCCTACAGAACCCGTTTAATAGCAATTATGGGGCCCGATTTTGAGATCGTTTTCTCAAGAGAATCACGCCGAACCGAACCGTTCTCCACAATATGTGGATAATTCTTTGTTCTTCTCGAAGAAGCATGTATAACTTCTCCGCCTCCTATATATAACACCACGTGCCCAATCCCTTGAGGAAATTTTTTATTATAATGTCCCCTCTCGCCATGAAGGAAAATAAGGTCTCCCACCTTTATGTTTTTTATACCAGCAACCCTACGTCCGGAGAATTGGGCCTGTTCTATGGTGCTTCGGGGCATTTCATATCCAAAGTGCTCAAATACGTACTTAACAAAACCCGAGCAATCAAAATACCGGGGCGCATCTTTCATGGTCGCACCATATTTGTATGGCGTACCCACAAATTGTTTTGCGAAACTCAAAAGTTTCTCGACTTTCTTATTCCGAGTTTCTTTTGTATTCCTTCTCATATCGCACTTGATTATTTCATAAAAAAGATGGGGCTACAACACACATGCGCATTTACAAAAACAAAAAAACCTGTTACTATGCCTCCGCGGGGTGGAGCAGTCCGGTAGCTCGCGTGGCTCATAACCATGAGGTCGCAGGTTCAAATCCTGCCCCCGCAACATTTGGGAGAAAATAAACTGCTTTATTTTCGTCAGGATTTGAACGCCGGAACATATGCGCGCTACAAGGCGTGCATGTGAGGCGGTGCCTAGACCTCTTTTGCGCGACGGCGCAAAAGAGAATCGAAGGAAAATCCTGCCCCCGCAACATTTGGGAGAAAATAAACGTAAAAAAATACCCACCCCAGGGTATTTTTAGATATCAATCCACTACCCCAAACTGTCTTAAAATTTCACGGAATAACCGGAGGAGCGCCTTTACGTCCTGACGGGAGAGTTCCTCTTTTTTCTCGATATACTCGGAGATATCCTTATACATTCTTCTTGTTTCCACGATACAGGGCACATCCGTTTCCGAAACAGAATGCAGGAGTTCTCCAAAAGACGCGCCCTTGTATCCCGCGACGCGCAACGTTTCTCCAACCAACCCCTGGGCGGTTAATACTGCGTTCGTAAGGCGTGACGCGTCACCTGAGGCAACGTCCTCAAGTATGGTTTTCCATTTTCTAAGTGATCGTTTTTTCTCCCCCTTCTTTCCTCTCCATATACGCCAGCCATATTCTCGCCTATCAGAAAAATAATCTATCTGCATTATGAGATACACAATCCCCCCCAGCAATATAAAGGAAACCACCGCGGAGACAACGCGTATCCAGAAAAAGAGAGGGGCGAATGACGCTAGCATAATAAAAAATTAGTCAGAAAGATATGTTTGATAATAGTGACCCAACGAAAGTATGGATTCCTCTGAAAAATGATTCCCTATAATCTGAAAACCAATTGGAAGTTCCCCACTATCCCACGATCTCTTTACGGGAAGAGAAAGAGAGGGAAGTCCCGCGAGATTAACCGGAATAGTAAAAATATCTGAAAGATACATTGCCAGGGGGTCATTAATTTTCTCACCCAGTGAAAAGGCGGGGGTAGGCGTCACCGGAGCAACAATCGCGTCGACTCCACCCTTGGAAGCGTCAAAGACGTTCTGAAAATCATTGAAGATAAGGCGGCGTACCTTCTGTGCCTTGGCGTAATACGCGTCATAATATCCGGACGAAAGCACAAACGCCCCCAGGAGCATTCTCCTTTTTGGCTCATCACCAAACCCCGCATGCCTCTGATCAAGATACGCGTCGCGTAGCGAACTATCAACGCTCACCGCGTCGTCAAGACGGGCATAACGAATGCCATCGTAACGCGCGAGATTCGAGCTACACTCTGCGGGAAGAATAATATAGTAACAAGATACCGCGTAAGATGCGTGCGGAAGTTGGATTTCTTTCACTTCAAATCCATCCCTTCCGAAAGAATCAATTGCCCCCTCAACAGAACGGGCCACCATTTCATCTATCCCCTGAGCAAAAAAGTCGCGCGGAATTCCGATAACTGGCTTCCTCTCAAAAGGACGCCCCAAAGATAGAGAAGTAGCCCACGAACGATCAACGCTCGTCGCATCAAGCGGGTCTTTACCGGCAATCACATCAAAAAGAACAGCAACATCCTCCACCGTTTTCCCAAAAGGTCCTATCTGATCCAAGCTTGAGGCAAGCGCCATAAGTCCATACCGAGAGACAGAACCATAGGTGGGTTTAAGACCCACCACCCCACAGAATGACGCGGGCTGACGAATTGACCCCCCCGTATCAGAACCCAAAGAACCCAAAACCATATTCGCGGCAACCGCCGCAGCCGAACCACCAGAAGACCCCCCGGGAACACGGGATGTATCCAAAGGATTTTTTACGGGGCCAAATGCCGATGTCTCACTAGAAGAGCCCATAGCAAATTCGTCTAAATTCGTTTTTCCCACGATAAGCGCGCCCGCATTTTTTAGCTTAGAAACAACTGTCGCGTCATAAGAGGCGGTATATTTCTCCAAAATACGAGACGCCGCAGTCGTTCTTTTCCCCCGCATAAGCATATTGTCTTTTATGGCGACAGGAACTCCCGCAAGGGGGAGAGAGGGGTTTGATTCTCCTCGATCAAACGCCTCCGCCTCCTTCAATGAATCCGCCTCATATGTATCTAAAAAAGCATTTATATCAGGATTAAGAGATGAAATACGCGAAAGAAATGCCTCAACCGCCTCTGAAACAGAAAACTGGCGATTACGCACCCCGTCAACATACGCACGAATAGAAAAATCATTTGAAAAGAAGTTCATATTTAAGACACATCTTCCGCTCCAAAAACGGGTGGAACTTTTAGTGATTCATTCTCTTTTTGGGGAAACGCTCCAACACACTCACGACGCTGTTGCTCGCGAGAATCATCCATGCGCACCCTATCTTGGTCCGCGCGCGTCACTGACTCAAGAAGCGTTCCTCCCGAAAGCGGTTCGATGTTGTCGGTTGAAAGTTTCTGTAACTCGCCAAAATACCCCAATAAGGCATCAAGGTCATGGAGAAGTTTTTTTCTTTTCTTTTTGTCTGATTCCGGTTTTATCCGAACCAAATCAAAAAGATGGTCCAACTCTTTGTCGTGTAATGAAAACATACCGTCAGTATACGTGTGCACCCTTCATCAAGGCAAGTTTATTGACTCACCTGCTTTAAAAATTCCTCCTCGTCCCACACGGGGATATTCAACTCTTTTGCTCTCTTATATTTGGAACCTGGATCGGCTCCCGCTACCACCGCGAACGTGGAAGAGCCCACCGAAGACTGAATGTGACCCCCACAACGCTCAATCATTTCCTTTGCGCGCTGGCGGGGGAAAGAAAGGGTTCCGGTTAACACGATATTTTTACCGCGCAACTTTCCCATCCGAGAAGAAGGGGGGGGTATAAACTCAATGCCCGCGCTACCAAGACGGGCCAAAAGAAGACGGTTCTGCTCATAAGAAAACCAATCAGAGATGCTTTTTGCCACAACCGGACCAACCCCCCCAATGGAAGACAGCCCTTGAGGACCCTTGTTAAAGAAAAAATCACGCAAACCCACAACAGAATGATCGTGCGATTCATTCCAAAACATCCGAGAAAGAAGCAACGAGGTTTCCTCCCCCACATGAAAAATTCCTAGCGCATATATAAAACGATGCACTGGTATCTTCTTTGATTTCTCAATTTGGCCAATAAGATTGGATGCCGACTTCTCCCCAAATCCCTCCAGAGGGGCAATATCCCCCTCGCGTAAAGAAAAGATGTCTGAAGCATCGGCAATTAGTTTCTCATCAATAAATCTGTCAACAATTTTTTTCCCAAGCCCACGAATATCAAATGCATTACGAGAAACAAAGTGAATAATATGCTTGCTATTCTTCGCTCCGCAACGAGGATTGGTACAACGCAGAAGAACCCCCTCATATTCAAGTTTTTGTCCATCTACCGGACACCGAGGAGGAGCCGAAATCGCCTTCGCACCACGAGGACGCAGCTCCTTGATAACCCCCACGATTTTAGGAATCACATCACCCGATCTCGTTACAATAACCGTATCTCCCACGCGCGCATCAAGACGCTTAATCTCATCGAAATTGTGGAGAGTTGCATGCGTGATAGTAACACCTGATATGGAAACGGGGTCGAGCACCGCCACTGGCGTAACAACCCCCGTGCGACCCACCTGAAACTTCACGTCACGCAATACTGTAGTGGCCTGACGCGGGGAAAACTTATACGCAATAGCACCACGAGGGCCCTTTCCCACAACTCCCGCCGCCTCAAAATCATTATTATTGTTAAGAATGACCACAATTCCATCTATTTCATATTCCAACTTCTCCCGTTTTTTCTCCCACTCATCACGAAATCTTAACGCGTCTTCAAGTGTTTTCTGAGCTTTGTTGTGGGGATTTATTGTAAAACCCCACGACGCCAGCAATTGATGTTCTTCATCGTGAGTTCTCTGTCCAACATCGGTTATAATATCGTATTGGAAAGAACGAAGGGAACGAGAAGCCGCTATTGAGGGGTCTAGTTGTCGGATAGATCCTGCCGCAAGATTCCTTGTATTGGCATAGGGCGCAAGCCCCCTTTTTTTCTGTTGCACATTTATCCTTTCAAACTCTTTGAGAGTGATGAATACCTCTCCGCGCACCACAAGATGACTGGGAACAGGAACTTTCCCCAGCTGCGAAAGATTGCGTGGAATATCGGATATAGTTTCCAGATTCCGAGTAATATCTTCTCCTACTCGTCCATCTCCCCTAGTTGAGCCCTGCACGAATATTCCGTTTTCATACACCAATTCAACCGCAAGTCCGTCTATTTTCAATTCGCAATAAAAAAGAGGATCAGCATCATCTTTTTTAGAAGGGTCATACCCTAGAAATTTAGACAAACGAGCGAACCATTCGCGCATTTCCTGAGGAGAAAACGCATCAAAAAACGAGAACATAGGACTTTCGTGCTCAACCCTCTTAAATGAGTCAAGGGGCGCTCCACCCACCACCTGCGTAGGAGAATCGGGACGAACAAGTTCGGGGTACTCACGTTCTATACTCTCAAGTTCGTTTTTGAGCGTATCAAACGCCTCATCTGCTATTTCGGGCCTATCAAACACATGATAGAGAGTGCGATGATATGTAATAAGAGAGCGCAGTTTTTTTGCTCTTTCTTCCACTTTCTTTGGGGCCATATGTTATGGATCTATTTGGTCAAGAAAAAGTCCGAACGCGCGGTATGAACGCCCCGCGTGGCCAATAGATCGTACAAGAGTCGGCTCGTCAACGACCTCCAACGTCGAACCGTTTGAAAATACGGGCTGAGTAGAGCTTGCCGCGCCCAATGCCGAGGAAAAATTCTTATACAGCCACCACTCAACCCCCGCATCAGCAGCATAAATAGATTTAGTAGAATCAACCACGTCAGTAACAGTCCGTATTTTTTGGAGCATAATAAACCCGGCAATGGTGCTTACCCCAAGAATCGTCGCTCCCAAAATAAGAACAATGATAATCATTGCTTGACCACCCATGCCTCTCTTTTTATTCTTATTTTTTTTGAAACACTTCATACGCTTAGAAGACACGGGAACTTATGGTCGATTGGAGATGGTTGGTAATAGAAATTAACTTCTGTGTAGCCGTAACTCCCACCGTCAGCGTTACTCGCCATGGTCCCGGATTATTTTCCTGACTCGCCTCAACCACAAAATCACTCACCGTAATGTTGTCTGCCGTAATAGGAGCGGAAGCCAGGGGAGCCCCACTCTGTGCGTCAGAAACGGTGCGGATAATGCGACCATCCGCGAGTTCGTATCGCACCACTCTGTTTACCGAAATCCCCGCGTCCTCATCGGGACGTTCAAACTGAAGAAGGGGTCCGGCTGCATAAAAATCCCGTCCCACACGAACCTCCCTCATAATTTGCTCCAGAGTCGCAGTCATGTTGTCCGTTGCTGAAGTAAGCTGGAGCACCACGCGTTGGTTCGTAAGCGCCTGCAAGAATCCGCCGATAGCGATCGCGATGAATACCGCAAAAATACTTAGCGCAATCAAAAGCTCTACCAGTGTTGTTCCTTGTTCTTCTGAAATAAAATGCTTCATAAATCAAGAACGCCAGTTAAAGAAATGGTCCTCCAAAAGAACCTCTTGTTCTAGTCCGCCACGAGTCGTCCATTCCACAAGAGACGTTACCACCAATTCATTGTCCCCACTCGCGCCGGCGCGTATTTGTATTGTCCGTTTAAATGGCGTCTGAGCTCCCGCGTCATACCCATACCGCTTATTTGTCTCATCAAATTTAATAAACCGGTCCTGACTCAAAGAAAGGGCCAAAGAGTTATACTGGATTTCATATCGAGTATAACTAATACCAGAATTAAACGCCTGCCCTGAAGCAATATTATTATCAATAATATTTTTCACTACCTCAATTCCTTCGGCGGCTAAATACGAACCAATATATTGATCTGAGATAACCTTATTTATTCCAACCGAATTAGAAAGAAGATTTAAGAGCCCCAAAAGTCCAATAACCGTAATAGCAAGCGCTATCATGGTTTCCACCAACATCTGTCCTTCTTCTTTGTTAAAAAGGCGTTTCATAAATTCAGTGTTATTCCTGGACTGTTGAAATTTGTCCAAACTGATTGATACTCATCGTTACATCAAAACCCGCCCGCGGAGCAGAAAGTGTCAGAGAAACCGGATCTGGAAAATTTTGCACCCCATACACGTACACTTTTGGGTCCGGGGGAACAAATAATATGTCGGAAAAGGTCGCGGAAACAGATACATCGGTAAGAGCGATTGTTTCCACGATCTCTCCCGCGTTGAAAAGAGGAATAAAATTGGATTGTTCATACACCTGACATGAGCCATCCGCCAGAGGTAAATCCTTAAAAAGCACGATGCTTTTCCCCCCTTCGTCAATATGGATACCATAACCACAAGGCACCGTGGAACGATCACCGCTCCGACTGTACGTTTCAATAGCGAGTGAGCGAGCGTTATATACGCTATTTATAACCTTGCCCTGCTCTCTAAAAAGAGCCACCTGCTGATCGGCAGATCTATTATACGCGGCAGCAGTAGCGACAAAAAGGATAATAAGCGACACCGTCACAAGCAACTCAACAAGCGTAAACCCACGCTCATGAAAAACGCGGGGAATACGAAAACGATTCGAGGGATAAATACTCACATCCCAATTATACCAAAATAGGCGCCCATCAGACCAGCGCCACAGAAGAACACAATGGTAGCCGCAAGCACAATAAAGGGGCCAAAAGGAACTCTATCAGAGAGCGTTTTTGTGCCACGAAGCATAAGAACCACAGACACCAACGCGCCCAACAGAAAGGAAAGAATTATTATCAAAAGAATATCGGGCCACCCAAACAAAAGCCCCAACGCTCCAATAAGTTTCACATCGCCCATCCCCATAGCCCGTCCTCTTGAGAGAAAGACCAGAAGTCCAAAAAAGATAACCCCAGCCAAAGCACCGAATACATAAGAAAGCACGCCCCCTCCAATAGGAGACGGGAGAAGCGCGGCATAATGTTGAAGAAACGATCCGCCGTAAAACACATCAAATACGCCCAAACGCCAGATTGCCAGAACCCACACCACTCCTAACAGCGCCAAAAGCGCGTTTATGCCATTGGGAATAATAAAATGCCTCATATCCACTATTATCACAATCAGCAATAACACGAACACCGCCACCCAAAGCGCGGAAAGAAATGAAACGGTGAGAAGCCCCCACGCAGGATTCCATACCACAAAAAACGAGCGCAGTGCCAAGGGCACAAATACGAACAAAAGACCACCAACCAACTCAACCAGGAGATATTGCCACGAGAGTCGTTCTCTACACGAACGACATTTTCCTTTTTGCGCCACAAAACTCACCAGCGGTACAAGCTCAAACCACCGCAACTGCCTTTTACAAGACATGCAGCGAGAACGCCCCCTTACCACGCGCGAAGAAAAAAACTTACCCAGCGGCTCAAACCGCAGGGTAAGTACATTCACAAAGCTTCCAAACGCGCACCCAAGCAAAAACAAAACAACAAGCGAAAGAGAAGACATTGTATGTTATTTAGAATTTAACGCAGAAATAGTCGGTTGAAGCAGGTTCTCCCCCCGAGCCTCCGTCAAAACATGAAGAAACAAATCCTCCGCCGGTACATGAACCACCAGGAGTTACAGAATCGCTCCACGCCGCAGCCCCTACGTCACTCAAACGCGCGCCAAGCGCATAGCCCTGTCCATTATCACACTGGGCATATTGATAGTCACTATCGGCATCGCCCCCCGCAATGGGGTCACTAGGAATCTGCGTGGTAATATTGTCATCTACCAACTCACCCTTAAGATCGGCCCATGAATCAACGTCAGGATAAACCCGATGTTTGTTGTAATAAATCTCAAGATACCCTTGGACCTTCTGCATATCAGAGAGCCGACGCGCGTCGTACGCACTTCCACGAAAACCTCGCAGGCCCACCAGGAACACCGACGCAAGAATCGCGATAATCGCGACCACAACCAACATTTCAATAAGCGTAAAACCTTTTTTGTTCATAAAAATTAATGATGGTTATAAATTATAATTAAATTTTAAATGATTGTGCCAAATTGTAAATAGGAAGCAGAATAGAAGCAAACAAAAGCGCCACGCCAACACCAATAACCAAGATAAGAATTGGCTGCAACAATTCTGAAAGGTTGGACATCATATCGTTTACTTCCGCTTCATAAAAAGTGGAAATTTTCCCCATCATTTCGTCTATTCTGCCGGTAGTTTCCCCCACCGCCGTCATCTGGCCGACCATAGTGGGAAAATATTTTTGATACGACATAATAAGTTGAGAAAGCAACGCGCCCTCCCGAACGCCCGAGGCAACACTCATAAGCGCCTCCTCATACACCACATTGCCAATGGTGCTAGCGGCAATTTCTATAGATTGTGTAAGAGGAATTCCTCCCCGAATGAGCACGTTCATGGACTGCGCAAACCGCGCAATATACATCTTTCTAAAAAGATCCCCCAACACAGGCATACCTAACAAAATTTGTCCCCCAACCGCCTTTCCTTCATTGCTCCTGAAATAATCCACAATCACAAACCCTATGCCGGCAACAAGCAATATAAGCACCCACCACCAATTCAACACGAACTGACCGGCCCCCAAAAGTAGCTTGCTCACCAATGGCAACTCAACATTTGACTCTTCAAAGACGGGAGTGATTTTAGGAAACACTACCACCACCATCACCAACGCAACTATCAGAAAAATTCCCAGCAAGAGCGCGGGATAAATCATCGCATTAGTAATCCTGGACTTCCATTCCGCTTCTTTCTCCATGTAGCCCGCTAAAAACACCATCGCCTCTTCAAGGCGCCCAGTCACCTCCGCGGAACGAATCATGCTTACATAAAAATCCGAAAATATCGGCTTCTGACGTTCTAGGGCCTGTGATAACGCCAAACCGGATTCAACGTCTCGCGCCACTTGAAACACCGCTTCCTTTAAAATGGGGTTGGTAGTCTGTTGATGCAGGGTGCGTAGGGCATTATCGAGCGGGAGTTCTGATTCTATGAGCGTCGCCAACTGACGAGTAAAAACCATTAAGTCCTTTGTTTTCACCCGGTTAAAGATATCAGAAAGACGTTTGGAAAAACCCGACCTCTTTTCAGATTGAATACTAAGGACGAACAGGTCGTGGTTTAAAAGTATAGAAAGTGCCGCATCTTTTGTGGGCGCTTCAACATTACCAACCTGCATCTCCCCATTTTTGTTTCGCGCTTGATACTTAAACTTCATAATTATTGCTGCAACAAAATACGAAGTTCCGAAGGATTAAGAGAATAAAGTTCCGCGTTCTCCATACTAATATCACGACGACGCACAAGATCAGCAAGCGAGCGGTTGAGCGTGATCATGCCTTCCTGTGCATTGGTTTCTATTACTAAATCAATCTGGTATGTCTTTCTCTCGCGAATGAGGTTGCGAATAGCGGGGTTTGCCAACATCACTTCACACGCGGGTACTCTCCCTCCATTCACCTTTGGAATGAGGCGTTCAGACACGATGCCCACGAGCGTCGCGGCAAGCTGAGAGGCAATCTGCCCCTGTTGCGCCGCCGGGAAACTATCAATAATTCGGTCAATAGTTTGAGATGCGGAGTTAGTATGAAGCGTGGAAAACACAAGATGCCCTGTTTCCGCGGCAGTAAGCGCGGTGGCTATTGATTCAGTATCGCGCATTTCCCCTATCATCAACACATCAGGATCCTGACGAAGCACTGATTTAAGCGCTCTAGAAAAGTCCAGAGTATCCTCTCCAACTTCCCGTTGGGACACTATGCTTTTATCTTGAACAAAAATATATTCAATAGGATCTTCAACGGTCACAATGTGCTCAGTGCGAGAGTGGTTTATCTCGTCAAGCAACGCCGCAAGTGTCGTTGACTTGCCGTGCCCCGCGGGTCCCACCACCAACACAAACCCCTGCGAAAGACGCGCGAAATCATGCAAAATAGTGGGCAAGCTGAGCTCCTCAACCGTTTTTATTCGGGCGGGAATAAGACGCAACGCAGCAGCAACGTATCCTCTCTGAAAATAAGCGTTGACACGAAAACGCGCCTTATCTTCAAAACTGTATGAAAGGTCAATTTCTCTTTCTTGACTAAGCTGTTTCTGTTGTTCGGGCGTAAGAAGTGCCGCAACCAAGCCCTGAGTGTCCTCGGGGGTTAATATCGCTTCCTTGGTGAGGGGCAACAATGCGCCATCAATGCGCAAAGAGGGGTGTCTCCCCACCCCAATATGCAAATCAGACGCATCCTGCTTGGCGCATGAGAGCAATAACTCATTCAACTTTTGCTTGTAATCCATCATATCGTTTTAGTATATCACAAAGGAAACGCTAAGATATTATAATTCTTCTGTTTCCCTTAATACTGCTTCAAAAGATACCAATCCCCGAAGCGCTTTTATAATGCCATCCTGTCGCAAAGTCATCATCTTTTGGCGCTTTGCCTCATCAACAATTTGAGGTTCGCTTGGTCTCGAACTTACAATCTCTTCAAGTGCGCGAGTCATCTGAAGAAGCTCGAAAATGGCGATACGTCCCTTCACCCCCTTTCCGCTACATACGTCACATCCTTTTGATTCGTACACCACATAAGGCTCCGCGATGCCAAGCTCCTTCTTTATGGTAGGGTCAAGCGGATCAATTTCTTTCTTGATAAGAGAAAGCATTTCGGCTGTCGGTTCCTTCTTTGTTTTACATTCCTGACAAAGGCGCGGCAAAAGACGTTGACCAATCATAACATTAAGCGCCGCGGGGAGAAGAAACGGTTCAACCCCCATATCAATAAGACGGGGTATGACACCCACCGCGTTGTTAGTGTGAAGCGTGGAAAGCACTATATGCCCAGTAAGCGCGGCATGAACCGCAAGACCCGCCGTCTCATTATCGCGAATCTCACCCACCATAATCACATCGGGATCTTGGCGCAAAATTTGCCGCAGACCAGACGCAAAATCATATCCAATTTCAGGATGCACCTGAGATTGGTTAAGCCCATCCATATAATATTCAACAGGATCTTCCAAGCTTACGATATTTACGTCGTCTTTATTCAAAATCTGCATCAGGGCGTATAACGTTGTCGTCTTACCAGAACCAGTAGGACCGGTGATAAGCGCCATACCAAAGGGCTTAAACACGCTCTCTTTGAGAAGCGCAAGTGTTTTACCAACGAGCCCAAGCTCCTCAAGTCCTTTGAGACCGACCGTGGGGTCAAGTACGCGTATCGCAACCTTTTCTCCCACGGGAGTGGGGAACGTCGCAACACGGAAATCTATATCGCGACCCATAAGTACAGTCCTAAAACGTCCATCTTGAGGAATACGAGTTTCATCGAGCTTAAGATTGGAAAGAACCTTCACTCGAGACACAATGGGTTGATGTAGTTCTACGGGCATAGAAGCCGCTTCCTGCAAATCACCATCAAGACGAAAGCGAATGCGCAAGCGATTACGCTGTGGTTCTATATGAATATCAGATGCTTTGCGCCACACTGCCTCTTTTAATGTAGACGAGACGATGCGGATAACGGGGGCTTCCTCGCCTTGAGCGCCCGCATCAATCTGCACCACTTGTTGAGCAGCGGTATATTTTTTAGCACCAGTCCCAAGGGCCTTTACCGCTTCATCAACTTCTCCCCGATAGGGCGAGTAGCGGCGCAGTACCTCCTCCCATAACGTTGATGAGATAAGATACACCCCCACATTTACCTTTAGTTGCTTGGCAACAAACTTAAGCGCATCTTGCGCGCGTTCATCATCCGGATTTACCATTCCTACCACCAACATATCGTCATTCATCTCCAGGGGTACCACTTTGAAATTACGAACCGTGGCTTCGGGAACAAGTTTGAGCGTCTTTTCATCTATGTCCTGCGAATGTCCGGTTTTGTAGGGAACTTGCAAGAGTTTTCCCTTAGCGGCAAGCACGGTTTCCTCAGGTACCATCCGCCTTTCAAAAAGAAGTTCATCAACTCCTCTCTTCGCAAAAGACGCCTCTTGCAAAAGGCGCTGCCCCATTTCTTTTTGCAGATTTCCACCTTGCACCAATGCGTCTACTAATGCTTTGTTGTCCATATACGATCAGTCACTAACCACAATTATGCGCGACCCACGAGTAACACGCACATACACTTACTTGTGGAACGCGCGCCCCCATTAAAACACCCCGAACGGAGAAGAATTTCCAGCCGGAGGAGGACTAGGAGGAGCAACAATAGAAGAAAGAGAACCAAAGAACGGACTTGAAATAACATCAGCGGGGTTGAACTGGAGACGTGAGAGCTCATCTATTGAACGCAACTTCAACGGAGCAACAGTGTTGATAAGATCTGGCTTCACAAAGAAAAGGTAATACACGGAGATACCTATAATGGCCAATACCACAAACAGAATACCAAAACCGAACCATTCTCCCCCTTTTTGTTTTTCTTCTTGTATAACAATCGCCATATTAGAGCTCTTGATAATAACTTGATGCTGAAACGGAATAGTTAAGGATGGTAGGTGTTTGTTGAGCGCCTTCTATGCGGATATCGGTCACATCAATAAGAAGCATATTGCGCTCAAGCTGTCGAAGATACGACTTGAAACCCGCATAACTTCCAGCAAATTTCGCTTCCGCTTTTAACTTTCCGATGCTACGTATCACCGAGGACTGAGATGGCTTTGAAGGAGCCACTTGCGTGACCACGTTATCTGACGTCAACGCATTTATCGCCGCAAGTTGGGATAGCTGACTCACAAAGTACGCCACATCTTTTCCATTAGGAAGCATAAGAGAAACCTGGTTTTGTACCTGGCCGGCATTCTGGAGTTGCGAGAGAAGTGAACGTACCTGAGTAAGCGTGGACTGATATTTTATAAGCGCGTCCGATTGTGATGCGAGCTGAGAACGAAGGTCCATTACCTCCGCGTACGCGGGCTTTATCAGCGTTGAATATACCACCACGGACGCCAACAGAAATGCCAGCGACAACAGTACAAACAAAATTCTTTTTGATGAGTTACTCATATGCATCAGGAACGACTTCCCACAAAAAATGTTTTAGAGAAAAGAACCTTCATGGAAAAGTAGACGCCGCCTCCATCCCTGATATCACGACGCTTTGAGGATTCAAGCGCCACACTGGAAACTTCCGGCGCCGCCTCCATAAGAGCAATCTGATCAGTAAGCGTTTCAAAATCAGACGCGACACCCTCAATGCGCGCTTCCCCCCCCGCAACATTAAGTTGTACGTTTATAAACCGGACAGAAGCATAGGTAATGCGTTCTATGAAATCAAAAAATCGAGAGGGGTACAGATGTCCGCCCGAAAGAGATCGGATGTTGTACAATTGTGAATAAAAACTTAAGAGCGCTTCTTGTTCTCCATCGTCAAGTGTCTGAGAAAGTTGCGCGAATTGACTATCAACTTTTTTAATCTCCGAATTCAGATATGTCACATAACCAAACTGAACCCCCGCATAAATAAGAAGTGCGAGACCAAAGACCACAAGAGAAATAACTAAAATGCGCCACGGAAAACCGACAGACGACGCTCCGCCAGATCGAGCCGATGTTGGAGAAATAGATGGCATACAATTAAATGAAATTTTTTATGCCCAAGCCAATGGCTGTGGCAAAACGAGTTCCCAACTCACGAGAAACAATGGATGCTTCCGAAGGGGCAGCCACATAAAGCAGTCCGTTCCCCAAAGCGGTAGGCACCCCCAACTGCTGGTTAGCATACTCTTCTAAACCAATGAGATTTGATCCGCCTCCCACGAGCAACACCCGAGCAACAGTAATACCAAGCGCGCGGGTAACATGATCCTTTACCTTCACCACCTCTTGTAGTATAGCATCCACAAAGGGTGTCTGTAATGTGGATAACTCGTACTCTCCCATACCACCACTCAATCCTCTCTGTTTTTTTAACTCCTCAGCGCGACGATAGCTGATGCCCAACCCCTTCACCACCGATTGAGTCAGTGTATCTCCAGCATAATCAATCTGAGAGGCATACTTTAAAAATCCCTGATCAAGCACGCTCAAAGAGGTGGAACGTGCGCCGATATCTACAATAATAGTAGAGGTTGTATCAGCCCCCACAATGGCGCGCGCGCAGGCAAGGTTCTCAATCTCAAGCGCGCGAAGAGAAAGCCCTACGCCCTTAAAAATCGATTTATATTTGGCGATAGTTTCATTAGGAATCGCAATGATAAGAATCTGTTGTTTGGTAAACCCGTTCTCATCGTCTCGCTCCCCCACGTTGATCCAATCAACCGCTATCTCCGAAAGCGGGAGGGGAACACTTTGTTTAAGCTGAAATGCCATCGCCTTGCGCGTTTCTTCATCATTCATCTGGGGCATTTCAACAAGCGTAACAAACGCGGCAAACGCTGGGATAGACGCCAACGCATCTCTTGTTGAAAATTTCACTTTCCCCAAAAGAATCTTGAGAAGAGCCATGGCGTCTTTTTCCGATATTTTAAGAGAGTTCGCCTGAATAACATTATTAGCTCTTTCAAAATGCCCGTAACTCTCCAAAAGTCCATAGTTAACAAGACGGGGATTATTTTTCCCCTTCTCAAGTTGCGCTATTTTGATTGAAGTAGTCCCTACGTCAACACCAAGTATCGATTTGGGAGCGCTTGAAAAAATTTTTTCTAAACCAAACATATCGTATAGTTATAGTATACCGTTTTTATGCGCACAGTAACAGAAGGAATATTGAGAAAATTGAAAAAATACGCACTTGATGCGCTCTTTCCTCCCCGATGCGTACAATGCAAAGAACTCATAGAAGATCAAAATAGATTCCTCTGTCAAAAATGCTGGGAAATGATTGTGCTCAACAGCGCCTTTGTCTGTCCGCGATGCGGAGCGAGAAACACAACGCCCACGCCCTGTCACAAGGACCCTCCGTTTACGCTCGCCCCCGCCTCATATTTTCACGAACCCATCCCCTCCTTAATTCATCACTACAAATATAAGGGGCTTACAAACATAGAAAGGTTGCTCTCTGCGATTCTTATTACCTATTGCGCGCATCTTTCCTGGGACATTTCGTCGTATTGCCTCATACCCATTCCTCTCCACTCTTCAAAAAGAAGAACGCGGGGATTTGACCACGCGTATGATATGGCGCATACCGTTTCCTCATATTTTGATATCGAATGCCTTGCTCACAACCTCATAAGGACAAGAGCCACAAAACCACAAGCGCAACAAAAGGGAGAGCTCGCAAGAATGAAGAATGTATACAACTGCTTTGCGCTTAAGAACCCCAAATCCGTCGCAAAGAAAAATATTATTCTTCTTGATGACGTGTGCACCTCGGGTGCCACGCTCATGCAAGCAGTTCGAGTGTTAAAGAGCGCGGGCGCGACACGCATAGTAGCGCTTGTTGTAGCCAAGGCCTAACCCTCCTACAACAAAAACTCCACGATAGTTTGAAACGCCACAAACAACACGTACACGCCGATAAGAATGAGCGCTTCGCGCACTCCCAATCTGTTTTGTGACCTCAAGAAAAATACCACCACACCAACGGAAAGTATTACAAACAAGGCGCTGGCAAAAAACAGCGCCGGAACAGAAAGCACAATTGGGTGTATCAACGCGGTAACACCAAGCACCCACGTAGAGTTAAGCACCGCCGCACCTAAAAGATTCCCCAGAGACGCTCCCCCGCTCTTCAGAAGCGCGGAGCGTATACCAAACACCAACTCGGGCAAACTGGTACCAAGCGCCACCACAAAAAGCCCCAAGAGAATTTGGGGGATACCAAGAGAGAGCCCTAAGAAATGAGCGCTTTCCACCACGACAAAAGATGAGCCCAAAAGCAACGCGACCGAACCCATAAAAATTCCCATATCCCTTACAAAAAAATGTAATGTTCCTGCGCGAGGAGAAGACGCCTCTTCCATAAACGGATGAGAGTAGGAGAGGAATTCTTTTGCCATAAAGATGCGGATCATATGAAAAAGGAAGAGTCCGAGCAATAACCCCCCCTCGGCCCTTGAAAGAACTCCATCTATCAAAAGAGCAATTGGAGAAAAAATAAGCACTACATCAAACCATTTGCTGTAAGAAAAAAACGCCGCGCCACGGGAATCAAGACGGATGCCTCCTCCAATTAAAGCGACGAGTCCTATGATAAGCGTGAGATTAACAATGTTAGTACCAAACACATTCCCAAGCGCTAGCGTAGGATTCCCAGACAACGCCGCACTCACACCAACGCCGAACTCAGGCAATGTTGTCGCAAATGCCATCAGCACGAACGAAGTAAAAAATGTAGAAACGCCCAAAAACACGGATATGCGCGTGAGCGAGCGCACCACCACTCCGCCGGACCACACAAGCGCCAAAATACCCGCCGCAAACCAAAACAGTGATGCGCTTAAGGAAAATTCCATACGCTATGATTTTTTATGAATGAAAAACCACTTTGTTATCTCCGCGACCGCTATATTGAGAATGCCTACACCAAAAACCCCACACACCCACAAAAGAGGAAGCGCGGTAGTCCCCAATATATTCTGTAAGAAAGGAAGATACACCGCGGAACCCATCATCAAAAGTCCGAGTAAAAATCCAAAAATCATATAGGGATTAGAGAATGGATTGTACGAGAATAAAAACTTATCAAGATTTTTAAGCGAAAACACCAAGAACAAGCTATACAGTCCAAACGAAGCAAATATAAACGTACTCAAGAGAATTTGTTCAACTCCAAGTGAATGAAGGATGCCGTACAAAGCCAACAGAAAAAGACTTGTGGCTACGCCAATAGTCACAAGCAATGCCCGAACCTCTTTGTTAAATATTGCTCCCGCTCCACGCGCTTTGGACGCCTTCCCCGCGTGATAATCATTCTCAAACGCAAAAGAAAGGGCGGGGAAACTGTCAGAAAAAAGATTGACCCAGAGAATCTGCAACGCGGTGAGAGGAAGCGGAAGTCCCATCAGCAAACTCCCTCCAATAAGAAAAATTTCATCAAGAATGTTTGAGAGCAAATAGACAATCACCTTTCTGATGTTTGAGACAATACGTCTTCCCTCCTCAATCGCGGAAATAATGGTTTTAAAATTATTATCAAGCAGCACGAGGTCCGCCACGCTCTTGGCAACATCAGTACCGGCCCCCACCGCGATCCCCACGTCAGCCTCTTTCAAGCTCGGAGCGTCGTTCACGCCGTCTCCAGTCATCGCCACCACCTCACCCCGTTTTTTTAACACCTTAACAACCCGCATCTTATCTTCAGGAGCAATACGAGCAAAAATCCTTACTCTCTCAAACGCCTTGTCCAGTTCGGAATCAGAAAGCGCGCGCAATTCTTGTCCGTCTAGCGCGTTACTATCATCAACATCCCACCCAAGTTCTCGCGCGAGTGCGATTGCGGTTCCCTTGTGATCCCCCGTCACAATAAACGTACGAACTCCAAACGAATCAACCCTCTTCATAACCTCTATTACTTCGGGGCGAGGAGGGTCATAAAATGAAATAAGACCTCCAAATGTTATATCGGAAAACTGCGAGCTGAAATCTTTGGTTCTCGCGCCTATCTTCTTGTATCCCACGGAGAGTACCCGCTCCCCGTTATGAGCCAATATCCCGACAACCTCAAGCGCGCGCACATATTCTTCTTTTTTCATATCCGCCATGCCCAAAAGCACCTCCGGCGCGCCAAAGAAAAGAAGCATAGTCCCCTTACTCTTGCCCCAAGGCAAAAACGAAGTTGATTTATGGTGCGACCCAAGCCCATACACCGCAAACTTATGTCGAGAATCAAAAGGAAGAATTGCCTCAATCTCGTTTTTAGATTTCAAATCAACAATAGACACCCCGTGAGAGAACGCCTCACGCGCAAGAGACACTTCAAGCGGTCGCCCCAAAAAATTCAGCTCACCCGAATGTTCGTCTCCGGCCTGCGCCACAATGTCGGTACTCATGAGCGCTACCGAGAGTAATTCTTTTTGCGCCAAAGAAAGATGTTTCGCACGAGATTTTTCAGAAGGAGAAAAAGAGTTTAATACGTTCGCGGGAAGCACATGCGCCAAGCTCATCTGCGCTTGCGTAAGCGTTCCGGTTTTGTCGGTCAAAATAACAGTTGTCGACCCCAAAGTTTCGGCGGCAACCAATTTTCTTACCACGCCATTGCGTTGCGCCAAGCGTTCAACCCCCACCGCAAGCACCACGGTTAGCGCGATGGGCAAGCTCTCGGGCACCGCACCCACCGCCATCGCAACCGCGATAAAGAACATATCAACCAATGGTTGTCCCTTTGTGAGTCCCTCTACAAACACCGCGGCGATAACTATCACTAAAAAACCCGTTAGTATCCATGCAAACTTTGTAATAGACCTCTGAAGAGGCGTTTCTTCGTGTCGCACAGAGGCAACCATCTGGGCAATTTTCCCAAACTCCGTATACGATCCGGTCGCGCACACTACCCCCCTACATTCACCCTGTACCACCAACGTTCCCCCAAAAAGCATGCCATCCCTCTCGCCTAAAGATGCCGCGGGGTTCACCACTCCCGCCGTCTTTTCAACCGGTAACGATTCCCCGGTAAGAATCGCCTCATCAGCTAAAACATTTTTTGCTTTTATGATTCGTATATCTGCGGGAACTCTATCTCCCAAACTCAACCGCACCACATCCCCCGCCACCAAATCCTCTCTTGATACGATACGCTCCTCTCCTCCACGAATAACACGAGATTTTTCTTGAAGATATCCCTGTAAATGTTCAAGCGCGCTTTCCGCTTTGTTTTCTTGATAAAAACCGAGGATCGCATTCACCAGCACCGCGAGCGTGATAACCGCAAAATCACCCCAACGACTCAACACGAGCGTAAGAATCGCGGCTACTACCAATATAAAAATAAGGGGGCTCTTGAATTGACGCGCCAGCAAATCAAGACGAGAAATATGCGTCTTTCTTTCGAAAAGATTCGCACCAAAAACGGCGCGTCTCCGTGCCGCCTCTTGCCACGAAAGCCCCTCAAGTGAAGAACCAAGCTCGCTTAGCGCTTCTTCACCACTCATCGCCCACCACTGTTTGTTTTTTAACTCCGAAAGCTCGGACATATAAGAATAGTATAACAAAGGACATGATACGCGTCATTAAAAAAGAAAAAACCGGCATTAGCCGATAGTGGTAAAGTACTGGGGATAGTATGCAAAAAAGAAGCACCCCTAGCACCTT
>Ga0210057_1000281_pt1 | contig 87309 bp, 85 predicted proteins | sample CryGeyCG2114_010_2_FD_183968 | JGI IMG/M metagenome (GOLD analysis project Ga0210057, IMG submission 183968) | Groundwater microbial communities from aquifer - Crystal Geyser CG10_big_fil_rev_8/21/14_0.10 (SPAdes) (version 2) | ecosystem: Environmental > Aquatic > Deep subsurface > Groundwater ... | reverse complement strand
ATTGTAAAGAAAGTTTTTCTGCGAGGCAGGCCGCCGCTTTGCGGCGGCTGGCGGCGGGGCGGAGCGTTCGCCCATTTCAGAAGTTTTTGCTAAAATAGGTTCGAGTGTGGTTGTATAAATGTACCAAGACAAAACTGGACAGCTTTTTGAGAGCCAGATTGTGGGCGGCGCAAAGTGCCGCCCATTGATTTTGCCCCGATGAATCCTCGCCGCTCGGCGCGCGCAGGCGCGCCTCGCGGTTGGCCAAAACGAGGTTCGCTCTTGTGCGATTTTTAATTCTGTCTCATTTGCTTTGCCAAACAAAAAGAATTTTTGCTATACTGCAGGTGTATCCAACTCGCGCAAGTCTTCTTTTTCAATGGCCGTCTCGGTCAATTCAAGGAGACTTGAGTTGGATACAACCGGGGCGGCCATTTAAGTTTTCAATATGAACACTATGCAAAACATTATTTCATCACCGCAAAAATTCTTTTTGTATGCCCGCAAGTTCACGGATGTTGAGGATAAACAAGTACGCTCTATTGAGGACCAAATTACAGAATTGCGCGCTTTTGCCAAGCAAGAAAATCTGAATGTGATTGAAGAGTTTATCGAGAAGCAGTCAGCCAAAATTCCGGGCCGTCCGATTTTTGGCGAAATGATAAAGCGTATCGAGCACGGCGAAGCGAACGGAATTTTGGCATGGCATCCTGACAGATTAGCGCGCAATTCTGTTGACGGTGGCAGAATAATTTATCTTTTGGATTGCGGGCATTTGGCGATACTCAAATTTCCTACATTTTGGGCGGAAAATACCTCGCAAGGAAAATTTATGTTGAGTATCGCCTTTGGGCAAAGCAAATACTATGTGGATTCGCTTGCCGAAAACACGAAGCGCGGATTGCGCCAAAAAGTGAGGCGCGGAGAATATCCAAGTTTGGCACCAATCGGGTATATAAACGATGTTCGGACGAAATCTATCGTTGTGGACAAAAAACGCGCCTCAATAATTCGCAAAGCGTTTGAGCTGTACGCGCAAAACGGGAGCAGGTTAGAAGACATCTCAACCTTTTTGGCGCAACACAATATCTTTTCTTCCGGCGGCAAGCGAATCAAACGAGACAGAATTTCTTTTATCCTTTCCAATCCATTCTACTACGGACACTTTCGCTATGGCGGCGAAATCCACGAAGGCAAGCACCAGCCAGTCGTCTCAAAGAAAATTTTTGACAAGGCGCAGGAAGTTTTGAAACAGAGAGGCAGACCGCACCACAAGCAGAAAAATGAACCGCAAGCGTTTTGCGGCCTCTTATCCTGCGCCTCTTGCGGAATGATGATAACTGGCGAATACAAGGTGAAAAGACAAAAGAACGGCAATGTCCACGAGTATGTCTATTACCACTGCACCAAGAAATCAAAACTCAAATGTCCCGAACCTTGTATTCGCCAAGAGGAACTGGATCGCCAGTTATCATCCCTACTTCAAAAATTTTCTTTGAGACCGGATTGGGCGGCGGAACTAACCGCTATGCTTGAAAAAGAAAAAACCGAAGCTGTCCAATCCTCAACCGCTTTTGTTCAGGAAAGCCAAGAGAGAATCCGCGCCATACAAACGAAGCTCCAGCGACTTTTAGACGGCTATTTGGAACAAGACATTGAACGCGAAATATACCGTACCGAAAAAGCAAAACTACTTTCCGAAAAGAAGTCGCTGGAAGAGCAAATGGCGCGGATTGAACAAAAGCGGACTGGCTGGCTCGAACCGATGGCGGAATGGATAAAAGAGGCAGAGAATCTGCCTAAAATCGCACAAGAGAGCAACCTTTTTGCGAAAAAGGTTGCTTGCCGAACTTTGTTCGGCTCGAACCTCGTTTTGGCCAACCGCGAGGCGCGCCTGCGCGCGCCGAGCGGCGAGGATTCATCGGGGCAAAATCAATGGGCGGCACTTTGCGCCGCCCACAATCTGGCTCTCAAAAAGCTGTCCAGTTTTGTCTTGGTGCCGCGTAGGGGAATCGAACCCCTGTTGCATGGATGAGAACCATGTGTCCTAGCCACTAGACGAACGCGGCACAGTTAGGAAACGGTAATGTTTTTTTGAACGAACGTCAACGGCTACAAAGTTTGCCACTCTGAACCTTGGCGCACCAACAACGTTTTTGCGTTTTTTGGGTCAGCCATAATCTCCTTGACGATTTTTTCCATCCGCATTATCTGTGAACCCTTAATAAGCACCACGTCCCCTGTTTCTAGTCGCTCTTGCAAGAACTTGCCCGCCTCTTCAGCTTTTGAAAACGAAAAAATATTTCGCGCATCAAGCCCTGCGCCACGTGCTGCTTGCGCAATCATTCGCGCACGCTCACCTACGGTTACCAGTCCATCAATCTGCTGTTTCGCGAGTTCTTTACCTACCGCCTCATGACCGCGCTCTGTTTCACTACCAAGTTCCGCCATATCACCAAGTATCGCCCAGCGCCACTGTTTTTTTTCTTTTGGCGTCTCAGCTAACGCGGTAACGGCTGCCACCATGGCAATCGGCGAAGCGTTGTAAGAATCATCAATAATAGTTGTTCCCTTAACACCTGCCAGTAGTCGCAGTCGACCCGGTGTCCCTCGATACTTTTCGAACGCGTGAGAAATATCGACCAAATTCATACCTAAACTTAGACCGACTGAAGTCGCCGCAAGCGCAGAAGCAATAGCGGGTTTACCCAGAATACCTTCAAAGTGAACGGGCACCGATGAACCTTTATAATTCAACTTAAAGGTAATGCCACCGTCAATGTGTTTTTCTTCGATACCATTAAAGTAGGGCCTCGGCTCCGTGGCGGTAACGTCGGCTTTGTCACTAAGGCCATAACGAAACACGGTAACGTCTTTTCTAACTTTACTTGCTAAAACCATAGCGTCGTCCTCATTAAGAACAGCGATGCCCTTGGGCTTTAGGTTTTCTAAAATCGTTCGCTTTTCCATCGCAACCTCTTCTAAACTTTTAAAGAACTCTAAATGAGCTGATGAAATTGCAGCCAGGACAGAAATGTCCGGCTTTGCCAGCGAAGTCAGGTAAGCAAGATCGCCGGGGTGATCCGCGCCCATTTCAAGAATTAATACTTGCGGATATCGCTTTTGGTAGAAAAAAATAAGGGAGGTGGCGTTTACAATAACACCTAGCCACCCAAAAATAGAGCGGTGTCCGCTCGGTACACCAATGATAGTAAGCGGCATACCAACTTCGTTATTGTAACTGCATGCGCTTGCTCGTACTCGATAACTAGAAGACAGTGCGGCTGCAATCATATCTTTCGTGGTCGTTTTACCGACCGAACCCGTTACGGCAATAATGAGCGGCTTGTAGCGCTTTAACAGCAACCTGGCGAGTACGGCGAGATAGGTATAGAGAATTTTTCGCATAGTTTAATAGGCGGAAGAAGGCGGAACTTCGTAATACTGTAGTATAAATTTAGCTAAATCGCCAAATAATGGTGCTGCGGACGACTCCGCGTACTGAACATCTTTGGGTCTATCGATGCGAACAATCATCGCAAACTTCGGATCACTTACCGGACCAAAACCAATAAAGGAACCTATGGTCGAACCGTCTTCATAACCTTTACCGTCATGCCGTGGTATTTGTGCGGTACCGGTTTTTCCGGCAATGACGTAGCCCGTTACGGCTGCCTTCTTTCCATGGCCATTGGTAACGACACGCACCAGCATACCCGAAACAAGTGCTGCTGTTTTACTAGAAATTACTTGTCGTACAACTTTACTTGAGTGCGTCTCTGTTGTCCCGTCTGAGTGACGAATTTCTTTGACGAGATACGGCCGCATTAGTTTCCCCCCATTTGCTATGGCCGCATAGGCTGTTACCATCTGCAGCGGTGTCGCGGTAATACCCTGCCCAAACGAGGCTGTTGCGGCATAAATTTCATTACTATCATAAAGACTATGCAGGTTTCCAGCGGCTTCGCCGTCTAGCTCTACTCCGGTTGTTGACCCTAAGCCGAAATCTTCTAGGTACTTGCGAAATACCTGTACACCAATTTGCCGCATAGCGTAAATGGCACCAGTATTTAAAGACTCTTCAAGCACCTGCGTCATCGTTTGAATGCCATGCGCCTTGTTGTCAGAGTTTTTAATAACGCTTTTTCCAAACAGCACCTCTCCAGTATCGTTATAGGTTGAATTTGGACTTACCTTTTGTTGGTCAACCGCTGCCGCCATTGTTAAACCTTTCATAACCGAACCCGGTTCGTAATCAAGGAAAAGTGCTGGGTTATTAAAATTGGTAATCTTTGACGTTTCGTTGTAAACATTTGGATTAAAGTCTGGCGACCCGCACATGGCAATAACAGCACCAGTTTTTGGATCCATCACAATGACACTACCACCACTGGCACCGTGACGCTGCACCCAACTAGCTAACTCTTTGCAGACACGAAACTCTACCACCCAATCAATGGTAAGCACTACATCGCTACCGTCGATCGCAGGCGCCAAGTCGCGATCTCCCAGCGTAATCCACACTCCGCCAGGACTTTCGATAGAACTTACACTTCCGAGTATGCCGGCAAGATCTTTATTGAGCGTGCCCTCTAGACCATATTGCCCAACCAACGCGTCGTTTTTATAGCTAACAAAGCCGAGTACGTGGCTGCCGATATTATTGTTTGGGTAAAACCGCTCTCGCTCGGTTATCATCTCTATGCCCGGTATATTTAGTGCACGGATGGCGTTTGCTGCCTCCGGTCCAGCGCGATGAAGCAATGGCTCATAGGGGTCAGTTGGCTTATTGAGTACAGGCATAAGCTCTTCTTCGGTTTTACCGAGCGGTTCGGCTAAGGCCTTAGCGGCAGCGGCCGGATCGGTAATTAAACTAGGATTTGCGTAAATAAAATAGGCATCGGTATTTACCGCCAACGGAACCAGCTCTTGGCCACCTTCTGCGCTTTTTTCAGTCGCAAATATTTTACCTCTCTCCGGTGTTAAAAGTTCGTAGGCCGCTTGCTGACCTTCGGACAACTTAGCGTAGGCACTATGATCCAACACCTGCAGCTGCCATAGACGTAATATAACAGCACTAATGATAAAGAAAACGGCAAGTCGAACGACTTGCCATCGGGGATTTCTGCGCCCCGTGCTTTTTGGTTCTGCAACACCGCGCGCGCGCCCTAGCATGGTAGACCTAGCGGACGGCAACAGCAGTTGCCGTTGGGGTGGCGTACTCTATTGACGAAGCGGGCACCAAAGAAAGAGAGCCGACGGCTGCTGCCACGCGGGGTAGCGATCGCGCTGCGGCAATGTCCAGTTCGAGATTTGCTTGCGTTTTGCGAAGGGAAGCAATCTCTTCAGTTGCCGTTGAAAGCTGATACCCTTCGGTCGCAACATCATTAGCTAGACCGGCGTACGTAAAGATAAGCGCAGCAATGACCGAAAGGACAAGGACTCGGCGCTGCAACAAACGTGCCGCACCGGAAAAAATGAAAAAAGTTTTTTTAAGCTGACTCTTTTGTTTTAGCATCATATATTTTTTCGATAACGCGTAGCTTAGCGCTACGTGCCCGAGGGTTTTGTAAAATTTCTTGTCGAGAAGGAACGACTGGCTTTTTTGTAAGGACTGTCCACGGCCTGTCCTTTGCGCAGTGACACTGCAAAGCGTCCGGCTCGCAGTGGCAGTACTCTTGCGCTTCTCTAAACAACTGTTTCACTACTCGATCTTCTAACGAGTGAAACGTAATAACGGCAATTCGCCCGCCACAAGTAACCACTTCTTTTGCTGCCGCTACACCAGCGAGCACATTATCTAGTTCACCATTTACTGCAATGCGTAGTGCCTGAAAGGTTTTGGTAGCAGGATGAATTCTGCCACGCCGTCCACCGACCGCGCGACGCACAATGTCTACCAACCGATCTGTTGTTGTAATAGCCGCCTCTTTTCGTGCTCGTACAATTGCCGAAGCAATCCTGCGCGATAGACGCTCTTCGCCAAATTTAAAAATCACATCAGCAATGTCCTTCTCCGACCACGAGTTTACGATTACTGCCGCACTCATATTCCCTGTACGACTGAGCCGCATATCGAGTGGCTGACTGGTTTGAAAAGAAAGACCGAGGGTTGGGTCAACAAGCTGCAGCGACGAGTAACCGAGATCGAAGAGGACGCCTTGTATTGGTACGTTTGGATAGCCATCGCGAAGCGTTTCATATAAAAGAGAAAAGTTTTTGCTGAAGTGGTGAACACGACTGCCGAGACGCGCTGCGCTTCCCGATGCTTCCGGATCAATGTCAAACGTGAAAAGCTGTCCCTTGGGTGCTGTTGCTTTGAGTATCGCCGCAGTGTGTCCGCCGCCGCCAAACGTGGCGTCAATGAAGTTCTGATTGGGCTGAGGGTTGAGGTACGTGAGGACTTCGTCCAAAAGAACCGGTGTGTGCTCTGTACCCATACCATAGCCCCCCTAAACTCCGAGATCGTGCATGGCCTCAGCAATAGCCGCGCCATTCTTCTCTGTCCCCTTACGGTAATTCTCCCATGTCGTTGCATCCCAAAGCTCTAAGCGATTGTAGAGACCAGCCAGTACCACATTGCGCGAGAGTTTCCCATACCGACGAAGGTAGTCGGGCAGTATCACTCTACCTTGTCGGTCGGGGGTTACTTCCATGGCACCCGCCAGCATAAGACGTGCAAAGGCGCGGGTGTTTGCTTGCGACACGGGCAATGCCGCCAACTTGGCCGCTAATGCTTCCCACTCTTTAATCGGATAGACAAAGAGGCAATGGTCGATCCCTCGCGTTATGACCGCCCCTTTTTGTAGGGCTGCGCGAAATTTAACCGGGATGGCAATTCTCCCCTTTTCGTCAACGCTGTGTTGGTATTCGCCTAAAAACATTTACTTCCGTTAAAAATTGACTTGTCCACATATGGTCTTACTTATCCCCACAATTATCCACTTCAAACCACTTATAATCCATTTTACACCACTACCTCCCAAGCGTCAACATAACTACCCCACCATAAAACAGTCCCCCAACGCAAAAATCGCCCGCAGGCGATTTTTTCTCGTTAGAACACAGGGTTAGAGTTGTTTAGGTGTAGTGATGTTAGGTTCTCCGGAGTATTGAGGTTCAATAAAGGCATTGGCGCGAGGATGAAGTTTGTGAAGCTCTGTTTCGCTGGTCACTGGCGCCACTGGCATGCCGTAGAGCCAGTGCAAGGTGTTGGCAGTAGAAATAATGAGTCGTAGGTTTGTGTAAAAGCCGACACCTTGCAGTACCGCAATAGCATCGAGTGCTGCAGGAGAGGCAACGGTGCGCTCGCAAAAAGCGAACACGAAAACAGCGACTCCCTTTTTACGAAGCTCTACACCAGTAATCGCTTTGCTCGCTACAAATGTCCTTCCGTCTCTCGCGAAGAGCTTAATCAGTAAACCTCCCTCTTCAGTACCAGAAAGAAAAAGGAGCTTACCTTCGTCGTCTGCTTCGAGAACTACTTTTTTTTGTAGGGGTTTTTTTATCATAGCGACGAACAGTTCTCTTTTTTACCGCTGCTTTTTTACTTGCGCGCGCTGGGGTCGGACGGTCGGTTACGTCTATGACAACGAGATGTGGCTTTTCAAGAATAGAATACAGGAAACGATCGCCGACGTTTTTGCGATAGTTGTATTCGGTATTAGTAAAGACGGTATAGTTCACCTCTTGGTCAAGTTCTTTTTCAAATGCCGTAAGATGCCGAGTCACCGTTTTATGGTTAACGCTACCAACGATAAGCATATCAGTTGACGAGTTTGGCTCGGCCACAAAAAGACCGGTCAAAATGAGCAGGCGTATTTTCCCCGACCGTTCTAGTCTGGCAATGAGATCACGCTCTACCAAAAGTTGGGACTTTACAAAAAGGTTGCGAAATTCGTGATACAGCAACCAATCGCCGTTAATGGTATAGACTGTTTCCCCGGTTTCAACACTTTTTTCTATTCTAACCGCTTCTAGATCGACAAGATCCGTAAGGTTACGTTTCTTTTTAAGGGCATGCTTCCCCACTCGCTGCTGCAGCTCCTCAGGGGTAAAAGCGGCACTAGGATGAAACAAAAAAAACCGCAGAACGCGAATTTTTTCTGGCGAACCAAATAACTGCTCGATTGTTCCCATAAGTAATAACTATTTGACGCGTAGAAGCGTCAGCCGTGGTGTAGTATACTATAATCATAGTTCACTAGCAATTTTCATGGCCACTATACGCACCAGAAATTTCATAAAGGTAACCTCAACCTCCGCTCTCGATACCGTGGCCGGCAGGTTTATGACCGCAGACAACCGTGATGCCGGCGGCTCTTTTTTTGTCCTTCTTAAAATTGATGACATCGAGGCGCTCGCCCCATGGGCCGATAGCTTTGCTTCATTTGTCGTAGCAAGTTTTGAAGAGGTGCGGCAAGAAGCAAACGTAACGACCGAAAAAGCCTTGGCGCTAACGAGACAACGCATTACCAAAAAACTACGCCAACTCATTAGCGAAACGAAAACCATTTCTAGTAACGACGTACACTACTGCTTCGGCGCCATTGAAGGACTCACCATTACCCTGACCAGTTTGGGAAGCATTCGGGCGTACTTGTTGCACGAGAGCGTACTCTCAAGAGGAAGCAAACGCTACCGCTGGCTTGAAATTACGGCAACCCCCTTGGCTGATCGCCGACGACAAAAGAAATCAGCTGAGGCAACCGCAGAACAGGCGTCGAGTCTCATTACCGGTACAGCTGGCGAGAACGATACGCTCATCGTTACCACCGAATCTGTGGTTGACGCCGTAGGGCTTAATAGAATAGAAAAATTATTGTCCGATAACCCCGTAGACGGAGCCCAAGCGGTGCTGGAGCGTAACTTACAAAAATTACCGGGTCGATTAAGCTTTGGCACGCTTACGGTATCCTTGCGTCCCCGCGAATACGCGAGGCCGCGAAAGAGCGAATCGGTGACGTCCTCTATGCAGCACTTATTACACAGCCAAACGGAAACAAACTCGCTGCTCATCCCTGCAAAAAAAGCACTTACGAAAGGGCTTGGAACATTGCTACCGCAACGCAATGTAAACAGCCAACCATCGGGATCACAGCGACAACCAGTTTCTGCGCAGCCTTCTCATACTCGACTATCGGACACTCAACAACCGGCAAGCACTGCACGAGCAGCAGGTGCAACGGTTGGCGAGCTCCTTGGTCGCGGCGGGCGTCTCATTGTTGCCGTTGTTATTTCTCCGCTAAGGTTTATTCGATTTCTTGGTGAGCGGCCAAGCGGACGTAGGCGGTTGCGACAAATTGTTGGAGAGCATTTGCAAACGTTCGTTGCTAACCGTACCCAAAAAATTGAAGCACTCCCCCGCTCTAGCCAACGACTATTTATCGCCACACTACTTTTTGCCTACCTCTTCACGCAGACGTTAGTCTACTTGGCAGATCGACAAGTGCGAGAAGAGCAAATTACCGCCAATAACCAAATTATCAGCGCCATACAGGAACGACTAGATAAAGCTGAAACCAGTATTGTCTTTGGTAACGACGACGAGACAGCAAAACTTATCAGTGAGGCAACGGGTCTCTTGGCGACCTTCCCCCAATCTAATAAGAGTCAACGCGACCAAAAGCAACTCTTACAACAGTCGGTAAATGACCTGCGCGACCACCTTGAGAAAATGGTAACCGTCGATAATCCACAAACTCTGGCGGATTTGAGTACAAGCTCATTTGCAAATGCCAGTGGTGTTATTGCTAGTAACGGAAAGGTGCTAGTGTACCAAACCGCTACTAACTCCTTTGGTGAGCTTACCGAACAAAAGGGAGTTACAGATCTTCCTGTCACTTCGGTAAATATTGGCAAGGTTAGTCACGGGAAACTAGATGACAACGGAAGCGCTATGTTCTTAGCCACAACTGGTGAGATTGCAACCCTCAGTGTGGCGGCAAACACACTGACGGCATTACCCATTGATAATCCACCACTTAGTACCACCGATTTTGCACTCTATAATGGACGGCTCTACTTGCTGTCGGTAAATGATGGACAAATTTATCGCTACCAAAAAGCGGCGGGGTCATACGGTCGACGAGCACCGTGGATAAACGGCAATGTACCAGAACTAGCTAGCGCGGACTCAATAGCCATCGACGGCAACGTTTACGTACTGATCAATGGCGTCGGCGTGCAAAAATTTTTTAATGGGTCAGTTGATGCGTCATGGCACGCGGCAAAACCGTTAACGGCAAGCGACACGCTAACCAATCTCACCACTACCGCGACGGATAAGCATCTCTATGCGCTAGATGCTGCAACGAAGCGCATCATTGTCTGGGACAAAGAGACCGGCCAACTCGTTCACCAGTATAGCTTCCCGAATGCAGATTCAATTCTTGGCTACGCTCTAGATAGTCAAGAAAAGTACCTGTACGTACTTACTCCCGACCGGCTGCTAGAAACAGCATTTGTCGAATAACAAAAAGCCCCGCAGGTAGCGGGGCTTTTTGAACGAATGAAATTGTTTACTTAAAGGTAACCTTTGCACCGGCCTCTTCAAGCTTCTTCTTGATGGCTTCGGCTTCCGCTCGCTCTACCCCTTCTTTTACAACCTGCGGCGCACCGTCAACCATATCTTTTGCGTCCTTAAGACCCTTCTCGGTAATCTCTCGAACTACCTTAATGACGGCAATCTTGTTGCCACCTGCTTCGGTAAGCTCAATGTTAACGACTGCGGACGCTTCCTCTTCGGCACCGGCAGCACCGGCGGCTGGAGCGGCTGCACCCATCATCGCCATTGGAGCGGCGGCGGACACACCAAACTTTTCTTCTAAGACCTTGACCAGTTCAGCAAGGTCAACTACGGACATCGCAGAAACAGTGTCGACAATAGCTTTGAACTTTGCCGGAACCTCGACTTCTGCCGCGTCTTGGTTCTTTTCTTCTTGCTGTGCTTCTTCTGCCATAGCATTAATAGATTAGTAACTAATAGTGTTAGTAAAGTTAAGCCTTCGCTTGAGAAATCGCCGAAAGTACCTGTACGAGAGAGCGGCTTGGACCGGACAGCACAGTAACAAATCCGCGAAGAGGCGCTGTTAAGGTACCAACCATCTGACCAATGAGCTCGGTCTTCGAAGGAAGATCGGCAAGCTGCTCTACCTCGGCAGCACTTAACGCCTGCCAGCCACCACCCTTCGGAAGCGCACCGGAAACAAACTGCAACGACTCGTGAGTTTTGGCAAACTCGTTCAAAATCTTTGCCGCAACCACTTCGTCTTTACCAAACACGGCAGCGACACTTCCGGAAAGTTGCTTTGCGTCAATGGCGTCTACTCCAGCCTTCTCGAAAGCAATTTTAAGTAGCGTCTTCTTGGCTACGAAATACTGCACATCTGCTTCACGGCAACGGCGACGCAGGTCGTTAATATCCGAAACGGTAAGTCCCGCAAAGTTAGCAAAAACAATACCCTCAGCGTCACTGACGGCGCCAACGAGTTCTTTAATCTCTTCTACTTTTGTTTGTCTAGATTTGGCCATAAAAATAAATAAACTGCGGATTGCCGCAGTTACTAAAAGCACCTTGTGCTTAGTGTTCCTCGGCAGGTCCTATAAGGGCTTTAGGTTTGGCGAGCCAAACATCCTGCTGTCTGCGGTAAACGTAATTGAATTGTGTGAAGAGTCTAACAGACGACAAAAAAGCTGTCAAGGCTATCGCTAAGGGGTTTCGGTGGCGCAGGCATTGATTTGCTGCGCCACTGCTAAATGGCTCGGGTGACAGGTTTCGAACCCGCGACCTCCTACGCAAGTAGGCGCTCTACAACTGAGCTACACCCGTAAAAGTGAAAAGACCTTACTTATAAAAAACTCCCTGCCAAGACTATGAATAAAGTTACCCTATAAAAACTAGATAGCAATGCCTAAGAAAGGGAAGCAATTTCTTTGCTTTTTTAACATATTAATTTTTCTCATTTATTTTTTATCTTGCTCTGGACTCTGAGCTTCTTCAATGTGCTCCCCTGTAGCATTGGCGCTTAGCCCCAAAAGTTCGGCTACTAATTTACGCCTAGAATCCATCGCACTGGCAATTTCTTCTGCAGTAGCGTTTTCATCTAACCCTTCCGCTTATGCAAAGACCTTTAATTCGTTAGCGCCTAATTTTTTAAGTACCCCTTCTACGCTCGGCTCTGGATGTTGTCTGCTCTCTCTTTCTACTTCCATGGTGTTATGCATTAATAAACAATGCTAATAATATGTAATAAGCGAATCACATGGATATGACCTTATGCACACCGTTATATTATTGCCTAAATTCCTTACCGGCTAATACTGTTCACGCGAAGAAAAATTCTTGAACAGAGCGACCCCTCTCTGGCTGATTCCATTAGGTCGCTAGGGTCATCCGTCCACTTCTGTTCACTGTATTGGGTAACACCAGAAACGCTTTGAGGCACACTCGGCTCGCCGCTTACCACTTTCACTGCATAATCACGCAGCACTAATACGTAACTACCTCGGTCAATGGTGTCCTCGCCTAACAATTTAATAATTTCAATTTCTACGCCCAACTTGACCTTCGCCGCCCAATGCGCAACAGCTTCCCACACTTCTTCGGGATTTTTCTTCGACGCGGCGGGAAAGCCCCAGTGGTCAGCAATATCTGGATCATCTACTGGACGCTTAACTAAAAGGTACTTCGACCGCTCTTAGTTATAGATAACCGGCGCGACAGAATAGGTAGTTGGCTTTTCTTCGATCATTGTTTTGTGGTTGCCTCTTTACAGATTATAAAGTATATAAACAGGTTGCCTTGTTAGACAAATCTAGTGCCGCAAAAACAAAACCGCCTATTATGACGATTTTAGTTTTTTACTTATCTTAAACGGTTGTTACCCCTTTTGGGTTTGGGCCGTACTGGTTATCGCCCGGTGTGCTATCAAGGACGAACAAGATGAACAGCCAAATGGCACCAATAAACGGAATAAGAGCGACTAACATCATCCAGCCACTTCTTCCTGTGTCGTGCAATCTTCTTACCCCCACCGCTAATCCTGGAATAAAAACAGCAAGCACGTACACCATTCCGAGAATACCCGAGCTGTCACCCGCTATCGCGCCAACAATTGCTACAGCAATACTGATAATGGTATTAAACAAAGCATAATACCAGTACTCCGCTCGCTGCGATCGTCCGCTAAACACGGCGTATTTTTTTAAAACTGTAATATAATAATTCATAATTTCAGTCAGAAAATAAAAGTTTATTTACACGCGACCTTCTTACTAAAACTATAACAAAAATAAGAAGAATTGCAAACTTTAACTAGGTTTTAAAAACGTGGGTTATCACCTAACGTTCCAGCGTATGCGATGTTTTTGCGACCAACGGGAGCAAAAATATGGGAGAGGGGCGAGCCGAGCCCCGAACCGCATACGCTGTGTTATACGCCCCGACGACCGAAGGGAGGAGATCGCAGCGGGGCGCGACTGAAAGGAGCGAGTTCAAAAAATATTTTTCAATCAATCTCATTTTGATAGGCTTTCTATTCAATAGTATAAATTTGTTTTTGTTTTGAATTTTTGGCAGAGGGGATTAAGGGGTGAATGCCAAAAATTCAAAACTCTTATTCGATTTCCTTTTTATTTTCTTCAAACTCTTTTTTCTCAATTTCGCCTTTAGCATATCTCTCTTTGAGGATATCCAAGGCGGATTTATGACTTCTGTAATCAGTTTTATTTTGACTGGCTATCCATTTTATCAAGGCAACGATTCCTGCAATCACCAAAGCCCAGAAAAGGATCATAAAAATCCAGCCGAAAGGTGCAAAACCAAAGTTCATCATAGACATGGGGTTAGTAAAATTATTATTGAGCGCTGATGGGTTCGACCAGTTGCCCATCATCATATTCATCATGCCTCCGCCCATAACTCCGCCAATATCCTCATTGCAGTAAAGCCGTTTAGCCATTTGAATATGCGCTTGCTTTAGAGAATCTGAGCCTTCACCGCCCATCATTTTGTCCATCATTTCATGGGCTTCGCCAGGATGCATTTGTTCCATATAATAATCGCCAACAGCTTCAAGTTGTTCATCTGTAAGGTCATCACAACTAATGCCAGAATCTATAAGTTGTTTTATCTCGGTAAAATCATGTTCATGCGCAGACACTAGACTTACATTTAGTAATGATATGCTAATAATCAAAATTGTGAGAGAAAGTAATTTTTTCATAGTGTCTATGGTTAAAAAGTTAAAATTTTATCGCATTCCTGAACAAGCGTATATAAATCTTTCATAGTACTCATCGGGCATGTATTCGTTCCTTCCTGATTACGTGATTTTAAACATGTACCGCATGCTAAAATGTGTGATTTGTTAGACTTTAAAAATTCAGTCGCTTGTTCCGCGATGTTGAATTTTTCCGAACCGCTTTTCTCGTATTCTACGCCTTCCCCGATAAGGAAAATTTTAACTTCGTCGCCTTGTTTGAGCGAAAAGTTTGCCAAACGAAAAACATTCCATACGGTTTCAGGATTGGTTTGACTGATGATAATTCCAATTTTCATAATGATTTTGATTAGTTAATAATGTTTATAAAGTTTTCGGAGCGAAAGCGGAGAAAACACCTTATTTCCCCTCTATAAAAATTAAAAAACAAATTTATTCTCCTTTGAAAGTCTATCAAAATATCCATAAATTAAAAGGGGAAATATTTTTTGAATTGCGTATAACTAGTTACTATCTTACATATTTTGTGTATAATATAATTATTATGTATATTATACAAACTTTATGGATGACTACCTAACGAAAACCATGAACGAGCTGCAATTGAGAATTATAGCCCGAAAACCATAAAAAGCTACCTTCGCTGCTTGAACGAATACTTTGCTTTTAAGGGGCACAACATAGCGTCTTTAGATACCGAATCAATTAAAGCATTCCTTTTAAACAAGCAGGCTAAAAATGCAGCGCCGCAAACTACGAATCTTTACCTCAATGCGATAAAATTTTTCTACCGAGAAATAGCCGGGCTTAAGCAGTATATAAACATTAAATTTTCAAAACGCTCGAAAAAACTACCCATTGTACTGACGAGAAACGAGATAAAAGAAATCATTAACGCTACAACCAACATGAAACATAAGCTTATTCTTGCCCTGGCGTATGGTGCCGGTCTTCGTGTCAGCGAGGTCACCAGTTTAAAAATTAGAGATCTAGATTTAGACTCCTTAAGTATTCACCTCAAAGACGCAAAGGGCAAAAAAGACCGCCTCACTGTTTTCCCCGAAATGATTAAAGCTGACATTCAAAAAATTGCCCAAGCAAAAAATGGTGACGACTATCTGTTTGAGAGTGAGCGTGGCGGCAAGCTAACCACGACGACGTTGCAGAAAGTGTTCGTAAGCAATTTAGCCAAAACTGGGATAGCAAAACCTGCCACCCTTCACTCGCTCCGCCACAGTTTTGCAACGCACCTTTTGGAAAATGGCGTTGATGTCCGCTACGTACAGGAACTACTCGGTCACCAAAATATTCGCACCACACAGCTCTACACACAAGTTACAAATCCCCAACTGAAAAAAATTAAAAGCCCTCTATAGTCTTCTTATTACGCCCGCAGAATGCTCCCGGTAAATAATTTGCCCTCTACTGCACGCTTGACGTTAGCTAATTTGCGACCATCTAAAATAGAAACCCGAAGGCCGCTTTGTTTTGCGAGCTTTGCTGCCGTCGGATCAAATGGGGTACTCAACCGAGGTGACCATGTGGTACCAATAATCTTGAGGTACTCTGCCCACCGCATCTCGGTTATTGGTTTTGCTTTCTTGTCCTTTCGAGGGTCGCCGGTATAGACGTGCTCTATGTTTGAAAGATTGATAATACTTTTCGCCCCTAACTTATTTGCCCACAGTACAGCATCCCAATCAGAAGACGAACCTTCTTGAAATGCGGCGCCGATAATAATTTTTTCTTTTGGCGTTCGTGTTAAATCCTCTGGACGCAACACCACTTTGCCGTACGCAGAGGAACCAAACATTGTACGAACAAGCTCGGCGTTCAACGTAAGCGACCGAATGCCTATCCAGTCAAGGTCAAAGTCCGTTGGCTTACCTAGTTTTTTTGCAGCGCTGTTGTACCGACGATTTGTTCCGCCACCACCACAAATGATAACAAAGCGTCGCGATCTATAACTACCGATTAGCTTTTTAAATTTTTTTAAAAACCGAACATCAATTTCCTCCGGCACAATAATAGAGCCACCAAGTGAAATAATTGTCCATGGGGATTGCGACATATTAGTTGTCGAGATATTTACGCTTGTTCGCAAGATGCGTTTCGTAGTCTTTGGCAAAATGGGTGTGCCCCTCTTTGTCCGTCAAGAAATACCAGTAATCGTTCGTGTCCGGATAAATGGCTGCCTTAATGGCTGCAAGTCCCGGATTTGCAATAGGCCCCGGAGGCAAACCCGGATGCACATACGTATTGTACGATGAAGGATTTTTAAGATCTTCAAAGGTGAGCTGCGGTTTTTTGTTGCCCGTGGCAAGTAGGTAATTTAATGTGGCGTCAGATTGCAACAACTCCCCTACCCCTAAGCGTTTGTATATGACGTCAGCGGCAATAGGCAAATCGGCGGGATCGCGAATTTCTTTTTCTAAAATACTTGCCACAGTAAGCGTAGTAAAAATGCTCTGTCCTCGCTTTGCGATAGCGCTACGCAAATCTGGCGCTAACTTCTGGTCAAGTGTATTGAGCATTTTTGAGGCGACTTCATCTGCTGAAGCCCCTTTAAAAATGCGGTAGCTGTCAGGAAAGAGATACCCTTCGAGAGACGCGCTTGCCGGCTTATCCGCAAGCACCGAAACTGTTTCGTGATCTGCAAGCCTATCAAGCGCCTGACGAAAATCGTCGGCGGTAACTACCCCTTGTTTCTCTAAATACCGCGCAATGTCATCAATGGTCCACCCTTCAATAATAGTTATAGTGCGCTCGGAGGCGGCATCTGAACCGCTTGCCAAAATTTGCGCGAGCTCACGAACATTAAGATCGTACCCAAGTGTATACTCACCCGCTTGTAAGCTTCTGGACCATCCGCGAAGCCAGACATACGCTTCGAATGTGCGTGTACTAACGATGAGTCCTTTCTCTCTCAAATCTTGCGCAATGCTTCCTAAATTTTCATTTTTTGTAATTACGAAATGCACCGGTGAGGCGTCACCACCCGGACTCCTAAAAATGCCACCGGCAAACGTACCCAGATACAACAAAAGCGATAGGACAAGGCCGACAACAAGAAGGAAGAAAACAGATGAAAGCTTCGATGACATGAGCGCTATTCGGTTTTTAAGTATTTCTCAAGGCAGTGTATTGCCGCAATCTGATTGCTCGAACGAATCGTGCCGTCTTTCACCATTGTCAGTAATTGCTCTTTTGGCACCAGCGCGGTTTCTGTTTGCTCTCGGGAACGAAATTCTGGCGCCGTAACCCGTTCTGCATCCAACGCGACATAGACGTATATTTTTGCAGATGACGAACTATCGTTCATATCAAGAACGGCAACCTCTTCCATTTTTTCTGACGAATAGCCGGTCTCTTCAAGTAACTCTCTGCGAGCTGCTTCGGCGGTATTGATATCATGGCGACTTGTAAAACCGCCCGGCAACTCCGTTGTCTCGCGATCGACAGCGTGCCGATATTGATGCACTAGAACAACCTGCCCCTCTCTGGTTACACAAAAAGCTATTACGGCATCAGGTTCCTCCCTAACGCAAAAATCTTGAATAATAGTGCCGTCCGGCAACTGACAAACATCCATACGAACCTTATAGTACGGCGTATCGAGGACCAGCTTTGATTCTAGGGTCTTCCACGGTTTAATGTCTGGCATAGTACAGTAGTGGTTAAAAAGTAACGGGGCTACCCTTAATGGGTATCCGCCTCGGTCGGTATATCGTAAATCACATTCTTCCTTTCGACAACCACGTGCCATGACTTCTCCTTGGCAACGGCAAAAAGCGCGGCTGTTGGGTTGAAGGCGACTGGATGGTCAACCATCTCTAAAAAACTAATATCTGTTTCGGTATCGCCCACGCCCCACGACTCGGCAAGGTCAAGGCCTTGCTCTTTTATAAAGGCGCTCACAATTTCCGCCTTGCTGTCCACCGAACGCCGGTCAACAATACGTCCCGTGTACACACCCCTGTCGTCAATTTCATATTCTGTTCCCCACGTTCTATCAAAACTAAAATACTCACCAAACGGTGCCACCATTTCCGCCGGAGAGCCAGAAATAGCAAGCAGCATATAGTCAGGCGACAGAGTACGTAAAAGATCGCGCGTGTAACGGTACACGCGATTGCGATGACGAAGTAGCACCAAATGAGCGGCAGCATCGACATCGCGCCGCAGCTTACCTTTCATGGCGGCCGAGTGCATGGTAACCACGCGGCCAATGTAGTCGTCGTAACTACCGCGCCTCTCTACCCACGCGTAGTACTCCTGCAAAATATCGCCAATGACTGACTGCGGTATGATGCCAGCTCGCATGAGGCCTTTGTTAAACTCGACAAGCAAGCTCGAACGAAACAACGTACCGTCGATGTCAAAAATGGCTATCTTCTTTTTCTTTGGTGTTCCCATTACGCTCTACTTTACGCCTGGCAATAGAAACAGTAAACTGTGCCGCGCCCACTCACGCGCGCTTTAGACAATGGCCGGCCGCAACGCTGACAGGGTTTACCCGCCCGCCCGTACACCTTTAGATAACGGGTGTAGCTTCCCGCTTTTGTGTACGTTCGCTCGTAGGTGCTCGATGTAGTGCCCCGCTTTGCTACTGCACACTTCAGAATGGCGCGTATATTTTTATACAGTTTTTTCTGTTCCGCACCCGTCAATGTTCCGGCACGCCTTGTCGGCTTTATGCTAGCCGCAAAGCACGATTCGTCAGTATAGATATTACCCAAACCAGACATTTTTGACTGGTCAAGAAGAAATGCCTTTACCGTCCGCCCAGTAGCTTTTTTAAGCAACCCTTCAAAGACGGCAAAAGTAAAGGAAGGCAAAAGTGGGTCAATGCCGAATCTGGAAACAATTTTTTGCGAATCTTCAGTGGTAAATAGTTTTGCGTAACCAAACTGCCGCAAGTCGTTCACATAAAGAACGTCTCCGGTACTTAAGCTTATGGTAAGGTGAGTATAGCGATTGGGTACTTCCAAAAGGCCGGCAATAGGATGTCCGCCAAACAATACTTTACCTTTATGCCGCAGAACAATTTGACCCGTCATTTTTAAATGCACCTGCAGCGCGTAATTACCATCAAGTGCAAAGACAAGTAGCTTGCCGTACCGCTTAAGACTGGTAATGCGGCGCCCGACAAGCCGCTGCTCAAACAAGCGTCTTGGGGAAACAAATTTAGAAAGCGAAACAATAACGTCAACAATGCGCGCCCCAATGATGAGGCGCGACAAATCTCGACGAATGGTTTCTACCTCTGGTAGCTCAGGCATGCACGTTTACGACTGGTCTGCCCACAGAGACTTGCCGGTCATAAGTGACGACGGAGGTGTTGCTAAAAGTTTTAGAATGGTTGGCGCAACGTCACTCAACGCTCCCCCGCTCTTTAGTGCAGTTCCCGGAAGTACCGTTTCCCCATAAGCTCGAACAATAAACGGCACTAGTGAGTCCGTATGTTTTGTCATCGGCGTGCCGTCATCCGCCAGCATCTTCTCCACATTGCCGTGATCTGCGGTAACAACAAGGTAACCACTGGTTTTAGAAAGCGCACTATCAATTTGCCCAAGGCAACTATCTATTTCTTCGATACCTTGCACCGCCGCTTCAATGTTTCCGGTATGTCCAAGCATATCGGCGTTTGCAAAATTAAACACGATGACATCCGCAGTGTCCTTAGTAATCGCCTCGATAACGACGTCGGTAATTTCACTGGCAGCCATTGACGGCTTCTCGGCATAACGGACAACATCCGGAGAAAGTATACGACGCTGCTCTTCACCCGCGACCGCGCCCGGATGACCTCCGTTAAAAAAATAAGTAACGTGCGCAAACTTTTCACTCTCGGCAACATAGAGCTGACGAAACTTAGAAAGCACCACTGGTAATGTTTCGGCGACGACAATTTCGGGATAGCAAAAACGAGCTGCGGACAAACTCGGACCATAGTCGACCAACGTAACAAAACAAAGTTTTTCAAAGCAATGAACAGTAAACGCTCCTTCGTCTTTTTGTTCAAAGTTGGGCTCGATAAATGCTTTTGAAAGCTCACGAGCCCTATCGGGACGAAAGTTAAAAAAAATGACCGCATCCCCGTCATTGATACGACCCTCTTTATTGTCATCGCCGATAATAGTCGGCTCGATAAACTCGTCGGTCTCTCCATCTTTATAGGCATCCTCTACTGCTTGAACGGCATCTGCTTCGTGTCTTCCTTCCCCATTTACCAAGGCAGCATACGCCAACTTGATGCGCTTCCAATCTTTTTTTCTATCCATGGCGTACGACCTTCCCATTACGGTTACAATGCGTTCGTTTGGCTGTAGCGATGCACTCAAGTCACGCACAAACTTTGCGCCAGCCGTTGGTGAAGAATCTCTACCGTCGGTAAAGAAATGCAAAAATACGTGGGCGATATGTTGCTCGTTGCAAAATTTTCGCAAGGCCGCCAAGTGTTCAGGATTACTATGCGGACTTTCTGCGGTAGACAACAACCCCATCAAATGCAGCCGACCACCATTTTCTTGCGCGTGCTTGGCCGCAACGTGCAATGCTTCGTTTTTAAAAAAAGTACCGTTTTGAATGTCGCTCGTAATGCGCCGCACCTGCTGCTCGACCACACGTCCAGCGCCAAGATTCATATGACCAGCTTCGGAGTTGCCAGCTTCTCCGTCCAAAAGCCCAACCGCCGCGCCGGAAGCGTTAAGCTCTGTCGCAACTCCAGCGGCAGTAATTACTTCTAGATTACTCATCTTCGCTTGAGCAACAACGTTACCGTCGTAAGTGGACGCTATGCCAAAGCCATCCAAGATTGCAATGACAAGCGGACGACTCATAGCTCGTGACGATTGGCCAGTTCGAGCAGTCGATTGTACTTGGCAACATGTCCTCCACTTCCGAAACCACCTAGCTCTACATACTCTGCGCCGGTAGCAAAAGCAAAATCAATGAGAAAATCATCGAGCGTTTCTTTTGCGGAGGTACGCAAAATGCGAGGCACGTTCATACCCCTTGCTTTCACTGCATAGGCAAGCGCATCGCCAATCGTTCGAAAATGCCACAAGTCAATGGCAGCCGCGCCAACCGCATGATTGGTGACTGCTTCGGTAAGTGCTCCGGCGTCTCTGTTGGCAACGTCGTTGCGAAGAAAAAGCACTTGGTCTCCATACGTACCCTGCGCGCGCACCAGCGTTTGCTCGTCACGAAACGAATTCTCTACCATACCAATCGGGTAGCGCCGAATTAGCATATGGCAAAGATGAAGCATTCCTGCTTCGTCGTCTGACGTATCGGCCTCTTGCTCTTGCTGCAATGTCCGACCAAAATCTATGCCGATACGCACATCGTTACGGCGCAAACCGGCAGCATGGGTACTCTGTAATAATTGTGTAAGGGTATTATTAAGACCATCAACCGTTATCACTTCGTCGCTATTTTGTAGCGGTGCATTTGCTGACGCGGTAAACGCAGCGAGTGTCTTTCTGGCAAGATTCAGCAACGTTCTTATAGAGCGACGAGGACCACGAGAGGCTCGGGGATTTATCGCCATGCGAACAGACCGAAACGCTCCAGTGTCATCTGTATGCACCAAAATAATAGGCACCGGCATTGCCCACCCCGGTCCAGAAAAAGGAGCAAACTCTCGCAAGTGTTCATACAGCTCACGGCCTGAAGCGCTAGCACCAACGCGAGCTACTGCCATTGAAAGTGCCCGAGCAAAAGGCGCCCAAGAATCTTGGTCGTCAAATTGCTCACACAACAAATTGATTTTTCGATCCACATCTGCCTGCTCAACCGCATCAAGACCGCGCAATGCTTTGAGTGTTTTTTCGTTTGCAAAGGTCATCGCCTCGGCAAATTGCTTGTCATTCATCTCGGCACAAGAAGCAACTGCCTCAGCTCGCTGTCCGGCAATAGTACGCACCCACGCTGTGATCGCTCGTCCTCCGTGGGCATCAAATACCTCACGAAAAGTTACGCTGTGTATCGCCGTTACTCTCATAGCTACTGCTTGCGATAAAGCGGCGGCACGGCGGCCAGTTCTTTTCCGGCAAGCAAGGTTGTCATGGCGCCTCCTCCGGTTGAACGATAGTCGACGTACGACTCCATTCCCGTACTCTTCAATACTTCAAGTGTATCGCCGCCACCGACAACACCAAACGCCGGCCCCTCAGAACGGGCAGCAATAAGCCAACCAAGCGACCGACTGCCTTGCGCGAACACTGGTTTTTCAAACATACCAACCGGCCCATTCCAAACAATCGTCGCTGCCGCCTTAATGATAGTTGCGTACTCGAGAACTGTCTTTGGCCCAATGTCGTAAATAATTTCTCCGGCTTTTACTTTTTCACCATTTTCTAAATCAACTAAGCGAGGCATTGCTGTTGGACTTTTGGCTACCACTACATCTTTTGGTAAATGAATCAGCGCCTTCATCCCGCGACCAAAAAAGCGTCGCTGCTCTTTCAACAGTTTACGCAGTAGCACCTTCGATACTTTTTCTCCGACCGCTGATTTCCCAACCGGTATTTTTTGAATTTGTAAAAAAGTATTCGCCAACCCACCGCCAAGAAGAATGGCGCTTGTGTGCGGTGCCAGATTGGTAAGCACGGGAAGCTTATCCATTTTGATACCACCCATAAGAAGCACAAATGGTTTTTTGGGGTGAGAACGAACGTCTTCAAGTACCTTCAGTTCTCGAGCAAGTTGCCAGCCAGCGTAAGCAGGCAGCAGCTTAGCTACGCCAAGCATCGAGGCGTGCGCACGATGTGAATTAGAAAAGCACTCGTTGACATAAACGTCACCAAGCGACGCAAGTTGTTTTGCAAATGCCGGATTGTTTGCCTCTTCTCCCGAAAAGAACCGCAAATTTTCTAATGCCAAAATATGCCCCAGCTCAATTTTTTTTGACCGCTTAGCAAGCAACCCAAAGTCATGAAGTAGCGAAAACGAAATATCCCCCACCTCGGGTGGCAGTAGCTGCTGTAGGCGCGAGATAACCGGTCGAAGCGATAGACTGGCAACGCGGCGACCGTGTGGCCGCCCGATATGGCCAACCAGTACAATTCTTGCTCTGGCCTTTGCTAAACGAACAATAGTGGACACCAACTGTTGCAGGCGAAAGTCATCTGCTACGAGCAAACCGCCACGAGCTGTTTTTTCTAGCGGCACGTCAAGCGCGCCACGAAGGAGTACTCGCTTACCTGCCAGCTTTGCGTCGTCAGTAATTGTACGAAGTGTACCCATGCTGCTAAAGAGTGTAGCACTTTTCTCTCCTGCTCGTCAGCGCAACTTACCAAAATAACGTACCCGCTTTTGGCGGGTACGGAAGTCTTAAATTGTTTTACCTACCAATTCTGCCATTTCTACCAGTCTATTGGCATAGCCCCACTCGTTGTCATACCAAGCCATTAGTTTCACAAGGTCACCATCAACGACTTTTGTTAGGCCAAGATCAACTATGGCAGAGTGGCTGTTGCCAATAATATCGTGGGATACTAACGGTTCGTCAGTAACGTCAAGAATCCCCTTCCAGCGCTTTTCCGCGGCCGCTTTTCGAAAGAGTTCATTAACGGCTTCAACCGTGGTTGGTTTTTTTACCACAAAGGTAAAGTCGGTAAGTGAGCCAACTGGGGTAGGAACCCGAACCGAAAGTCCGTCAAATTTGTCGGTCAGTTCAGGAATTGTCTTGGTGGTAGCCACGGCAGCCCCCGTTGTTGTCGGCACGATATTGACAGCGGCAGCGCGTGCACGGCGCAAATCTTTATGCAGTGGTGGCGTCGGCCCATCAACCAAATTTTGTTCTGCAGTGTAGGAGTGAATAGTGGTGATAGCGCCCTTGCTAATACCCAACGCTTCTTCGAGGACCGCGGTTACCGGACCAACGCAGTTTGTTGTACAGGAGGCGTTCGAAACCATGGCGTCACTATCGTACTGACCATGATTAACACCAAGCAGATAAGTTTTTGTTTCGCCGCCTTTGGTTGGCGCCGAGACAACGACACGCTTTGCGCCAGCTGTCAGGTGCGCGTTTGCAGCGTCATCCCGAGTAAAACGACCGGTGCACTCTAGCACCACATCAACTTCATGCTTTCCCCATGGCAAAGTTGCCGGATCTTTCTCGGCAAAAACCTGGTACGAAATACCGTCGACAATCAACTCGTGTTCGCTGTGGGTGATAGAGAAGGGCGCTCTTCCGTACACTGAGTCGTATTTTAAGAGTTGCGCCAAGGTTTCTGTGTCAGTTAAATCGTTGATAGCGACAATCTTAATAGCTGGATTGTTGAGCGCGATTTTAAATGCCGCCCGCCCGATTCTACCAAAACCGTTAATGGCAACCTTCAACATAACGTTAACCTTGGGGTGATTACTGTCCTATTTCGTAGCGCGTGAAGCGCTTGATTTGTACATTCTCCCCCACTTTTGCCGTTATAGCAACCAGAAGGTCTTTTATTGTCTGCGATTCTTCTTTGATAGAGGACTGAGCAAGAAGCGCTTCTGCTTCTACAAACTTAGCAAAACTTCCCTCTAAAATCTTATCAATAATTGTGGCATCTTTGCCGGCCAACTTACCCTCCTCCTCAAGACGCTCTTTTGCCAAACTAAGTTCTTTTGCTTTCACCTCTTCGGGAATGTCCTCGACTGATAGGTAACGTGGATTTGTTGCGGCTACCTGCAAAGCAATGTCATGTACAAACGACTGAAAGTCTTCGTTGCGAGCGACAAAGTCGGTTTCGCAAGCAACTTCAATCAACACGCCAACACGTCCGTTCCCGTGAACGTAGGCGTGTACGATGCCCTCACTGGTCTCTCTGTCTTGCTTCTTCAATGCTTTGGCTTGTCCTCGTTTCTTCAAAAGCTCAAGCGCTTTTGCCTGGTCACCACCAGCTTCTTCGAGTGCTTTATGAATGTCGGAAATGCCCGCACCGGTTTCTCGGCGCAAGGCAACAATGGTTTCTTTTGTCATAGTACTAACGCTATTAAAATAAATCCCCCCTGACTTCGTGCCGCGCGGGCACTAGACGCTTGCCTTAGTCGCCGCTGGTGGAACCGACGGACTACTAACGCGTCGGGCAGTGCCACGCTTTACGGCGGCGGCGGCTTCGTCAATCATAAGTTTTAGCGAACCAACGGCATCGTCGTTTCCCGCAATTGGATACTGAACCAGATCCGGATTGGTATTCGTGTCACAAACAGCAACAATCGGAACGCCAACTTTGTTTGCTTCACCAACGGCAGTGCGCTCTCGACGTACGTCGATAAGGAAAATTGCTTCCGGCATACGTTCTAGCTTTGCGATACCACCAATGACGCCTTCCAGTCTATTGTACTCTCGCTCCCGCTCTAGCCGCTCTTTCTTTGTCATATTTTCAAATGACTTCTGTTCAATCATCCGGCCAAGTTCTTTATGGCGTGCAATCATTTTACCGATAACCGCAAAGTTCGTAAGCATCCCACCAATCCACCGATCGTGTACGTAAGGCATAGCAACCGCCTCCGCGCTACTCTTCACGTAGTTCTGAATTTGTTTCTTGGTGCCTACAAAAAGCACATTTCCACCCTTTACAACAATGTCCTCAATAAACTTCATTGCCTTATCCATCTGCTGCCGAGTCACTTCCAGATTGATGATGTGTATCCCTTGTCTTGCAGTAAAGATAAAAGGTCGCATTTTTGGATGCCACTTAGAAGTCAAATGTCCGAAATGAACACCCGCTTTTAGCATCTCTAAAATGCTCGGCGAGGAGTTCGCCTGCTTTTCTTTATCGGCAGTGGTGACGGGACTTGTTGCTGTAGGTTCAATCATACGTAAGATAATCCACGCTTAACGGCGTAGGGTAAGGAAAAATGCTCTAAAAATAGCAAACGCTCTCGCAATACATACGAGAGGAAAGAGCCTGAATGAGTATAACAGCTAGCAGAAATATTGGCAAGCCATTCAAAAACTCTTACGCGGAACCCGTAGCCTTGCCAAACAGCAATGGCTTTGCTACTATCCTCACACTATGAAAACAGCTATCCACCCAACCTATCACCCAAAGGCAACGGTTGTCTGCGCTTGCGGCAATACGTTTACTGTCGGTGCCACCGAACCTGAATTGCAGGTTGAACTTTGCAGTAATTGTCACCCCTTCTATACCGGCAAACAAAAACTTGTTGACACCGCACGAAGAGTTGATAAGTTTCAAAAACGTATTGAAGCACAAACAACCGCAGCAGAAGGTAAGCGCGGAAAAAAGGCAAAGCGAACGCTTCGCGCCTCTAAGCGTACACGAAAAGTTGACGAGTCGGCTAAAGTAACCGGCAAGAAACGTCCGCAAGCCGCAGCCTAGCTGCAACGGGGCGTCTTTGCCTGGTGGCAGACGATACCTGTGGTATCTCACATTGACCAGAAAAAGCTGAAAGAGCAAGTGCTTGCGCTTGAAGATCGGTTGGCTGCTTTGGGTGCTTCGCACGACCAAGCGGCATTTCGTCGTGTCTCCAAAGAATACCGAGAACAAAAAGAGCTCCTCGAGATGATGGAAGAGCATGATCAGTTGACCACCGAACGAGACGGGGCAAAGCTCATGGCTCAACACGAAAAAGACGAAACACTACGAGCGCTTGCCGAAGAAGAGCTTACGTCGCTCAGTGAAAAAATAATGACACTTGAACAGTCGCTGGATGAACTGCTACATCCTGCCGATCCGCTCGACAAAAAAAACATCATTATTGAAATTAGGGCCGCAGCCGGTGGTGACGAGGCAGCCCTTTTCGCCGCGCAGCTCTTTCGTATGTACGCACGCTATGCCGAAGATCATAAATGGAAAACCACGCTCATTAGCCAAAACAGAACCGGCATTGGGGGCTACAAAGAAGTCATTTTTTCGATTGAGGGAGATAGAGTCTACAGTCGATTGCGCTACGAAAGTGGCGTTCACCGTGTACAACGTGTTCCGGAAACCGAGAAGAGCGGTCGTGTTCATACCTCAACAGCAACCGTTGCCGTACTCCCTGAGGCGGATGAAGTTGATATTAAAATCGACCCGAAAGATTTGGATGTTAAAGCCTCTACCGCCGGCGGGCATGGTGGGCAGTCGGTAAACACTACTTACTCAGCTATTCGAATCGTACACCTACCTACCGGCATGGTGGTGCAGTGTCAGGACGAACGCAGTTTTCAGCAAAATAAGCTAAAAGCAATGGAAGTATTGCGCGCACGACTTCTGGCGATGGAACAAGAAAAACAAACCGCCTCAGAGGCAAGCAACCGCAAAGCGCAGGTAGGAAGCGGCGAACGGTCTGAAAAAATACGCACCTATAACATCCCACAAGATCGCGTTACCGATCACCGGCTGACAGAAAATTTCCACGATGTCCCGCACATTCTAGGCGGTAATCTTGACCCCATTATTGATAAACTTAAAACAGTTGAGCGTAGTAACCATGACCGTTCGGCAGCTCTGTAACGAAAGCAAGCTAAGCTACCAAGACGCAGAATATCTACTGGCACACGTCCTTGGTCTACCAAGAGAAACACTGCTTACCCATCCGGAACAAAAAGTAGGCGTACTGCGAACAATGCTTTTTAAATGGCTTACAAAAAGACGTCGACGCCATACCCCTTTGACATACCTTACGCACAAATGCTACTTTTACAATCACCAGTTCTTGGTCAATCGACACGTTCTTATCCCACGACACACTACCGAAATACTTGTTGAAAAAGCGCTCGCTATTATTAAAAAAGAGGGATCAATTCGGACGGTTGTCGATATTGGCACTGGAAGCGGGGCAATCATTATTTCGGTAGCGCTTGGCCTTAGCCGCGACGAGCAACAGCGTGTTAGCTTCCATGCCTCTGACCTCCACCGTACCGCGCTGCGGGTAGCCAAAAAAAATGCGCTGCGCCTAGGCATTAGCAATATTCACTGGCACTACGGTGATCTACTGCGGCCACTCCTCCCGACATTGCAGAAAGCTAGCGGCACAACACTGCTTACCGCTAACCTCCCCTATCTCGGAGATAGTGACTTTACAAGCACGAAGCCAGAAGTACAAAATTTTGAGCCCGCAACCTCGCTGCGTAGCGGTTCCCTTGGTCTCGATCACAACCAGCGTCTTATCAACGAGCTTTCTTTGCTGCCTTCGCCACGACCAAAACTACTCTTCGAAATGGACCCTTGTCACCAAGACGAGCTGGTAAAATACATCACCACGCGACTACCCAATGCGGCAATTGAAGTTATTGACGACGAAGCGAAGCACCCGCGTTTTATCTTTGTTTGCTAACGGCTGGTAAAAACAAAAAACCCGCCGCAGCGGGTTTTTTTTTGACCAAAAAAGTTATTATTTGTCTTCGGTCTTCTTTGTGTCTGCGTCTGACTTCTCTTCTCCTTCTGCGTCTTCAGTTTTGCCTTTCTTTTCAACCTCAACCTCTGACACATCAGCAGCCACAACAGGAGTTTCCTCTTCTTCCTTACGGGGTGGGTGTACGGCAACCACAACCGTTTCAGGATCATTAGTAATAGCAACACCATTTGGGGTTGGGACATCTTTTACGTGCAGTGCGTCGTCGATATTCGCAAGCACCCCTAAATCAACGGTAAGCTCGTGAACCAGGTCAGAAGGCAGACATTCAATTTCAACGTGATCAAGCGCTTTTACTAGCACACCACCTTGTTCTTTGACTGCTGGTGATTCACCAGAAAATGCCAAAGCAACCGTAGCGGTAAGCGTTTTCTTCATGTTAACCCTATAGAAATCAACGTGCTCAATGTCACCAGTCACCGGTTGTCGCTGCACATCATGGATGAGCACGACAAAAGGGGCAGCGTCACCAACACTTAAATCAACAAGGCTGCTTTCTCCTGCTGCGTTGAAAAGCTTTTGAAACTGACCAAGAGTAATCGCTACATCTATATTTTTTTTACCCTGCCCATAGACAACGCCAGGAATGATCCCCTCGCTTCGCAACCCTTTATTCTTCTTACCAAAAACCGTCCGCTGTTGGACGGCCAAACTAAACTTTTGTGCCATCTCGATTAAGTTATATGATCGTAAATGAACCGTCGGCAATCGCCTCGTGAAGGGCAAGTACGTCATCAGCCGTTACTGGCTGGCGCTCTTTAGCAAGTACTTCGTCACTTGCTAAATCGGTCAATATCCCAACTGAGTTCACGCCGAACATGTTTGCAAAGATGAGCGCCACTACAGCGCTCTTGCACTTTACGCAGGGCACGTGCAAAAGGTACGCATCTTCCTTTTCAGCAATCACCTTGGCGGCGCTGGGCTGATACCGTGTCTGGCACAGCGGGCAGCGAGCCATAAGGCGAAAGCCTTCTTGGAAAAACGACCGATCCAAATCATGCATTGCCATAATAAAGTACGGGCGAACTATATCAGGTGAGAGAACAAGTGTCAAGAAAATGAAATCGGGGCGGCCAGCTTGTAAGCCGTCCGCCCCGACAGTCTTTCCACTCCGTCCTCCTGAGGGAGTGGCCGCTCTTCAGGGCACAGGATCGTTTGATCGTCGGTTCTTGGTCGTGACCAATCGCACAAGCTCAAGACGGTTTATGGCGTCAACGTAGGCCAACGCCGACGCCATTACCACATCGGTGTGATTACCCCTTCCGCGGACAGCAATCTCACCCGTCCGGATCAGTACACTGACCTCGCCAAGTGCATCGGTGCCGCCAGTCAATCCTTTCGCCTGATAGCCCTCCAGCACCGAATAAACATAAGTACTTTTTTTGATGGCCTCGTAGCAGGCGTCAATGAGGCCATCGCCCGTCGCTGTGGCAGACTGCGATTTACCATCAATACTAATGGTCACCGCTACCTCAGGGTCTCCGTGGAGGCTTGCGACAACCCGTACATCCTCCAGCACGAACCGCTGACTGGCATCGGACTCATCACCAATCGCCACCACAATCAGATCTTCCGAAAAGATCTGGCCCTTTTTGTCAGCCAGCAACTTAAAGCGAGTAAATGCATCGCTAAAGTTGATAACCCTGGGATCAAATCCCAACTCGCGCAATGCCTTACTAAAGGCATGTCGGCCGGAATGCTTACCAAGCACCAGCGTGTTGCTGATCCGACCGACATCTTCAGGCCGCATGATCTCGTAGGTCCTGACGTTCTTGAGCACGCCATCCTGATGAATGCCCGCCTCGTGCGCGAACGCATTCGCGCCAACGATTGGTTTCGTCGGTGCAATCGTCATCCCGATCATTTTCGAAAGTGTCTGACTCGCCAGATAGATCTGCTTCGCATTGACACGGGTGTTAATGACAAAGTGATCGTATCGAGTATTGAGCGCCATCACCACCTCTTCCAGCGCGGTATTGCCGGCTCGCTCACCGATCCCATTGATGGTGCACTCAACCTGCCGCGCTCCGCCCTCGACCGCGGCCAAGGAATTGGCAACCGCCAGCCCCAGGTCGTTGTGACAGTGCGTGCTCCAGATGACCTGATCCGCGCTCTCCGTGCGCGCACGCAGGGTCTCGAACATCTGCCGAATTTTATCAGGTACTCCGTAGCCCGTGGTGTCGGGAACGTTGCAGACGCGGGCGCCAGCACGAATTACCTCGCCAAAGACCTGGCACAGGTAGTCGGTGTCGCTGCGCGACGCGTCCTCTGCCGAGAACTCAATGTAATCGACGTACCTGCTGGCACGCTCGACCGCCCAAGCCGCGGCGTCAATGACCTCCTGCCGGCTCATCCCCAGCTTGTACCGCAAATGGATGTCCGAGGTCGCGATAAAGACATGGATCCCTGGGGACTTGGCGCCATCCACTGCTCTCAACGCCGTCTCGATATCGGCCTCGCGAGTGCGAGCCAAGCTCAAGACTACGGGCCCGTCGACGGCACGAGCTACCGCCTTCACAGACTCTAAATCCCCCGGAGACGCAGCCGCAAAGCCAGCTTCTATGACGTCGACTCCGAGCGCCTCAAGCTGCCGCGCAACGGCGAGCTTCTCATCAACGTTCATCGTGCAGCCCGGCGACTGCTCTCCGTCACGTAGGGTCGTATCGAAGATCCGAACCCAGTCATTACTTCCGTCCCTGTATTTTCCCATTTTCTTTCCTCGCCTCTAGCCGCCCAAAGGACGGGTTGTTCAGTTGTAAAGAACAAACAAAAAAGCTCACCACCTGTGGTGGAGAGCTTTCGTACGAGTATCTTAAAATAAGCTACGCGCGAGACAACTCTCCACCCCTGGTCGGGGTGAGCAACGGAAGAAGAAGGGAGATTGTACTCTGGTAGAACTTCATAACTAAAAATAGACTAACGCCAGCCATAATACCTGTCAAGTACTGTTAGACGGTGGCCACTTTCGAAACTTGGTAACCACGCGAACCTTCCGAGCGAGCGATGTTCTGCACAATACCCAGAAGCGCTAGGTGAACCAACAGCGAACTGCCACCCGCCGAAACCAAAGGGAAAGGAATACCAACAACCGGCACCAAACCCATCGACATACCAGCATTTACAAAAATCTCCACCGAAAACAATATAATGCTGCCAAGAATAAGAAAAGCAGCAAACCAATCCTGACAACGATTGAGCAGTATAAACATTCGCACGTACATAATACCAAAAACACCCAACAGCACGACGATACCCGCAAAACCTAACTGTTCGGCAATGACGGCAAAAATAAAATCTGTTTCCGCTTCTGGTAAAAAACGAAGCTGACTCTGTGAACCTTCACCCAGTCCCCTCCCAACAAGCTGTCCGGCACCAACGGCAATGGTTGCTTGTCGCACATTATACGTAGCTGAGGTGACTGCTGTCGGCGAGAAAAAAGTTGCAATGCGTTCTTTTTGGTACGGCTTAAATAAGAAAAACCAAGCAACGGCAAAAAGGACAACAGCGGTAATCGTCGCCACAATAAAATATTTTCGCTTTACGCCAATAACGAGAACTAAACCTGCCCACAACGCCAGCAGAAGCGCTGCCGAGCCAAAGTCTGGCTGAAAAAAAACGAGTGCTGCCAAAAAAGCGGCAACAAAAAAACTCTGTGCTAAATTGCTAAGAAGATCCAGTTCTCGCGAGCGCCTCGCAAAATAAGAAGCAAGCACAATAACACCAACTAGCTTTGCAAGCTCCACCGGCTGAAAACGAAGTGAACCTACACCAATCCATCCGCGCGTACCGTTTACCACCTGTCCAAACACCAAGGTTACGGCAAGTAGCGCAAGCATCGCCACGTACAACCAACGGCTCATCGACTGCCAGCTATGAAAGTCAATAAAACTTAACCCTAGGTAAAGAACAAAACCGACCGCTGCAATAATGAGCTGTTTCTGAAACGTGTAGAGGTCTCCCCCGCCTCGACCAATGGCAACACTGTAAAGCGTAACGAGGCCAATGCCGGATACCAAAACAGTACCGGCGAATAAAGGCCAGTCGAAGCGTCCGACAAAATCTCTGATCCGCCGTGCGGTCATCTAAAGACGACTAAAAACGAATCTGGTCGGCTTGTCCTCGCATGAAGTTGTCAGCGTTGACGATGTCGACATTCGGCACTACTAAAACATCAGTCACTCCTAAAATGGTATTGTAGAGATTTATAGTAACGGGGCGTTGCTCCCCCGCCTTTAATTGGTCAAGAGCAAGGGCTTGAGCAGCTACAGCACGTGACCCCTGCAGAAGTACCACCGTAAAACCGGTCGACCAAAATCCATTAGCGCTCTCGTTTGCTACGGTAAATGACACCTGCCCGGGCAAACTCAAACCGGCACTATCAACCCCCCGACCAGAGGTAAATGAAACACCGCTAACTACAAAGTGCGGCTTCAAGGCGTTGAAAGCGTCAGGAATATGCAATCGCTGCCACTTGATGTTGTTTATACGAATCGGCAAATTCGCACTCGGTGAAGTAGCGGCACCAACGCTAACCGCAAATCGCTCCTCGTTGTTTAATACCAAAACCGTATCACTACCATTACTACCATCGCCAACCTGATACGTTACCCACGCTACCCAATTTGGATTTGGATTAAAAAATTTAACCAACGCGTCATATTTGCCATTGCGACCACTGCCTGCCAGTACCGTGCCGGTTGAAGTACTGATGGGATGCGGTGAAATAATACGATGCCAGTTCGCCGTATCAACACTGGTTGAGAGCGCGTACAGCACCTGTTGGTCTGCGACGCGAGAAAATACGTACAAATTAAGGAGCTGATAACCAGAATACAACAACACAACCGCTTCAACCGCCACCACAATACCGATGACCATAAGGCGAAATCGACTATGATTCGTTATCCAAAATTGAGCCCAACGAAACCACGAGTCGTTCAGTACCGGGTTTACGTTTTCAGTGTCACGCATATAGATTTTAGTGTAGCATATCTGTAATAAAACCGTAGCGTGGCAAACCCTAAAAGACGTTTACCGCTAACCACATTCGTGCTACACTAAGCCCAGATTTTACCGACTAACCCACATCCATGGCGAAAGAAAAATCGCAAGCAGCAAAGAAAGCTCAGGGAGCAAACGACTACACCGCAAAACAAATTACCGTCCTAGAAGGTCTCGACCCGGTCCGCAAACGACCGGGTATGTATATCGGCAACACAGCCTCTGAAGGGCTACATCACCTTATCTGGGAAGTCGTCGATAACGGCATTGACGAGGCCATGGCCGGTTTTGCCACCGAGGTAACCGTGCGACTACTCCCCGGCAACGAGGTAGAGGTTACAGACAACGGCCGCGGTATTCCGGTTGATATTCATAAGCAGACAAAAAAATCGGCACTAGAAACAGTGCTTACTACTTTACACGCCGGTGGTAAATTCGGCGATGGTGGTTATAAGGTATCTGGTGGGCTGCACGGTGTTGGTGTCTCGGTGGTGAATGCCCTCTCTGTTCACCTGCGGGCCGAGGTAAAACGTGATGGCAAAGTGTACGCTCAAGAATACGAACGCGGCAAAGCAACCGGAAAAGTAAAAGAAGTAGGCAAAACCTCAAAACAGGACACTGGTACTGTCATTCGCTTTCGTCCGGACGATACTATTTTTACGGTTACCGAATTTTCTCTAAAAGAAGTTATCAGTCACCTCCGGCAGCAAGCATATCTCACCAAGGGGGTGATGATTACAATCATTGATGATCGCTCGCCAGCAAACAAACAAGAAGACCCCTGCGCGCGTACCTACCGCTTCTACTTTGAAGGTGGTGTCGCCTCCTACGTCCGGCACCTCAACCACCTCAAAAACCCAAAGCACGAAAACATTTTCTATATTGAAAAAGAAGAAGAAGAAGAAGTTCGTGTTGAGGTTGGGCTTCAATACAACGAAGAGTACCAGGAGACATTATTCGCTTTTGCTAACAACATTCATAACCCCGAAGGCGGTACGCACCTTGCCGGCTTTCGAACGGCACTGACCCGCACACTCAACGCCTACGCGCGTCGCAAGGGGTTGCTCAAAGAAAAAGACGAAAACCTAACGGGCGACGATGTGCGCGAAGGACTGACAGCGGTTATTAGTGTAAAGGTAAAGGAACCGCAGTTTGAAGGACAGACCAAGGCAAAACTTGGAAACGCTGAAGTGCGCTCTATTGTCGATACGGTTTTTGGTGACGCCTTCTCGGCGTTTCTCGAAGAACACCCACGGGATGCCGAGGCTATCATCAGTAAGGTTGCACTAGCTGCCCAAGCACGTCTGGCCGCACGCGCCGCGAGGGCATCTGTGCTGCGCAAAGGCGCACTCGAAGGCTTTATGCTTCCTGGTAAACTTGCCGACTGTTCCAGTAAAGACTCCTCACGGTCAGAGATATTTATCGTCGAGGGTGATAGTGCTGGCGGCAGTGCCAAGCAAGGTCGCAATCGAGAGTTCCAAGCTATCTTGCCACTACGTGGAAAAATTTTGAACGTTGAAAAAGCACGCCTTGACAAAATGCTCGCCAACAATGAAATTAAATCGCTTATCATTGCGCTAGGTACCAACGTCGGCGAACAGTTCGATATCGAAAAACTTCGCTACGACCGCATTGTTATTATGACCGATGCCGATGTCGACGGCGCGCACATTCGTACTTTGCTCCTCACGCTCTTCTACCGCTACTTCCCCGAGCTGGTACGGCAAGGTCACGTCTACATTGCGCAACCGCCACTTTATAAAATTAGTAAAGGGAAAGAATCTTACTACGCTTACAGTGATACTGAGCTTGATAACATTCGCAAAGAATTAAACGCTGAAAGTGTAGCCAAAAAATCTGCTAAAAAGCAAACGAAGAAAAAAGGTTCAGATGACGAGGCGACGGAGGAAACTGAAATTAACCTTAACATTCAGCGCTACAAAGGTTTGGGTGAAATGAATGCCGATCAGCTCTGGGAAACAACCATGGATCCCGACCGACGTATATTGAAAAAAGTTGCGGTAGACGATGCCGAAAAAGCGGATGCTACCTTTACCGTCTTGATGGGCAGCGAGGTTGCCCCGCGTAAACACTTCATTCAAACACACGCAAAAGCCGTAAAGAATTTGGACGTTTAAGGTAAGGTAGCGCCTCCTCCGGTGGGGTGAAGGAGGCGCCGTGCGGTCGTTGTGCGCAGTCGATTCGGGTACGGCGATAGGGCCACCCATCACCGCAGCTAGTTAGCATCCGGTCTGCATACCGGACCCCGCAACGCACCATGCTCTTCCTCTTGTCGTGGCGTTGCGCCACGGCGGTTGAGGGAGAGCAAACAAACGCCCTGCAGTTTTAGCACAAGAATGTAGGCAAAACAAGTAGCCCTTGCCAAATCAAACCTAGTCTGGTAGGATAGAGCCGTAAATCCCCCGCAACGGGGGCTTTTAAAATCCATGAATTATGACGCTGACGAACAACCCCATAGCTAACTACCTTAAAACCTCCTACGAGGAGCTAAAGAAAGTAACCTGGCCAACAAGAGTTGAGGCAACCAAGCACTCGCTCTGGGTAATTGCCCTGAGTCTTCTAGTGGCAGCCTTTTTTGGTATTATCGACTTTTTCCTCTCCCGAGGACTTGAGTTATTACTGCGCTAAGGTATGCCTAAGCAGATTGGCGACCAGGGCCGACGCTGGTATGTACTGCACACGTACTCTGGATATGAAGAAAATGTTGAACGCAACCTCAAGCAGCGCGTGGAAACACTTGGCATTGAAGACAAAATTTTCAATGTGCTTATCCCGACCGAAAAAAAGATTAAAATTAGAAATGGTCGTCGTCGGGTCGTTACCGAAAAAATCTTCCCAGGCTACGTAATGATTGAAATGGTCGTAACCGACGACTCTTGGTACGTTGTCCGCAACACACCAAACGTTACCGGCTTTATTGGCACGGGTACGACACCGACAGCACTTTCCGAAGATGAGGTAAAGCAGATACAGAAACGGATGGGTATCGAAGAACCCAAGTACACCATTGACGTTACGCCAGATACGCCGGTCAAAATTGTTGACGGACCGTTCAAAGACTTTGAGGGTAAGGTGGCAAGCGTTGACGAGGTACGCGGCAAAGTTAAAGTATTAGTTTCTATGTTTGGGCGGGAAACTCCCGTAGAGCTCGACTTCTTACAAATCCAAAAAGCGTAACCGCTAGTTCAACCATATGGCAAAGAAAGTAAAGGCACTTATTAAACTTCAGATTCCTGCAGGCAAAGCCACTCCGGCGCAGCCTGTCGGGCCGGCGCTTGGTCAGCACGGACTTAACATTCAAGAGTTCTGCACAAAGTTTAATGCCGCAACCAAAGATCGCGGTGACGACATCACGCCGGTCATTATTACCGCCTATGAAGATCGCACCTACGATTTTATACTGAAAACCCCACCAGCATCAGTGCTCATCAAAAAGGCGGCTGGCATTGAAAAGGGTTCTGGTAAGCCCCTACAAGAGAAGGTCGGCAGCATCACCCGAGCTCAACTCAAAGAAATTGCCGAAAAGAAAATGCCCGACCTCAACGCAAACGATATTGAGGCAGCAATGAACATTGTTGAAGGGACGGCAAAAAACATGGGTATCACTATTTCGTAATTATTGTTTATTCTGTGGGACCTTCACCAGAAGGGCTAGTACCACGTAATGAAAAAGGCATGCAAAAATTAGGCAAACGACACGCGACCAATATGGCCAAAATTGAAAAACGTATCTACGAGCCAAGCGAGGCCATCGCGACGCTGAAAGATCTCAAGCACGCGAAGTTTACCGAATCGGTAGAAATTCATCTTCGGCTCGGCATCGACCCAAAGCAGGGCGACCAGCAGGTACGAGGCACGGTTACCCTACCCCATGGCACCGGTCAGACAAAACTGGTCGCTGTATTTGCTGAGGGCGAGGCGGAAATCGAGGCAAAGAAAGCCGGCGCCGACCTCGTTGGTGGTAAGGAATTGATAGACAAAATAAAAACTTCTGGTAAATGTGAGTTCGACGTTGCCGTAGCAACACCGGACATGATGGCGAGTCTAGCTAGCATTGCAAAAATCCTTGGTCCTCGCGGGCTGATGCCGTCTCCTAAAAACGAAACGGTAACTAAAAATGTTGGCGAAGCAGTTACTGAGCTCAAAAAGGGAAAGATTGCCTTTAAGAATGACGACACGGCAAACCTACATCAGATAATTGGTAAGGTTGATCAAACTCCCGAACAACTGCTTGAAAACTTACAAGCCTTTATGGACGCTATTCGGCGCGCCAAACCTGCCTCAGCTAAGGGTATCTACATCAAAGGGGCAACATTAACGACCACCATGGGGCCTGGCCTTTTGGTTGGCGTAAACTAGCGTACCGAAAAACGATTAGATGCTTTGTCTCAGCCGGCTGATTTGCTACAATAGCAGTCTATGGCGAGGCAATCACAAAAAAAAGTTATCGGACTTACTGGTCCAAAAGGCAGCGGCAAAGGGACCATTGCGAACTATCTTGCCGAACACTACGGCGCAACGGTTATCGCCGTCTCTACAATACTTAACGAAATATTGACACTCATTGGCGTTAAACGTGAGCGAGTCAATCAAATCGCTTTAGCGCAGGCTCTTCGCGCCACCTTTGGCAAAGAGGCAATGGGTCACGCTGTCGATGCTGCCCTTAATCGACTGCCACCCACAAAGCAACGTCTAGTAGTTGTTGACGGCGTCCGTCCGCTTGCCGATTGGGATCCGTGGCGAAACAACAAAAACGCAACTCTTGTCGCCGTTACCGCTAGCGCAGAAATTCGTTACCAGCGTATTCGTAAACGCGGTAAGACAGCAGAAGAAAAGACCCTTACCCTTAAAAGGTTCAGGGCTGAAGAAAAAATGCCGACCGAGACAAAGACAATTGGCGAAACTAGTCGTCACGCGCGATTCACCATTGACACCAGCGACTCAAAAGCAGCTGTTTATCGTCAGGTAGATTATGTCGCCGATAAACTCAACCTTAAACGCAAGCGGTAAGATGGCACTTCCCTACCAACAAATTAAACGTCTTGTCGAAAACGGAGGTATTCAAACTACTGCTGAAATTACTGAAGCGCAGCTGCAACCAGCATCAATAGACTGTACGCTTGGACAAAAAGTGTACCGTATTTCTTCCGGTTTTCTGCCAAAAGAAAACGAGACGGTCGCCGAACTTTTACGAGAGCGTACCCTTTACGAATTTGAACTTGAGCCCGGCACCATTCTTGAAACAAATACCCCCTACATTATACCGCTGAGGGAATCGCTTAACCTGCCGGCAACCCTAATCGCTATAGCCAGCCCCAAGAGTTCAATTGGCCGCGTTGATGTGTTTGTACGCGTCATGACCGATCACAACCCGCAGTACGACGCTATCCCTGCCGGTTATCAAGGACCCTTATATCTCGAAATTATCCCGCTGACGTTTGCCGTACGGATTTCGCCAGCGCTGGCGATGACACAGCTAAGGTTTAGAGATGAGCAAGAATGTTTTCCAACTACTGACGAGATGCGCACTATTCACGGCAGCGATCCGCTTATCTTGACCACTTCGGGCGAAGCGCTTCCCACAAAGGGTCTACGCTTAAAAGAGAACATCCTCTCCTTCACGGTTGATTTAACCGGTTCTGAAATTGTCGGCTATCGCGCGCGACACTACGTGAACAAACTGCTGGATCTCACAAAAATAAACGCGCATGATCCCGCGCTTTTTTGGCACCCAATACCACGGCAAGCAAATGGTGAACTCATTCTTGAGCCAAACTCCTTTTACATCATTGCCACCAAAGAACGGGTACGTATACCCTCGCAGATGGCGGCAGAAATTATGCCCTACGACCCCTCAACGGGAGAACTGCGCTCCCACTATGCGGGGTTTTTCGACCCAGGCTTTGGCTGCGGCAATGACGAGAATATGCATGGTAACATTGTAGTACTTGAAGTCCGTGCCCACAGTGCCCCTTTCCGGCTGACAGATGGACAGGTAATATGTAAGATGATGTTTGAAAGACTAACGGAGGTACCCGAAAAAACCTACGGCGCAAACGTTGGCTCCACCTACACCGATCCTACTATTCGCTTAAGTAAATACTTTTCTTCGCATGTCTAATGCCGTAAAACCAGACGTCTTTGCTATTACCGGTTTACCGCCAGAGGTACTGGCGGTCGCCATGGCAAAGTACAGCCGCTCAAAAAACCCAATTCGAGAAACGATTGATGAATTGACCGAGGAAAAATCCGCTGAGTTCCATGAAAAATGGGTGCTTGGTTATGGTGACGCCTCTGTTGCCGATATGGCTATCATTGCGATTGCCTGCGAAAATGTTTCGATTATTGCCTCTAAAGCTATCGAAGACACTCGGCTGGCTTCGTTTCAAGAAAAATCTACCCGCTACGTCGATTTCGACACTTCTAAATACTTTCGCCCACGTTCGGTTATGGAAAATAATGCCGAGCAATATGAAAAAACCATCAATACCCTTTTTGAAAGCTATACCGGACTACTGGATAAAACCATTGCCTACCTGCGCCGGCGCTTGTCGCGTCCAGAAAAGTTAAGCAATAAGCTCTATGAAGCAAAGCTTAAGGCACGCTCGCTTGATGCGGTGCGCTACTTTTTGCCAGTTGCAACACTAACGAACTTTGGCATGATTATGAGCGCTCGCTCACTTCGCCACCTCATTGCAAAGTTAAAAGACAACCCCTACACGGAAGTTCGCGAACTCGCTGAAGCAATTCAAAATGCCGCACTTGAGCCGGCCTATAATCCTCAGGCAAAAAAAATTGAGGAACTTCTCGCCAGCCTTCGTGCTATGGGAGGCGAAGCCAACGAGTTAGCTGATCAGGTTGCCGCAACCGCAACACTGCAAATAAAAGGCGCGCCAACGTTGATTAAACACACTGAACCTTCACCCTACCAAAAACACACAAACGAGTATCTCTCTACATTTGAGGCAGATCTACTTAAAAATGCACCAATTGCCGACGCGCCGCGTGTCGATTATCTTGAAAATCATTCGTACGAAGATGAACTGGTGACAACGTTACTCTATGGGGTTTCAATATTCTCCTACCGACAAATCTTGACTGCCGTTCAAGCGCTGGCGCCAGAAAAAAAACAGGTACTACTTCAAACGGTTGCTAGTTTCCGTGGTGACCACGACCAACCGAGACGTGAATACGAGGCTGGAGGTCAGTTCGTCTTTGACGTTCTTATGGATTACGGCGCGTTCCGTGATCTTCAGCGTCACCGTATGTGCACGCAAATTAACCAACCACTGACGACCGTACATGGCTACGAGGTACCGTTCGAGCTACGGGATGCCGGCCTCGAACAAGAATTTAGAGCAATCATTGATACGACACTCGCCACTCATACAAAACTGAAAAAAGTGGTCGGCGCTGACGCTGACTATCTGATTCCGCTTGCCTGCAAAAAGAGAACACTCTTTAAGATGAATCTGCGCGAGCTTTACCATATGGTAGAGTTACGATCTAAACCAGGTGGACATATGTCTTACCGTACGATTGTCACCGATATGTACGCCGCAGTTAAAGGCCGCCATCCGCTACTCGTAGAATCATTGCGCATTACGCCACTCGATTATGACAAAGATTTCTTCAAGCGTTAAACTTAAAAAAAAGAGAGCCGGCCGGCTCATCGTCATTGACGGAACAGACGGCACCGGCAAGGCAACACAAACAGCACTGTTGGTGAAAAAGTTACGTGCTGAAGGTAAAAAGGTTGCCATTGCAGATTTTCCCCGTTACGGGCTTCCCTCCGCTTACTTTGTCGAGCAGTACCTTAACGGGCGCTACGGGAGCGCAAAAGACATTCCTCCACAAGCTGCCTCGCTCTTTTACGCCTTAGACCGTTTCGACGCAAAACAAAAAATGATTGATCAGTTGAACGATGGCTATATCATTGTGTCAAATCGTTTTGTTACGGCCAATATGGGGCACCAAGGTGGAAAAATTATCTCGCTTGCCGAACGTAAAAAATTTTTTTCTTGGCTAGACTGGCTAGAGCATGACTTACTAGGACTCCCCCGCCCCGACCTTACCATTCTTCTTCACGTGCCTGCTGCACTTGCGCAACGTTTAATTGACCGCAAAGGGAGACGAGCGTACATTCAAGGAAAACGCGATCTTCACGAAGATGATTTAGGGCACCTGAAAGCTGCCGAAAAAACGTACTTAGAAATTGCCAACTTGTTTCCAAAGTTTATTCTCGTCGAATGTCTTCGCAACAAATCACTGCTCAGCCCTGATGAGATACACCAAGCGATTTGGAAGAAAATTGAACGCTTAGTCTCCTAAAAAATTTCATGGCCAGCACAAAATACATTCCGGTTATCGGCATGGAGGTACATGCAGAACTTAAAACAACATCAAAAATGTTTTGTCGCTGCGTGAACGACTTTGGCCTTGAAGAAAGACCAAATGTCAACGTCTGTCCAGTTTGTTTGGGTCACCCAGGGGCTCTACCAACCGCTAACGTAGAAGCGATAAAAATGGTCATTAAGGTTGGGCTGGCGCTTGGCGCTGACATTGCACGCATTTCAAAATTTGACCGCAAAAACTACTTCTACCCCGATCTCCCAAAAGGTTATCAGATTAGCCAATACGACCAGCCACTGACGGAGCACGGCAGTCTTGAAGCTAATGGTAAGCCTATCGCCATTACTCGTGTTCATCTCGAAGAAGACACAGGAAAACTTCAGCATCCAGAAGACGCACCCTACTCCCTTGTTGATTTTAACCGCTCTGGCGTCCCGTTGATGGAGCTCGTAACTGAACCTGACATCACCTCGTCAGTTGAGGCAAAAAAATTCTGCCAAGAATTGCAGCTTTTGCTTCGCACTCTTGATGTATCGGGAACGGATATGGAAAAAGGACAGATGCGTTGCGAGGCAAATATTTCACTAATGCAGGCTGACAAAGAACGTAAAGCGGAAAACTACGGCACCAAAGTTGAGGTAAAAAACCTTAACTCGTTTAAGGCGGTTGAGCGTGCAATTGAGTACGAAATTAGTAGGCAAGAATCCTTGCTAGAAGCCGGAGAACCCGTGTTGCAAGAAACGCGAGGCTGGAATGATGCTCAGCAAAAAACATACGCCCAGCGCAGCAAAGAATCAGCGCACGACTACCGCTACTTCCCAGAGCCTGACTTGCCTCCACTCGTACTCGGAAGTCTTAACGAAGACAGCCCCAAGGGTGCGGTTGCTATTTCTGTCGATGCCATACGCGAAACGTTGCCGGAATTGCCGCAGCAGCGACGAGCACGCTTTATGGAAGAATTTTCGCTAAGTAACGAAGATGCGTACTTACTCACCGCCGACCCGGCACTCGCCTCTTTTACCGAGAGCGTATTTGCTGAAATGAAAGAGTGGGTAACAACGCTGGATAGTGTTGAGGGTAGCGCGGAAGAAATTTGGGGGCATGAAATTAAAAAGATAAGTAAACTCGTTGGTGGGTGGTTAACGAGTGAGCTCTTCAAGCTGATGAAAGAATCTAAAACGACGATAAGTGGGGTACAAATTACAGCCAGTAGTTTTGCGAACTTTTTAAAGCTTGTATATGAACGCCGCGCTAACAGTTCTGCTGCTCAAATTATACTGCGAGAAATGTTTTCAACTGGTAAGGATGCGCAAACTGTTCTTGAAGAAAAAGACCTTGGGCAGGTTGACGACAACGAGTCGCTCGACGCTGTTATTGAAAAAATTATTACTGCCAACCCCGATCCGGTTAAAGACTACATGAACGGAAAAGAGAATGCGCTTCAATATCTTGTTGGCCAAGGAATGAAACAGACAAAAGGAAAGGCAAACCCTGAAAAGCTCAGAGAACTCTTTAAGAAAAGGCTTTCGAGCTAACCGTAAATCAGCAATAATCTCCCTTTTTTTAAAGGTTGACCGCTCTAGTGCAAGCTGATAACATACTTAAAGGTATGCCTATACCAACGAATCAATTCGACGACATCAGCAGGGTTTAAAACGAGTCCCCTTCGGGGGCTTTTTTTTACGCCCAAAATGGGAAAAGGAGGAAATCCTAATGGCACATTTACAAAATAATACTGAAACGCTCAACCCCTATGGAGCCTGCTCGGCTTATATTATAGGGTTTGCTATTGCCTGTAAGCATCTCTCTCTAAATTCTGCGGCAAAAATCTTCTGGTTTCTCGCAGAACACAAGCAGGAGCTCGACGAGGCACTTCCTTCAACGATGGAGGCAATAGAGCTTGGACGTACGTGTGAGCAAATCAACGCGTTTTTGGAGATCCAAGAGAGCCTCGGCGGAATGGTTCGGCACTCTATCGCGATACAGACACCATGGTGCGACACTATCGAGGAACTATGTACAAGGCTCTGCGAAGTGAGTGCCCCCCTCGTCTTCTGGGACGAATATCGCGCGCAGGCAATAATCGACCTGCTCCAACTCATCGCAAACTTGCCTGAGGGTAAAGCCCTACAGGCAATCCTTCGTCTTTACGAAGACGGAAGTCCATCATATTCGGATATTATCCGATACGGCTGGCTTGGAATGGAATCTGAAGCTGCGAGATCTGCTCTTGATGGTGTACTTGCCAGCGAAAAGTCCTTTCATCGTAATTATCAGACAACGCTTGTCACCGAGGCCGGTCAAACATGACCGGCCTCCCTCTTTTCTAATTTGCAACCCATTTTTTTATGAAACGTTCGGCCTCATCTTTACCCTTAACCCAAATAATTTCTTTGTCTTTTTTCCACCACGTCATCTGTCGCTTGCTATACTGATACGTATGCGAAACAACTTTTTCTATACACTCTTGTTTTGTCAATGTACCCTTAAGGTATTCACTAACCTCCGGATACCCAATACCGCTCATTGAGGGTCGTGACGAAGGATACTTACTGAGTAGCTTTTTTGTTTCATCAACCAAACCGCTTTGAAACATTTTTTCAACTCGTTTTTTCATTCTTTCCCGTAGTATCTCTGTGTCTACAGTAATACCAATCTTTAAACTATCGTAATGCGTACGACCTTTTTTTCTTGCCTGCAGAAACCAGTTTCCAATTGCGCTTGCCACTTCAATAGCACGAATGACACGCCGAGCATTTTTTACATCGATACCTGCAACCGCCAGTGGGTCTAGTTTTTCTAACTGCTTAACCAAAAACGGCAACCCCCGTTTTTGTAAATCTGCCGTAAGCTGTTTTCGCAATGTTTCATTTGGCGGCACTTCTGGTAATTTCCAATTTTGGACAACTGCATAAATAAAAAGAGCAGTTCCACCAACCAGTATAGGCAGCTTCCCTCGCGCATGAGCGCTCGTAATGGCTTCGCGAGCATCAAGCTTAAACTGCTGAACAGAATAAAGTTCATCCGGATTAACAACATCAACTAAATGCTGACGAATAGGTGCTGGCGGATAAAGTTTTGCGGTAGCGACGTCCATTCCGCGATAAACCTGACGAGAGTCTGCAGAAACAAGCTCTCCATCAAACATACGCGCAAGATGAACGGCAAGATCAGACTTTCCGGATGCTGTCGGGCCAACAATGGTCAACAGCAGTGGTAAACGTTTACTCATTCGGTCATTCTACCCTACTTCAAGACAAACAAAAAAGGTGCCCTTGGGCACCTAGAGGTTAACGGTAACGTATTATATATTTGCCCAGAGAACCAATGATACAAATAACGTTGCGGCGCTCGCTAGAACCATCAAATGATCATCAATAAACTCTAGCCAGTTTTGTACGCCAGTTGTTTTTAAAACAGGAACAAAAACGCCAAACGTGCTTGCAAGAAGCTCTCGCATACTTTTATTTTTTTTTATTTTACAAACTTTACTGTAGTATAGCGTATTTCTATCAAAAAATCAAGTTCGTAAATTGGAACGGCGCGCGAGATCCTCCTTATCTCGCGCGCCACATACTAACCTCATTCAATCCGCTCCCCTGCAAGGTGCGCAAATTCGTAGGCATCTACCATGGCTAGCCAGCTTGCCTCAGTGACGCTTCTCGCTGTCGCCACGGTTCGGAAGTCCCAGCCATGGAACGTCCAGTCCACGACAACCTTGACCCGTGCCGCAGAGCCGCCACTACCAACCTTAAAAACGTGGTAATCACCGAGCTCCAAGCCCAAAGCTTTGACTTCAGCAACTTTGTTCATTGCGTTATCAAGCGCATTGATGGGCCCGTCTCCACGACCGGCCACATGGTCTTCTTGCCCTGTTTCCAGACGAAGCATGATTGTTGCTTCGGCAGGCTCTGCAGTTCCATCATCACCGCTTCGATGTAATTCACATACTCGGTACCACTCGACAAAAACAAAGGAGCAATTTGATCCATTCTCTCGAAACTGCGCCATTGCAATCGAAACAGCCTCCTCGCGTACGTATTCGCCATTCATTAAAAAAACCGCGATACGTACACCCCTTTCTCCGCTAAGATCCAAAAGACCCAACTCGCTGAGTTTCGCGAAATCAATTTTTTTCATTTCCCTTCCTCCCCACTCGTTGGTGGTGTGTCATGAAGTTGTCAAAGAGCGGGTTGCCCCCTTCTCGAGTCGATATCCGTTTCTCGACGGATAGAAAACGCCAGCCCCGATGAAGGGCTGGCGTTGAAACTCAAGAGATACTTTAGCTACAACGTAAACCTTCCACCGCAAGTGGGCTGGCTAATAATGCTAATAATCTGAATTGCGCGAAGGTCCATATCGCTAAAATAGTAACAAGGCAGCTATTCCCGGTCAAGTCCTAGTGCGTCGGTCCAGCTGGTGTAAACAAATCCGTTTCGAAACGAGCTACTTCTGTACCCGTAGGATAATTATCAGCTGTAGGATCAACCTGTTTAACTAGGTAGTGGGTACTAAAATTATTTTCCTTAAAACCTTCTTTGGTAAGTAATCGTTTTTCTCCATTCATAATAAGGTAACGTTCGTTCGATTTCTTGTACTGGATAATAGTACCGTCCGGATGTACGTCGCTTGACGTAATAGGCGCCCCGACAGAAAAGGAAACAAAGTACCCATCTGGGATTGTTATTGCATTTTTTCCCAGTGCTTACCATAGAGTGCCTCACCAATTTCGTTCGTTGTAATTTCTCGAAGGTAACCATTGGGCGTTACTGCGTAAATTTTTGAATCGTTCTCAATTTTTACCAACGTTGTACCGGGACGAATAAGCACATTGCCAGCAGTCGGCAATGAAGCAATAAAATCAAATGACACATCTACAACGTTCGACTGGTTTGGGTACCAGGTACGAAAAATATCTTTGTACAAAACGTCCTTACCTTTGGCGTCGTCATGCAGCGCAAAAAACGCATAGCGCTTGAGGTCGTTTCCAATATAGTAGTAAAGCTCATTACCTGAATGGTCAGTATAACGAATAACCGAACCAGCCCCGATTACTGGACGCTGTTTGGTAACAGCGTGTCGTACGTTTACGGACTATTTAGCTCCGGCATTGGTAACAGTAAGGTCAGTGAGGTGAGCCCGCAGTGTCGCTTTGATAGGCACAGTGTCCAAAATTGTTCCATAAACAGAAAGAGTTGTAGTGCTACCAGATGAAACCAAGAAAGGGCTCGGCATCGTAAAATCAACGATACGAACATTATTATTTTCTTTGACTACTGCTATGTCGCTTGCTGATGTCGTCGTACAGTTACTTTCAATACACGTTCTGATTACAACATATACATTGTCACCGACAGCAGTGACACCATTATTTCGATCATCTATTTTTACTGTTCCCTTTATTGTTTCAATCTCCCCATTTATTGGTGCGTGGACGTAAAAACTAGCAATTTCCAGATTGGCACCCGGCGCTAGCTCGTTGGGCTGAGGCGCCGCCTCTCCTAACCCTACGCCTACAATTATCGTATTAGCCTTGCGCGCATAACTTACCGTAGGCAGCAACGTTAGTGCCAAAACAATTGAAAAAACGGTAATAATGGTTCGATTTCGCATAGAAAATAACGGCAATAATTAAGAGGCAAACCTTAACCCCTAAGGCCGTTTTTGTCAACCAAAACGCCTCCCTACCCTCTGTCACTACGTTAGTTCTGGCGAGTAGCAATTTGTGCTTGTACTCGAGAAATAAAATCAGCCAAGGTAATTTGCAATAACTCTTTTTCTCCGCGAACCCGCACAGAGAGTTGTGTACCGTCATCCCATTTTCCCTCTTTAGGCGCCTCTTTGTCGCCAATCACCAATGCGTACGGCAGTTTCTCCGAAGCTGTTCGCCGTATCTTATTACCAACCGTGTCACCACTTTGATCAATGCTTACTCGTATACCTTCCGCTTCAAATTTTTCTGCAAGCATCAAGACGGCATCAAGATGCCCTTCGCCAACTGGCACCAAGCCAACCTGCACCGGTGAAAGCCAAACCGGAAATGCTCCGGCAAAGTGCTCGATGATAATACCAATGAAGCGCTCCATTGAGCCGTAAATAACTCGATGGATGGCAACCGGCGTTTGTTTTTTTCCCTCTGCGTCAGTGTAATGCAAGTTAAAACGGCGCGGTTGCTGGAAGTCTAACTGAATGGTGCCCATCTGCCACTCCCTACCAAGGATGTCGCGCATAAGAATATCCACCTTCGGCCCATAGAAGGCACCATCACCATCAAGGACGGTAAATGCCTTACCACTCTTCAGTAGTATTTCTTTTAGTGTTCCCTCAGCACGATCCCACGTCTCACTATCTCCCATAAACTTTTCCGGCCGCGTTCCCATTCGGTACGAGTACTTGAGTCCAAAAATAGAGTAGAAGCGATCGACAATTTCAAAGACCCTAGCGTACTCATCACCGATCATATCCTCAGAAACAAAAATATGCGCATCGTCTTGGCGAAATTCACGAACCCTAAACAACCCATTTAACGTACCCGAAAGTTCATTGCGATGAATCGGATCAGTGTCCGAAAAACGTAGTGGTAAATCACGATAGCTTCTTCCGCGCGAACCAAACACCACCATGGCGTTTGGACAGTTCATGGCTTTAACCCCATACTCTTCCTCTTCGTCGGTTTTTGCCACAAACATATCCCCCCAATAATGTTCGCAATGACCAGAAGTGATGTAGAGTTCACGCTTATTAAGAAGCGGAGAAACAATTTCTTGGTAGCCGCGACGTCGATGCTCATCTCGCCAAAACTGGATAAGTTCGTTGTAGAGAACAACTCCCTTCGGTAGCCAGTACGGCATCCCAGGGGCGGTTTCGTGAAACATAAATAAATCAAGCTCTTGACCAAGTTTCCGGTGGTCACGCTTCTTTGCCTCTTCTATCATTGCAAGATGTTGAGAAAGGTCGCGTTCGGTTTCAAAAGCTACCCCATAGACACGTTGCAGCATTTTGTTCTTTTCGCTTCCTCTCCAGTACGCACCGGCAAGCTTAGTCAACTTGAACGCGCCTATTGCTTCGGTGCTTTTTACATGAGGTCCTCGACACAAATCGACAAAAGCCCCCGTTTCGTAAACTGAGGTAATCTCCTTTGCAGCCGGATCGATATCAAAAGACTCATCGGCCTCTACTTTTGTTGTCCCTTTATCGCGCAGCGCCTCTAATAGCTCAACCTTATAGGGCTGCTTTTTCTCCTTAAAAAAGGCAATTGCTTCTCCAATTGGCATTTCTCTACGAACAAACGCTTCGTTTCGTTTTTTAATCTCCTCCATTTTTTCTTCAATAGTCGACAGATTGTCGACCGAAAGCGACACGGGAAGATCAACGTCGTAGTAAAAACCATTTTCTACAACGGGACCGACACCAAATTGCGCGGTCGGGTAAAGCTCTTGCAATGCGGCGGCAAGTAGGTGCGCTGCTGAGTGGCGCATTGTTTCGACGGCTGAAAGTTTTGGTTCATTCATAGCGTAAAATTAAAAAAACCCAAAATCACAAATCGTGATTTTGGGACTTCGGTAAAATACCAAAGCGGTTCCACCCAAATTCCCCAACTGGGGCACTCATACAAACAGGCTTAGTCCTAGCGGAACGCATATACTGCGTACGGCGTTGGTAGCGCCGTCAGTTACCTGACTACACTATACGCCATCACCAATGCAGCGTCAAGCTACTGAAAGCGCAGCTCTATTTTGCTCGGCAGCCTTGGTAAATGCTGCTGCCAGTAAGGAATAAGCTGCACCTCAACACTATCTATGCCTTCAAAGTGCGACAAAAATTGCTTGACCTCTGTCGGTGTCGCGCCTACAAAGTTGATTGGTGAGAAAACTGAGCTTGTGGTATCAAGCGCTGCGCCTACGGTAGCGATACCGCTAATGAGCGCTGTCCGCGCAATGGGATCATAGTCAGCGATAGTGTACTGCCAGTTATTCCCAACCATGCTCACTTGTCCACCGGCAGCATTTTTTACCACATCGTTTAGCGCCTCTTTGCTAAAGGCGACTGCAATAACCCTTACGCGTAGTGTAGCCGTCAACGCCGCAGCACTATCCCCTGTCTTGCTCGAATAGTCTTCACTTAACGCGGTCGTAATAAAATCTGCATCGGTAAGATCACCACTAGCAACATGCGCACCGTCCGTACGCTTAACCGCATCAAGGGCACGACGCAACAACGTCTGTTTAGCATTCTCAATGTCTTGATCGGTAACCTCGCGCACTACCGCACCACCGCGCACCATAGCAACCGAAGAGGTGGCGTAGATGTCCTTTTGTAAATTTGGCGACAAGCCTGGTATCGTAAAGTGGCTCGGCCCGACGAGGTAGCTATCTTCTGAACCGTCCGCTTCGACAACCGCACTAACCTGCCCACCGGCGGGAACCCGGACAGCTTGTGTCAAACGGAACAGGATATTGTCGGGTGTCAGCAATCGCGTTGTTTCAACCAATGGCTGCGCACGGTCACTAGTATTAATAATAGTTACGATACCTCCAGCTTTCGCGGTTGGCTCAGGATTTTGCTGTAATAAAAACGTGTCTGATTCGTCCTTTGTGGTTTCTAAAAAGGTCGCAGAAATGGCACCGTCTGGCAGCGTCTTTCCTATTGTTTCTTCTGCTAGCGTTGCCTTGTACGAAACATCCCGTTCAACCGGATGACGATGCACAACAATAACCGCTCGTGAAAGCGTTGTGTACGCAATAAACCCAAGCAAAATAACTGTTAACACCACGAAAGAAATCGCAATGTTTCTTAGTAGTTTCGCTTTCGTTGGTAGTAGTTCTAAATCCCCCATAGACATAGCATAGCAAACTGTTAGAAAAGGTACTAGACAAGCGACTCTTCTTCGTTTGACTCGGTGGTTGGTTCTGGCTCACGGCGCTGAAAACGTAGCCGCTCCCATCGTTTGACGGTATCAGGAAACTGCTCCATCTCAAGAACCTCAACCGCGTCCGCAATAATTTGCACTTCGCCTTCGTGCCTTGCCACCTTTCCAGCTACCAGTACGATGTTGTCAGGCTCCCAGACCGTTGGTGACTTTTGGTACGTACTCGGAAACACGATAATCTCGGCACTAGCTGTAGCGTCAGACACTTTCACAAAACACATTAAGTCACCCTTCTTTGTAGTAATGCGCCGTACCGTATCAATAACCGCGCCCACACCAATAACGTCATCGCTGCGATAAAACGGAAGATGGCCGACAGGAATGGTGAAAGGAGCAATACCGGAGGCAAATGCCTGAAGCGGGTGCTCTGTTACGTAAAGCCCAAGCAACTCCCGCTCCCAGGTAAGACATTGCTTTGTATCCGCTGGCGGGACCTCTTCTAGTATTAATGGTAGGGGTGCGTTCATTGCTTCGCCAAACAGGGTCGCCTGTCGGCTCGCCGCGGCGGTTGCGGCCGCTCGATTGTAACGCAACATAGCTTCCGTCCCATTAAGTAATTGCTGCCGCTCTCCCCACTCGTCAAGACAGCCTGACTTAATTGCGCTCTCAAGAAACCGCTTGTTAAAATTCTTCGTCTGCATTCGTAAAAGAAAATCTTCTAACGAGGCGAACGGACCATTCTCTTTGCGCTCTTCAATAAGCGCGCGCGCTACATCCTCGCCAACGTTTTTAATAGCCAAAAGACCAAAGCGAATGTGCTGCTCGTCAAGCCAGGTAAAATGTTCGTAACTCTCGTTGACGTTAGGCGGCAATACTTCGATACCCATGCGGCGACATTCGGCAACAATTTCCCCAACCTTATCTAGGTTGTGACTCTCGGCACGCAGGACCGCCGTCATATACGCGCAAGGGTAGTTTGCTTTAAGGTACGCGGTTTGGTAGGCAACAATGCCGTAGCTGGCGGCGTGGCTCTTGTTGAACCCATAGGCGGCAAACGGCTCAATCAGTTTCCAAAGCTCTTCCGCTTTGGGACCGGTAAGTTTACTGGTGTTCATACAGCCACTAATAAAGCGCTCTTTTTCTGCCGCCATCACTGCCGGAATTTTTTTACCCATCGCTCTACGCAGCGTGTCGGCCTCCTCCCAACTATAGCCAGCAATCTCAATCGCAATTAACAGTACGTCATCCTGATAGGTAACAATACCGTACGACCGCTCTAGGATAGACTTTAACCGCGGGTCAAGGTAGGTAATTTTGCGCGCATTGTGTTTGCGCTCAATATACTGAGGAATGTTACTCATCGGCCCCGGACGAAAAAGTGCAACCATGGCCATAATATCGTGAATGGTTGTTGGTCGTAGCTCTTTAAGATACCGAGTCATACCAGAACCTGACAGCTGGAAAAGACCTATGGTTTCACCTCTGGCCAAAAGCTCATACGTTTTTTTGTCGTCTAGAGGTAAGTCGTTAATATTAATCTCAACGTTGTATATCTTTTTGATGAGTTTGACCGCGCCCCCCAAAATAGCCAAGTTGCGAATACCAAGAAAATCCATTTTCAGTATGCCAATATCTTCTACGGCGTGCATTTCATATTGAGTGATTACTTTTTCACCGCCGGCTTCCCGCTGTAATGGCATAAAATCAACCAATGGACCGGGAGTAATAACAACTCCGGCGGCATGCACCGACGCGTGGCGAACACACCCCTCAACCTTACGCGCCAAATCAAGCAGCCTGCCAACTTCCGGATCGGTTTCGTACCTCCTTCTTAGCTCCGGCTCAATCTCAAGAGCTTTATCAATCGACATTGGAAAACCCTGTGAACCAACGGGTATCGTTTTTGCTACCTTGTCGCAAAGAGCGTAAGGGTAGCCAAGCACGCGGCCGATATCTCGAACGGCGGCTCTTGCTTGCATTGTTCCGAAGGTAACAATTTGTGCTACCCGATCTTCGCCATACTTCTCTTTGACGTGGGCGATAACTTCGTCTCGCCGATCATCGGCAAAATCCATATCGATATCCGGCGGCGTCGGACGCCACTCGTTCAAAAATCGTTCGAAAGGAAGCCGATAGATTAACGGGTCTACCGTGGTAATGCCCAGACTAAAAGCTACTAGTGAACCTGCGGCCGAACCTCTAGTGGTTGCCACAATACCTTCAGCTCTTGTCCAGTTTGCAAAATCGGCGACCACCAAAAAATAGGTCGCGTAACCTTTCTTCTTAATGATGCCAAGCTCATAGCGTAAGCGCTCTTCGGTCTCCGGAGCAATAGTGCCAAAATGATTTGTGAGACCTTGGTGCGCTAACGCATCAAGGTATTCATCTGCAGTCTTCCCTGTTGGTATGGCAAAGTCTGGAAAAATCCAGGTACCAAGTTTTAGCTCGACATTGCAGCGGTCAGCAATCTCAGCAGACCGCTCAACTGCGGCAAGGTCATCAGGAAAGGCGGCGACCATTTCTTCCGGACTTGCAAAATGCAAATCGGTTGCGGTCATGCGCAGTCGATTGGTATCGCTAATTAACTTCCCTGTCTGCACGCAGAGCAATGCATCCTGCGCCTCGGCGTCCTCCTTATCTAAATAGTGACTGTCTTTGGTAGCCACAAGAGAGATACCCGTTTCTTCAGCTAAACGATGCAGTCCACTGTTTGTTTTTACCTGTTCAGTAAGCGAAGGGTGACTCTGAATTTCAAAATAAAAATTTTGCTCACCAAAGATAGAACGATAGACCAGCGCCACCTTACGCGCCGCTTCGTAGTCGTCTGCTAGCAATGCCTGTGCAACCTCTCCGCCAAGACAACCAGAAAGCGCGATGAGACCGCCAGAGTAACGGCGCAATACCTCGTGGTCAACCCTCGGCTTATAGTAAAACCCCTCAAGATGCGCCAAGGTAACTAATTTTAGTAGGTTGTGGTAACCCTCCTGATTTTCGGCGAGCAAGGTTAGATGATAGCTGCTGTCGTCAATCCGCGCACGTTTATCGGTTAAACGATTTGTGGCAACATAGGCCTCTACACCAATGATAGGCTTAATCCCCGCCTTCTTTGCCGCCTTGTAAAATTCAACCACTCCGTAGAGAACGCCATGGTCAGTAATTGCTAACGCTTCCATACCACGTTTTTTGGTCGCCGCTACCAGCTGGGGAATCTTCGGAAGCCCATCAAGCAAACTATAATGACTGTGCGTATGCAGATGAACAAATCTTGCCATATTACTCTACCAAGAGACGAAAGCCCCGACGAGCGGGGCAATAGATAACAACACCGTGGCTTGGCGAAACGTTCATGTCGCAGAATTTCGTTTACGTTTTGCACTGCTACGTGGTCGTTCGGCCTTTCGCCCAATAAAAAAGGTTGCCACTCTGGTCACCCCTTCAACGAGCAGCTGCAATGAGGTGGATGCGTGCTCTGCTTTTTCGCTTACCAATGAAATAAAGCGATCAATTACTGCCAACCGCTCACGAAGTTCGGTAAACGTTCGATGGGCATCACGAAGTAACATCACGACGTAGTACAGCATCCAGGCAATAAATACCGTTAGCCAAAGCGTGCAGAACGCAAGAATGAAATTAAGAATATCGTGGCTTGTATACATAGTTGAATGTTAGCGAATACGAATCTGCTGCTTATTTAGTGCCTTCTCAATTTTCTTCTCCACCTCGGCAACCTCTTCGGTGGTTAGCGTCCTGTCGTTACTGCGCAACGTGAAGTGCAAACTATAGCTGTACTCTCCTGCCTTTAGTCGGTCACCCTTGTAAATATCAAAAAGCTCTATCTCGGTAACCAATGGAGAAACGCTACGAATACTATCCACCATATCACTATAGCTAATGTTGCCCCCCATCACAAGGCTCATATCTCGTTTAACTGCAGGAAATTTTGGAACCGCCTGAAAAGGCATTTGCCCCTTTCTTGCTGTAATGTCGTCAAGTTTTAAATCAAACGCCGCAGCTGACAGTGAAACGCCAAGTGCTTTCAAAAAAGGTGGCAACAAAATACCCAAGGTACCAATTTGTTTTCCTGCGGCCACGACTCGAACTGCGGCACCGGGCGCAAAAGGATACGGTGCATCTGCTAAAAAGGACGGTTCTATTCCTCGCTGGCGCAATACTGTTTCCACTGTTCCTTTCGCTATTTGATAGAGGCGTTCAGTGCTCGCTCCTGATTCTGAAACAAGCCCTGAGAGGTGCACTTCTTCTGTACGGTAACGATCAATTGCCTCTTTCCCTTTGCCGCCCGGAACGTACACTTTCGCCATTTCAAAAATGTTAACGGTGTCATAGGCGCTCATATTTTTTTCAACGACATCTACCAGAGAAGCAAGAAGGCTCGGGCGCATAACTGCAAGGTCGTTATTGAGCGGGTTAGCAACTCGCAGTGAAGAAGCCTCGTTTATATTGAGCGCGCTAAGCATTTTTTTGCTAATGAGCGAGTAGCTGTATGTTTCGGTAAACCCCATTGCGCGTAATTCCTCCTTTATTTCTGCCTCGTTACTAAACCGCAGGTCAGAAAAATCTCTGCCAATCGATGAGCTCGGCGGCAAAAGACCGGCAATGTTGTGGTAACCGTACAAGCGAGCCACTTCTTCGACCACGTCTTCGGACGCTACAACATCTTGATCACGCCAGTAAGGAACGCTTACCTTTACCACCGAACCGCTACCGCTAACCCCAAAACCCAAGCGCTGAAGTAGCTGGCGGACACGGGAGGTAGGAATGTGCACACCAAGAAGTCGAACCAAGTCGACAACGGGGAAATGGATAGCTACCTGTTTCTGTTTCTGCTTTCCCCACACATCAACAACCGCACCTCGCTGATCCCCTCCACACAAGGTACGACACAAGGCGACAGCTCGAGCAAGGGCCTCTTCAGGCGCCACCGGAGAAAGCCCTTTTTTAAACAACCGTGACGCGTCGGAATCAAGCTGCAACTTACGGCTTGTTTTTCGAACATCGACGGCATCCCATGTTGCCGCTTCAAAAAGTATGTTCTTCGTTTTTGTCGTAACACCTGACAGCTCGCCACCCATAATGCCGGCAATATCAACAGGACCATCATCGTCTGCGTTCACCAGCTCACCTCCAGCCAAACTATGGGTTCTGCCATCCAAGGTTAAGATTTTTTCTCCTTTCTCTGCCGGACGAATAACCAAAGCACCCTTTAGCTTATCGGCATCGAACGCATGTAATGGTTGTCCATACTCGAGCATGACATAGTTGGTAATATCGACAATGGTATTAATAGGTCGAACACCAGAGCGAATCAATCGTTCTTGCATCCATAGGGGCGCATTGCCAACACTAATCCCTTCAACGTAGGTCGCCATAAAACGACGACAGCGTACGCGATCTTGAACGTGAATTGATAACGGTAACTTGCTACGACCAGTGCTGCGAGCAGTCTTCGGCAACCTTAGGGGCTTACCAGTAATGGCGCTAAGTTCTCGCGCAACACCAATGACCGAAGCGATGTCCGGACGATTGGTTGTCGGTTCAACCTCTAAAAGATCGTCTTCCTCTTTACCCTCAGAAACGATTGACGCTCCTAAAATGGCAGACGGATGGAGCACTAAAATAAGATTATCGTGTTCACGAAGGCCAAGCTCACTTGAAGCGCAGAGCATCCCCTCTGACTGAACACCGCGAACACTTCTAGCTTCAATAGTGAGCCCGTTCGGCAATACTGCTCCGGGTAGCGCTAAGGGTACTTTTTGACCAACGGCAATGTTAGGGGCGCCACAAACAATAGTTTTCACTTTGCCTGTTCCTGTTTGCACTTTTGCAATTTGCAACTTGTCGGCGTTTGGATGCGGTTCGACGCTTACTATTTGCGCAACCACTACATTGCTAAACTCGTAACGAGCATGTTCGATTCGGTCAATGGTCACCCCGTGCAAAGACAGCAAGGAAGCCGCCTCTTTTGGGTCTTTGGGGACGTCAAGGTAATCGCTAAGCCAGTGGTAAGGTAGAGTAAACTGCATATCGCAAAACTTAGAATTGCTGAAGGAAACGCATATCGTTTTCGTAGAGTATGCGTATATCTGGAATGCTAAGACCGCTACGCATAAGCATGGTTCGCTCTACGCCCCAACCAAAAGCGAGGCCGGAAATTTTTTTCGGATTTAGCTTGGCGGCCTTAAGCACATTTGGATGCAGCATACCGGCGCCGCCAAGCTCCACCCAACCTTGTTTACAGAGTCGGCAGCCCTTCCCGTTGCAGACCCCACAGCTAATATCAACCTCAAAACTCGGTTCGGTAAAACGAAAATGGTAGGGTCGGAGGCGAACCTCACGTTCTGTGCCAAAGTAAGCTTTTACGAAAAACTCGAGAACACCTTTGAGGTGTTGAAACGTAACACCCTCGGCGGCATAGACCCCGTCAAACTGGTGAAAGACGGGTGTGTGTGACGCATCTGATTGGCGTCGGTAGCATTTTTGTATATTGATGGAGCGGACCGGTAGGGGCAGCGTCGCCAGCGACCGTGCTGTTCCTGAGGTACCATGCGGCGTAAGCATAAAACGATAGTCACCACTTGGTTTCGCGTCCATAAAGAATGTCTCCCACTCATCTCGGGCAGGATGGTCTGCCGGCATATTAAGCGCTTCAAAAGGAAACCATTCGGTTTCAATATCAGGATGGCGAACCCGCGTAAACCCAATCTGTTTAAAAATAGCGGCAATTTCTTCTATCGCTTTGGTTACCAAATGAAGATGTCCGGTCTCGGGAGAAATGCCGGGTAACGTCGTATCGATGGCAATTTCGCCGCCTTCGATACGGTCTACCGCGTCGCTTAACAACTGTTCTATTTCTTGGCGCGCACTATTGGCCGCACCACCAACCTGTGGTCGCTCCCTAACTGGTAACTCTTTCACGCCACGCAGAAGTGTTGTCAATTTTCCTTGCCTGCCAAGATACTCAAGACGAATCGACTCTATGACATTACTGGTTTTTGCTTCTTGGATTGCTAAGCGTGCTTCCGACAAAAGCGTGTCAATTTGCTTTATCATACGTTCCGTCCTCGTCCTTGATAAGCAATCACCGCAAATTCAAGAAACGTAAGCGCGGCAATCAAGAAAAACATATTCCACCAAGTCAATAATTGCTTGCTTTGCAAAAAAAGAGCGGCAATGACTAAAAAAGAAAAGGAGAAAGCCTGCCGAAAAGAAATAGTGACCTGCCGATATACCAGTTCGTTTTTAAAAAAAAGACGACGCAATAATAACCCCAGTAGAGAAAACGTGCCAGTCAGCGCCAAGTAAAGTGCAAGGTAGAAGACACTAAATCCTAACCAACCAGCGGTCAATGGATCTAAAAAAAGAACAACTAAAATCCAGGCCGCCCAAGTCAGAACCGTACCAATGAACATTAACGTTGCGTATTGTTTCAGTGCCATAAAGCAAAGTAATCTGTATACACACGATACCAGAATTTCTCCCGTTACTCAACGCATCTATTACTCCGGTTGTGGATAGCGTCCCCTGTTAGCGGTCGGACGAACTCGCAAGCGCTTAATCCCCTGCTTCGGAAAGGTTGACCTGAGCGCTTCAAGCAGCGCATCAGCGCGTAACTTTAACTCTTGTCCTACTGCAGTATTTGCCGCGCCTATCGTTATTGTTCCGTGCGCAAATGACACCACCGAAAGGTCGGCTGGATGTAAGTCAGGAAGCATCTGTCGAATAATCAGTTCGGCATTTTCTACCACGACCGCGGCACTGACTGCTCGATCTGCTCCGGTTCGGTTAAGCGCTCCTTGTAGATAATCTCCTATTGATTTCAGCATACGGTTAGGCTTGCGAGAACGGACATATAGCTTTAAAGTCGCAATGTCCGCAGGTGTGCTTTGACGGTTTGGGCGGGAACTTGCCGTTATGAATAGTGGCTATGGTCTCGGTCACTTTTTGCTCAAGTTTATTTAAATCCGCTTCACTCCCTTTGAATGAAAGCGGTTTATTCTCGTTAAGATAATAAAACGTCAGCTGCAACGGTTCATCGTGCCAAACTTTCTTAGCGGCGAGCTGGTAGATGAGAAGCTGATCTTTATCGACCTCAGCAAGGCTTGCCGGCACCCTTCCTGTTTTGTAGTCAATAATTTCTATGCCACCCTCCACTGCATCAATGCGATCTATTTTTCCGCGTAACGTATAGGGGCCAATTTTTAACACAAAACCTTTTTCTACTGCTGTAGTGTCAGGCCAGTTACCATCGTGCAGTTTATAAAATGTTTTAAGCGACTGCTTGCCTTTCGCATAATACTCGTCATGCATTTTTCTGCTTGGGTACCATTCGTCTATCCACGCTTCATCAAAAAAGGCGATAAGATCCGTTAGCGTCGGCATCCCCTCTTGTTTCACCACTTGCTTTTCGTCGGAGAACAACCCTTCTTGCTTCTTTGCTTTGGCAGCAATGACCCGTTCAAAAAAACGTTCAAGGGCAAGGTGCATCGACTGACCAAAGCTGAAGGTGTGCCGTCCCCAGACCGGTACTTTCAAAACGTGAGCGTAGCGATACTGTAGCGGGCAGGTGGTAAATGCTTTTAGCGCCGTGTAGCTAAAGTGTTCTGGAATTGGTTCGGGAAATACCACCGGCCACATTTCCGGCGCCGTTGCCATCGGAAAGGCGCGGGCACCGTCAGAGCTTAGCGGTGGAGAAAGCGGGATACCGAGCTCTACTAAAAAACGAGAAAGTTTTTTCTTGCGTACCCCGCCGTAATCTTCCGCTGAGGTAAAATAGAGTCCTTGTTTGGCACGGGTCATCGCCACGTAAAAAAGCCGTCGCTCTTCTTCGAGATGAATGTCACCTTCTGGCAAAATTTCTTTCAATAACTCATCAGGCAACACAATGGGTTCGCTTCTCTCGGTCGACGGAAACCTGCGATCGACCAGCCCAACAATAAACACATAAGGAAACTCGAGGCCTTTAGCCGCGTGCACGGTCATTAGCTTGACGACATCGGGACCTAGCTCTGGGTCAACAGTAATTGCTCCTGTTTCTCCTGACTCCATCTCAAAGGCAATCGTCTCCAAAAAATCTCGCAGGCGCGGGTCGTCCTGAGTTACCTCCCACTGCCGAATGCGCTGATAAAACTGGTTGAGATAACTAAAAGCAACCCGAGCATACTCATCTCCCGCTGCCTCAACCATTTTGGTATAGCCGATATCGGTAAGCGCACTCACTAACAATTCGCTAGGCGGACGGGAACTAGCCGCTTCGGTGTGTCGCCTGAGCTGCGCAAGCAGCTCATCAATGCTTTTCAACGTCGCCGTTGTCAGGTTCGGTACGACACGAGCAGAAGTGAGCGCCTGATAAAGCGATAGCGATTTCCGTTTTGCATAATGGCTAAGCTGAATAGCATCCTCTCCAGAAACATTCACTGCTGGGATGCTCAGTACCCGCCACAGACTTGGACTCTCGTGGTAGTTATCAAGCAGCCGAAAGTATGACAACACATCAACAATGACCGGCGTTCGATAGAGTCCCCGATTGGAAAATGAATGATGCGGAATCCCAGCTCGAACTAGTGCGGAGCTAAACTCGTTAGCCTGATCGTTCGACCGCGAGAGTATGGCAATATCTCCCCAATTCACTTTCTCTTTCTTGCGAAGCTCGGCAATCTTTTTAACAATGAGCGCCTGCTCATCAGCCAAACTAACGCCATTAAAATGCATTATTTCCCCTTTTGTTTTATTGGCCGCCCGCAACTTTTTACTTAGCGTCATACCATTAAGCAGGCTAAGCTGATCCTCTAATCTATTTGGATTATTTTGACAGATAAACGTATACGCAAGATCAAGAATTGATTGAGCAGAACGATAGTTTGTTACCAAAACAACGCTTTTTGCTTTTGGAAAATCTTTTTTGAATTGTAAAATATTACTCATTGACGCTCCGCGGAAGCGATAAATTGCTTGGTCATCGTCCCCCACAACGGTCAAGTTAGCTCGCTCGCCCGCTAACAATTTAACGAGTTCATACTGCGCCGAGTTAGTGTCTTGAAACTCATCAACTAATAAATAGCGGAACTGTCGGCGGTAGGTTTCGAGAGTGTCAGGGTGTGCTCTAAATAATCGCAGGGCGTAAACAATGAGATCGCCAAAATCAAGGGCGCTATGCTCCAGCAAGAGCTGCTGGTACGTATGGTAGGCGCCTGCCACTTCTTCAAGCCGCGCAGATTCGTCTTCTTCGGTATTTTTTTTGCGCTTGGCCTTTTTTGTGCGCTCGGTATCCTCAGCTAAGCGTTTCTCCTCCGCAAAAGACAGGTACGCTTCCGGATAAATCTCTTCATCTTTGGCGCGAGAGAAATGACGAACGAGCGCGTGTATAAATTTTGTCGGGTTGCCTAACGGTCGGTAGTAGTTAAGCGTAAAGCGATCCAAATTTTTTCGAACAAGCAGCCACTGCTCAGTTTCGGTAAGCACTTTGAAATCATACGGTACACCAATAGCTAAAGCGTGTCGCTCGAGTATGCGCTGACAAAAAGAGTGGAAGGTCGATACCCAAAGATCGGTATAGCCATAGGGAAGGAGTTTATCAACGCGCTCTTCTATTTCTCCTGCAGCTTTATCGGTAAAAGTCAGAGCCAAAATTTCGTCCGGCTTAGCCAATTTTTTATTAATGAGCCAGGCAAGGCGCTTGGTAATAACGGTGGTCTTCCCAGTGCCCGCGCCGGCAACAATCAGAAGTGGTCCGTCTCCGTGCGTTACCGCTTGCTCCTGTTCGGTATTTAAATCCTTTAATAACTCCATATTTTAATTATAGCACGCTCAAAAAAGGAGCCCGGCGTCGCTGGTAGCGAACGCCGGGCACTGTGTGCGGATACAACCGTAACATCGCCTAGTCGTAGGCGATAAATTTGATCCGCGCGATTATCTGGGAAAGACGAGCAATAGTCGCTATGCCCCGTGTTCCCTGCCGCTTACGCAGCTCCTCCTCAAGCTGCAGCACAGCAGAACGAAGCGCATGCGGCTAAAAACCTGCTCTTTCGACGTGGTGTGTACCCTCCTTGACTACCCCCTAGTCGGAGTAGTCATCGGGATCCATGCTTTGGTAATAATCCTCCTTTGCCTTTCTGTCCTCGCACGGGAGGACAAAATGCCACGGGCGGATCTCTTCTCGAACTCCCTCCGCCACCTCTAACTCTTCAGTTTCCATTCGCATATCCTTCTCCTATGACAAACAACCCCGACGTATGCCGGGGTGGTTTGGTCTCTATGAATGAACTAGGACCTCAAACTACCCCGTCGTCGACGACGACAATACCACCGACAAGCTTAATGCCGGTAAAATTAAAATAGTTTGAGGTAATGCATTGCATTGCTAAAATCATAGCACCAATATAAAACCCGTCAAGGGCTATTCGTCGTAGAGACGAATGAGCTCGTTGTACTTGTTGATTCTCTCGTTTCTCGGAGCCCCAATTTTAACCGCATCCGCGCTGCCGGCCTTTGCTAGCTCGATAATAAAGGGATCATCCGTCTCTCCTGAACGATGAGAGACAATAGTGGTGAGTTTATGCTGGCGAGCGATTTCTAGCGCCCTACACGACTCACTTACCGTTCCTACCTGATTCGGCTTAATGATAACCCCGCTAATGCAAGCACGCTCGGCAAACCCCTCAATACGCTTTGGGTTTGTTACCGTAAGATCGTCACCAACAACCGAAAGATTAGGCAATGCCTCCAAAAGAGCGGCAAACCCCTCAGCGTCATCTTCAGCAAAAGGATCCTCGATACTAATAAGCCTAGGGATTTCGGTAGTAAATTTCTTGTACACTTCAACCATTTCCCCCGCATTTATTGTTTTGCCACCAAATCGGTAACTCCCGTCATGATAAAAACTAGAAGCTGCGGCATCAAGCGCCAAGGATAAGCGATCCGAAAGCGACGACTCTTCTATGAGCGAGCTAAGTATTTTTAATGGTTCTTCATTGTTTTTAAAATCTACACAGTAGCCAGCTTCGTCACCAACCGGCAGTGCTTCCAGCTTACGGGAAGTGCGGAGCTGTTCCCCCAAAGTTCGGTAGAGAGCCACCAGTTCTTGTGTTAGTTCGGCGTAGGATATTTTTGGAGCAGCCACGAGCATATACTCTTGAATAGCAAGATTGTTAGCAGCATGCTCGCCACCATTAATGACATTACTGTAAATGCGCGGACGAACGGCACCACTAACGTGGGCAAAAAACTCTTCGTGCAGTACCTCTGAAAGTTGCCTTGACTGTTCGGCGGCTAACGCGCGAGAGAGGGCAACAGAAATCGCAAGCGTAATGTTGCCGCCAAGTATAGCCTTGGTATCTGTTGTATCAATCCCTAGCAGTAGCTCGTCAACTTCATGAACGGAGCCGTACTCTCTGCCGAGCATTGCCTTTCGAAGCGCCTCAATTGACTGTTCGGCTTCATGGTACGAAAACACTTTTGCCTCTGCACTACCACGACTTTTACCTGAGGGCACCGCAGCACGATGAGAAACACGAGCGCCGTCGAGTGCTACAACTTCGATGGTCGGCTCACCACGAGAGTCAAAAATTTTTCTGACGCGTAGATCGTCTAACTTCATTGCTGTGGTACTACATGCTCCGGCTTACCTGCTAAAAAAGCACGAAGATTGCCATAGGTAACGTCCATAATTCTTTCCATTGCCTCTTGGCTGTTAAACGCATTGTGTGGACTTACCAGAACGTTTGGCATTGTAATAAGCACCCTATTTTCTAGCGCGAGTTTTACTGCTTCTGGATCAGCGTCAGCGTGGCGCAAGAGCGCCGTTTCGTCACCGATTTCGCCTTCCCCTTCAAGCACGTCAAGCGCCGCGCCGGCAACCGTACCGTCTTGTAATGCCGTTACTAACGCATCGGTTTCGATAAGCCCACCGCGCGCTGTGTTTACAATAAATACCCCGCGTTTAATCTGCTTGAGATTTTTTGCATTCAACAAATGATGCGTCGCCTCACTGTACGGTGCATGCAAGGTGACTACATCAGAGTTAGCCAAAAGTTCGTCCAGACTAACATAGCGGTAACCAAGCTCCGCTGCCGTTTCTTCTTTCGGATAAGGGTCGTAAGCTAGTACCCGCATATCGAACCCGAGAGCTATGTTGACGGATACCATCCCGATACGACCGGTACCAATAATACCAATTGTTTTTCCACTAAGATCAGTACCGCGTAGTTCTTCGGGAGAAAATGGACCAGATTCTTTAATACGATCTAGCGCCGTGTATACTTTGCGGGTAAGACTAAGCAGTAATCCAAACGCATACTCGGCAACCGTATGGTCGCCGTACCCAGGGACATAAGAAACAATAATTCCGCGCTCTTTACATGCCGCAAGCGCCAGATGATCAAAACCCGTTGAACGGGTCGAAATGAACTTGAGCGCCGGCATCTTAAGCAACTCTTCCTTGGTCACTTTGGAACTAACAAAAACAGATAGCACCTCTAGCTTTGCCTTGTCTTCGTCGCTGATTTCGGCGAGTGATTTTTTTGCCAAAAACAGCTCCTCGTCAGGAAATTCTTTTCTAATCCGTTCTTCTTCCCACCCCTCGAGATCGATAAATCCAACAGTGTGCGCCATACGAATTTACCGTTTCTTTTTACTGACCTTCTCAACCGTCTTCTTTCCGAAAGCGAGCAACATAGGAATGACGGCGTCAGGATTAAGTGAGATACTCTCAATACCTTTACTGATTAAGAACTTGCCAAAGTCTAGATAGTCAGACGGCGCCTGCCCACAAATACCGATATACTTTTTGCGTCGAAGACAAGCGGCAATTGCCATAGCAACCATTTGCTTCAAGGCTGGCTCGCGCTCGTTAGCGACGTGCGCAACGATACCGCTATCCCTATCAAGACCAAGCGTGAGCTGCGTAAGGTCATTCGAACCAATTGACATACCATCAAACACATCCAGAAAGGCATCTGCCTCCATAACGTTTGAAGGTATTTCGCACATAACGTATACCTTCAATTTTTTATCATTGGCGCGATCCAGCTTGTGTTGTGCCATTACCGCCCGAACCTTACGGCCCTCATCTGGTGTTCGACAAAACGGCACCATCGGCACAACATTAACCATCCCTAGTTTGGTTCGGACACGGCGCATTGCCTCGCACTCTAAGCCAAATGCTTTCGTAAACTTTTCGTCGTAGTAGCGTGACGCACCGCGCCACCCAAGCATCGGGTTTTCTTCTACTGGCTCGTACCGCTCGCCACCAAGCAATGTTCGATACTCGTTCGTTTTGAAATCAGAAAAACGAATAATGACATCGTGCGGCCAAAAGGTCGCCGCAATTTTTGCGATGCCTTCAGTAAGCTTCGCGACGTAGTATTCTCGCTTGTCGCTGTACCCAACGGTTAACTGGTCAATGGCCGCCACTAATTTTTCTGTCTTTTTGTTGTGTTGCGCCTCTTTTTGTAATTTCGCGTAGTCGATAAGCGCGTTTGGATGAACACCAACGTGTCCGGCAATAATAAACTCAAGCCGTCCAAGACCGACACCCTCCACCGGAAGCGCATGTAGACGAAACACGTCATCTGGCGAACCAATGTTTACCATAATGTGCGTCTTCATCTTTGGTAGCTTAGGCAAAGAATGACGTTTGACCACAAACGGTACCTTACCTGCATAGATGTTACCGACTTCTCCTGATGAGCAATCGATGGTAATGAGCTGTCCATTTTTAAGCACTGTTGTTGCTTGACTTGTACCGACAATACACGGAATACCAAGTTCTCTTGATACAATTGCCGCATGGCTTGTCCTGCCACCCTTGTCCGTGATAATCGCCGAAGCTATTTTCATAATTGGCTCCCAGTCTGGATCGGTTATTTGCGTAACCAGCACTTCTCCTTTTTTGAAACTTCCCATCTGTGAGGCAGATTGAATAGCACGAACCTTCCCGCTACCAATCGTAGACCAAACGGCAACTCCGCTAAGTAGCGTCTTTCCTTGACCCTTAAGCGCGTACTCGGTGTAGACCGTTTTGTCCGTTAGCGCCTGCACGGTTTCTGGTCTGGCCTGAACAATATAGAGCGTGTTGGTCTTGCCGTCTTTTGCCCATTCGATATCCATTGGCTGGTAGTGCCCATGTTTTTTTGAAAAGTAGCGCTCTATCTCTACGCACCATCGAGCAAGCGTTGTCACTTCTTTGTCGGTTAGGCAGTAAACCGTTTCGTCCTCTTTTTTTACCGAAACCTGCCGAATGCCAGTTTTTGCATAAATCATTTTTTGCTTTTTCTTACCTAGCGTCCGTTCGATAATTGCCTGCTTGCCAGCCGCCAACGTCGGTTTAAAAACAATAAACTCATCAGGAATAACTTTACCCTGCACAATCATCTCGCCCAAACCGTACGAACCGGTAACCACGACAACATTTGAAAAGCCGGTTTCGGTGTGTACGGTAAACACCACCCCGCTTGTCGCGAGGTCAGAACGAACCATAATTTGAACACCAACCGAGAGAGCGACCTTCGTGTGAGAAAAGCCCTTATCGGCCCGGTACGAAATGGCACGATCGGTAAAGAGAGAAGCAAAGCAGCGACGAGTCGCGTCAAGAACTGCCTCAGCCCCTTCGATATTAAGAAACGTTTCTTGCTGTCCGGCAAATGATGCCCCTGGCAAATCCTCTGCCGTCGCGGACGAGCGAACCGCGACCCCAATGCGCTTCCCAAAACGTTTTTCAAGCTCCCCGTAAGAGCGCACTATTTCCCTCTCCATGTCCGCAGGAAATGCTGTTTTCAAAAAAAGGTCCCGTACCTGCTTTCCTCGACGTTGTAAATCAGCAACCTTTTTTGTTTTCAACACCTTTAAAATACTGGCAATTTTCTTATCAATGGCGTTGTGCGTCACAAACTCTCGGTAGGCATGCGCAGTAATCGCATAACCGTCCGGTACGTTAATACCTTTCCGGACGAGTACCTGAAAAAGCTCCCCTAGCGCCGCGTTCTTTCCGCCAACCAGCGGCACGTCTTCAATGTGTAGTTCCCGAAAAGGGATAGTCAGGCGGTCGGTCTTCTTTGCCATAAAATAGTTTTGCTAGTAGTGAATGAGTATAGTATAGCAAACGAAAGTGCTGAAACGAAATGTTACGCTTCAATGCCAAATAGTCGTTTAGCGTTTTTTGCCGTGATACTGCCAACTTCGTCGAATGAGAGTCCTTTAATTTTTGCGAGGTGCGCTGCGGTGTAGGCAACATAGGCCGGTTCGTTACGTTTTCCACGATGGGGCACCGGTGTCAAATAGGGGCAGTCGGTTTCTACCAGCAATCGCTCAAGCGGTGTACGACGAATGAAGGCGTCCCACTGTCCAGAAAAGGTAATGATACCCGAAAAAGAAATTGAAAAACCTAAACTTAGATGCTTTTCAGCTTCTGCTTCGGTACCGGTAAAGCAGTGAATAACCCCTCGAACGCGATCACCGCGTCTCTGCTGGGCACTTTTGAGCATACGATACACATCGTCATGCGCATCCCGACAATGAATACATAACGGTAAATTAAGATCGGCTGCCAGTTCAATCTGCTGCTGAAAAACTTCCTGCTGCTTCTCTCGTACCGCCGTTTGTTCGCTTGGGCTGCCTTCTAACCGATAATAATCAAGGCCGACTTCACCAATGGCGACTACTTTATCTGATGCTGCCGCAATTGCGCGATAGCGGTCAGAGTCAAAATGTTCTGCTCGGCGCTGAAAACCATCTCCAGACGGCGCTCCATTCTCTTCGTTTGGGTCAAAGTATCCGAGAGTGGTATGGATTGGATGAAGACCTATTGCCGCCCAGACGCCAGCGTAGCGCTCAGCAGTTGTAGCAGCGGCACTACTGGTATCCAGCTGGGTACCAACAAGTAACATCTCAACCTTAGCGGCCAGCGAACGCTTAATCACTTCGTCGCTGTCATGGCGAAAGGCATTAAAATGGGCGTGAGCGTGAGAATCGAAAAGCATTAGAAATACGATTGCAGTTGACGAAGCGCTTCAGGGAACAGTGGACGCAATATGCTTGATGCGGATAGTAAATACTGGGCAAGTTGTGAGGCAATAACAGCATCGTTAAAGCCAGTCCATATTGAATACTTACCAGCAATGTAGAGCAATGTACCAAGAACAAGTACGCCAAGAATTAAACCAAAAAGAGCGCCGGCAAGATGATTGATACTTTTAAGAAACGGGAGAAAAGCCAAAAAATCAAAAGCCCGTTCAGCAATGAGCACCACGAAACCAAATAGTCGCCCAACAAGTAAAAAGAGGAGAGCGAAAGAAGCGATGCGTGCTACGCCCTGAAAAGGACCAAATACCCTACCAACAAGGTCAGCCAATGGCAAATAAAAATGCCCAGCGACAAAGGCAGCAATAATAATGCCGACGATGCCGCCGACGGCCCGAATAAAACCATTGCCAAATCCCCAAGCCGCAAACCCTAAGAGGAAAATCAGTAAAATAATGTCGAGCGTAAAAAAATGGAAAAGCTCCATACGCTAGGCGGTTAATCGGGGGAAAAGTGGGTCAGTAGTGGCGACCACTGGTCCGTGCGTTTGTGCACCCCAAACGCTCGCCTCCGTAAGCGAACGTTTAAGCTCATCTTGCCACCCGAGAGAAGTAAAGATTTTCATTGCCGTTTCCGGCATAAATGGCGTTAAGAGCCAAGCGAGCTGACGCAGGCTTTCAATAAGCGTCCCCAATACAACAGCCAACTCATCCGTTTTCTCGGCATCTTTCTTCAGTGCCCAAGGAGCACATTCGTCAATGTAACGATCTCCTTCCTTTAACACCTGCCAAATTACCTCAAGGACTCGCCCAGGTTCATTTGCCGCAAAATGCCGATGGTACGATTTCCATGTTTCGTCGAAGACCACCTTTAAATCGTTGCCAACGGTCAGCATCTCTACACCCTTAGTCAAAGCTAGGATGCGGCTCACGTAGTTTCCGAGACCGCTCGCAAGGTCGCTGTCATAGCGCCCGGCCAATCGTTCAATAGAAAAATCACCATCGCCTCCAAACGGAATTTCACGCAGCAAAAAGTAACGCAAAGCATCTACGCCGTACGTTTCCACAAGATCGCGCGGATCAATTGCGTTACCGAGTGACTTAGAAATTTTTTCTTCTGAAATAGTAAAAAAACCATGGGCAAATACCTGCGCTGGTAACGGTAAACCGGCGGAAAGCAACATTGCCGGCCATAAGGCGCAGTGAAACTTGATAATATCTTTGCCAACCAGATGCATATCCGCTGGCCACCACTTCGCGAATGTTTCGTCGTCCGTGCCATAACCGACCGCAGTAAGATAGTTAATGAGTGCATCAAACCAAACATAGATGACCTGCGAGGCGTCCCCCGGAACCGGTATCCCCCACCCTTTGGCTGTTCTCGAAATGCTGACGTCTTCTAGATGATCGGTAATGTAGCGCAACACCTCTTGACGTCGCGAGGCGGGCGCAGCAAAAGTCGGATGCTCGTTGTGATAACGAAGCAGGGCATCTTTATACTTTGAAACTCGGAAGAAATAATTTTCTTCTTTTACCAGTTCAGGTTTCCGTTTGTGGAGTGGGCAGAGTCCTTCGGGAGTTAAATCGCTCTCTCGATAAAAAGCCTCGCAGCCAATACAATACAACCCTTCATACTGCCCTTTGTAAATATCTCCCGACTGTTCTACTGCCTGCCAAAATTTTTCGACGCCTCGCAGGTGCCGCTCTTCGGTGGTTCGAATAAAGTCATCATTAGAGATACCAAGCTCATCCCACGTTACCTGCCACAATGCAGACATACGGTCAATGTAGTGCTGCACGTCCGTTTCTCCGGCGGCAGTTGCTGACTCAACATTTTTTTCCGCATTCTCGTCGGTACCAGTAAGAAACATTGTCGGCTCCCCGATAAGCCGATGATAGCGAGCAATAGTGTCCGCGGAAAAAGTCGCGTAAGCGTGACCAATGTGCGGACGATCGTTTACGTAATAGATTGGGGTCGTGATATAAAACTTTCTCATAGTAGTACTGAAATCCTAGCGCGACCAAAGCATTTGGTAAAGGCGAGACAAATTAACGAACAAAAAGAAAACCACTTCGACGTGGTACGTCGAAGTGGTTTTCGCCAAAAAACTAGCTTTAAAGGACAGCGTCCTTCGCGGCTTTAGCGACGCGGAACTTGACTACCGTCTTTGCCGGAATCTGAATTTCCTCGCCGGTTGCCGGGTTGCGCCCCATACGGGCGTTCCGGTGAACCTTTACCAGCTTCCCGATGCCAGGCACCAGGAACTCTCCGTTGACCTTAACTTCGCGGTACGCGAGGTCAGTGTAGGCCTCTACGAACGCAACGACCTCTTTCTTGCTCATACCGGTCTTCTCGGCGAGCGCCTGGAGGACTTGCGATTTTGTCATCTTCGCCATAGGCGATAATGGTTAGTTAGTAAATGAACAAAGGTATCGGTTGGGCGTAATCTGCTTGGGTGCAAAATTACCTTTCCCCAACTTGAAAACAGTATACAGTAAAGCAAAATAGCCCGCAAATACTAGCAACCCCACCTAGCGCTCTGGACCAACGACGACCGTGTACTCTCCTCTTGGCGATTCCTCCTTGGCTGCTGCCAATATTTCCGAAGCAGCACCTCGTCTAATCGTTTCAAATTGCTTTGTCAGCTCTCGACAAATCACTAACTGCCTGTTAGGGCAGCGTTCGGCTAACGAAACGAGCGCCTTTAAAATACGATGCGGGGCTTCGTAAAAAATAACTGAATCTTTGCTGTCAGCAACGCGATCGAAGAACGTTTTTCTCCCTTTCTTGTGTGGCGGATAGCCCAAAAAAAGAAACGAATCCATAGGAAAACCACAGACTGATGCCGCCGCCGCCATGGCGCTCGGTCCGGGAATCGGCGTAATTGAAATAGTGGAGCCAAATCGTGCAAATGCTTCGGCAACAAACAAGCCACCAGGATCACTAATGCCTGGGGTGCCAGCGTCGGTAACTAGCGCCACGTCACCGTTCGCGAGATACTCAAGCAATCGTTCTCTTTTTTGTTTTACCGTATGCTGATGGTACGAAATAACGGTTGGATTTGCGCCAATGTGTTGCAATAAAATCCTTGTCCGGCGGGTGTCTTCTGCGAGTACAACTGGAACCGTGCTGAGAACGAAACGCGCGCGACCGGTAAGATCGTCCAGGTTGCCAATAGGCGTCGCAACGACAAACAGCGTACTCATGCCGCAACCTCTTCAAGATACTCTTCCGCTTGCATTGCCGCCTTGCAACCCATACCTGCAGCAGTAACCGCCTGGCGATAGGTTCTATCATGTACATCTCCAGCAACAAACACACCCTCGACAGAAGTATGAACTCCATCTTTACTCTCAATGTAGCCTTGATCGTCGAGGGCAAGACTGCCAACAAACGGCTTCGTGTTCGGTATATGCCCAATGGCAACAAAAAGTCCGGCAACCGCTAGCTTTTCCGCATCTCCCGCCTCAGCAGGAGCTAACCGTAGACCAGAAACCACCATTTCACCAAGCACCTCTTCTACTGCCCAGCCAAGTTTTAACGTAATGTTTTCTGCTGACCGTAAACGATCCTGTAGTATCTTTTGAGCGCGTAGTTCTGTACGACGGTGAATAAGCGTAACGTGACTGGCAAGTTTAGCAAGGTAGAGCGCCTCCTTGGCAGCACTATCCCCACCCCCCACAATGGCAACGTCTTTACCCTTAAAAAAATAACCGTCGCACACCGCACAGCTTGACACCCCTTTGCCGATGAGACGTTGCTCAGAAGGCAAATCTAGCCAACGGGCGCTAGCCCCCGTAGCAACGATAATACTTCTTGCGCTATATTCTGTACTGCCAGCCATCATGGTAAATGGTCGATTGGCAACATTAATACTAGCAACGGATGCACTGAGAAATTCTGCACCAAACCGTTCTGCCTGTGCCCGCATTTTTTCCATCAAGTCCTGACCTAACACCCCTTCCGGAAAACCAGGATAATCCTCAACCTCAGAAGTTAGGGTAAGTTGTCCCCCTGGCTCTGGCCCGCTAATCACAAGTGGTGAAAGCGAAGCACGACTGGCATAAATGGCTGCCGTCAAACCTGCCGGACCAGAACCGATGATGATAAGATTGCGTTTATTCATAATGATACCGATAGATGACTAAACTAACGCTAGTGTACCTCGCTACCCTACTGCCGTAAACCGCTTCGTATAAACGATGGGTCGATGATATCACGCACCACCTGTCCTATAGGCTTAGTCAAGTACCCAGCCCTAAAATCAATAAACTCCTGACTGCTGCGATAAAGAGAGAGTAAATCGTCAGTATAGGTAAAAGCAATTGCATTATCGTTAAAATTGTACAGCTTAATACTGGTGAGAGAACGCTCAACATCGGTTATCGTAGTACCACCCACAACGGCAATTACCGCCAACATCTCGCGCCTCGAATGACTGTCTTTTTTTAGTTCAGCAATACCATCAAACCATGCGCCAAGAAAGGTCTGCACTGCCGAACGATTATTTTCAATGGCATCCTCCCGAAAGGCAATAACATCTGGTATGAATCCGGGGAGCGAGGCAGAAGAAAAAAGTACGGTACTCTCTGGTCTTCGCAAGGCCTGATCGAGAAAGGGTTGAAAACTTACGACCGCATCCACCTCTCCCTTTAGAAATGCCTGTGGTACCGCCTCAGCCATTGTTGGAACACTGATAACGTCAGCAATGCTAAGGTTATTTTCCTGTAACACCTCGCGCAATAAAAGCTCATCGTAACTCCCCGCCTCATAGGCTACCCGTTTCCCTTTTAAGTCCGCCACTGAAATGATACCCGATGCCGCGACAATGCCATCTGCTCCTGATGAATAGTCCACACCAGCAACCACGCGCATTGGAAACCCACTAAGCGTTAGTTTAATGGGTGCTGAAAGCGGAAACACTCCCCCGTCTGCCTCTCCGGTTTGCACGGCACGTAATGCAGCTTCGTAATCTTCACCTACGTTTATAATTTTCACATTCAATCCGCGACCAGCAAAAAAATTACGCGAAGCTACCGCCGAGACTAATTGCGCTGTCGTCCAGGAGGTTACAACGAATTTCAAGGCTACCGGTTGACGATACTGTTGGTATGATTGCCAACCAAAAACGGCAAGCAAGCCAACAATCACCAGTGTGGCAAAACTGCCAACAAGTCGCATCATAGTAGCTACACAATATCTTCCCGTTTTTCACGGAAGAAACCAAGTACGTCCTCAGATACTAACAAAAAAGCTTTGATAGGAGCTTCGAGAAAATAATCAAAAAAGTAGAGAAACACATTAAAGCGGGAGGAAGTAAGGGCAATCCACCGCCCCACTTTCAAAATAGGTAATGACAATAAATCAACAAGCGACGTAAGAAAAGTGTCTCGCCGTCGTTCCACAAACAAATCACGGACAGGCTGACGAATGCGAAGGGCAAAGAAAGAAACGATACTAAGAAAGAAAAGAAAAAAGAGAACACCCACCAAAGTGAAGCCGAAGGTGCTGAGTGTTGCGGTAATAAAACCAAACGTCAAAGCAAAAGCGATACTATAGATAAAGGTCAGTGCTCCCGTCGATACCGCAGAGGCGCGCCGAGGCGCCCGTAATTCGGGGAAAATTCTTCCGGCACCCCCGTATTTTATTGTCTCTGAAAGTCGGAGAACGACTTCGGTATTCTTTTCCTGAGGGAATCGCATCGTCAACGTCAATAGAAACATAAGAATTGGAGGAAATGACAAGTTCGTAATGAGTGGTGTCGTTGCTATTGCCCCATAAAGTAATGCCTCGATAGGTGCTTCCAGAAGAAGTGCTACCAAAATTTTTGTAAGAAAAATATATATTATGGCGCGCAAAGCGCTAGTATAAAGTCGTCCACGGGCCGCGCGATAATAACGCGTACAAATCTCCCTAACGGTTGTTTCAAATCGATTAGTATCACTAAGTAATAATTCGGCGCTAGAGAGATCATCCTTGATGACATCGTAGAGTGCATGGAAAATAAGTGATCGACGCCGAAGAGCACGATAAAACCGATCACTCGCTGGGTGAGTAATGGCTCGCTCAATTTCTTTGTGATGATGAAGCAATTCGGGAACGATACGCTCTGCGTCTGCAGGGGAAAATTGATGCCAGTTTTTCATGCGACGCCGTAGCAAAAGAAATCTAATTTTTGGCAAATCAAGTGAAAAGAGCGCCCGATAGGCAGCAACATATTCTAACGTTGCTCTGTCTTCGTCGCTGAGTCGCCACGCTGCCAAAGGACGGTCTCGGTCAAGTGAAGCACGGACAAGATTTACCAATGCTTCCTCTTCTGGTGTCGGCACCAAAAAAGCATCGAGTTCTGCTGCTGCCACGCCGGTCAACCACTGTAAAATTTCAGCACAATTATTGATCGGCGTTTGATTGATGACAGCAAACAACGATGCGTAGCGGTCAAGAATAATCTGCACCCTAGGAATTACTGATTCTGAAACTGCATCGTTCTTTAAGTACTGAGCATGCACGAATTCAACCAACAACGATCTTGCTGACCCATTAATTTCGCCGGAAGAAAACCGACGACGTAATATGCGCTGAAAAGCGTGCCGACGAAGAAGGTGCTCCTCGTGGTAGTCAACACTGTAACGAAGTCGTTCGTAAAAATGTGCCGCGTGAGACACTGCGCTCGAAACATGTATAACCGGCTCACCTTCCGTTACTTCGTAAGGTGCCTTTCCTTGCCGCAAGGTTTGTATAAAATCCTGAACCGGCCGCGCTAACTGGCGGTCAGAAAATGGCTCTTCGTTTGGCGTCTCGCCCTTCTTGGTAAACGCTGAGATAGGCATAACTACAGTATACGTGAATATGGCTTCTGAAGAAACTGACTAAGTTTCATATCGATTTTCTGCCCACCAATTAATAATATCATGCGCCACTGGCACAGCGTAGGTGCTACCTTCACCAGCCTCTTCCAGCAACACAACGACGACAATTTGCGGCTTGTCGTAAGGAGCAAACCCGGTAAACCACGCATGCGGCTTATGGTCACCTCCGAGTTCAGCCGTTCCAGTTTTTCCGGCAACCGCTACTGGCAAACTATTTAGGTAGCGCGCGCTACCACTGGTAACCGCTGCCCGCAATCCGCCACGTACGGCTGCGATGGTTGCCGCCGAAACAACATTCTCGGCAACTTTTGGGTCAGGAAATGCTACAGGATTAGGTCCAGCGCTATCGAGTAACAGATGGGGACGATAAAGAGTGCCTCCATTTGCAAGCACAGAAAGTGCCGCCGCCATTTCAATAGGAGTGACGAGAATATCTCCCTGTCCAATCGCCGCGTGGTATGTGTCACCGATGTACCACCGCTCGCCCTTCACTGACTGTTTCCATGCTGGATCAGGTATCAAACCAGAAACTTCACCTGGTAAATCAATACCAGTCGGCGACCCGAGTCCAAATTTACGAGCGTACTCGCCAATTTTTTCAATGCCGAGTCCTGTAAAATCTTGATAACCACCACCGATAATATAGAAAAAAGTATTCACGGAATCGGCCAACGCCTTGGTGACGTTCGTAATGCCATGACCTCCCGCCTTCCAATCGGGAAAGAACCACTGCCCGACTCGAATACCACCCGTACTGAGGAAACTCGTCTTTGGAGTAATGATGCCTTCCTCGAGTGCGCCAGCGGCTATAACCGGCTTAATAATAGAACCCGATGGGTAGCGACCCTGAATGGCTCTATTAAACAATGGGCGGTCGGGATTGGTTAAGAGATCTTGGTACGCCGTCGGCGATAAACCAAGGGTGAACTGATCAGCATCAAACGATGGCTCACTAACCATAGTCAGCACCTGACCGTTGCGTGGGTCGAGAACAATCACTGCGCCCTTCGTTACCTTGGCACGCGCCAAACCTTTTTTAAATGAAGCCTCCGCTACGTTCTGTAAATCGGTATCAATTGTTAACCAGCTATTCGTTCCCGGTGTTGGTTCTACTTGTGCAAATTTTTTCTGCTCTGCTCCAAGCGCGTCCACTTCAACCTCCTTGTACCCGTCGCTACCGCGAAGCGTCTCATCGTAAACAGCTTCAATACCACTCTTACCGATAACGTCTTCAATGGCATAACGACCGGTTGTCAAATCTTTGTCAGTTACATCCGCAACGTAGCCAACGACGTGACTCAAGCTCACCGCCGAACCGTCATCGTTTGGATACGCTCGACGCGGCGTTGTAAGTACCCGTACCCCCGGTAGCGAGCGCGTTACGAGGTCTATCGTCTGCCCTTCTTCGGTTGGCACATTTGCGCGAATAATAACTGGCTCGATGCCATTCTTCTTGGCCGTAGAGAGCTGCCCCCAAGAAGTCTCTAGTGCGTCGGCGCTCTGCTGCGCGGGACCGGCAATTTTTTCAAATAGCGCGCGCCGTTCTGTGCCGTCACGTGGTACATCAAAAGGAATGAGCGCTAGAGATAGCTGCGGCACGTTTTGCGTTAACAATCTTCCGTAGCGATCATGGACGATGCCGCGTGGCGCCGGAAGCGTGTAATGCCGAATACGGTTGCCCTCAGCCAGCGCTAAGTAGTGACTACCATTGAGAATCTGTAGGGTGCCCGCTCGAAACAGCAGTGCTAGCAAGCTAACAAAAACAGCAACAACAGCGATGGTCAGCTGTCGTTTATTTAGTGGCCGACCTACGTAATGCGCTAAAGACGGCCGATCAACGTAGTCAACCCACGAGACCTTCCGTCGTTCAACGGGGATGCCAGAATCAAAGTCAGGAAAAGGATTCATAGAAGACGAAAAGGAAATGAAAGTTGGTGCGGGTGCGGTCGCCGTCTAATAAAACCAGCGAACAATGCGGCGACTAGCATACCCAGTAGCCAATTTAGCAAACTCATCGAATACGTAATTTCTGCTGGATTTAATTGCGCCATCAAGTTGCTTACCAAGAGTACGGTACCAATATAGGCCGCGTAGGCAAGACTACCGGAAACCACATCTACAATCAACGAACGGTTTGTTAAAAAAAAGAGTAGACCACCATAAAGAAGTGCAAAAATAAAAGAGGCGGAGAGTGAGGACAGAACTGGGGCGAGTAGCACGCTGTCGTGCCACATACCACCCAGCAAGGTAATGACGGCTCCCTGCCACCAAGGAAAAACACTAAACACCAGCAGAAGAACCAGCGGATAGAACGCAATCGAGGCAACTGATGAGGGAAACATACCAAGCACCGCCGACTCAAAATACGGCGTCAATAGCACCAGTGCGATAGTGAGACTACGCTCCATCGTTAAGCACGATTACGCTAACAATATCCGGCGCTCCGCTTGTTGCAAATGGTTGCAGCGTTGCTTTTTGCCATAATTCTTCGGGCGTCGAACGAACCGAACTGATACTGCCAATCGGAATATTTGGGGCTAAGCCTGGAAAACCAATACCGGTAACAACGACATCCCCTTCGGTAACGGTAGCCGTCTTTGGAATTTGCTGCACCGTAAGCGACAACCCCTCTGGGCTCGCCAATATGCCAAAGGCTCCATCATGTGCTGGTACTCTAGCCGGAATTTGCAGGTCGGAACCGCTCAATAAACGAAAGACGCTGCTCTGCTCTCCAACGTCGGCAATCACCCCAATCAAATTACCATTGATAGTAACAACAGCAGAACCTTCTGCAATTCCCCGCTGACGTCCACCGTCCAAGCGCAACAAATCTTTAGGCGCGCGCGGATCAAAACCAATCACCTGCAATGGCACCACCGTACCGAGAATGGTTGACTGGAAACCAGTAATCGAGCGTAGTTCGTCGTTCTCTGCCGTTAGTTGCTCGAATCGTGCTCTATCAATAGCCAAGCGCGCTACCTCCCCTTCAAGGCTAGCTATCTTATCTGCTACCTCACCACCAACGAGCAAATGGTAGAATGTACCTCGCACGGTTGAGCTCATAACGTAAAGTCCCCGTTCAATTGGCTGCGTCAACCCGACAACGCGTGCGCTCATCTGTTTCCCCACGGGCGTCAGCTCAATAGCCACCAGTAAGACACAAAGGAGGAGGAAAAGTGCCATTCGCTGTCGCAGTCGAAACCGCATAGAAGGCAACTACGAACCGTACGGTAATTCTTGCGCTGAAGGAATGGCAACTTCTTCTAAAAGTTCTATGCTGTCGAGCAAAATACCGGTTCCGCGCACCACGCAGGTTAACGGGTCATCGGCAACCCGCACTGGAATTTGGGTAGCATCTGAAATAGCGCGGTCAAGATTGCGCAGTAATGCTCCGCCACCAAGCAATACAATACCGCGCTCGTAAATATCGGCAACGAGTTCGGGTGGAGTTATCTCGAGAATGCCCCGAATGTGTTCAATAATCGTTTTTACTGACCGGGCCATGGCTTGCCTGACCTGCGTATCATTGACGGTCACTTCTTTTGGTAAACCGCTCACCAAATCACGGCCCCGCATACTGGTCTCTAGCGGCTCCTCAAGTGGCGCTGCTGAACCAACGGCAATTTTAATGTCCTCAGCAATACGCTCGCCGAGCAGCAGATTAAACTGATCTCTAGCAAACTGAATAATATTTTTGTTAAGTTCGTCACCGGCCAATCGAAGCGATTTTGCCGTCACAATGCCCCCAAGTGAAATAACGGCAATTTCCGTTGTGCCCCCGCCAATGTCAACCACCATGTTTGCAGTCGGCTCTTGCACAGCAAGACGCGTACCAATAGCTCCCGCCATAGGCTCTTCGATGAGGTAGACCGCCCGAGCGCCGCTCGCCCGAACCACATCCTCTACTGCTTTGCGTTCGACCTCGGTTACCTCGGTCGGGATAGAAATAACGACCCGTGGACGATTTAAAAGGGAAAAGCTTTCTTGCTGCACCTTATCCATAAAGTAGCGCAGCATTTTCTCGGTTACCTCGTAGTCAGAAATAATCCCGTCCACAAGCGGTCTCGTTGCTACGATGTGTGCCGGCGTTTTACCTACCATGCGCTCTGCTTCGTGCCCAACGGCAACAATCTGATCGGTGCGAAGATTAACTGCGACAACCGACGGCTCATTAATGACAATGCCACGATCTTTCACATACACAAGGGTATTCGCGGTACCAAGATCGATACCGATATCTTTCGTTAGTCGACCAAGTGCTCGTCCAAAAATGGTCATAAGTACTGTGCTACTAGTGCTTCAAGGCCATCAACCAAGTTCGATTCTTCTTCGATCCTACGCTTAACTTCAATCTTCCCTGCACTCATTGTTTTTTCGCTAACCACTACCCGCAGCGGCAGACCGATTAAGTCAGCATCTTTCAATTTGATACCAGCAGAAAGATCGCGATCGTCGTAGAGAGGGCTCACGTTCTTTTTTCGCAAGTCGGCGTAAAGTGTGTCGGCGGCAGCAACGACAGAAGGTGAATCACCAAGTCGCACCACATGAACATCGTAAGGAGCAATTGCTTTAGGCCACGCGATACCCCGATCGTCATGGTGCACTTCAACAACGGTCCCCATAACTCTCCCGAGTCCGATACCGTAGCAACCCATGAGGACGGGCATTTCCGTTCCACTTTCATCCTTGAAGGTAAGGCCGAACGGCGCTGAGTATTTTGTTTTCAAAGAAAAAATGTTACCAACCTCTATCGCTTTTTGTTCTATAAGCTTTCCTCGATCCGCCTTGCACTGCGGACAGTTTGGTTGCTCGGCAATAATTTCATCATTGATAGCAATTCGGCAGGTAGGACAGAGGTAGATAGTATCTTCGCCAGCGGCAGTAAGCGTCTGAAACTCGTGCGAGTACTTAGCAAACGAACCGCCAGAAGCAAAAGTGAGAACGGTCTCTTCACCAATGCCACAGCGTTTAAAAATTTTTACATAGGCCTCTTTGACGACGTCGTAGTAACGCGCTAGGTCAGCCTCATCACGATGAAACGAGTACAAATCTTTCATAATAAACTCACGCCCTCTAAGCATACCGGACTTGGCACGGAGCTCTGCTCTAAACTTTGTCTGAAACTGATAGAGCGCAAGCGGCAAATCTCGATACGAATGTACGTCGCGCTTAACGAGCGGCGTAATAATTTCCTCGTGGGTAGAGCCAAGGGCATAGGCGTGACCACTTTCATCTTCAAGTTTGTACAACGGGTCGGGACCATCCCAGCGACCAGTAACCATCCAGTTCTCTTTTGGATGAAGCGCTGGCAACAGCAATTCTTGTCCTCCAATCTCAGTGAGCTCTTCTCGAATAATATGTTCAATGTTCTTTAGTACCCGATACCCAAGGGGTAGATACGAGTAAACACCCGCCATCAACTTATCAACGTAGCCTGCCTGCTGCAGCAACTGAGCATTCGTGCTCTGGTCATCGCGAGGCGGCTCTCGGAGAGTTTTACCAAATAAAGTAGATTGCAGCATAGTCGTAAAGTTGTCTTATTGTACGAGAAAAAAAGACCGTCGTCAAAGCGGCGGTCAAAAGCCAATGACAAGCTGATTAGAAGGTCACGCTGCCTGTTGCTAGTGGTACTCCGGCAACCTCGGCTGCAATTCGAGAATCACGACCAATGGTTTCGACACTTAAGAGCTGGAGCGCAATGGTATCCCCAGTAACACCGTCCGTTGTATTAACGTAAACCCGCAAGCGCATGACTTGACCAGGCGCAAGGGTCGGTCCGGTTACTCGATTACCACCGCTACCGCTTACGGGTGAACTTATGGTTGAGCCACGTGTGTACCCAGTTGTCGCATCCACTAACCGCATACTCGCATAGCCACGGGTGACCGATAGGCCACTCGAACCTGGTGCATCAATAAAGGTAAGTCCGCTTAACTGAATATCCTCGGCGCCAGAGGCAGTAACGGTAAAGCCGGCAACTGGCACATTTCTTCCGGTGGTTGCCGTGCCGCCAGTGAAAGTTGTGTCGGGTGAAACCGTAAGCACACTTCGCTCTACTACCACCGCTGTTGTTTGTTCATTTCCATAAGTCACACTGATGAGCGCGCCCGATGTTTTGCCGTGCGCGGTAATGCCGCCAATCGTAAACTGTGCCACCGAACCGTCGCTGGCAAACGAGGAATCAACCAGCAGGTCGTACCCGTACTCGCGATTAGCGGGAATAGTCACGCTCAATGGAAAACGATAGGATCCACCACTTGGTGAGACAATGGTTACATTGCCAAGTTTCAAATTAGAAAAGCCGTGGCTGTAAATAACCGGAGACGAACCGATAGGCTCCAGCACCACTTCGTCTATTTTGATATCCTCTCCCGGGCTTGCTTTCAAGAGCAATCGTCCAATTTTCGCTCTCACTTTACCGGCCGGTATTGAGGCGGCAGTGAACCGCGGGTCGTTTCTGACAAAGAGAGAAATTTCCTGTGTTGCACGAACAGGTCCAGCAACAACCGTTGCAAAAGTAACCGTGTTTGTCTCTCCGCTTACGGTAAAATGAAAATTAGAAAAATTAACTTGATACGAGTCGCTTGCCTGGACGGCATCGCTTAGGCTCCCTACTAATTCATACGTATAGGTTTTACCGTTTACTAATATGGGCGCTGTCGATAGATAGGTGGTAACTGAATGGTCGGTCACCGTATCGGCATCAACGGTGGCTATGCGATCTCCTCCTTTTAGTCGCAAAGAAAGCGAGCCAAGAAATTTTGTGTGTGGTGCAGTTGTTGCAACTTCGATAGTCAATCGATCCCAGCGCAGGTTTTGTCCACTTGGTCGAATATCGATACTAGCAAGTACGGTGTCGCTTGCCCCCTTTGTTAATGGACCACTCGGACTATTGGTAGACAGCGCCACAACAACACTTCCGCCAATAATATGCAGGGCATTAACGCCCGTCAGTAAGGTACTACCGACGGGAAAACTGCCGCCAATACCCGCAGACACAGCAGAAACTGCATAACCGAAACTGTTTCCCACGGCATAGATATCATAGTCGTTTTCAATAATAAACTGTGCCTGACGGTCGTTACCCGATATAATATCGCCGCGTAAAATAAATTCCTGACTCTGTCCGGCACTTATACTGTACGGCGAAGTAAACCGAAGAGCGACCGTGTTACCACTCGTTGAACCAGCTACAGCGACTGACCTACTGCTGCTATCAACCAGTTTCAGATGTGCAAAATCATCAATTGACCCATTGCCAACCATCGTCAGCACAAGCCGTTCAACGCTTACGGACTCTCGTCCAGTCTGCACGGTAAACTTAAAACGGTTGAGGTCTTGGTTGATTTCGCCTACACGAATATCGCGTGCACCACTGGAGAGCTGCACAACGGAAACCTGCAGCGAACCTATAAGTGCCGTGCTATTCAACACGGTGTAGGTCCTACTGAGAAGCGGAAAGGAACCCGTTATGGTTCCTCCGGTCGACTCTATATCAGCCGCGTTCTCTAATGAAAATGTAACCGTACTTTGACTACCGGTTGCTAACGTTGTGGCAAAGTTTGCCGTTAGGGTCAGTGACTGTGTTTGGTTGGCGGCAACCGAAACTGGTTTTAGAAAAGTAAAATGCACAGCTCCGTTCACAAATTGCTGCGGTCGGGTGAGCGCAAAGCCGCTCTCGTCAAACACGAGTAAGCTGGTAACGTCCCGATCTTGCAGGAAACCACGTCTGGTAATAGTGATAGCCTCCACACTAGCCGTACTGTCTCCTCCGTGGAGCACAATCTTTGCTACCTCATTTCTGGTTGTTCCAGAGGGTACCGCTACGGGAAGGCTAGTCACCGCGAGGCTGACAGATAACGCAGCGCTTGGTGGTGCTGTCGGTGGTTCGGGTGGTGCAGGCAAGGTGTCTAAACTTAACGGATCGATTTGCTGATAGCCGTCAAGCAGTGGCTGGGGAACAGTAAGAACGTCAGACCAACGAAAGCCCGCTGCAGTAAAAAGATCGGGGGACGGAATAAGCGCTCTCGTCTGTGCGGTGTAATCCAGATAATAAATGTTTGGATCGTCTGCTATTTTCACCAGCCGACCATTTCGTAATGTTCGACTATCGTCTCCACTTATATGCACTATATCCTTCCACTGCTCTCCAGAATCAAGGAAGCTTTTTTCTGTCGGAAACCAGACCTTCTGTCCACTTAACTGGTCTAAAAGATAAACGCGAGGACCCAACGATGACTTAATAAGTCGTAAAGGAGTAAACGCTTGCAACGTCGAACTACTGACGTCTTTAATATGAATGAACCGATAGGCATAAGACTGCAATACATCGAAATTTGGAATATAATGCCGAATCCCGTCAATTACCGCATAAATCTTTTTTGTACTTTGGTCGCGCAAAAGCTGAACGTCTGCATCAAAATAAGAAGTTGCGTGCGCCTGTGATGCACCAAACAAACACACTAGAGTAAAGAGTGCCGAGAAAAGTATTTTGCTCTGTTTTTTAGGCGTCATTCGCTTCAAGTATAGGGAAGAGTACGCCTAAACTCAACCACCTACCACAAATGAGGAACCGCAAGGTGTAAGCGAGAAATATCAAAAAAGGTCACCACTAAGACCAAGAGAAGTAGAAATGAAAACCCAATCTGATGAATTCTCGATTCAACGTGCGACGGAACCGGCTTTCTACGAACTGCCTCAATAAGGATAAAGAGTAGCCGTCCACCATCGAGCGCCGGCAACGGCAAAAGGTTTACGAACGAAAGGTTGATAGACAAAAGCGCAACAAATTGCAAAAGGTACAAAAAACCAAGATGCACCACGTTGCCGGTTACCACTGCAATGCCGACTGGTCCGGCAATATCGATGCCAGCGGGTGATCCGCGGACGAGATTACCAAGGGCATTACCTAGGGTAGTTACAATAAGCACAAAACTTTCGCCAGTCATCTTTAACCCCTCCACGGGTGCTTGATACCAAGGGTAACGCACAATACCGATAGTGCTAAGCTGCACGCCAAAACCAATAACCGGTTCAGCTGTACCTTCTATTGCTAAAGCGGTTGGTGTCAGTGTCACTGTTCGCTGGGTTCCTTCTTTACTAATCGTTACGGCAACTGGCTGGTCTGCATGTGCGCGTACATAGCCCTGCAAATCTTGCAGACTGGAAAAAGTATGCCCGTCCAGTGCTACCATGCTGTCACCATCAGCAATAACACCATCTGCTGGGGCATCTGGCACTACCGCCATAACTCGGTGCGTCGCGCTCGTAACAGTCGTTGCTGCTGGCGCGCCATCCGTAATGTCTTGCGGCATGCCAATACCAAAACCAATACTGAATAGTGCGACGGCAACCAGTGCATTCATGATAACTCCAGCAGCGATAATGAGTGCGCGTTTGTACACAGGCTGAACAGAAAAACTGTCAGGAGAACGATCGTTCTCGTCTTCACCCTTAATACGAACGAATCCTCCTAGCGGAATCCAGTTTAAAGAAATTACTGTTTTTCCTTTGGCCCAACGAGCAATAGCTGGTGGAAAACCGATACCAAACTCTTCAACCCCCACCTTAAAGAAACGAGCGGTCGCGTAATGACCGTACTCGTGTACAAGTACCAAAAGAAACAAGGTTAAAATAAAAACCAGTACGCCTAACATTAAATGGTATTAATTTCTTTCTCCTTACGATTACCTATATCTTCTATTTTCCCAAGATACTGACGGGTTAACTCGTCGAGCTCCTTAATGGCATCAAACCGATCGTCTTCAGTTATTTCCTTTGCCTTTTCTGCCCGCTGAATTGATTCTTTGATTCGTTCGCGCACTTGACGAACCTGCACCCTTCCCTGCTCCAGCTTTTGGCCTAATACCTTCAAAAGATTCATCCTCGTTTCCTGGGTCAACGATGGCAACGTCAAATGAAGAAGCTGACCATCATTTTTAATGCCAACATTAAGATCTGCCTGATTCAATGTACGCTCAATATCTTTTAGTAGTCCCTTGTCCCATGGTTGAACCTGTATCGTTCGAGGCTCCGGTACGCTTACGCTTGCCAGTTCTTGTAGTCGCATTTCACTACCATAAGCAAGTACCTTAATACCCTCTACTAAGCTCGGATGCGCTCTATTGCCACGAATGGTCTGCAAATCCTGCTGAAGATATTCGATGGCGTGCTCTAAATCTTCCTGTTGTTTACTGATAAGTGCATGCATACTGCTAAAATCCAATGAGTGAGCCGCCGTTGGTATTCTGGACACGAAGCACTCCTAAGTAGAGAGTACTACCCAGCTTAGGGTCTACCAATAATTTAGTCATTGTATTTGGTGCCGGCAAGGGACGTGTCTCCCATGTTGCACCGGCATCATTCGAACGATAAAGCGTTGTCGTGGTCGTGTAGTAAAGCTCGCTTGCGTTCTGCGGATTCATGGCAACATCGCTAATCACGACCTTCCCCGGCGGAGTAAGCAACTGCAGTGCCGCCCATGTTACCCCTGCGTCCGTTGTGCGAACGAGTCCATACTTTGAGGCGGCAACCATGGTGTCTGGATGCATAGGATCTACCACGATGGCGCTGACATCTTTAGCGCCGGAAAATTCTTTCAGCCCATCGCTTACATCTTGCCAGGTGGCTCCCCCATCGATTGTTTTCCAAATACCTTTTTTGGCAACAACCGCATAGAACACCGATGGATTAATGTTGTGGCCGACGATACGATTGACCGCACCACCGAGGCGAGCAACCGTTTCCCAGCTCTGACCAGCGTCATCACTTTTTAAAATTTCACCAGTAGAGGTTCCCGCAAGAACAACAGCCGCTTGTTGGTGATTAATTTCAAGACTAAGCACACTTGTATCCTTTCGAGTGTCAAAATATGGTTGCTGCCAGAACCTGCCACAATCTGTTGTCTTCAAAATTCTGTTAACCGTTGCCGCGTACACGGTGCAGCGCTCGTTAGGGTTGTAGGGAACGGCGATATCGTTAATGGTACCGCTTCGAATCGGCCCTGATTGCCACCAGCGCTGCGCCGAGTCATAGGTATAAAAAAGCCCCTGTCCTTGGCTCCCCAAATAGAGTGTCTGCCGGTCAGTTGGATCCATAACCAACGTCTGCACATTCGTGTCGTTAAGAGTTGGACGAGACTGCCCACTGGTTGTCAAAATGAGATTAGACGTTGCCCATGTATCTCCACGATCAGCTGATTTATAAACGCCCACAGGTTCGACCACTGTCTTTGAACTGCTCGTACCCAGCAATCCCTCAAAGCACCCACCCATGAGCAAGGTGAACGGCAGCAAAAGCAAAATAAGATAGTGGCGAATTGGGCGCGTCAATGTCATATAGATAGAGTAAAGAAAAAAGCGTTTAATGCCAAGCGACGGTTACTATAAGCCTCCAGTCGACGACGAAGATTTACCAGTTCAAGTGCGACGTCGCGCCAGTAAAAAAGTGAATGTGCGCCCAAAAGCGTCGCCAACTCTTTTTGTAAATAGCGATGAATAATCAATTCTGACTCACCCATAGCAAACAGTAGCCCGTCTCGTACTAGTAAAGACCAAACGTCTACAAGACGCAAGAGATCGGCTCTGGCAAAAGAGGATTCTTTGGCTACGGTTTCAGTAAAAGCAAATCGACTCGCCCTTGAACCAGCACATAACTCAATAAACTGTTGCGTTGTCTTTTTATACGTTTCATACGCTGCTTTATCGCTGAACCAACCAAGGGCGAGGCCGGGACGACCACCCGAAACTGCGGCTAGCTCTTCGGCTAACGCATGGCTTGCCCCACGCCGCTGCAGCGCTCGCGACAAGGTTGCCACAGGGACAGGCGCCAGGCGACAATACTGCAAACGTGATCGCACCGTAGCTGGTAGCTTTTCTGGGTGTTCGGCGATAAGAAAAAAAATGGTAGCTGGTGGTGGCTCCTCTAGTGTTTTCAGCAGCGCATTCCAACTCTGAACAGTAACCCGCTCTGTTTCCGGAATCAAGGCCACTCGACGATTACCGACAAGCGGCGAACTAGAAATCGCCGTAATAAACTGACGAACGGTAGCAATGCCGACTGTCTGACTTGCTTCCTCGGTAAGCACTAATAGGTCCGGATGAAGTCTTTGCGTGTCGCCCGTTTGACCAAGCAATTTTGCTGCCAGTAACCGGGCAAAAGTTTGTTTGCCAAGATGCGCCGGTCCTGAAAAAAGATACGCATGGTTAAGCTTGCCATTCGCTATCGCATTCGAAAAAAAAGTTTGCCATTTTTCTTGTCCAATAAAAGTGTGCATAGAAAAAGTATACCGCGCCAACTAGCTCCCCACAAGCTTTTCTAAAGCAGCACTGCTAACGTGTGCCACGTTTTTTGAGCAGTGTTTTGCCATGAAAACTGGCTAGCACGATTATGACCACGATGAACCAGTTCAGCAACTAAGGCAGTATCCTCAACGATATGTTTCATTGCTTCTGCTAATTCATTAGTATTGTCCAGATCAACAAGCAATGCAGCATCTCCGGCAACCTCACGCATAGCCCCCCTATCGGCGGTTACAACTGGCACGCCTGCGTGAAACGCTTCTAAAATAGGCATACCAAAACCTTCGTAAAAGGATGGAAAAATAAACGCTTTT
>Ga0210057_1000280_pt1 | contig 87520 bp, 75 predicted proteins | sample CryGeyCG2114_010_2_FD_183968 | JGI IMG/M metagenome (GOLD analysis project Ga0210057, IMG submission 183968) | Groundwater microbial communities from aquifer - Crystal Geyser CG10_big_fil_rev_8/21/14_0.10 (SPAdes) (version 2) | ecosystem: Environmental > Aquatic > Deep subsurface > Groundwater ... | reverse complement strand
GATCATGCGGTCCAGGTTTAACTAAAGAAACAATAGAGAAGTATATTCAGGAGCAATCAGAGGAAAGATAAATATATGGTCACGCCCCAATGCTTGGCATTGGGGTCTTCCATAGCGGCTTGACAAAATGCTGATTTTATAATAATTTGGCTCGTCCCGCTCCCATCGGCTTGAGAGCAAATACGGACAATAAATAGTATATCCGAGGTGCCCCGTGGGAAACACCGAGAAGACAACCGATTACTGTATCTGCAATGGCGAGAGCGGCTCGCCTTGCCAAAACGCCCTCCACGAGGGCGAGCGGATCAAGCACGGCCGGGAGTGCAAGACCGGGCGCGCCTGGAGCAAGAGTGCCGAGCCTTGCGCATTCTGCAAGGCGCTCGTTCCTGACCACCTGGGCGGTCGAATCAACCCCTTCGCGCTGGGCGCGAAGGTTGAGTACCTCTCCGGCGGGAGGATCAAAGACGGGCTTTTCAGCCCCAACCCAAAGGCGCGGGTCTGCGATGCCTGCGCTGAAAAGAAGATGCCCGGCATCAACCCCCGAAGCGAAAACCCGGGCATGATCCTGGTTGAGGGCGGGCTCGAGCCGGCCTTTCTGCCGGTCCAGATGATGCCGACGCCCACGACGATCATCGACCGCATCGTCCAGCGCGGGCGGGTGCTGCCCGAGGAATTCTCTCGCAAGAAGCCGAACCACGGCACCATCCTGACCGAGTGCACGGTGCACCGGGTCTGTCCCTCCCTGTGCAGTTCCCAGAATGGGGAAGCGGTCATCGAGGAAATGCGCGCCGTGCGAGTGAACAAGCGCTCGCTGGTGCTCATCTGCGCGCCGTGTGCCGTCCGGCTCCTGCAGGACGGCACGATCGAACTTCTCCCCGGCAGTGGTGCCGAGGAGATGAGCCGGCTCCTCGGCCAGCCGATCGGCAGTGGTCGCCTCGACAACATCCTCCCTATGCCCACCACGAAGGTCGTCGGACACGGTGCCGGCAGGCCCTACGACCCCGTCCGCGCCCAGATGTCCTTCGTGCTCATCGCGAACGGCGTCGGTGAGCGCAAGCGCGGGTGCGTCGGCAAGAAGTTCCGCGAGCCCCGACCGAAGGCTCCGGCCGGGCTGAAGATCCCATCCGGGCGGTGCAAGAAGTGCGCCGCGACCCAGAAGCCCTGCCGCAAGTGCAAGGAAAGGGCTGCCGGCCGCAAGAGCACGTAGACTCTTCGTCATCTACGCAAATCTAAACCCGCCCCGGGCTATGCTGGGGCGGGTTCTGTGCATCAATCACGCCCAGGTTACTGCCGACCCAAAAATTAGGCGGGGCCTCGGCGGTAACCTGGGCGCGTCAAATCGATATGCCATACGCCCTACATCAAAGGGCGGGGAAACCCCGCCCTTACCATATGTTCAAATGGGCGAGGCGACGCCTCGCCCCTACTGTCGAATTGGCATCACAATATACTGGTATTTTTCATTTGGCATTTCCTCTGCCGGTACAATCACGCACGGACTGGCGGCATCGATAATTTTTATTTTAACTTTTTCCGTTGGCATTGCGTTTAGACCATCAAGCAAATACCGATAATTCATGATTATTTCGTTTTCATCTCCAGAGACCTCGGCTTCGAGAGTTATCTTATTCTCGCCCCGACCAGAATCGGCAGCAGAAAGCTCGATCGTTTTATCCGTTGGATTAATTTTAACATCAATATCGAATAAGCCTAGCTTCGAGAACAGGCTGGCGCTTTTGATAGCTTGAGAAAGAACCGTCCTTTCAATAATGATCTCTGTCTTTGAGGTGTTTGGAATAATCTGACGATAATCCGGATAGTTTCCTTCGATTGTTCGCGATATCAACTCTACCGAACCGTACCTAAACACCACCTGATTGTCCGCTAGCTCGATTATAACATCCTTTGGAGCCTCAACATCGTCCTTAAACACCCCAAACATACGACTAAGCTCTGTGAGTGTTCTTTGTGGGATGATCACTTTCTGTTCAGTTCCTTCGACTGAAATTTTTTCATACACCTCTGCTAGTCGGTAGCTGTCTGTTGCTGCCAAAATCAATCCCTTGTCTTCACCACCACCGTTAAACGAGAAAATCACTCCGGTAAGTTCTGGTCTGGACTCATTTGTAGCTGTTGCAAATAAAACTCGCGACAGGGCTCCGCGCAACAAATGAACCGGAACAATGTATTTTAGTTTTCCTACAACCGGTGGAACTAGCGGAAACTCTGAAGGAGATATCCCCTTTATTTTGGTTTTAGCCGAACCGCACTTTACCGAAAGTCCATCATCGTGAAGATCGATATCAACTCTTTCGTTTGGAAGTAAGTTCACAAAATCGTAAAAGAGTTTTGATGGAACTGTATATTCTCCTTGCTGTTCGAGTTTGCCTCGAACGGTGCAAGTAATAGCAATTTCTAAATTAGTAGAAATCAATTTTAACCCCCCTGCGTCAGCACGAAGAAGAACGTTATTCAAAATAGGTAAATTAACATTTCTTGCACTAACGTGACTTGTTATGGCAAGACCCTGATTAAGGTTCTCTTTTGTACAGGAAAGTTTCATGTCTTTTTTATTAGTAAATTAATATATAAATACAGTAGTAATAATAAGGGTGTGGATTGATTGAATAAGTTTCTTTTTTCTTTTATGTTAGCCAGTTTAATCGCCGAGCTCTTGTGTACTTGCCGGGCTATTTGAAGTGATTAAAGTGTTAATGAAATAGACGCGAATAATTTTTGTGTACTTATGGACTACCGGTACACACACTTTTCAACACACTTGTCCCTAGCCCGAATACATTTTTTGCTTGATAAGCTCCATGTCTCTTTTTAACTGGTCGTCCTCTTTTATAACCCTGACAATTTTGGAATAGGCGTGCATGGCAGTGGTGTGATCACGGCCGCCAAGCTCGGCGCCGATTGATGGATAGGAAATGTTCATTTCTTCGCGGAGCAGATACATTATTATCTGTCTTGGGAAGGCCAGGCGTTTTTCTCTGCTTTTTCCAAGGACATCCCCAATGTCGATATCAAAGTATTCCGCTACGGTTTGGATGATATGTTTTGGAGACACTGTTTTTTTGATTGAACCAACACCAAAACTTTCAATAATTGGGATTACGGTTTCAAGCGTTGGTTGAATGTTTTTAAATTGGTGGTAAGCAATGATTTTATTAAGAGCGCCTTCCAGTTCGCGAACATTTGATTGAATATTTGAAGCAATATGATGCAAAATATCTCTATCAAGCTCCGTTTGTCTTTTTTGACACTTGATTTGTAGGATTGCGACCCGTGTTTCTAGATCCGGAGCGCCAACATCAACTAACATTCCCCATTCAAGACGAGAAAGAAGGCGTTTTTCAAGGGCGGCTATTTCTTTTGGTGCCCGGTCTGAGGAAATAACTATTTGTTTGTTAATTCCGTGCAGAGTGTTGAAGGTATGAAAAAATTCTTCCTGGGTACCTTCCTTGCCGGTTATAAATTGAATATCGTCGATAAGTAGCAAGTCAACTGTTCTATATCTGTCTTTAAATTCCTTGGCTTTTCCGCTTCGAACCGCGTTTATATAATCATTGGTAAAGTGTTCACAGCTGGCGTATAAAATTTTAGCATTTGGGTTTCTTTTTTGGATTTCATTGCCGATTGCGTGCAAAAGGTGGGTTTTTCCTAGCCCAACATCTCCATAAATAAAAACCGGGTTATATGTTCCCCCGGGGTGTGAGGCAACGGCCTGAGCCGCAGCGTATGCAAGTTCATTTTGTTTACCAACTACGAAAGTATCAAAAGTATAACCACTATTTAAGGCATAATTATTTCCTGTGACCTGGTTTTGAGGTTGGGTTGTGAATCCAAAGTTTTCATAACCAGTATTTTCTGGTTCTTCTGAAGCTTTTTCCTCGGTCACCTCTAAAACTATTGGCTGAGGTGAGGTAGCTCTTGTTTCAACTCGATAAGTTAATGCCTTAACGGGCCTGTCTATGATGTTTTGAATAGCACTCAGTATGTCCTTATGATATTTTTTTTCCAACCAAGCCTTTGTGAATGTATTTGGCACACCAACCGTTATTTCATTATTTGTGTAGTCCACAATAAAGGTGCTGCGAAACCAAGTAGTGAAATGGGCCTTACTAAGCTTTAGCTCAAGCTCACCCAAAGCGGCTTGCCATAATTCGTGAGTGTTCATAGACAATCGAGGTTAGGAAGTGTGTGTATGGTATAACACTTGTCCACAGATAACAAGTTTATAAGCTGTTCGATTTCTGTGTACGAACTGTGGAAAAAGGGTTGGAAGTTGGAGGTAAAAATTTGGATGGCAGATTCTTGACTAAAATTAGGCTTGATGTTATCCTAACGCCACTGTTATTAACTAAACAGCCCTGGTATGCCAAAAAGAACATATCAACCGAAGAAACGGCGCAGGGCACGAGTGCACGGGTTCCGGTCAAGAATGAGTTCTCCAACCGGTAGAGCTGTGCTCAAGCGACGTCGGGCAAAAGGACGCAAGCGCTTAACGGTTGCGGCCCGCCCAAGGTAGAAAAACGAGGAGTAAAATCCTCGTTTTTCGTATATAATGAAAACATGTTCAAACAAAAAAACAGACTAAAAAAAGACGAAGACATAAAACGGGTAGTCAAAAGTGGTCGGAGCGTGTTTGATTCTCATTGTGGACTTAAATATTTGCAAAATGGATTGGCTGAGTCCAGGTTTACAGTTGTAGTTGGTTTGAAAGTAAGTAAAAAGGCGGTAGACAGAAACCGTATCAGGCGTCAGTATCGCGAGATTATTCGCTTGCACTTAGGTAAGATGAAAAAAGGCTATGATGTGGTTTTTTTGACCTCAAAACAAGCTTTAGCGATTGATTATCAAGAAAAAGAAGAGAGACTGATGAAGGTTTTGAAAAAGGCCGGTCTAATATACAAAGGCTAAGCCTTGATTATTATGAAGAAAATATTTCGGACCCTAGCCACAATTCCAATATTGATTTACCAAAAAACCCTCTCGCCCGACCATGGGATTATGAGGGTTTTTTACCCGCACGGCGCTTGCAGGTATTACCCGACTTGTTCGGAGTATACGCGTCAATCTGTACTCAAATATGGTATTATCAAAGGATATTATAATGGTTTGCGTCGGATTTTGAAGTGCAACCCTTGGTCAGACGGCGGGGTTGATAGGCCTTAAATCAGTTCCGGCCGGAAGCTCGATGTGCTTTACTTTACTTCCCTGCCCGCGTTTTATTGTAACAAGAGATTTGGCGATTCCCAGCTCTTTTGCTAAAAAATTAATAAGTTCGATGTTGGCTTTGCCATCAATTGGCGGAGATTTGATATCAATTACAACCGTTCCGGCATCAATCCAGCCGGATATTTTTGTTTGCCTTGAATTTGGTCGGACTTTGACGGTTAGTATCATATTATGAATTCTCCACTTCCCCAATAATAGCACGCGCCACTTGGATTGCCCTTTCCGGGGTCTCGCTGTGAGCGGTTTCCGGACAAAGCATAATGGCTGAAGCGCCGTCCAGACAGGCGTTTGTCACATCTAAAATATCAGAACGAGCCGGAATGTAATTATCCAGCAAGGACCCGAGCATATCGGTGGCGACAATCGAATATTTATAGCGGGCGCGCGCCTTGGCAACCAATTTTTTTTGAATGAGCCCCAATTTTTCAAACGGAACCGACAGCGCTAAGTCACCCCGAGCCACCATAATGCCGTGACAGATATTTAAAATCTCATCAATATTATCAACTCCTTCTTGAGATTCGATTTTGGCAATAACTAGCGGTCGCCAATCGGGCGTCAGCTGACGCTCGAGCTTGGCAATTAGGGTCTCCAGCATTTGTCGAGATTTAACAAAAGAAAAAGCCACCATATCCGGCTTACTTTTTGGAAGTTCGGCGAGGATTTCATCAATCTCGGGCACAATGTGGTCTAGCATGTCGGTTAAGCGTGGGATTGTTACCGATGTGTGCCGGATTAAGTCGCCGGCGTTTTTTACGCGAGCAATAAACTCGTTAGCGCTATGAATTGTTGTGACTTCAAACTGTAGGATTCCATCGCCGGTGTAAAAGAGGTCGCCAACTTTTAGCTTGCCACCCAATCCTTCAAATTTAAAAGGAATATAAGCCTCCGGATCGCTCGACATTGGGCCAAATAGAAATCTAAATTCTTTTTCTGGGTGGACCTGGACGCGTTTTTGAGGAAATTCGCCTAATCGAATTTTTGTTTCCGGTAAGTCAGCCAGTAATCGAACCTTTTTTCCGGACTCATTGATGTGACGACGGGTGCTCTGCAGGGCTTGGGAAATCTCGGTAGTACTTGAATCACCGCAATCAACTCGAAAAACATCCACGCCGGCATCAATCATGCGCTGATTGTGTTCGCGTTTATAGGGGTCTTCCCAGATTGTGGCAATAATATCAATAGGACGGCAACTATTAATTTTTTAACAATAACTATAACTATAGAAGTTGTTATTGATAGTTAAAAAGGGGTTTCCCCCTTTCGCTCCTGTTACTCTTATTACCCATTTTACCCCTTTCTCAAACTCTTGAGAAGTTTGATGTCTTTGAACCGCGGATCAGGCTCAGAATCGTATGGAGTTTCCAAAATCAAATCTTTATTTTTGAGTTTTGGGTGGTCAACGAGATACTTAAAGGTGTCTTTACCGATTTTTCCTTTGCCAAGATGCTCGTGTCGATCCTTGTGCTCACCAAGAGCTACTTTGGAATCATTTGTATGGATGGCCACCAATTTTTTCAGCCCCACAATTTTATCAAAATCTCTAATCATTTTGTCAAAATCTTTTTTGGTACGCATATCATAGCCACTGGCAAAGGCGTGTTGAGTATCAAAACAGACACCGATATCCTGACCGCGTTTAGCGCCTTTGATAAAAGCCGAAATTTCTTCAAAAGTGTCGCCCATTACTTCGCCGGCGCCGGCGGAAATCTCAATTAAGAGCTGACAAGAACCTTTGTAGTCTTTCATTATTTCATCAAGACCTTTGATAACTTTTTCAATTCCCTTTTTTCGACCAACATCTTTGGCTGAACCCGGATGAAACATCATGGCTTTACAGCCGAGGGCAGACCCGCGTTCAAGTTCGCCTCGCAGAACTGAAATTGAGCTGTGATAAATGCGATTGTTGCTTGAAGCAAGATTGATAAAATAAGGCGCGTGAATATAAACATCTTTAATGCCATTTTCTTTCATTGAGTCTTTAAATTGTTTGGCGTCTGCTTGGGTGATTGGTTTTGGCTGACCACCTTGCGGGGGGCGTGAGAAGATTTGAATAACCTCACAGCCTAATTTTTTTCCGTTTGGCCCGGCTTTCCACAAGCCACCGGCAGCTGATACATGGGCTCCGATTTTCATATATTGGTATTGTATCTCAGGAAGTAGGTTGGTAGGAAGTAGATTGATAAACAGTTATAGTTTGGCGAGCAACTTTTTGTCGATCGCAAAAAAGTTGCTCTGTACGCCGACCATTAAATGACGATAGTCAGGTAGTGGTTAAAAAAATCACCCCGGCATTCGGGGTGATTTTGCTAAAAGCTAACAGCTATAAGCTAAAGGCCTTACTTAACCATTTTCTCTTTCAAAACATCAATCGTCTTTCTATTTCTCATTTGGTGGGTCAAATATTCTCGGTACTGCGGTGAATAAATTTTTTCCTTTGTTTCTTTGTCTTCGTAATTTTCAGCCAGCTTATCAAGAGCTTCGTCGGCTGCTTTTTCATCAACTGTTACGCTTTCTTTTTTTGCAACTTCTTTAAGAACTAGAGCAACTTTTACTCGTGTCAGGGCGCCCTCGGCCATGTCCAATTTAAGATCAGCCAAGCCTTTTTTGATTTGTTTCAGATATTCATCAAAGTCCATTCCGCGCTGGGTAAGCGAGTGCTTTAGCTCAGTAATCATTTGCTCAATTTCTTGGTTTACAAGTAAATCTGGAATTTCCTCAAAGTCAGATTTTTTAGCAATCAACTCGAGTACTTCTCTGTCTTGGCGCAAGTCTTCTTCTTTTTCGTTTTCAATTCGTAGATTTTCTTTTAATTTTTCATCCAAATCGGCTTTGTCTTTTAGTCCCAAAGTTTTGGCAAACTCATCGTTTATTTCCGGCGCTTCAAGTTTAAAGATTTCCTTGAGCCCAACATCAAAATCAATATCCTGTCCTGCCAAATGCTTTTGAAAGTTTTCAGTTGGGAATTTTAAAGTGAAGTTTCGTTTGTCGTCTTCTTTCATTCCTAAAATTTCATCGATAAATCCCGGAATAAAGTAATCCTCGCCAGTGTAAATGCCGTGGTCTCGGCCTTCCCCGCCTTCTAGTACCACACCGTCCTTTTTCATTGTTAAATTAACAACAGCTTTGTGACCTTTTTTCAAAACAGTTTTTTTAGCGGCTCGGATTTCCTTAGTTTGCATTTGAGTAAGATCTTTGCCGGCGCGCTGGATCATTTCCTTGCTTGGTTCAACATCATTTTTTTCAACTTTTAAATTATCGTAGTCAGCTAGTTTTTTGATTTTTGGCATTAGCGATACTACGGCAGTAAAAATCATTTCATTTTCCGGTGCCAACTTGATCATATCGAAAAACGGTTGTCCGACTGTGTCTAAATCTTCGGCCAACATTGCTTCAGTGAAGGCGGCGCGAATCAGATCTTCTGTAGCCGCTTCCAGAACTTGCATCTCACCAAGCCGCTGTTTGATGGTTTCATAATCAGCTTTACCCGGACGAAATCCCGGAATGTCAGTGTGCTCGGCCAAGTGCCTAGCGGCGTGTTTCATCGCCTTGGTAACAGCTTCGGCTGGGACCGTGATTGTAAAAGTGACTTTGTTGTCTTTTGTTTCGATTATGTAGGACATAGATAGATTTTAGAGATTAGACTGTTAGACCAATAGAGTTTTCAGAAGTCGAGTTCTATTACTCTAAACCTCTAATTTCTAATAGTCAAAAACATGCGGAGTATAGCGAAATGTGGGGATTTGTCAACGATTAGTAGAGGTAATAGATAATAGCAGGATAGAGGGAATAGAGGTTTAGGATTGACAAAACAGTAAAATAATTATATAAATTGTTGTCACAACGACATCCGCACTGGCCGGTTTGCCAGATCGAGGGAAAAAATGAAACGTTTTCTGATGATGCTCGTGCTCGGCCTGCTGGCAGGGTGTCGTTACATGCAGGAACAACGGGCAGAGATGATGTCTGTCTGTTCTGGTGTAAAGACCGAGGTCTGGTCGCAGGACAGGATGTTCTGCGAGGGCGGCATCAATGAACTGTATGCGGGGAATAGGTCAGTGCGTCCGTGCCTAATCGGCGCCATTCCCGGCTTCTGTGCCGAGGAAGATGACGGGCTGATGGTCTACGCGATATGACTCGTAGCTCGATATTCATTCCTGCGGGCTTCGAGGATCAAGTCCGTAAGTCCATCGTCTACATAGACGAATTGTCACCCCAGCTCCCGATTCCCGCTGGGGCGTCGGATGAGCCAGAAAACGACTGGCGGGGCACGACGCCAACGCCCTAAGCGCGTACAGCGCACCTAGGAACAGCGCGTTCCACCGGGGTGCGCTGTTTTGTTTTTACGCCCTCTTAACCCCCCCCAGTTACGGGGGAGACCGATCGAATACGAATAAGCCTGAGGCAGTATCTTGGGCCTCAACTCTAACCATTAAATGACGATCGTCAGATAATGGTTAAGGTTGGTGTTTTGAAAATTCTCAAATTTAAAATAACGCAAAGCGCCCGGGTTACCACCTTCGCGTAAGGGAATTTACGACTTCGGTGGTAACCCGGGCGCTGATGTGGGGTTAAACAATCAAGGCAATAATCAGAAGTGCTACAATGTTCAAAATTTTAATCATTGGGTTGATTGCAGGACCGGCTGTGTCTTTGTAGGGGTCACCAACTGTGTCACCGGTTATGGCTGCATCATGGGCAAATGATTTTTTTCCACCGTAGTTTCCCATCTCAATATACTTCTTAGCGTTGTCCCAAGCTCCACCACCGGTAGTCATTGAAATTGCCAAAAAGAGTCCGGTGACAATCGATCCCATTAAAAGTCCACCAAGAGCTTCTGGTCCAAGCAGTAGTCCGACTAGGATTGGAGCGATGATCGGAATAAGAGCAGGAATCAACATTTGGTTCAAAGCCGCCTTGGTTACGATATCAACGGCCGCACCGTATTCCGGCTTACCTGTTCCGTCCATAATTCCAGGAATCTCTTTGAACTGACGCCTCACTTCTTGCACAACTGCTCCGGCTGCTTTTCCAACAGCCTCCATAGCAAAAGCTGCGAACAAGAATGGGAGTAAACCTCCAATCAATAATCCAGCCACGACATATGGGTTTTCAAGTGAGAATGAAAATTCGTATCCAAGTTTTGATAACTCTCCGGTGTAGCCGGCAAAAAGCACAGTTGCAGCTAATGCGGCTGAAGCGATTGCATATCCTTTTGTAACTGCTTTGGTTGTGTTTCCAACAGCGTCCAGCGGATCGGTTACATCACGAACCTCTTTTGGAAGATTTGCCATCTCAGCAATTCCACCGGCGTTATCTGTGATTGGTCCGTAGGCGTCTAGCGTCACAATAATCCCAGCAAGTGACAACATACTCATAACAGCCATAGCTGCCCCGTAAATATCGGCTAGCCAATATGATGTCAAAAGTCCAGCCACGATTACAAGTACGGGTAGTGCAGTTGAACGCATTGAGAGCGCTAGCCCGGCAATAATATTTGTTCCATGACCGGTTTCTGATGCTTTGGCAACATTTTGTACCGGCTTGTAGGCGATTGATGTGTAGTATTCAGTGATTACAACCATGAGAGCTGTTACTGCAAGGCCAACAAGCAGTGACCAGTAAATTGACATGGCGTCGATTCCTTCTATGCCACCTAAGATCCAGTTTGTTAATGGATAAAAGGCTGCAGCTGATAATACTCCAGCAACAATCAATCCTTTGTAAAGCGCTGGCATGATTGCCTGGCTTTTTCCAAGTTTAATAAAGTTGACGCCAACTATAGAAGCAATAATCGCCACCGCTCCGACTGCTAGTGGAAAAGTAATAATAGCTTCGATGTCTCCAAAAACTAGAAGGCCAAGAAGCATGGCAGCTACTGTTGAAACTGCGTAAGTCTCATAAAGATCGGCAGCCATTCCAGCGCAGTCACCAACATTGTCACCAACATTGTCAGCAATAACAGCCGGGTTGCGGGGATCATCTTCTGGAATTCCAGCCTCAACTTTTCCAACTAGGTCAGCTCCAACATCGGCAGCTTTGGTAAAGATTCCTCCGCCAAGTCTGGCGAACACTGAAATTAATGATCCTCCAAACCCAAGACCAATAAGGGCACTGATGTCATGGGTAAGGTAGTAAAATCCGGAGATTCCAAGCAGGCCAAGGGCCACTACAAAAAGACCGGTGACTGTTCCACCTTTAACTGCAACATTTAAAGCTGCAGCCATTCCATTTTTTGCGGCTTCGGCAGTTCGAACATTGGCGCGAACCGAAACCATCATACCGATGTATCCGGTCAGTCCAGATAGGACCGCTCCGACAACAAACCCGAAGGCGGTTGTCCAATTAAGAAAGAACCCGAGTAAAAAGAAAATCACGACACCGATAATTGCGATAACGCGATACTGACGGGCCAGGTAGGCGTTTGCTCCTTCTTGGATAGCAAGCGCAATCCCTTTCATTTTCCCTTCACCGGCAGGGAGTTTCATGATCGAAACGATCAAGAAGATGGTGTAGATGATTGCGGCTAATGCGACAATCACTGAAAGTGTTATTACATTCATAGTGTCGACATCATACGAATGTCAGGGGCTAGTTGTCAATTGATATTTATTGTTATTTGTATAATATTAGCTAATTATTGTCTAAAATCAATTGACCTTCAGACTAAAAAATGATATATTGTTTTTTGTAATTAAAGTATAATCAGCTCATATAAAAGAGAAGACAAAGCAAATATTTGTTTCAATTTCTTTGAAGGTGATTCGCCTTTTTGTCAGAATCAAGCCTTATTTTTTAAAAACTTTAAAAAAGATTTTTTCCCCACTAAAGAAAATATTGATGGTCCTGGTTATAATTTTGTTGCCGATCTATCGATTACTTTCAATTGTCAGACGCAACTTATCAAGAATTTATCGGCCAGCTAAAAACAAAATGATGGCTGTTATTGCAAACCGTTACTTGGTGCATGCCATAATGGCGATTATTGTTTTGGCAACGGTTGCGCTTAACTTTCAGACAACCGATGTTCGAGCTGAATCATTTGGGGAAAGAAGTCTGCTTTATGAATTAGTAGCCGGAAACAATCTCGAGATTATCGAGGAATATGCTTCAGACACAACGGCAGTCGAATTAACCGGAAGTAGCTATCAAAATCAAGGAACGCTTTCGTCGCTCGCCTACGGTATAAGCGACATCGCCACCAAAGACGCATCAGTAACATTTATTGGCGGACACTTGGTTTCGATTCCTACGACTACCGAAACACCGTCAACGGCCGCACGATCAAATGTTGAGAAATATACAGTTCAGGGCGGAGACACTTTGTCTTCCATCGCAAGTAATTTCGGGATTTCAATTAATACTCTTTTGTGGGCAAACAATTTAACTGTTCGTTCAGTTTTGCAACCGGGGGATGTGCTTGCGATTTTACCAGTTGATGGTATTACTCACACAGTTAAGAGCGGGGATACTATATCGAGCATCTCTCAAAAATATGATATCGATCAGGAAACAATTACTGATTATAATGGGATCTCGACTGGTGATGTCTTGGCAGTAGGAGACGAACTATTAATCCCCGGAGGGGAGAAGCAGATAGCGTCAGCATCAAGTAGCAGTGCCATTGGTCGGATATTCACACCGCCTTCAGTTTCATCTCCAACAACAACCACAAGTATTTCAACCGACTCAGCTTCCAGCAGCGGCGCAATGGTTTGGCCAACGGACATGTATGTGATAACGCAATACTATGGTTGGAGCCACAATGGACTTGATATTGATTGTGGATACGATAATGACAACTATGCGGCTGACGCCGGTTATGTTTCCTATGCTGGTTGGATGAACGGCTATGGTTATTTAGTTGAGATAAACCACGGCAACGGAATTGTAACCAGATATGGACACCACGCCTCTTTATATGTGGCACCGGGCGATTATGTATATGCCGGGCAACCAATCGGTCGCTGCGGAACAACAGGGCGATCAACCGGAACTCACCTTCACTTTGAGTTGCGGGTTAATGGAAGCACTAAAAATCCTCTTGAATATATTAGATAGACGAGCGAGTATCCATTCTGTATTGAAGGGCCTCGGCGAGATGAGCGACGGTGATGTCGCTTTTTTCGTCCAAATCAGCGATAGTGCGGGCAACTTTTAAGACCCTAGTGTAGGCTCTGGCAGACAAATATAATTTATCAACGGCCTGTTTCATAATACTCAGACACTCACCATTTAGCTGGCAGAAATTTGACAGGTCAGCTGATCGCAGCTGGCTATTTTGCATAACATTTATTTCTTTGTAGCGATTAATCTGAACATTTCGCGCCAGTTGCACTCGAGACCTAATCGAATCTGAATTTTCTGAAGTAGATATCCTGGTTAATTTATCAAAATCAATTCTTGGCACTTCGACTGCTAAATCAATTCTGTCCATTAGCGGACCGGAAATTCTTTGCTGATATTTAATAACTTGATTTGGCGTGCAGGTGCATTGTTTGCAAGGATCGTTTAAATAACCACACGGGCAGGGATTCATCGCGGCAACTAAGATGAAATCCGCTGGGAATTGTAAGGTGCCAGCCGCTCGGGAAATAGTTACAATTCCGTCTTCCAGTGGTTGGCGAAGATTTTCAATAGTCTTTCTAGAGAATTCCGGAAATTCATCAAGAAATAAAACGCCATGATGAGCGAGCGACACTTCGCCCGGCCGAGGCCAAGACCCGCCACCAATTAATGCCACGGCAGAGCTGGTATGATGTGGCGTTCTAAACGGTCGATTATTCATTAAGGCATTTTTACTTCTTCTTATTCCGGCGATTGAATGAATTTTTGTAACATCGAGTGACTCTTGAAATGTAAGCCGCGGTAGTATCGAAGGCACGGCACGAGCGAGCATTGTTTTTCCAGACCCGGGTGGGCCTGTCATTAATATATTATGTCCACCAGCGGCTGCAATGCTCAGAGCTCTTTTAGCGTGTTCTTGGCCTTTTATGTGGCTCATGTCGTCTCCGCCGTAAGTCTTAAAAGATTTCGGTTCACCGGTGTGAGGGCAAGTGGGCATAATTGAATGTCCTAGAAGACAATCGACTAGTTGTGTTAAAGATGACATTGGATGGACATCAACGCCTTTAACTAACGACGCCTCAGCAGCATTCTCTTTGGCAACGATTATTGATCCAATTTTTTGTTCTTTGCACATTGTCGCTGCGAGCAATGCTCCATCAACCGGCCTTATACTTCCGTCCAGGGCTAATTCACCCAAGAAAGCCATTTGATGTGTTTGTTTGATGTCTTTAATTAGCCCGGAAGCTAGCAGAATACTGATTGCAATTGGCAGATCATAGGCCGGCCCCTGTTTTTTAATATCAGCTGGCGCTAGATTGATTGTTATTCTGGTTCTTGGAAATTCAAATCCGCTATTTTTAATTGCCGCCCGAACACGCTCGCGTGATTCAGAAACAGCGGCGTCGGGTAGCCCAACCATTAAAAATTTTGATAAACCTCGCGAAATATCAGTCTCGATTTTAATTGGAACAGCCTCAAGACCAATATTGGCCGAGGAATAAACAAAAAAAGATCCCATACAACAAAATAGTTATAGGGAGTGAAATTAATTAGAGTTTCCGTCTCTTTTTGTATTATACCAAAATACTAAAAGTGCGCCAGTGACTATGAGGATATCTGAAATATTTATGGCGCTTGTTTGAAAGAATATAAGATAATCAGTAGTAAATCCGTTTATAATCCGGTCAAACATGTTTCCCAAGGCACCAGACAGAATAATTATCAGATAAGTACTGATATCTGGCTTTGATTGCCAATATTTGATAGCAAAAGAAATTAGCGCAAGGCTGATAACGATTGTAGCTATGATAATAATCCCCATTGGAATGGGGATATCAAAAGCAATACCTGGATTTTTATGCAGGGAAATATCAAATGGAAAACGCAAACGACCCTCATCTATTGAGAGTCGTTTGATAACCAAGTATTTAAAAAATCCATCCAAAATTGCGAGCATGACAGCGGAAAATGCCAAAATGTTGGCTTTTTTTCGGGTCATTATACTTCCTGTGTTAAGGTTTTTTTGCAGGCAATGCAAGAAGTAGAGGTTGGCCTGGCTCTCAGACGATCTTCATTAATCTCGGTATTACAATATTTACAAATACCGTAGCTACCTTCCTTGATTCTAATAATAGCGCTATCTATATCACGGACTTCTTTTTCAAGGGCGCTTTCCAGCGATAGTTTATTACTATAATCTGCTACTTCGCTAGCATTTTCGTCTTCGTCGTCGCCGTACTCTTCAAATTTAGTGGTGTAGTCAGCAACTTTCGCTTTTGAGTCTTTTACAGTAAAGCTGGAAAGCTCTTTTGTTAGGCTTTCGCGCTCCGACTGAAGTCGAGTCGCCATTTCTTCTATAAATGCTTTATTCATACAATATAAAAATTATACATGGGTGCTACAGTTTATACAACATTTTAATAAAAAGCAAAAGGACGCGATTCGTCAGACTGCTAAATAAATAGATTCTGGATCGCGTCCACGCATAGCGTGGGAGTTCGTCCAGATGTCGGGTTCTAATGAAAATGAGTAATTTTCAGCAAAACTCGACATCTGTTAACCTCGACCATGACTATGAAAAGGACAACCGCCCTACCATGCTTTGGCTCCTCACATAATCAAGCATTAATGCGTGAGGTTGCCGTGTTCAAATCCGATCCCCCAAAATAACGAACTAGCAGAGTACAGCAGTGGAGCTATTTCCCAAAGAGTGGGTCTTCGGGAAACTTCCCCTTAGTCCATCCGGCGATGCCGGATGACGGGATTGTAGAAAGAGCGATTAGGATTTCTTTGACCCTGTATAAGTATTTTATCGTTTTGAACACAAATAGTCAACATAAAAATAGCCTATGAATAAAGGCTATTTTATATTTGTGGATAATGATATTATTAGTTTTTAACAATAGCTGTGGATAAGTTTGGGATAGTTAATAGTTTATCCACAGGTTTTGCTACCAACACATTGTGGTTGTATTCTTAGCAACGGCTAGTTCTTTGAAGCGTAAAACAAATGGGATTCCCGTAGAGTAGCTCAAAGCAGATTGATCACTCGTAATTCTTTCCAAAATTTTTCGGGGATAAAGAAATGAATGGGCGTTTGCACTGCAGGTCGACTTGTTTGTGAAATCCGCTGAAGCTAGCGATGTTTTTCTATTTGAGATTGTCCAAAAGTTTGTGGTTTGAGCGATATATATGAGGTTTCCTTGTGCGTCACTTATCGTTAGAAAACTAACGCCTGATTCGGTCTCGATAGTGGAAACAAAGTTACTTGTGTCGCTTCGAATCTCAGAAACTGTTGTTCCGTCATCCATTGTCAACGCTAGCGTAGACAAATTAAATATTTTTAGCAGGTTCTGTGCGAGTTGCGCCATCTCTTGTGTATTTGTTTTTGTAGCAGGGACAGAAATATAGAACGACTCGCCGGCCTCATCGTTTCCAATTATCAGCTGAAAACCAGAAGTGGTGATTTGATTAATAAAGCTGCTAGCAGCGACATTTGTTAAAAGTGACTGCACAAGAAGTGGTAACGGCGCACTAGCACCAACAGAATAATTAGCTAATATCTCAGTGTTTGTTGCAATGGAAGTATTATATTTAATTGTATTTGTTTCACCTTGGCCAATTTTTAAACCACTATTTGATATTGAAACTGGTGAAACCCGGTTTTTTTCGCCGGAATATTCTGTCCATTCGCCGTCGTGCCATGGGTTTAGGGCGTAAATTGGATGGAGCTGAGCTTTTTCTATTAAAACATTGGTATTTATTGTGGAAATTATTGTTTTATTCCCGGAACTGTAAATTATAAAACCTGATTCATATAAATACTGGTGTTTTTGATCGCTAAGCCCAGAATCGATTGTTATTTCGTGAACAATACCTGCCTCGTCCATGTGTAGCGAGAATTCCCTATCAGACAGCAGTAAAATATCATCAAAAGTTAGCGATCTGCCTGAAATTATGGTTTCAGACCCTAAATTTTCATGCAACTGCTTAATGGTGCTTGGAGTTTTGATTATTCTTAGGGATGATTCGATTCCATTGGTATGAAAACCCGAGGTTAAATCGCGTATTATCCAGAGTCTATGAGCTCCAAGCAAAATTATAAAGACCAGCATACCTAAAAGCCATCTTTTGTACCTTAGGGCAATGGAATACCGACTTTTTGATAGCTCAGATTCTAGCGGAATGTTTAATTTTTCTTGCATTATACTATTCTACGGGATTTTTAAGATTAAATAAACAAAAAACCAGCCGTAGCTGGTTTTTTGTCAGTTTCCGAGTCGTCGGGTCAAGTTATGATCGTGGTCGGTGAGGACCTCTTGGACCACCACCTCGGAGATCTCCACCGCTTGGTCTGCGCGGAGCGCCACTTGATTCGCCTAGTTTCTGAGCCTTGGTTTTCATCTCATCTGTATAAACATTGCCTTCAGCTTTGCTCATAGAGAGATTGATCCTACCTTGGTCATCAATTTCAATTACTTTTACATGAACTTCATCTCCAAGTTTTACAATATCTTCAACATTTCCTACTCGCCATGGGGCAAGTTCAGAAATGTGAACCATCCCATCTTTTCCAGGAAGGATTTGGATGAATGCTCCGAAATCCATTAGTCGTACAACTTTACCAACAAATGCTTCACCAACTTCAACATCTCGCGTTAGGTTGTTAACCCATTCATAGGCTTTGTCAGCTGCTTCTTTATTTGAGGCTGTAATAAACACCTGTCCGTCCTGTTCGATGTCGATAGAATCAACACCTGTCTTATCAATAATTTCATTGATAGTTTTTCCGCCTGATCCAATAACATCTTTAATTTTGTCCGGACTGATTTGTAGTGTGATAATTCTTGGAGCATTTGGTGAAAGATCAGCTCGTGGTTTCGGGATTGCTTTTTCAATTACATCTAGAATTTGATTTAGAGCAATATTTGATCGTTCAAGGGCTTCTTTAATAATGTCAGCAGTTAGCCCATTAGTTTTAGTGTCCATCTGAATGGCTGTAATACCTTTGCGTGACCCGGTTATTTTAAAGTCCATTCCACCTTTTCCGTCTTCAACATCTTGAAGGTCAGTTAGAACTTTCCAATTTGTTCCATCTGAGGCAAGTCCCATAGCAATTCCCGCTACCGGTGCTTTAATTGGAACACCAGCGTCCATAAGAGCAAGGGTTGAAGCACAAGTAGAGGCCATTGAGCTTGATCCATTTGAGTTTAGAACTTCTGACACCAACCGAATGCTGTAAGGAAAATCTGCTTTTGACGGAATCATCGGCTCTAATGCTTTCTCGGCAAGCGCTCCGTGTCCAACTTCGCGTCTTCCTGCACCTCGAAGGAATTTTGCTTCACCGACCGAAAACGGAGGGAAGTTGTAGTGGTGTATAAAGCGTTTTTGTCCAACTGTTTCCATTCCGTCCAAGGTTTGCTCGTCTCCAGGTGCACCCAAAGTACAAATGTTTAGCACCTGAGTTATTCCACGAGAGAAATGACTAGAACCATGAACACGGGGAAGCAGGGCCACCTCGGCAATAAGCGGTCTGATTTCATCTAGCTTTCGGCCGTCAACTCTTTGTCCTTTTTCAAGAATCATTTTGGAAGCAATGTCTTGGGCAAAGTTATAAATCATGTCAGTTCCGATTTTGATTTCATCAGATTCAAGTTCCTTTGATTTTAGATATTCAGTTAATTGATCTTTAAGAGAATCTTTGACCTCGTATAATTCTTTTTTACTTTTAACACCTGCGCTGTAGATCTTCTCTAGAACCGGAGTCATAAACTCAGCTGCCATTTTCTGAATTTCCTCTTTGCGGGCTAGCTTTGCTTCAGCCTCATCGGTTTTTGGAGTCAAGACATCTAACTTTTCTATTCCAACTTCTTTGCGAACCCGCTCTATTAATTTGATTGCATTGGCTAGTTCTTTTGATCCTCTATCAAAAGCCTCGGCAAAGTCTTCTTTTGAAGCTTCATTACCTCGAGCTTCGATCATTACAGTTTTTTCCGCAGTTCCGGCGATATCAAGATCAAATTCGGTTGTTAATCTTTGCTCATATGTTGGATTAACCAACCAATCACTGCCGATTTTTGAAATTCGAGCAGCTCCGATTGGACCGTTCCAAGGAATGTCACTCATATGAAGTACACAGGACGCTCCGATTAATCCTAAAATATCCGGGTCGTTTTCACCATCAAAGGCAAGAACAGTTATAATCACTTGAACTTCGTTTGTCATTCGTTCATCAAAGAGTGGGCGAATTGCTCGGTCAATAAAGCGTCCAACTAAAACTGCTTCATCAGTTGGTCGGCCCTCGCGTTTAATAAAGCGTGAGCCTTTAATTCGGCCGGCTGCGTACATTTTTTCTTCGTAGTCAACCATGAGTGGGAAATATCCCATTCCTTCTTTTGAGTCGTGTGACATAACCGCTGTTGCCAAAAGAACTGTGTCACCGCATCTTACTGTGCAGCTGGCGTTTGCAGATTGCGCAAATTTGCCGGTCTCGATAGTAATATCCTTACCACCGATATTGGCCGAGAATGTTTTCTCTGTCATATTTTTTTGCCCGGGCTTTAAGGGATTTCTAGGAACCTATTTTGGATATTGCGAAGTCGACTTCTAGTCGACTGAAGCAATCTTCTTAAATGGATTGCTTCGGAAACCTCGCAATTGCCAGTAGACTTTCAGAAATCCCCTGATCTTGAGATATCTTAAGATCGTTCTTCCAGGACTTGATAATCTGAACGTTAATTCGTTCTTAGCGAGATCGTAGATTGATGATCAACGACCTTAGCCTAAAACAAATTATGGTTTTAGCGCTGTTTTAGTTTTACCGGCACGAACTGGTTTTGATTCTAGAATCAAGAATGAAGTTTTGTCATCTGATAGATTTGTATAAATATCAGCCACATCTAGCAGTTCAGATGATGTTGATTCTCGAAATGAAGCTACATGGAATATTCGACCACGGCCACGAACATAATCTCCAAGTGGGGCGAAATCCCCATCTCCTGAAACCATTACGATTACATCGAGCATGTCGACCATTCGGACAACATCAATGGCTATGCCAACATCCCAGTTTCCTTTTTTAACTCCTGAGTCATATTCTATCAAATCCTTGGCAATAACATCGATTCCATTTTTTTCCAAAGCTCCGAAAAAAGCTGATTCGTCACCGGCCTGAGTTGAAACTGTGTAAGCAAGGGCTCGAATAAGTTTTTGGTCTCCAACTGTTTTTTCAACAATCCCGGGAAAATTAACTTTTCGATTGAATAAATTACGAGCGCTGTAGTACATGTTCTGCACATCGATAAAAACGCCAACGCGTCTGGTAGATGTATCTAGCATAAAAAATTAGTTACTTTTTAAAAATTGAAAGTCCAGCCAAAATGGTGGACTTTCATTATATATTAATTGATCGCGCGGAGCTTTAGATCTTCCACCAATTGTTCGTAAGCTTTGTTGTCCTCGCGCTTTAGGTATCTCATTAAACGGCGGCGTTCAGTTACTTTCTTTATTAGTCCGCGTCGTGAGCTAAAATCTTTTTTGTGTTGTCGCAAGTGAGTGGTAAGTTCCTTTACCTCTTCAGTTAGGATAGCAATCTGCACTTGTGGTGAACCAGTATCTGATTCGTGAGTCTTGTACTTTTCGATGATTCTTTGCTTTTTGTTCTTGTCGAGCATATTTTGTTAATTTCGTCTTTTAGTCTTAGTAAAACGCTGCTCGAGCGCTAAACCATGGCTAAAAGCAATTGATTAATTATGAGCGTATATTAGCCTAATGCTTGATAATTGTCAATATTATGGCAATCATTTTATTAGTGTCGTATAGTACTCTTACTATGAGCACAAAATCAATGCTAGAGAAGTACATCAAAGAGTTTTTGGAATATTTGGAAGTTGAACGTGGACGATCGAGCAAAACTGTCCGCAATTATGATTTTTATTTGCGCCGATTTGCCGACTGGGCACTCTGGCCACACCCATCTAAAATAGAGCCCGAGATGGTGCGGAAATATAGATTGTATTTAAATCGTGAAATTGAGGGTCGAGACGAAGTGAATTTAAAAAAGAGTACGCAGAATTATCACTTAATTGCCCTTCGAGCGTTTTTGCGATATTTAGCTAGGCGTGATGTTAAATCAATGACAGCGGATAAGATTGAACTTGCTAAACAAGGAACGCGTAAGGTTGAGTTTTTAGAAGAAGATGAACTACGGCGGATATTTGGGGCTCTTCAAGACGCGCCGGGCATTATTGGCAAGAGGGATAGAGCGATTGTGCGTACTCTTTTTTCAACAGGACTGCGTGTTTCCGAGCTTGCTAACTTAAAAATCGACAATATTAATCTTCGGCGGGACGAGTTTACAGTTAAAGGCAAAGGGAGCAAACACCGAGTGGTTTTTTTGTCAGATGATTCCAGAAAAGCCATCAAAGAGTATTTAGATGCCAGGCACGACACATCTCCATACTTGTTTGTCGGTCACGATCGCGCCAAGACTTCCAGAGGATCGATGCCGGTTTCACCACGATCAGTGCAAAGAATTATGGAAAAGTATGCTTCAGCCGCGGGTATCACCAAAAAAATAACTCCACACACTTTGCGTCATACATTTGCCACTGATCTGTTACGCAATGGCGCTGACATCCGTTCAGTTCAGTCCATGCTTGGTCATGAATCGATTACTACCACGCAGGTTTACACGCATGTGACCGATAGACAGCTCCGAAAGGTTCATAAAAAGTATCACGGTAAAGCGTAATAATTATGAAAAGATTGGACGACATCAAAAAATATTACATTTTTCGCGCTTTAATTAAGCGCTATCCCCTTCCAATCATTGCCCTTTTTATGATTGATGTTGGCGTGAGTGTTGAACAGGTCGCGTTAATTTTTACAGTTTCCGCGGTTTTGGAATTGATTTTTGAAGTACCGAGCGGGGCAATCGCCGACGCCATTGGCCACAAAAAATCTTTACTGATTTCCATGTCGGGTCAGGCAATCGCCATGGCGCTTTATCTGGGGGCCTCGTTTGAATGGGTGTTTGCCGGTCATATTTTATATTATGTTTCTGGTAGTTTGATGACCGGATCACTTTTGCTCATTTTCTTTGAGCGTCTAAAAGTTTTGGGACGCGAGCATGAGTATCGAAAGCTGCCGGCTCGAGCAAAATCAGTTTCGCAAGGTGTTGGTATTTTGTTTATGGCCACGGCCGGTTTGGCTTATATGTGGCAATGGTGGCTTCCGTTTACAATTGGTATTTTACAATTTGTGTTAGCCGGCGTTTTGATTTCAACTTTTGGGAAAACCGCCAATGCATCTGCCGTTAAGTTTGATCTTTACTCACTTACTTGGAAACAAATTCGAGAAGCGTTAAAGATTTTTTCAACAAAACCGGTAGTGCTCTGGGCGCTTTTGCCGGTGGCATTTTTTACAAGCGCCATGGATACTTTTCATAACTTTGATCAGATTTTACTTTCCAATTTCGGCTTAACCGCCGTGCTTATCAGTTTTGTTTATGTTGCCAAACGATTTGTCGGTATGTTGGCACCGTTTCTGGGCGGTTGGCTGACAAAAAAAAGGCGTCAGTGACGCTTGGATTTTTAGCGGTGGCTTGCTGGGGCGAGCGGTTTGGTGGCAATGGCGCTTGGATTAATTACTAATCCTATCATTTGGATAGGTCTAATGCTGATAGCGATGGCGCTTTATATTGCTTTGGGTATTGTCAGCAATGATGTTATAAATCATCAAATAGATAGCGGAGCGCGGGCGACCGTACTTTCATTTGGTCATCTGGCTTCAGGAATAGTTCATACAGCCGGAGTAGCCGGGGTCGGGGTTTTGCTTGGGGTCCTTCCCTTGCAGGCCGCGTTGTTGGTTTGGGGGATTGTGATATTTATATTTTTACTTTTGGTGATTACCCCAATGCACCGAGCGATCAGTCGCGCTTGATAAGTTGGTAAAAGTTTAATTAAAAAAAATGACGCACCCGAACGGCGACGGATGCGTCGTCGAGGGGGTGCGTGACTACCGGATCTACCGGATCGTGACCCTCGAGGCGGGCTTGGTCCAGGAGTTCAGGTTGAGGTAGGTGCCGTACCACTCGAAGTCTTCGCCGACGTACTTGTAGTTGGTGAGATCTTGGAGATTGGTACCGATCGTCACGGCCTCGGCATCTCTGCTGATGTCGCAGACGAGGGTCACCGAGCCGGTGGACTTGAGGATGCGGAAGGACACGTTGCCGTCGCCGTCGGGTAGCGAGTTGGTGTTGTACACCACCTCGTCGTTCTCGTCGGTCAGCCAGCAGATGTCGATGGCGTCCTGCACCACCGTCCGCACCGGGGCCGTCCGGACGTCGTGCTGGGTGTAGCCGTAAATGTCCGAGATCCAACGGCACGAACCGATGGAGTCGCACTCGGGCACCAGCATGGTGAAGGTGATGTTGCTGGTGGTGCTGTCCTGGGGGAAGTGCCAGGTGATGAACTCGACCGCGCTGTCGCCAGGGCCAGCGATCTTCGTGCCGCCCGTGTGGGCGGGCTCGCCCAGGCTCGAGGGGCCACTCTGCTGGTTGGCGCAGGCGGCGAGCAGGGTGGCGAGAGCGATCTGGATCAGGTTGCGCATGTTGGCCTCCTTGGCCGTGTTGTGAGGGCAGTGGAATACTACCACTCGACCGAGTAATGTATCACAAAAACAGCCTTTTGTCAAGGCATTTAGGCCAAAAATACGCATAAAAGTGCGTATTTTGTGCAATTTGAGAAAATTTCCTGATTGTAAATCAGTCGCGCTTGATAATATAAGCGACTTGAGATTCAACATCCTCCGGTTTGTCGCGTCGGTAAGAAAAATAATCTTGATTACAAAATGTACACTCGACAGTTCTGTGTATGTTTTTGTTTTGGAGTCCGGCAGAAATTAGTTGTTTAACAATAATGCTTTGAAGATCAATAAAAGTTTTTTCTTGGTGATGAATAATGGCATCTGCAAATTCATGAAATTTACTTTCAACATCAGCCTTAACCTCAAAGTGGCAGCTCATCAAATGTGGGCCGATGTAAACCTCAATCTCGGCTGGATTTGATAAATACTCACGCGCCATGGTTTGTGTAACTTCGCTGACGATATTTTGAAGCACTCCCCTCCAACCGGCGTGAGCCAGACCGATAGCGCCGTGGTTTTTATCAATAAAGAAGATTGGAACGCAGTCGGCAATTGTGATGGTCAGGCAAGCATTAGTTAGATTTGTGACCAGCGCGTCTGTGCCGGAAATTATTTGGCCAAGGTTTTTATTATTGACCAGTACGACGGTTTTTCCGTGAGCCAGCAAGCCGGAGGTGATGTTGGCCGGATCGATTTTGAGTGCTGAAAAAAAGACAGCTCGATTTTTCATTGCTTCCTCGCCAGCTAGCAGGCGCATTTGTTTATCTTGTTTTTTTGAGGTGCCGAAGAGGATATTCATAAAAATAATTATACACGAAATCGAAAAATGTGGTCGCTTAAAATGTGGTCGCTTAGTGACCACATCAGCTCGATTGACGGATTATCCTATTTCTGTTATGTTTGAGCGTCGTTTCCACTCGGATCGGCAACCCCACGGCTGGGATCAGCCGACCTCTGGAGGAATCCATGAACCTGCCCTTGCCCGTCACGCTCTACATCGGCACCACCGCTCTGTTCATCGGGACAATCTACAACCTGATCAACTGGAACGTGATGCGCTACTACCTGCAGTGTGAATACCCGGAGCAGTCCGAGAAGGTCATGTCGCTGATGGTCTTCAACAAGGCCCTCTTCGTCTTTTGCCTCATCTTCTTCGCGATGTCGCCGCTGCTGTGCACGAGTGTCTTCGAGCTGATGGCTACCCTCCTGCTCGCCGTCCCGATAGCCCTGATCTGCTGGCTCTTCTACAAGATCTTTGCTCACCTGCACAAGAAGGTGGCGACGGTTCAGCAAGAGGTGAAGTAATGGCGCCTCGACTTCCCGAGCCTCACATCTTCGGCCAGGGCGACGCGCTTGCGTGTCTCGTCATTTGGCTAATGGGCGTTCTGATGCTCCTGGTCTTCGGAGTCGATTGGTACCAGCAGGGATCGCCAGACTGGTTCCTCGCCCTGCTGACCTTCGGTAGCATTGTGGCCCCCTTCGGCCTGATATTGTACAAGGCCATCAAGCAGATCAGGTACGAGGAATGGCGACAGAAGTCTAGCTCGCACACCCGTGACAGCTAGGATATAGCTCACCTGCGTGAGTTCTCCTGCTGACGTGGGTGCACCCCCACCCGCCATTGCTCCGAGAGCGACGGCGGGTTGTTTTTATAGCCGATTTTATTTTTGAAAAGAAAATGTGGTCGCTTAGTGACCACATCTGATCTCAATTCAACCGTTAATGAGGGTTCTTCGTACAAACGAAAAACACCAGCGTATTCGTTGGTGTTTTTCTGGGGCGAGTAGAGGGAATCGAACCCTCATTAACGGTACCACAAACCGCTGTCCTAGCCGTTGGACGATACTCGCCATTTATCTGTTCGCTTTGAAATTAAGCGGTCTGCTTTGTTAAAAACTTGTGCTCGTCCTCGCCGTACATTTCAGTACGTCTCGATCGTGCTCGGTTTTTGCCTAGCATCCCATCCTAATTTCTTTGCTCACTAATTTTGAATGATCACAATTTTCATTGGCTGTGCTCCGGCTATAGCTCCTAAGGAGCAAAGGCTGGTACTCCCGGAGGGAATTGAACCCCCATCAAGGCCTTAGAAGAGCCCTGCTTTATCCATTAAGCTACGGGAGCTTATTTTGGCAGTTGCGGAAGGAATATACATTATTTTATAGATAAAATCAAGCCTTTTCTTGAGGCACGATAATATGGCTAATTTTGCAAAGATTAGATATGATTTATATAGCGAGTGTTGTGGAGCGCTCGCGCTTCGGACCGTCTTGCGTGTGGAACCCGGGGAAAAGATGGTAGACCTTCCGGAAGATCCCCCAAGATGGCTCGTCTTCTTTTTTTGCTCAAAAAATCGTACAATGCAGTTATGAAATCAAAGAAAATATTCCTAGTTTTAGATGGAAATGCCCTTCTTCACCGCGCTTGGCATGCAATTCCACCACTCACCACCAAAGATGGCCGAGTTGTGAACGCTGTTTATGGTTTCGCAATGGTGATAGAAAAAATGCGGGACGAGTTTAAGCCCGACTATATGGCTGTAGCCTGGGATTTACCCGGCAAAACTTTTCGTCACAAAGAATTTGAAGCTTACAAAGCGCATAGGGAAAAAAAGGCAGACGAGCTTTATGCACAAATCGGTTGGATTCAGGATTTGCTTGATATCCACAGCATCCCTTCAATTTCAGCCGAGGGTTTTGAAGCTGACGATGTCATCGGAACGCTGGCCAAAAAGTACGGCCCCAAGTCAGATTTAAAAGTGATGATTATCACCGGCGATATGGATGCTTTGCAACTCGTTGATGATGATGTCGAGGTGGTTGCGTTTGTAAAAGGGTTATCTGAAACCAAGGTTTATGATGAAAAAGCTGTAGTTGAACGCTATGGCTTAAAGCCAGATCAGTTAATTGATTTAAAAGCTTTGATGGGCGACAGCTCTGACAATATTCCCGGCATCGAGGGAATCGGTCAAAAAGGCGCGACAGAGCTTTTAAAAGAATTTGGATCAATTAAAAATCTTTTGTCAGCCCTTAAGGATGGCAAGATTGCTCCGCGTTACGCCAAAAAACTTGAAGGTCAAGAAAAAACAGTGGCGCAAATGCAAAGACTGGTTACAGTGGTGCAGGATGTCAAATTAAAGGATTTTAAAATCAGTGATGCCAAAGTGCAAGAGCCAAATGTTGAAAAGCTGATTGCGTCTTATCGGGATTTGGAGTTTAAGCGCTTGTTGGAAAAGTATCAAGGGGGGGGTGAAAGGGGTAAAAAGGGTGATATGGGTGACATTGATTATGGTGATCATGGGTCAAAGAAGGGAAAAAATATATCGGTTGTGGATTTGTCCGAGCTTAGAAAAGAAGAACTTGTTATTTACATCGAGCGCGGACAGCCGGATCTGTTTGGAGGCGAGACCAAAACAATTGTTTTGTTTGACGGAAATAAATCTGCGGTTCTGGAATCACCGGACGAAAAACAGCTCGAGCAAGTTCGATCCTTGCTATCTAAAGTAAAACTTTTGATCGGTCATGATCTTAAAGAGATTTTTCACGCCCTACCTCCTACCTCCTACCTCCTACCAACCTTCGATACTAAATTATCCGCCTATTTACTCTCAGCCGGCAGTCGCGCCTATGATCTTGATGAATGTGCCAATGACTTTTTAAGTGGAACTCAACTTCCCAAATCAGCTGTTGCCAAAGCAGAGCTTGTTTATCGTTTACACAAAGCCTTGCAAAAAGAGTTGGAAGCTGAAAAATCGTTAAAGCTGGCGGGAGAAATTGAGTTCCCTCTTATTTCGGTTCTTTATCAAATGGAACTTGATGGCATTGAAGTTGATAAAAAACATTTGCATAATCTTTCAAAAACTTTTGGTGAGCAATTGGATAATTTAACAAAAGAAATTTACAAAATCGCTGATCAAGAATTCAATATCAATTCACCGGCGCAATTGGCTCAACTTTTGTTTGAGGATTTGGAATTGCCGACCAAGGGAATCAAAAGAACAAAAAGCGGCTACTCAACCGCTGCCAGTGAGTTGGAAAAATTGTGGGATGCGCATAAAGTTATTCCAATGATTAGCGAATATCGTGAGTTTTCAAAACTAAAATCAACTTATATCGATGCCTTGCCAAAGTTGATCAAAGAAGACGGTCGAATTCACACTACTTTTAATCAAGCCATAACCGCCACCGGTCGTTTGTCATCGTCTGACCCGAATTTGCAAAATATTCCGGCCAGATCGGAAATGGGACAGGAAATTCGCAAGGCTTTTGTGGCGCCAAAAGGAAAAGTTTTATTTGCGGCTGATTATTCGCAGTTTGAGCTTAGAGTGGCGGCCGTGATTTCCAAAGACAAAGCTTTTTTGCAGGCATTTAAAGATGGAGCTGATATTCATCGACGAACAGCGGCGGAAATTTTAGGTAAAAAAGAGGATGATGTTACCAAAGAAGAGCGTTACGCGGCCAAGGCAATCAATTTTGGAATTTTGTACGGAATGGGGGTGCGTAATTTGGCCAAGGCAACCGGATTTTCTCAAGAAGAAGCGCGTGAGTTTATTCAGCGTTATTTTGATGTTTATCCGGGGATTCAAAGTTATATTGATGAGGCCAAAACCAAAGCTCATCACGACGGCTATGTTGAAACTTTGTTTGGCAGGCGCAGGTATTTGCCTGATATCAAATCCGGAATTCAGATGTTAATCGCCTCGGCCGAGCGCATGGCCGTGAATATGCCGGTTCAAGGGACACAGGCTGATTTGGTAAAAATGGCTATGCTCGAAGTGGCTGAATGGATTAAAAAATCCGGCCTTGATGTGAAAATGCTTTTGCAAGTTCACGATGAATTAGTCTTTGAAGTTGCTGAAAATGATCTGAAAAAAGTGGTTCCTGAAATCAAAAGAATTATGGAAGCCATTTGGACGGCTGATGTGCCGTTGGTGGTTGATTGCGAGGTTGGAAAAAATTGGGGAGAGATGAATGATTTTGAATAAGATTTTTTTAATAAAAAGATGCGCCCGCCAGCGAGAAGTGGCGGGCGCTTTCTCGCGAGCGGGCTAGGTGCGGTGTCTCGGCAGGTAGTAGAAGATAATTGTCGTCGTGTAGACGGTGAAGTATACCACTGCCCAGGCTTTGATATAGCCGTCGTGTGTCACGAAGGCATATGCAAGCCAGAAGATGATGCTCGCCTCGAAGGAGGCCATGAGTTCTATCGAGACGCTACCACGGGTTCGGTTTTTCCAGATCTTGTAGGGCTGATCGGCAGCGATGATCGCGCCAAGCCACGATAGACCCAGGAACACTTTGCCGATGTCCCAATAGGACACGATGAGCGATGTGGTCAAGGCGATCACGAGCGTCCATTCCTTTTTGCTGAATCCCGCGTTTGCGCGGTAGAGCAACGGAAGCAAAATCAGGTAGAATGGGACGCGTAGAAATGACTGCATCAAAATGGCCAGTTTGCCGGCGCTGAGTCCGTACAGGTAGTAGCTTGCGAACATGAACATGAAGCTGATGCTCCAGATCACAGACACGGATTGTCCGCCGCGCTTTTTGACCATCTGGATCTGTTTGTACAGACCCCAAGACCCTAGCAGGCCGAAGATGGTCGTGAACACAAAGGTGACAGTGATGCCGTTGAGTCCGAATTGGTCGAGCTCAACGAAGTGCCTGCGAACAAGATTGAAAGCAGGGGAAGCGTGCTCGAACATTTCGACTCCTATGTCGAATGGTTAATCTGTCGACAAGAAAATATATCATAAATAGGCGTATTTGTCAATCAATCATGGTAAAATGCTCTTATGAAAAAACCCACTTTTAATCACGAACGAGAGCTAATATCGAAAGGATTTCGAATGATCGTTGGTGTTGACGAGGCCGGTGCCGGGGCGCTTGCCGGGCCGGTGGTAGCCGGTGCGGTTGTGTTGCCGCTTAATTCTAGAATTGGCGACCTGAATGATTCAAAAAAGATAAGCGCTATGGGGCGCGAGCGGTTGTATTCGCTTGTTACCGCTCGCGCCCTGGCTTGGGCTGTTGGCATGGCGACAAATGAGGAAATCGACGAGATTGGAATTAGGCCGGCGAATTATTTAGCAATGCGCCGGGCGATTGAGCAAATTTCTGAGGCGGATTATATTTTGGTCGACGCTTGGACTTTGCCCGAGATCAAAATCCCCCAGCGCGGAATTATTCGCGGTGATCAAAAAATTAAATCAATTGCCGCGGCCTCAATCATTGCTAAAGTTACGCGTGACAAGATTATGTGCGAGTATCATCAAGAGTTTCCGGATTATGGGTTTGATAGACATAAAGGATATGGTACTGAGCTTCATCTAGCGCAGATCTCAAAACTCGGCCCATGCCAGATTCATCGAAAATATTTTTTGTCCAACATCCAACTTCCAACATCCAACAGCTGATGCTAAGATACTCTCATGCTGATTTTTATCTACGGTCAAAATTCATATTTATCTATAAAAAAGCTTGAAGCAATGCGGGCGCGATTTATAGAAACGCTAGATCCTTCGAAAATGAATTTTATTGAGTTTCCAAATTCTACAAAATCAAAATTCGATCTTGGTGAAATAATGCAAGCAATCCAGAGCCCACCTTTTTTGGGCGAAAAAAGAATGGTTGTAATTAAAGGTTTGCTTGATGAGTTTAGTACAAAACCAGAGGCTAAGCCTTGGATTGAATCATTAGCGCGCATTCCGGAATCAACCATTGTTATCTTATTTGAATATCTAACTGTAAAAAAAGTTGAGGCACATGCCCTGTACAAAGAATTTCAGAAATCAGAAACTGTTCATTTTTACCCGTTTGCTGATTTAACGGGAATGGAATTAAATAAATGGGCGCAGGGGTATGTCAAAGAGATTGGATTGCAGATTGATCGAAATTTATTGAATTTAGTTGTGACAATGGTTGGTTCTGATCTTTGGCAACTGTCCGGTGAGCTGGATAAATTGAGTGCCTATGCAAATGGCGAAGCGGTTTCAGAAAAAATGATTGATTTGCTGGTTCGAACAAATTCAGAGGAAAAGATTTTTGAGTTAATGGACGCGGTTGGTTCCGGTAATACAAACTTGGCGCTGAGGTGTTTGGAAAATGAACGAAATTTTGGAAATTCAGAAGGACATTTGTTTGCAATGCTTGCTCGTCAGGTACGATTAATTTTGTCAGTTCGGGACGCTTTGGACGCAAATCCAAGGGCAAACAACCGGGATATAGCGTCTGAGCTTGATATTCATCCTTTTGTTGCTCAAAAAACAATGGCTCAGGCTAATAATTATAGTCTAGAATCATTGATTAAACTTCAGAATTTAATGTACGAACTCGATCTTATGTTAAAGCGAAGTGCTGTTACGGAAAGAGTAGCGGTAGATAGGGTGATTGCTGAGATGACTGGCATTTCTTGACAGAATGGCGCATTTACAATAGACTTCCGTTGTCTCAATATCACGCTCATGATAATAAAGACATAAATTTATGCCACAATTAGCACATGCAAAAAAGGCTTTGCGACAGAGTATAAAACGATTTGAAGCAAATAAGATTGTTCGCGCCGAGATTGACTCAATGCGCCGACATTTCCGAAAATTGCTTGAAGCCAAGAATATTGACGAAGCAAAGGCAATAATTCCAGAACTTCAGCAGAAGTTGGACAAAGCAGTTGTAAAAAATATTTACAAGCAAAACAAATCAGCTCGTATAATCTCAAGAATGTCAGCGGCTTTGGCCAAGACAGTTGCAAAGTAAACAAAAAAGACCCCTTTCGGGGCTCTTTTTTGTCTGCAGTAAACCCCGGCCGCATGTGCAGTCGGGGATATGAAGTTCAGAGCGGAAAACGCTCATCGAGGATTTTCATTACTTCCTTTTCGTCATTTTCGTCATTGCCCTGAAGAATGGTGACAGCGAGCGTGTGTTCGAGCTCGCTGATCGGCCGCCTACCCGGGCCGTTGCTGGTATGAAACGCCCATAGCGGGACGTCCGCGCTTACTGCTCGAACATCTTTCTGGAAATCCCAGAAGACGCCGGCTGCTTCTTCGCCGTTTTCATAACGGCCACTTTCTGTCCACGGAATTTTTGGCCTGATTCTGTGCCAGGCCCACCTTGCGACAAGTATTTCTACTTCTCGCAGCGCCTCTTGCAAGGCGTTGAATTCCCGTAATTCCATCTTTTACCTCTTTTTTTGAAAAGGCATGTCACCAGTAAAAACTGCTTAAAAAGTCGGGCCTATCTAATTTTATCTGCTAAAGCGCCTGAGCGGCACTTTTTTTTGGAGGCCGCGGAAAAATGAGCTAGACCCAGTCAATAAGTTCTTCTTTTGAAAAACACATTGATCGGTCGGCGTGCACACAAGGGCGCACGCCGCGAGTGGGGCTCTAGATGGCGTGGACAAAAACCACGCCGATCCAGGTCGAGTAGACTCGACTTCGAGCTTCGCGGTGAAGCTCGAAGGGATCGATCTTCAGGCCATGCTCTACCGGGGTGCCTTCCACCTCGGTGAGAAGATCCATCTGCCGATGAACTTCATCGGCAGTTTTTCCGGTAAACACCACCGGCTCGTCGACGATGCCGTCGTTCTGCCTGCAACACTGAACGCTGATGACGGCCCGGAAGTTCTGACCTTCCTTGACCTGGACATCCGCGCTTTTGGCGCGGACACCCGGCGTGGCATAAAACCACGCCTTGGCCATCACCTTGAGGACACGGAACACACATGCGTTGTATTCTTGTCTGAATTTCGTACAGGGCGCCACATTCAGGAGAGAGACCTCACATGTAACGTTCATAACTGCCTCCACTTGTCGATTGATTTCGACCGATCAAAATATCAATAAATTCTACTTTTGTCGAGAGTAGACTATAAATAGAAATTTAGTATTGACAAAATTTAGCGAATATTATATAAATAAAGTGTCGTTATTATTTCCACAAAATATGCTTGAAACAACACTTCGAGATCTGAATTTTACAGAAAAAGAAATTGCAACCTATCTTGGTTTGCTCGAGCTTGGTGAGGCAAGAGCCGGAGAAATTGCTAAAAAGGCAGACCTTAACCGTACAACTATGTACGATATTCTTAGCTCTTTAATGAAAAAAGGCTTGATAAGCAAAAATATAAGAGGTAATCAAACATATTTTGAAGCGCTAGAGCCAAAACGACTCTTAAGTTATATTGACCGAGAAATCGAAAACACTACGGAAAGATTAACAAAGAAGAAAGCTGAAGTTGAAAAACTTTTGCCAGAGCTTATCTCAAAACAATATAAGGATAGTACTCGGCCAAAGGTTCAATTTTATGAAGACGAGAAAGGTATGCGCGAAGCGTATGAAGATACGCTGACATCAAAAGATCCAATTCTCGCCTATGCAAACGTAGAAACAATGCACGAGGCACTTCCGAATTTCTTTCCTAAGTACTATCAGCGTCGATCGGACGCCGGAGTATTTATTAGAGCAATTCTGCCGCGCAATAAATCATCTTACGAGCGAGCTCAAAAAGATAGCAACGAAATGAGAAATACCAGGTTTTTACCTCAAAGTGATTCCTTTACACCTGAAGTAAATATTTATAACAATAAAATATTGATTGCTTCTTGGAAAGAAAAAATGGCGGTTATTATTGAATCAAAAGAGTTAGCTGATTTTCACAGAACAATATTTGAAAGACTTTGGGGCGAATTACCAACAAAGTAAACAAAAAAGACCCCTTTCGGGGTTCTTTTTTTTATTCGATCATTGGTTTATCAATTTCTTCCAAATCAATTACATCTTCCATTGTTCCGCTTGATATCTTCTCGACATCCTTGCTCATCTTTCTTAGTTCCCCACTACTTTGATTGTATTGATTCACGACTGTTCCAAGATTCTTTCCTAATTTATCGTGATAATCAGCATAGCTCATAAAATGTTTTCCAAGTTCACCAACGCGTTTTATGATTTCTTGCGTATGTTTTTCTATTTTCAGCTTTCGGAGCCCCAGGATAACAGTTTGCAAATATGCGTAAAAGGAAGTTGGGCTAACGATCATTACTTGTTTACTGAAAGCGTATTCAACAAGGCTGGCACTGTTGATTCCCGAGCCAACATCAGCGTTTAGAAGGTTATAATAAACACCTTCAGCTGGAATAAACATGAAAGCAAAATCCATTGTTCCAAGATCGGGTCGAATGTATTTGCTAGTCTCGTCAATTCGTCGTTTTACATCAGCCTTAAATTCTTTCTCGATTTTTTCTCTTTTTTCTTGATCTTGCTCTTCCATCATTCGATTGTAATTCTCAAGGCTAAACTTGGCATCAATTGCAATTATTTCATTACTTATAAAAATTACAGAGTCAGCAATTAATTTTTGTCCTGTTTTCTGATCTTCGCCAATAGAATATTGCATTTTATAGCTTTCTTTAGGCAAAACATTGCCAAGCAGTGTTTCCAGCCAATATTCACCTAAAACTCCGCGTTGTTTTGGATTTTTAAGGATATTTTGCAGATTTTGAAGTTGCGATGAAAAGTCCAGGACCTGTTTATTTGTTTCATCGAGCTTAGTAAGTCGTTCTGTTACATCTTTTACAATTCCTGAAGTTTGCTGAAATTGCTGCTGCATTGAGGAGTGAGAATGCTTTAGTCCTCTATTTAGCTCATCGTTTACGCGATCTAGCCTTTCTTGGATTTCTTTTCTTTGCTCTGATGTACCTCGGAACATCTCTTCCCTGATTTGCTGCATTTGCTCAATAATATTTTGCGATGCTTGATTGCTTGTTCCAGATTTTGATTGAAAATAGAAATAAATTGCGACAATTATTGCAAAACCTGTGATAGCAAATAGAAAATATTCCATAGTTTAGTATTACTGACTTAACCGGGATCGTTGTGAGTTGTATTTTATCATAAACAAGGCGGAGTAAGGAGCCAACTGCTTGGCTCCGCACCGCCGCGTTAGTCGTAATGTGCACATAGTGCATGTTTCACTAGCGTTGGAGATAAAATACGCGTTAGTTATAATGCTTAATAGGCATCATTATTAGAATTAGGCATAGACTTTACATACGCTTTCATATACACTATTTGCAGTTATAAATGTAGGTAAGCATTTTACGACACTTGCAACCTATTCACGTGAAACAGGTACTTTGATCAGCGATACCAGCAGCAATTGCGTTTAGGAGTATATTGATAAACGATTAAAGTCAATTTCTCAGTTCCCTGCTGAAATATTTCACCAAGCAATATGTCCCGGTAGCTCAGCTGGATAGAGCAGATCCGTCCTAAGGATAAGGCCGGGGGTTCAAATCCCTCCCGGGACACCACCGAGCCTAGCTCGGCTGTAGCTTGATGAAGCCAAAGCTCAGCTTTGGCTGGGACAACATTGTAAGAAGCTATGCGAGGTGATAGTCGAGCTCAGCTCGACCAAAGAAACGAATAATGAAGTATATAATTATGGGCCCTTAGCTCAGCTGGCTAGAGCGCTTCCATGGCATGGAAGAGGCCACCGGTTCGAATCCGGTAGGGTCCACCACTAGGTGTAAAGAAAGGACAGGAATAAATTAAGACATTTAAGATCAAGGGTAATCTCTTGATCTTATAATATGTAAATATTTAACTTTTTAAAAACAGTGTATATTATATGATTAATAAAATTATTCAATTTATCAAGACAAATATTACTTCAAAAATATATTTCGGTGGTGATAGAACGGAAGGGGCTAATAATATCAAAGACAAAACTGGCAAATTTGCTAGTGAAGTTTGGGAAAAAGTAGCTGGATATCTATTAGCAGCATTTGGACTTGTCGCTGGGCTTGCCTGGAATGATGCTATAAGGGCATTAATCGCCAGATATTATACTGTTGAAAGCGATTCATTGTTGGCACAACTGGCTTATGCAATCATTATAACAATTCTTGTAGTAATTGTTTCTATCATTTTTGTAAAATTATCTAAAAGAAACGAAAAGGAAAAGTAGAAATGTTGATTAGTTTCACATGAAATTTGTCTACGCTGTAGTAGACAAATAATATAGACACTTGTCCACAGTGGACTGAGAAATTATTGTTTAGATAATGGTTTTATCCACAGCCTAGCTTTATTATTTGGCTAAGGTTAGCAAAATATTCTTTTGACGCAAAATTGTGTTCATTCTATAATGTATTTGTATGAAGATCGGATTCCGATGGCTAGGTTTTGTACTGATTTTATCGCTGTTAATTTCAGTTGATAGTGTTTACGCTACGATGTCGTCCACAAACTATCAGATTAATTGGGACTCGATTAGTGCCGGTGGCGATGACACCAGCAGTTCCTCATCATATATTCTGAGAGACTCTATCGGACTGCAGGGAACTGGTAACTCAAGTTCAACATCATACTCAGTCAATTTTGGTTATCGGGCCGGTGTTTTTGACCAAACTGCTGATTTCACTATCTATATACAGGACCGCGCTTCTCAAGTTTCTGCAACATTGGCAACAAGTACAACTGTTACCGTTACCTCAACTTCTGGATTTGCTGATGGGGACTATATTGCTTTAGTTCAAGACGAAGGCAGCAGTCAAAATACGGCAATTGGTAAAATATCATCAATTTCTAGCCCAATTATCACTGTAGATTCATGGACATATTCAGCGGCATTGCCAGCGCCAAACGGCACAGACGATTATGTTTATTCACTTGATGCAACAACATTATCGCTTGGAACCTTAGTCCCAGGAAATATTTCAACCTCAATTATTGCCTGGGAGGTTACTGCCGAAGTCGATGACGGATTTTCAGTCTATTTTTATGAAGATCAGGATTTAACCAGTGGATCAAATACAATTGATGATGTTTCAGACGGAAGTGTAAACGGAGTTCAGGACGAATATGGTGCAAGATCATCAGATACCACTTTGGCATTATCAACATTTGATACTGTTGATACGGCGATCACATCAACTGCTCAGCAGATTGCAAGCGAGTCGGCTACCAGTTTTGATACAAGAGGATTTATTACGCTTAAAGCAACAGTTGATGGAACGGTAGCCGATGGAACCTATACTCAAAACTTAACTCTGATGTATGTCGGTGATTACTAGACTATCAATCACCGCTGTTTTATTTCTTTTACCGTTTCAGGTTAGTGCATTTGGATTATCACCGAGTGCTAAAGATTTGGAAATTAATCGGGGATCGACGGATATCATTTCTATTTTAGTTGAAAACACTTCAAACCAGGCTCATAAATATCAAGTTGATCTGCTCGAGGCACAGATTGGCGAAAATGTTGCAGATATTACATTTAGCAAGATTGGTTCAGATGATAATATATTGATTAAAACTGACGATATAATCGATGTTCCGGCAAACGACGCCAAATATTTAGAGATTACAGTTACAGCTGATAGAAATTCAAGGCCCGGGGTTTATGTATACGGTGCTGTCGTATCTGAGTTAGGGGAGTTGAATTCTGGCATTGGCATTGAGCCGGCTTTGACATCGTTAATTTTTATTACTATACCGGGTGAAATTGACGAAGATGTAGAATGGATTGATTTTTCAGCAAGCAAGTCATTTTATACTGATTTTTCTGCACAGTTTTACTTAACAGTCAGAAATAATGGCGAAAAAATTGTTCAGCCAACTGGAACAATAATCATCGAGTCAATGTTTGGCAATCCGGTTGAATTAATTAGTCTGAATCCGAATGGAAGCCGAACAATGTCCGGCCAAATTAGAACCTACGAAGAGGCTTGGGACAGTTTTTTTGCCATAGGCTATTACAGTGCTCAAATCGAAGTCCGGTCGTGGGAAGGCGGAGAAACCTATAATGATGAAATTACGTTTTTTATTCTACCAATCGAGCAGATCAGCATAGCGTTAGTTGTGCTTGTGATTCTTTGGTTGTTAGTTAGAAGACGCAAGAATAGATTATGATTCCAGGCATAAGGAAATATCTTATTTTGCCATTACTATTTGTAGCGGTTAGTTTTGGGTTTTCAGTCTACGCCGCCACTACAGTTACAGATGTTTATGATTTGCCAACAGCTCTTAAGATTAATCAGACATCAAACCACAAAATAGTTATAACTCTTTCCGAAGCAATCGACGAAGGAGAAACAATAATTATTATTTTTCCATCAAGTTTTGACACATCGTCAATTACTGAAAATGATGTTGATTTGGCAGACGATAGCACAGACTTAATAACCGCTACGGATTGTATCGGAACTGAACAGGCGTCAGTTGAAATTTCCGGCGATGTTGTGACTATTACAATCTGTGCTGGAGACGGTGGAGCAGTGGCGTCGGGTAGTCAGTTGATAGTTGAAATTGGAACAAACGCTGCTGCCAGTGGATCGGGTACAAATCAAATTGTAAATCCAAGCTCGGTCGGAACTTATTTTGCCGGTATCGCTGGAACATCGGGAATGTCAGGGTCTATTCCAATTCCAATTGTTACCGATGACGACTCTGGGGTTAGTGCTATCGTTACAGGTGATGACTCGCCTCCGAGCGGCGGTGATACGGGCACAACAGATGATACTACTCCGATTGATGATGTAACGCCGACAGATGACTCTGTCACTGATGATACAGCAACTGATGACACGACAACCGATGATGATACTACCACGGACAATACCACCACCGACGACACGACGACTGATGACACCACGACAACCGATGACGGCACAACAACTGATGGCGATACTTCCACGGATGGTGGAACCAGTACAGACGGAACAACCGATTCTGGAACCGATACTGATTCTGATACTTCGTCCGGTGAAACCAATAGCGACACAGGATCAGACATTAATTCCGGTGAAACAGGTACGAGTGGAGATTCCGGGGTCGGAGATAATAGAGATGTTGAGGTGGAAATAATCGTTGCCGATCAAACAATCAATCTTGGTGACAATTCGGTTGAAGTATTGCCAAACACATCAGCTCTTGTTCGAGTAACGCCGGCGGATACTGATAGCGTAGAATCTGTTACAGTATCAATTGATGAAAATAATTACGATTTGATAGAAGTATTAAATGGTATTTATGAAACTTTAGTCACTATTCCAAGTAATGATTCAACGGTTACGGTTTTGGTGGATTATGAAGATGGCGGTTCAAGTACAGATGTTGTTGTTTTGGATTCAAAACCATCAGGCTGGGTTTATGAAGTAATTGATGATGAAAGAATTGCGGTGGATGGAGCGGTAGTGATTGTCTATGAATCCGGAACGCCAGATGTGCAATGGGATGCTACAGCTTATGGTCAGAGTAATCCGGTAGTAGTTGGTTCGTCAGGCGGATTCTCTTGGTATGTTCCAAACGGCACATATATTGTGACTGCCGGAAAATCCGGTTATGAAGATTCACAAGCGACGGTTCGAGTTCGGAACAACATTTTGACAACCAGTATCGAATTGGTGCGTTTAGTTAACGAGACTGTGGCAGATGATGTAGTGATAGAAGAAACCGGCGTAGTTGCATCAGTCCAGCAGGTGGTGGAAAAAACTGTTGAAAATATTCAAGATGCAGTTAATTTTGTTAATGAAATCAGAGAATCGCCACAAATTCAGACAGTCGGTGATATAGCTCGACCGGTCACAGTAGCGGCCGCGGTTGGAAGCGCCGGAGTTTTATCAAGCTCGTTTAATCTTCTTAATTTCATTAGGTACTTATTTAGCTCACCGATACTATTTTTTGCTCGTCGCAAGCGTCGTCAGTTTGGAATAATTTATAACGCAATAACAAAAGTTCCATTGGATTTGGCAATTGTTAGGTTATATTCTGAATCAGGCAAACTGGTAAAAACAATGGTCACTGATAAAGAGGGAAGGTACTTCTTTAAAATTGATCCCGGTAAATATCAAATTCAAGTAACAAAACAGGGGTTTGATTATCCAAGTGATTATTTGAAAGGTAAAAAAGATGATGGTGAATATTTAGATGTTTATACTGGCGGGATAATTGAAGTTACTGATAAAAATGTAGTGATTTCAGCCAATATCCCGCTTGATCCAACCCAATCTGATAAATATCCAACTCCAAAAAAACTAATAGTCTCGCGTTTTCTTCGGACTTTGCAACATGTGCTAGCGCTTTCCGGTCTAATTTTAGCAGTCATAGTTGTAATTATTTCGCCAACACTATTTAGCTTTGGTTTATTGTTAATCCATGTGCTTGTTTATTCAATCACTCGTGTTCTTGCAAAATCAAAAAAGAAAAAAGGCTGGGGAATTGTGTCAGCAGTAAGAGACGGCAATCCAATTGCAAATACAGTGGTTCGATTATTTGAGCCAGAATACAATAAATTAATTGAGTCTACTTTAACAGACGGAAAAGGACGCTATGCATTTTTAGCTGGACCAAATGAATACTTTGTAACATTTGAAAGAGCCGGGTTTGATCGTCAAGAAGTGCGACCAATTGATTTTACGAAAAATGTAGAACCAAAAGTTATATCTGTTGATGTAAAGCTAGAACAAAAAGTGGTATAATATCGCGGAATCGTACTTCCGCGTGTACGCAAATTTTTGCGCAGACGTGGAGGTATGAATAAACAAACTCCGACAACACTTTTAAGAAGGATCACTACGCTTTTTGTGGTGTTGTTTGTGATTTGCTCAATCTTTGGCTTTAGCATGCCGAGGCTCATGAATGCTTACGCAGCCTCTGTACCAATCATCATTACATATCAAGGTAGAATTTTAAACCTCGCCGGCGTTCCAGTTTCAGATTCTTCATTGTCGATGAAGTTTGAGTTGTATTCAGCTTCCTCCGGTGGCTCATGTTTGTGGTCAAACTCAAGTACGAGTTGTGACGGTGACACTCCGGCAATGACAGCTGCCAGAACGATAACATTAACAGATGGACTTTTTTCAGAATCACTTGGAGATACTAGCCTCGCCTCGCCATATGCTGCAATTGATGAAACCGAGTTTACAACTGATTCATCTATTTACTTACAAGTTTATATAGGCGGTGAAGAATTAAGCCCTCGAAAACAACTAACATCAGCTCCGTATGCGATTAATGCCGATTATCTGGACGGTTTGGACTCGACAGAATTGCAGTTCTTTACTGACAGTGGTGCAGTCACATATTTAACATCTGCAACAGATGATTTTGCAATTGGTGGAACTGTGTTTAACGCCTCACCGTTTGGAGTAGATGAATCTACAAATACGGTTTACATAGGCGATGGTTCAAGTGCCAGCGGCTCGATTGTATTTAAGGCGAGCGATGCAGACACAGGCAGTCTGTCCTACTCAACTGATGACGCTTTTGTTTTTTCAGGCGGTGATATAGATGTAAGTGGCTTGTCAGCCTGGCCTTCTGCTGTTGGAACATCAAGCGGAATGTTACATGTCAACGGAACATTAACTTCTGGTGCTAGCGGAGGGACCGGTGTTTATGGTTTTCTTGGACTTAATGTTGATGTATTCAATGATTCAACTGAAACTGTGGGCTATGATCAAGATTTGATCGCAATTACCGGTGAGGCTCAAAACTCCACAAGTGGTGAGTTGAGTAATTTGTATGGTCTTTATGGAACCGCAACAAGCCAGAGTACTTCTGTCAACGCTATTGGTATTAAAGCTGTGGGTGTTTATGGCTCAGCTAAAAATTCTGGCGCAGGCGTAACCGTACCGGCCGCCTACGGAATGTTAGCTCAGGTAATTCCGGATGACGGTACAATGACTGCGGCATATGGAATTTCCGCCCAAATATTATCTAGCTCTGGCGCGATTACAACCAGTTATGCTGGCGATTTCATTAATACTTTCGAGGGCACTACTCGTTATGGCGTAAGGTCGGGCGCGTCAGGTGGAACGACGAATTATTCCGGTTATTTTTATGGAGCCCAGGTTTTTGTCGATAATAGCATTGCCCCAAGCACAGCATTACTGGTAGATGGACCGGGAGACCTGTATGTTTATGATCAGTTAGAGATTGCAGGTAATAATCAAACCACCGATGCCGTTATTAAATTAGATACCGGTAATTTAATAACCGGTGCCGGACTTATGATAAGGCGTGCCAACTCGGGCACTGATTTCACAGGATTGCAGGGGCTGGTAAACTTCACATTGGATGACACTGGGTCAAATGGAAATCTTCTTTATCTTAACCACGACGGAACGGGGAAGTCACTTTACATCGATCAAGTTGGTGATGGCACGGCGCTTGATGTTCATGGTACAAGCACTACAGACTACATTGCTGCTTTTTATAATGATGGAAATGCTGATACTAACATGGGAATTTCCATCCAGGCCTGTGTCGACGTTTCACCGACCGGAGCCTGTAACTATTTAATATTCAAAGATGGCGACGGCGACTCGCTTGGAGTTGTAGAAGGAAACGGTGGCGGTGTTGTCTTTGCTTCACCCGGTAGCGACTACGCTGAGCTGTTCCCCGGTGTCTATTCCGATTTTGACGAAGGCGATATTTTAGCCCTTGATGCCACTGGTAATATTATTCTGGCTACTGACGACGCAGACATGATTGGCGCTTTTTCTACAAAGGCAAACACACTTGGTAACTGGGTAGATGGTTGGGAATCGGCTGGAATATATGTTCCGGTTGCTCTTTTAGGACAAGTTCAGGTTAATATAAATGATTCAAGCGGAGCTATTGCGGTTGGCGATTACATTACACTTTCCTCGACGCCTGGCGTTGGCAGACGCGCTACCGGCGTTGGTCATGTGATTGGTCAGGCTCTTGAAGCTCATACCTCAGGAACGGGTACTATTCAGGTTTTAGTTAATCCAAATTGGATTGCGGCTGACATTTTAGAAGAAGATGGTACAGCAACTTCAGTTAACAGTAATCTTAAATTAACATCATCGGGAACCGCGACTGCCAGCACAACCGGTCAGAACTCAAATGAATTTATTCTGCGGGGTTCCGGTTGGAACGGCGCGACTGTAAGTGACATTGATATGTCCATTATCACAAAGGTAAGTGATAGCGCAGATTACGGTCTTTCAGTTTCAAATGATGACGGTACAGAGGTAGCTTATATAAGTAGTGAAGGCAATTTCGCGATCGCAGGTCGATTATATCCATCTGACCGCGGAACACTGCAGACTGATAAATATATTTATTACGATGGATCATCGGGTGCAGGAGGTGATTTTATGCGCACCAATGCTTCCGGTTGGGGAGCGGGTTCTTATGACTTTGCTGAAATGTTCCCATCAACGCAAACTCTATCAGCTGGTGAAGTTGTGATTTTTGCAAGCGATGATGAAAGTGTTCAAAGATCAACTAGTAAGACTTATGATGACAAAATCGCCGGTGTTGTTTCAACTCAGCCAGGATTTTTAGCTGGTGAAAATTTGCCCGGTCATGTGCCAATTGCGCTTGCCGGTCGAGTGCCAACTTATGTATCTGGTGAAAACGGAGAAATTAAAGTTGGCGATCCTCTTACAACTTCAGCAAAACCAGGATATGCCATGAAAGCAACGGCGGCCGGGCCAATTGTTGGTTATGCCATGGAATCATTTAGTGGTAATACCGGAGCCATTACTGTGTTTATCCGCCCTTCATATTACGATGGCGGTGATATCGCTGACGCACCTGGCGTAGATAATTCCGCTTCCGGATTTACATCTGTTTCTAAATTAGATTTGTCAGGATCGGTCAATTTAAATGGAGACTCTATTGCTTCGATCGGATCGTTGGTTGGTATCGGAAGTAACTGGAAGATTTCCGAAGACGGTCAGTTTTCAACAAAAGGACAATTTGTACATTTAGTTAAGTCATATCAAGGAGAGGATGTTGAAACATATGCGGCACTTTCTAGAAATGTCACCATCCAATTAACTGGAACAGTTGAGCTAAAACAAGGATCGGCTTCAATTAAGTTTGAAGATATTGATCCGAAGTTTAACGATATTATTTCAAACACTCAGCCTTACAAGGTATTTCTAACAGCTGACGCGCCAACCAATACACTTTATGCTGTTAATAGATCAACTTCTGGATTCCAAATTAAGGAAAACGGTGGTAGTTCCATGGCAACTGTCGACTGGATGGTGATTGCTTATCATAAAGATTTCGAACCTGAAGAAGTAGAGGAAGATGTACCAGAAGATGTTGATGTTGAAGTCGAGGAAGTTATTGATGACATTGATGTTAACGAAGAAGAAATAGTAGATGAATCGACAGATGCGGAGGAAGTTGCGGGGCCAATTAGTGATATAGTCGAAGAAGTCGTCACAGAAGCAGAGACAGTAATTGAAGAAGAAATTATTGAGGAACCGGCGATTGTGGAAGAGGCAGTAGAGACGCCAGCCTTGGTGGAGAGCGCTGACCCGGAATTAACAACCGATACTCCAGTTGAAGAAGTAGTGTCAACAGCCGAGCCTATCGATATTGTGGTAGAATAGAGCTGTTATGACAGACTGCACACCAAATAAACGTCGCTTTGGCGACGTAGCGCGTGTTTACGAAATAATTGCGCGTGTATTTTTATATATTACCATTGGACTTTTTCCATTAGTTTATTTTCCTTGGACAATAGATGGTTTGGAAATCAATAAGCAAACAACTTTGCTTTTTTGTGTATCGCTGGCTGTGATTGCTTGGTTGGGATCTATGGTTGCCCGAAAAACAGTAGAGATTAAAAAAAGTCCAACCTATTTTGTAGGCGGGTTATTTTTAATTGCCGTAATGATTTCGTCGTTCACCTCACTCTCACCTTATACTAGCTGGATTGGTCAGTCCGGTCAGGAATATTCCAGTTTTGTCACAGCACTAGCATTCTTTTTGTTCTTTTTAGTTAGCTCAAATTTGCTTGGCGAAACTAAAGCACAAAGAATTGTCTGGTCAGTCAGTCTGCTTTCCTCAGGTCTTGTTGGATTGCTCGCAATGCTTGAGATTGTTGGTTTGAATATTATATCTACAAATTTAGTTGGGGCACCAAGTGCATTGGCAATCTATCTTTCTGTCATGTCAGTTATCGGTTGCGGTTTGTTTTTAGTAACAAAAGACGGTAATGAATCACAGATGTTTAAACATGGTTGGTTTGGGGTATTGGTTAAAGTGGCAATAGTTCTGTCGATTTTATCAGCTATAGTTATATCAGTTGCAATTGATTATTGGGTTGTTTGGGTAGTACTGATGCTTGGTATTTCAGTTTTACTTGTCTTTGCCCTAACAAAAGCCAATGAATTTCCTCATACTTCAAAATTTGTTCTGCCAATGACTTTGTTCGTTATTTCTTTACTATTTTTGTTTTTACCAACTTTTATTTCTGGAATTTATCCTGGAGAAGTGGCCCCTTCATATTCTGCCAGCTGGAGAATTGCCGGTGATGCGCTTCAGGATTCGTCATTTCTTTTTGGATCAGGTCCCGGGACATTTATGATGGATTATGCCAAGCATAGTTTAGAAAGCATCAATTATACCGAGCTTTGGGATATCCGTTTTGATCGTTCCGGTAGTCAGATAATGACAATGCTCACTACAACGGGAATTGTTGGCGCCGGTTTATTTGTGATTTTTCTTGTAATTCTTGCCTTGTCTTCACTTTCGATGCTCATTAAAGACCAGGCTCACGATGAATGGAAAATGACTTTTGTAACATTTGCCGGCTGGTCAATGATTACACTTAGTCTATTTATTTATTCATCAAACATCACTTTGTCTTTCATGTTTTGGTTACTATCGGCAATATTGGTCAGTCAAATTGGAACAAAAGCGAAAACATTTATTTTTGGAAATTCTCCAAAGGCCGGGCTTATTACAGTTTTTGCGTTTGTGCTGGTAAATATCTGCATGCTCACGCTAATATTTGTAACAGCGTCTAGGTATGCCGCCGAGATTACATTTGCCAAGGCAGTTGCGGCAGATCAATCAGGTGAAGATTTGGACATAGTTTTGTATGATCTTGAATCAGCTGCAAAATTAAATCGCCTCAGCGATGTTTACGCCCGCAATCTTGCCAACGCATATTTAATGAAAACAGCAGAGTTACTGAAAGATGAGAATTCAGACCCAGAATATGTTTCGGCCTTTATTTCAGCCAGCATTGATGAAGCGGCCAGAGCGGTCAGTCTGTCACCGGCCAATGTTGTAAATTGGGCGTTGCTTGGAGATATTTACCGAGAATTTTCGCCACTTATTTCAGGAGCAGATCAGTTTTCAATCTCATCTTATGAAAAAGCAGTCGAGCTGGCGCCTACAAATCCAAAATATCAAGTTGCCCTAGCGCGGGCTTACATCGCCCGGGCAGATCAACTAAGTGTTTTAATGGCTAGTGAAGACGAAGAGTTTAATGCTAATACTCAAAAAGAATATGAGCTTTCGCTTCAGATTGCAGTTACATCTTTAAGCAAGGCAATTAGTTTAAAATCAGATTATACCCCGGCGCATTATTATTTGGCGTTGGCTTATGAAAGGCAAGGTAATTTAGCAGAAGCGATTTCAAGAATGGAGGCGGTAAGCATTGCTAGTCCATACGATGTTGGCGTGAGTCTGCAACTTGGAATTTTATATTTGCAACAGGGAAAAACTGATTTAGCAAGACAGGAGTTTGAAAATGCAATTGAGCTGGCGCCAAATTTTGCCAATGCCAGATGGTATTTGGCAGCTGTTTATGAACAGGACGGAGATATAGAGGCAGCGATTGAACAAATTAAATTGATTTTAGAAAGTGATTCTGAAAATACGCTTGTAGTTCAAAGACTGGAAAGATTACAGGCTGGATTGGTTGAAGAAGAAGTTCCCGAGCCGCTGGAGGGCGAGGAGCAGGAGATTCCATTATAAGAATTAAATGTTTTACGAGACATATTCTGAAAAAAAGATGCGGCGCAACCGAGAGGTTGCGCCGCTTTGGCACGCAGACGGTTCAGAACCGTCCAAGGAAGAGAAGGCCGTTGGCTTCGCCAGCCATAGGCGCGAGGCTAGTGAAATGGTCGGCGCGCCATTCCAGCGCGAAGGCGGCTCCACCGGCGACTGCGCCGACTGCGCCTGCGATTGCCCCGATTTGACTCCCCCGAAAGGCGTTGTCGCGCCGGTCGAGGAGGTCGTAGTAGCCGTCCTCCCCGTTGATTGACTCGTAGTCGTAGTCGATCAGGCGCTGCTGGAGCGACTTCGTTCGAAGCCACTCAACGCTAGACACGCCGAATCCAGCCAAGGCCATGCCAGCGCCGGCATACATTACCGGCCGGCGCCACTTGAGTGCCTGCTTGGGCGGGGGCGCAAACTCGGCCGGCCAGGTGAAGAGAGCCGAGGAGTTTTCCATCCAGCTTTCTACACCTGTCGGGTTGCCACCTGCCTCTCGGTAGACGCTCGCGAGCTTGGTCGCGAAAACGGCGATCGTGAGCACGCCGTTTTCGCGCGCACCGAGTGCCGCGACGACAGCGGTTCCGAACTTTGAGTCGCTCGGATTCAGGAAATTGTCGCCGCTACCGGCCGAGATCACCAGCACATTGTCCAGGTCGGCGAAGTCCTCAGCCGTTGGCCCATGCAGGGTCACATAGCCGAGTTCTTTACTGGCCTTTTCCCATCGATAGTTGGCGCGGTGATTGGCGTCCAGGATAATCCTGAACGTCACGGTCGGTCGCAGGCGCATGACCGACTTGATGTCCCGCTCCAGCCAAATGGCGCTGGTGTCATCTTCGGGATCCCAGTCCACAGGCACAAAGCCCTTTTCTCCCGATTCCTTGATCACGAACCCGTGACCGAACCAGGCGAAAAATACAGTTTCGCCGTCGCTTGCCTGGCTGGCAGCGTCGGCAAAAGCGGCCATCACTTGATTGCGACTGGCATTTTCCGCGCAGAGGGCGCGGGCCTCGCTGTCCGAGTTGTTGATGATCTCCGATACGCGCACGCAGTTGTAGGCAGCGCTCGCCACGGCCGATATTCCTTCGAGCGCCGGCGCGTCCACGCCAACCACGACCGCGTGGGTCTTGGCGCTTGCCGAACTGAAGAACATGGCGATAGCGAAGAGAATGAAGCAGAACATGGTGTCTCCAGGGCTTTGGAAGTTGAATGTTAGATGTTGGACACGGTCCAGCACCGACAACAACCGCCAAGCTTTCTTAAATGAACGACACAGAATCCTACAAAAAATTGCGGTTTTTGTCAATTTATCGTAGTATTTGATGTGTAACAGGGTAGCAGACGAAACATAAATTAAATGTGTAACATGTAATATATGTTTAAATTCTTATTACCCATATAACACTTTTCACCCCTATCACCCTTTGATTATGCTAAAAGTTGGAATCGTTGGCCTGCCAAATGTTGGAAAATCAACTCTATTTACTGCGCTTACCAAAAAACAGGTAGACTGCGCTAATTTTCCATTTTGTACAATCGAGCCAAATGTTGGAATTGTAGAAGTTCCGGATGAAAGATTGGCAGTGTTAGCTGACATGTCAAAATCTGAAAAAATCATTCCAACCGCCATTGAGTTTGTTGATATTGCCGGACTTGTTAAAGGAGCTCACAAAGGGGAGGGCTTGGGAAATAAATTTCTTTCAAATATTCGAGAGGTAGATATGATCGTCCATGTCGTTCGAGATTTTGAAAACTCAGATATTGCTCATGTTGATGGTAATATTGATCCGCTCCGTGATGTTGAGGTTATTGAAACAGAACTGATGATGGCAGATTTAGGAGTTGTTGAAAAAAGATTAGAATCAATCGAGCGCCGGGCAATCAGTACCCGAGATCAGCTTCTGCTAATTCAAGTTGGAGCATTAAAAAAATGGCAAACAGCTCTTGGAGCTGGAAAGCTAGCCTCAACAGTGGAGTTAAGCGACAAAGAACTGGAAACTGTTTTTGATGTTCAGTTGCTTACTCTTAAGGAGGTTTTATATGTAGTTAATGTTGATGAAGAGGCAATTAAAAAAACAGACTGGGTCAGTCCGCTTGGTGAAGACAGAGTTGTAATGCCAATTTCGGTAAAGATTGAGGCCGAACTTTCTGTATTGGAAGCCGAGGAAGCTAAAGAATTTTTGCGTGAGCTTGGATTTAACCAGTCCGGGCTAGACAGAATGATTACCAAAAGTTATGAGATGCTTGAGTTAGTAACATTTCTTACAACAGGTGAGAAAGAAACAAGGGCCTGGACGGTAAAACGCGGTGACAAGGCTCCGCAGGCAGCTGGAAAAATTCACACTGATTTTGAAAAAGCTTTTATCCGCGCCGAAGTGATTGCTTATGACGATTTTGTGGCTTGTGGTAGTGAGGCGGTAGCAAAAGAAAAAGGGAAACTAAGAGTTGAGGGAAAAGAATATATAATGAAAGACGGAGATGTTTGTCACTTTAGAGTTGGTGTTTAGTTTTTGGTAAAAACCCAAATGTCTCGACCCACAAATTGACCCTCGCGCTCATATCTTATCGGCCCCATAAGTCTTAAAAGACTTATGCGACCTAGAATGTTTTCAATCGCAAGCGGGTATTCTTCCTCTTTTATTTTGTGTACTGGAGCTGCTAAAACTAATATCGCGCCCGGCTTCATTAGTTTTGCCAGGTTTGAGAAACAAATATTGTAAAGCATTTCCAGGTCTTTTACTTGGCGTTCAACTGTGATTTGGCTTTCTTTGCCTTCGCGCGGAGTTCCTAAAAATGGTTCAGTAACAATAATATCAACTGGATTTTCAAGCTTAAGTTTTTCGGCTTTCATTTCAATCAGCTGATAATCTGGCATCTCAATACCTTGGTCTGTTAGCCAGTCTAGATTTGCTTTAGCGTCTTCTAAAATCATTTTTGAAATATCAGACCCAATAAGATTTTTATAACCAAGCATGGCTGCTTCCATTAGTACGGTTCCTGAACCGCAAAATGGATCGAGTAAGCCTAAGCCTTCAAGGTTTAGCCTTTGAGGTTGAGCCTTGGCGAGGCTTGATAAATTAACCATCATTCGCGCCAGCTTTGGTGGCAACATTCCGTTTTTGGCATTACGGCGCGGACGGTCATAATCGCGATGCGACCAATTTTCAAAATCCTGATAGGTTTTGGTTTGACCAATGTAAATTTCGGTTTCTGTTACAAGCAGGCAGAATTCAATGCCATTTGTTGTTAGTTTATTTTTAGCGACCACAACAGATGACAGCGTTGGCTCAGTGGAAGTAACCAGGCGAACAGAGCGACCCTTTTCTTTTAATTTCTTTTTGAGAGCAAGACCAAGTTTTTGATTTTCACGACGGAGGTTTTTGGAAAAAGATGTGCCACCGGCGTCGTAAACACTTATTCCAAAACGGAGTTTTTTGTCGTCCGGCTGGTTTAATAGATGTTTAAGCAGAATTGATTCCAGATCTTTGCTGTCGCTGGTTGCTTCTAGGATTTCGCCAAGTTTAGAAGCACCGCCTAAGGTTTTTTGAAGTTCATTTAGATCATCACCAAACTCAAATAGAGCGGTTTCTTTGGATTCAAAAGAAAGATTGGCACCAATCACGGCTTTTAGCTCAGCACATGATAGTTCGGGATGGATTCCAAGGATTGAGAAATGCATATGGGGTTATAAGGGTGATAAGGATAAAAGGGGTGAAATGGGTTACAGGGTTTAATATTATTTTTGTTACCCATATTACCCTTGTTACTCCCCCGATGATACGCAACCATTGACTTTTTGTCGATTTATATAAAATTCTTGACCAAAATCGGTCTTTAGGCTAATATCTCCACATAATTATTAACTGTCCATAGCCTACGGGCTGCCACAAAATCGAAGTGGCCAGTATACCTATGATCTACGAAGTTTTGTACATCATTCCATCAAAGTACTCAGATACTGAGATTGATGGAATAATTGAAAGAGTTTCAAAATATTTTGAAGCTAACGGCGCAAAGGTTGAACAAAGCCAAAATCTTGGCAAAATCAAATTTGCGTACACTGTTAATAAGGTAAGTCACGGCACTTATGTCCTTAACTACATAAGTGGCGAAGAAATTGCTTTGCAAAAATTAGACCAAGACCTACGATTGTCAGAAGAGGTTTTGCGTCATGTAATTGTGAAGCGACCTCACGGAATTCCAACCGGTCATTTCAAACTTACTTCATATCAAGAGCCACTTACTCCGGAAGGAAAACGAGCTACTGCTAAAAAAGCTCCAAGGCGAGAAAAGGCCCCTGTTCAACAGGAGGAAAAATCAGTTTCAGCTGAAGATTTGGACAAGAGACTCGACCAAATTTTAGAAACAGATTTAAACAACCTTTAATATGGCTTCATCACTTAACAAAGCAATGGTTATCGGAAACCTTACCCGCGACCCGGAGCTAAGACAAACAGGAAGCGGCCAATCAGTTTGCTCATTTGGAGTAGCAACTAATCGGTCCTGGACTAATTCTTCAAGTGGAGAAAAACAAGAACAGGTTGAATATCACAATATTGTTGCCTGGGGAAAGTTAGCGGAAATCTGTAACCAATATCTAAAAAAAGGAAACAAGGTTTTTATAGAAGGACGGTTGCAAACTCGCGATTGGGAAGGGCAAGACGGGGTAAAGCGCTACCGAACTGAAATCATCACTGAAAATATGGTGATGTTGGGCGGAAAAGCAGGCTCAGGATCAGGAACGGGTTTTGGTGGAGATTCATATTCACAACCTGAACCAAGACAAGACGAACCATCAGTTTCACCTGATGATGAAATAAAGATTGAAGATATACCATTTTAAATATGGCAAAAATTACATCAATGAGGCAGAAGACCAAGCAGAGATACTGCAACTTTTGCGTAAATAAAGACATCGTTATTGATTATAAAAATACAGATTTACTTCGACGATATGTTTCTTCATTTGCAAGAATAGTTCCAAGAAAGCGAAGCGGAATGTGTTCAAGTCACCAACGCCAAATGTCACAGGAGATAAAGCGAGCAAGAATAATGGCGCTGTTGCCATTTGTTCACAAGTAAAAATAAAACAAAAGCGAGGACTAAAGTGCCTCGTTTTTGGTATACTATAAATGTAAATAAGAAATTAGAAATTCTAAACAAATTAGAATATCTAAATTTGAAATTCGATTTCATGCTTCTAATTTCGTATTTGTTTCTGATTTCTATATTCAAATTTCTGATTTTACTATTATGTTAAGCAAAGATGATATTCTAAGACGACAGGCAATGGGCGACAATGTAGTTGCGGCTGTTCATCATTTTTTTAGATCTCGTGGATACTTGGGATTTAATCCTCCGCTTTTAGTTAGATATCCTGATTTAGCACCAACCATCGATCCAGTTGTAGTGGAACTTGATATTTTCAATCCAGCTCCAGAAAAAACTGACGCTGCTCTTATCACCTCGCCTGAGTTTGCCATGAAAAAGTTATTAGGGGCCGGATTTGAGAAGATTTATACAGTCACCAGATGTTTTCGAGCGGGTGAAGCCCTAGCTCCACATAACTCACCTGAGTTTACAATGCTGGAGTGGTACCGAGTTGGTGCTAACTACGAAAGTTGTATGCGCGAAACCGAGGCTCTGGTAAATCACATAATGGGTTGGGAAGGCGAGTGGCCACGAGTTGAGTACAAGGACGCCAATATGGATGAAGACGAAGACCCGCGAGTTGATCATAATAGATTTTTTGTCATGAACTATCCGCCAGAAAAGGCAGCGTTGGCAAAATTATCAGAAGATGGAAAATATGCGGAGAGATTTGAGGCTTATGCCGGAGGAATGGAACTTTGTAATGGATTTTCAGAATTGATTGACGCCAAAGAGCAAAGAATCAGGTTTGAGCAAGAGCAAGAAGAGCGTAGAAAAATGGGGAAAAGGGTTTTTGGAATAGACGAAGAGCTGTTAGAATCTCTTGCAAAAATTAATCGACCGGTTTGTGGAAATGCTCTGGGAGTTGACCGATTAGTGATGCTCAAGTACGGTGTCGGTGATATTAATGATATTCATATATTTCCTCCGAGGGATAGATTTAAAAAATAAATTGATGTATGGCTTCTCCAAACGATATAAAAAAAGGAACAGTAATTAACCGCGATGGCGAGCTTTGGGTTGTAACCGGCTTTCAACGCGTGTCTCCGGGAAAAGGCGGTTCATTTGTTCGTACCAAAATGAAATCACTCTCAAGTGGTAAAGTTAATGACAACAACTACAAAGCCAGCGAAAATCTTGAGTTTGCTGATGTTTCAAATAAAAAAATGTCGTTTATTTTTGGCGATGGCGCCACATTTACTTTCATGGACGGTGTTAGCTACGAACAGGTAGAGATTCAAGCTGAGGTTATTGGAGACGACAGAAAATACTTGAAAGAAGGCCTAGATGTAATGGTGATAATGCACGAAAGTAACCCAATTGCAGTCGAACTTCCTCAAAAGATTGAATATACAGTTACAATGACCGAGCCGGCGGTAAAGGGGGATACAGTTTCCGGTAATGTTTCCAAAGATGCCGAGCTCGACAACGGCTTAAATGCTCGAGTGCCGATTTTTATCAAAATCGGCGACAGGGTAAAGATAAATACAGAAACAGGAGATTATGTGGAGCGAGTAAACTAGTTCGATAATTAAAAAAAATCCCCGGAGATGGGGACTTTTTGTTATTGGTTGACAATCACTTGACAATTGAATATAGAATGGTTTACAATGTACTTGCTTATGTTGAGTAAAAATAAAATATTAGAAATAGCCAATAAAAAAGAGAAGTTCACCGCCAAGGAGCTTTCTGTTGAGTTTGGTGTTTCTCGTCAATATCTTAATCAATTACTATCAGGCCTAATCGCTGATAAAAAAATTCTTAAAATTGGGAGTACCAGATCGGCCTTTTATGTTTCTTCGCTCTACGCTCAAAAACATCCGGATATCATCCCAAATGTTTTTAGTAAAAAATATAGAAATGAATCACTTGAGGAGCACATGGTTTTGATGGATATTGAAAAGAGTTTCCCGGCTTTAATGGATCTTCCGGAAAATATTCATAGTATTATTAATTTTGCATTTTCGGAAATGTTTAATAATGCCATTGAACATTCGCAATCAAAAATAATTGGTGTCGAGATTGCACTTCGCAATAATCAGTTTTCATTTATCGTAGAAGATTCCGGAGTTGGTGTTTTTCGAAACATCATGAAAAATAGGAAACTTGATTCAGAGATGCAGGCTATCCAAGATCTTTTAAAAGGCAAAACAACGACCATGCCTAAGTCTCATTCTGGTGAGGGAATTTTCTTTACATCAAGATCGGGAGATAAATTTAATTTAAATAGTTTTGGGTATCAGTTAATAGTTTCAAAAGATGATGTTGAGGTGAGGCGAATATCTACTATCAAGCGGGGAACAGCAGTTATTTTTGAAATAGATATAAAATCAGATTTACATCTGAATGATATTTTTAAGAAATTCACTGATTCAAAAGGAGGTAGCGATTACGGTTTTGACAAGACTGAAATCCGCGTTAATCTATACACCGCCGGCGGAATCCATATTTCTCGATCTCAAGCCAGGCGTATTCTTTCCGGTCTAGAAAAATTTAAAATTATTCTTCTTAATTTTGACAAAGTGCCAGTTGTCGGACAGGCTTTTGTAGATGAGATATATAGAGTATTTCAAAATGCGCATCCGAGTATTGAAATTAAAGAGGAGAATATGTCTGAAGGGGTAAAGTTTATGGTTACTCGTTCAAAAAACGAGGCTAAAAAGTAATCGCATAGATCCCAGAAATGGGGATTTTTGCCTTTTTATGAATTTAGTATAAAATAGTAAAAACAATAATTTTCTTATTATGAAAGAATCATTTTCTGAAGAGTTACAAAGGCGTTTTGAAGACGGGCACGCAAAAGACGAATTCGGCATAAAAGAAACGCGAGATTACTCAGAGCTAAGGATAGAGTTAACTGCGTTGGCAAAGAAGATTGAAGATTTAACTGAAGTAATAAACGAAAAGACTTTTCGAGAATTAGATTGGAGAGAGGGTGTTGAGCCGTTTAATTTACATGACATGCAAAAACAATTAATGGAGGCAGTAGTTGCATTGGATAGGGGGAAACTCTCTAATAGAGACTTGGAAAGATATACACGAGGATTTAATTTAATGAAAAAGCTTATTGAAAGAGCTGCCAGCTCTTTAGAAATAAAAGACGATAACGAAAGACATACGCAGATGCAAAGACGCTTTAACGAACTTAGCCATGCTGAATATGTACTTGATCAGATTATGTATAGAGCCGTCAATGTTGGTGAAGAAGACTCTGTACCATTGCTTCAGCCGGAGGTAATGTCTGATTTGTGGAAAACGGTTGCCGATTTAGATAAGAAGTAAAATATTTTTACATAAAGATCCCCAGAAATGAGGATTTTTGCTTTTTGCGCCTTAATCGGGCAGAATGGGTTTATATGAATGATAACTGTATTTTTTGCCAAATCGTAAATGGGAGTTCTCCAGGCCATAAAGTTTGGGAAGATGAAAATCATTTAGCATTTTTGAGTATTTTTCCAAATACAAAAGGGGTAACGGTTCTGATTCCAAAAGAGCACCATGGCAGTTATCTATTCGATGCTCCTGAAAATGTAATTACTGGTTTAGTTTTAGCAGCCAAAGAAGTGGCGAAAAAGATTGATATAGCCTTTGAAGATGTTGGACGCACTGGCTTGGTGGCTGAAGGATTTGGGGTTGACCACTTACATTTAAAACTTTTCCCACTGCACGGAACAGTTGGTGATTGGCAAAAGCGATCTTCTGTTATTAATGATTTTTACAAAGAGTATCCTGGCTACATTAGCTCGCATGATGCAGATCGAGCCGATGATAGTGAGCTGGCGCTGGTAGCGGAGAAAATTAAAGAAGTATAAATAAGAATCCCGCGAAAGCGGGATTTTTCTTTTATAAAAAACGACGACCCCGGCCGAGAGGCTGGGGTCGAAGGGGAGCTGAGTCGAGGCTCAGCGCTGGGCGATGGCGGGCACGAGCTGGCGCCGGTGGTTGTTGCCAGCGATGGCGACGGCGACGTCGAAGGCCGTCACGATGAGCGCGAGCGTGATCCACGTCCACTGGTGGTCCGGGAAGCGCTGGGCGAACCCGACCATCGCGAAGACGGTGATGTGGAGAGTGGCGGCGGTGCCGAGGAAGCCGGCGAACGTCCACTGATCTCCATCGCCGAGGACGGACTTGACGAAGCAGACGACGGTGCCGAGCACTAGGGCGGCCACGAAGAGGCCGAGAAGGACGGGGAAGATGGTCATTGCTCTGTGACTCCTAGCTGGGTGTGTACCTAATATATAAGTCAAAATCAGCAGAATGTCAATGCCAGGCGATGTTTTTATATAGATCCCCAGAAATGGGGATTTTTGCTTTTTGCGCCCCAATCGAGCAGAATGGGTTTATATGTCAGATTTAAAAGAACTTACAGACAAAATTGTTGCTTTCCGCGATGAGCGGAACTGGAAGCAGTTCCATAATCCAAAAGATATGGCTTTGTCACTCGCCCTTGAGGCAGCAGAGGTGATGGAACATTTTCAATGGAAAAGTGAGGATGATATTAAAAATTATTTGGCTAGTGAAAAGGGGTTTGAGGGCGTCAGCGATGAGTTAGCCGATGTTTTATATTGGGTGCTTTTAATGGCGCACGATTTGGGGATTGATATCAAGCAGGCGTTTGAGAAGAAGATTATAAAAACTGGTGAGAAGTATCCGGTTGATAAGGCAAATGGGAATGCTAAAAAATGGACTGAGCATCAAGATTAAAGAAAAATAAATATGAATTATTACGTATTCCAGGTATCTGACGCTAACGACATGACTGCCTATGAGTGGTTTAAAAATCTTGTTGTAGATAAAAACGTCTGGGGTTTTGGACCAAGGGCAGCAAATAGAAAAGCAATTCAGCCAGGAGATAGAGTTATTTTTTATTTAACCGGCCAGAATAATCAAGTTTTCGTTGGGAGCGCTAAACTTGCGAGTGGGGCCTATAAAGATGATAGCGAAGATTCACAGAAGATGTTTCATGGAGAAGATATTTTACGGATTGACTTAGATGACGTAGTCGTATTTCCAAGTCCAAAAAGCCGACATGACTTTAAGAGTTTAGGTTGGAGGCCATCCATGGGATCATCTGGACGAATATCAGAGCGAGATTTTAATCTTATTCTAGGGTCTGAACCAGATGTATTTGTAGCCGGTGAGCAACCAGATGAAGAGATGGAATTTGCTTTGGAAAAGTATTTAGAAGAATTCATTTGGCAAAATTAAAAAAAATTAATTTCTCACAAAAACTTAATAAGTTTGTTGATGAGGAGGGAAACGAGGGCCGTCAATATTATGCTCAAGATGCTGGGTACATTGATTTATTGGCAAAAGATAAAGAAGGAAATTTTATAGTCATCAAACTTAAAAAAGGAAGAAAGAATGACGAAGTCATCGGCCAGGTTTTACGTTATGTTGGTTGGGTTAAAAGTAATCTTGCAAAAAATAGCGAAGAAGTTCACGGGATGATAATCGTTGGTGATCGTGATAAAAAATTAGAATACGGATTAGAAATGGTAAAAAATCTTGTGAGCTGTAAGATTTATAAGATAAATTTTAAATTAGACGAATACTAATAATAAGACCCCGCGAAAGCGGGGTTTTTTGCTTTTTATCTTGATTTAAGGGAAAATGGGTTTATGCAAAACAATATGAATGATAATGAAAAAGATAATAAAATACTTCGTTTAGAAAAAGAACTTGACCGTCTTAAAAAGAACTTGAAAAAACAAAAGTACGGTTTGGTTTGGATGGATGTGCCGGAAGCATTTGAGGATGATGTAGAAAATAAACTTCCTATCTTAAAAGAAAATCCAAAGTTGGCTATTAAAAATAAAGATGGTAAGCCAATGCATATTTTAATTGAGGGAGATAATTATCACGCCCTTACTTGTTTGAATTATACCCATAAAGGCAAAATCGATGTTATTTATATAGATCCGCCGTATAACACAGGGTCTGACGGTTTTAGATATAAAGATAAAAGGATTTTGGACAAGTTTCCTGATGGCACAGAGGTGCCAAAAGACCACCCATACAGACATAGTTATTGGTTGTCTTTTATGAGGAAGCGATTAGAATTGGCACGTGAGTTATTAAAAGAAACAGGTATATTATTTATCAGTATTGATGACAATGAGTTTGCTCAATTAAAATTATTGTGTGATGAAATTTTCAACAAAGAAAATAAACAAAAAAATAAAGATAACTTTATTGCTTGTCTGCCAACAGTAATGAATTTAAAGGGTAATAACGACCAGTTCGGTTTTGCAGGAACTCACGAGTATACTTTGGTGTATTCAAAAAATAGAGATTTTGCACAAATTGGTGAATTTAAAATTATTGATGAAGAGGATATGGATGAATGGGAAGAGGATGAGTTTGGTTTTTATAAAAAAGGTGCAAATTTAAAAGCGACCGGTAATAATGCTCCAAGAGAAAAAAGACCTAACTTATTTTATCCGATATTTATTAGGAAAAATGGTGAGGTATATGTTAGAGAAGATAATAAAATGACAGATGAGGGTAAAAGAAATGGTGATGTAGTGGTTTTACCAATTACAGGCGGAAAAGAAATGTCGTGGCGCTGGAGTAAAAATAAAATAAATACAGAAGCACACAATCTAATTATAATTTTTAATGGTGAGGATAGTAGTATCTACAAAAAACAGAGACCGAAATTAGGTGATTTACCGTCAAAAAAACCAAAATCGATATTTTACAAACCAGAATATAGTAGTGGTAATGGTACTGGATTACTAAAAAAGATATTTGGTGAAAAAGTTTTTAATAATCCAAAACCAGTAGAATTGATTAAGGATTTTATCCAATTAGGATGTCCTAATGATGGAGTAATTCTTGATTTTTTTGCAGGTACAGGAACTACTGGACACGCTGTAATGCAATTAAACGATAGTGACGATGGAGAACGTCAATTTATCTTATGCACAAATGATGAGAATAACATTATGTCAGAAGTGTGCTACCCAAGAATAAAAAAAGTTATAAAAGGATATGCTGGCATTAAGGGGTTAGGCGGGTCATTAAGTTATTATGTGACAGAATTTGTTGGTAAGAATAACATTTTAAGTGTGACTGATGCGGATAAAATTGAATTAGCTCACAATGCAGGTGAATTATTGGCAATAGCAGAAAATACCTTTGAATTGGTCAAGCAAGATAAGTATATGCAGATTTTTGAGAATGACGACCAATACACTGCTGTATATTTTAGAGAAGAAATGGACAAGTTGGATGACTTTGTTGCCGAGGTAAAGAAATTAAAAAAAGATGTGTCAGTATATATTTTTAGTTGGGAAGATGAAACAATTTTTGATGATTTTGAAGGATTGAATAATATCCGCTTAAAAACAATACCCCAACCTATTGTAGAAATATACAAACAGATATACAACCTAATTTAGTATGCAAATTTTTAACTTATTAAGATTTCAAAAAAAAGCTGTTGAGGATTTACTGGAAATGTTTGTCCGTGTTTGGAAACAAGAGAAAAGAAAAATCCCAATGGTGTTTAAGTCCCCAACAGGAAGTGGTAAAACTTTTATGGTTGCCAATTTTGTGCGTGGGCTAAACCATTTACCACAATGGAAACGAGATAAAGCGTTTATTTGGATTACTTTCAACGATGATCTCGCAATGCAAAGCCGAGATAAGTTTATGCAGTATTTTGAGAATAATCTTGAAAATAATTTAGTGACAGTCAATGACATAAACAGAGGTAAACTATATGAAAATGATATTCTTTTTTTGAATTGGCAAAAGATTGTTTCAAAGAGTGCTGACAGTAGAGTTTTACGTCGTCCTGATGATGAAACAATGAGAAAAGAAAGTGGTTGTTATTGGGAGGATTTTTTGGAGAATACTCAAAAAGAAGGACGAGAGATTATTTTAATTATTGACGAAAGTCACAAAAATAAAAGCACGGACTTGGCAAAAAATGAAATTGATAAAATCAATCCAAAAATTATTCTTCACGTTAGTGCCACGCCAGACCAAGATGATGAATTAGAAGCGTATAGAAATAAGAGTTATTTAGAGATTGAAAGAGATAGTGTGGTTGGTGAGGGTTTGATAAAGGAAAGAATAATGGTCCAGACTGATGAAGATTTGCAAAAATATAAAGGTAGGGATTTGGACGAGGTGTTGTTGGATTTGGGAATGGCAAAAAGAGAGGAAATAAAAGAAGAATTGGAAAGAATGGGTAAAAATATCAATCCGTTAATGCTTATCCAGTTGCCAAATGACGACAAGAGTTTGATTGAGAATGGTGTTGATAAAACAAAAGAAAAAGTAGTGTGTGATTATTTGAGAAAAAAAGGAATAAAAGATACTAAAATAGCCAAATGGTTTGATGGACGACAAGAAAATATGGAGTTGGTAACTGAGAATGATGATGATACTGATTTTATGCTTTTCAAACAGGCTGCCGGCACTGGTTGGGATTGTCCAAGAGCTTGTGTATTGGTAATGTTTAGAGAAATAAAAAAAGAAGTTTTTTATACACAAACGGTTGGCAGAATTTTGCGTATGCCTGAACCACAGTTTAAGGACGATTACAAAAATAATGCTTTGTTAAACTCGGGATATTTATTTACGAATTATAAAAGAAATAAAGTTCAAATACCTGATCAAAGTGAAAATAATAAAGCGGATGTTTATCACGCTTATCCAAAAAAAGGAATTAAAAACATTGAATTACAATCTGCTTATATTTCAAGAGTAGATTATGGTGATATCCCTCGCTCATTTGAATTTCAAAAAAGTTTCGTGGCTTCAATGGATAAAGCCTTTGGATTATCCAAAGAGGACATACTAAACAAGGCAAATGCCCTTAAAAAGCTCGAAAAAGCGAGTATAGACCTTTCAGGGTACCTGACTAACAAAATCGTCGCAAACGCTCAATTCGAGGATTTTGACCAAATAGAGATTGATTTCAATGAGAAAGGAATTGATGTTGACTTGGATATGTCCACTAATGACGTGGAAAAAACTTTTAACTTTATTTGCTATCAGTTATTGAAAGAACAAACGGATGAGCAAGCAAAGTTTACTAATATCGCCCGCTCTTGGAGTGTATTAAAATCCGGTATTCGTATTTGGATGAAAAGTGTTTTTGGAGAGGATAGCGATTTTTATTATCGTGTGTTTGTTGCGGACATAAACAAGGGAGCAAGTAGTAAGTTTAGACCGGCAATTACAAAAGCATTAAAAGATTTCAAACCAACCGCAAAAAAGTTATTAGAGAAAAAACAAAAAGAGCAAGAAGAGAGAGAGGCTCCGACTTTTACCATACAAAAGGAATATGGTTATACGGAAGATTGTGATGAAGTACTACAAAAACTATGTGTTCTTGATAGCTTTTATATTTTGAAGGATTACAAAGGCAAGACCAATGAAATGAAGTTTAAGGATTACATTGACGCCAAAGGAAAGGATATTGAATGGTGGTTTAAGAATGGTGATTATGGTAAATTGCATTATGCTATAAAATACTTTAACAATGAAGATCAAAAAGAAGAATTATTTTATCCCGATTGGATTATCCAATTTAAGGATGGACGAATTGGTATTTTTGACACCAAGGAGGGTGATACTGCAACCTCGCAAGAAACAAAAGATAAGGTGTTAGCATTGTCAAAGAAATTGAAAGAATTAGGTAAAAAATATGTAGGTGGTATTACAATTTTTGAAAATGGTGTTTGGTATTATAATTGTGATGAAAATTATAATTATGTAAAAGGTAAGGTTGGTGAAGATAAGAATTGGAAATTGTTTGAGGAACTTTTTAACTGATTTTATCATTTGTGATTTTTATCAGGCTTAAAAAATCCTCCTCACCGGGGATTTTTGGTAGGATGTGATAGGGTAAATAAAACATCAATTAAACTATGTACATAACCAAAACCGACTATCTTGAATACACCTTTTGCAAGAAAAACCTTTGGCTTAAAAAATACAAGCCAGAACTTTTTGATGGGGTTGAGTTATCAGATTTTGAAAAGAAAATCATCAAAGAAGGAAACGATGCCGATGAAGCGGCTAGGAATCTTTTTCCAGATGGGGTTCTTGTCGAAATAGTAGGGGCAAATGCGGTGCCGGTTACAAAGAATATTATTACAAGCAAACCGGCAACGATTTTTCAAGGAGCATTTTTAAATGATGAGTTTTTTGTTCAGGCAGATATTCTTAGATTCAATCAAGTTCTAGATGGTTGGGAACTCTACGAAGTTAAGGCCACAAATGATGTAAAACGAATCGTGCCTCATCATCATGTAAATGATTTGGCATTTCAGAAAACTGTGATTGAAAATTCTGGAATCAAAATTGTAAAAGCCGGAGTCATTCATCTCAATGGTGAATATCGAAAATCTGGTCGGGTAAATTATGATGAGCTATTCGTGATTGTAGATCTTACCGATGAAGTTTTGGAAGCAATGCCAGGCGTGCAAGAGCAAATGGCTGATCTTAAAACATATCTTCACCTGCCAGAGGAAAAGGGTTGCGAATGTTTGTACCGCGGTCATAATGCTCAGTGCACAACCTTTAGATATTCAAATCCCCAGGTGCCAGAATATTCTGTTCATGACATCAATCGAATTGGTGCCAGCAAAAAGCTTTTTTACGATTGGATTGATCGAGGCATTTATAAAATTGACGATATTTATAATCCGGAAAAGCTAACGGGTGCCAAGAAGGCGCAGTATGATGCTTATATACTTGGTAAACCAGTGATTAATCACGAGGTAATAAAAGAAGCGTTGGATGAGCTGGTTTTTCCTTTGCAATTTTTCGACTACGAAGGTTACTCAAGTGCCATTCCTCGGTTTGACGGCTTTGGCGCTTATGAACAAGTGCCATTTCAGTACTCACTTCATACCTTGCATGAGGATGGAACACTTGAGCATAGAGAGTATTTGATTGTGGACCCTGCAAGTGATTTAACATTGCCTTTGATTGAACAAATGCGAAAAGACTTTGATGAAAACGGTTCTGTTATTTCTTGGTACAAGTCCTACGAATCTGAGCGCAATAACAAGCTGGCTGAAATCCATCCTGATCAAACTGATTTTCTAGAAGACATGAATGATAGGATGTTTGATTTATATGATATCTTTGCAAAAAATTATTACGTTGATGCTAGATTCAAAGGAAGCGCCAGCATAAAAAATGTTCTGCCAGTTTTGGTTCCTGAATTATCATATAAAACTTTAAAGGTCCAAAAGGGCGATCAGGCGGTTGAGCGCTGGGAAAAGATGATTGATCCCAAAACATCCCAGGAAGAAAAAGATCAGATTGCCAAAGATTTGCTTGAGTATTGTAAAATGGATACCTTCGCCATGGTTGAGATTTATCGGTTTTTGAAACAATTTTGAACATATGCAAATCACATCACCTGCTTTTGAGCAAAATGGGTGTATTCCTAAAAAATATTCCGGGCAAGGGGAGAATATAAATCCACCGCTTTTGTTTTCCGGTGTTCCAGCGGAAGCAAAGAGTCTCGTGCTCCTAGAACAAAGTCATGGAGATGAACAAGACATAGTCAGAAGTATAGAAGAAATAAACGCAACGCTCGACGAAGATTATGCTGCTACTAAGGAGGAACTAAAGGCGCTCGAGGCAAAGCAGGAAACACAGGCTAACGAAGAAGCAGCGTAAAAAAATGCCGGTAGTCAAAAATCCCCATTAGCGGGGGATTTTTGATAAAATGAAAACCGCCTCGACCCGAGGGCTTTGGCGGCAGTCCACTTTTTAAAGGTGGGTAGTTTCAATCCCCTCTGGGATAAGCAGCGAACTGCTCAAGAGAGCCGGGGCCCGGCTGGAAGCACGGCTTCCATGCTGACTAGCGTCAGCGCCGTGTCGAACCTCGCGATTTGACTACTCTCTGTAGGCTCCCTGAAGAGCCATACTCCAGCAATTTTATATAATAATATTCAAAATTTGTCAATACTCTGCCTATCAGGCACTATGACTTTATGCCTGAACTGCCGGAAGTGGAAACAATTAGGAGAGGACTACAAAAGGCGATCATTGGCAAAACGATTGATTTTGTTGAGATTAAAGACGGCAAGCCCTTACGAGGTGCCGAGGATTTTGAGGACCAAATTAAAGATCAGATAACTGATTCAATCGAGCGTGTAGGAAAATTACTTTTAATCAAATTTGAATCCGGACTATATTTAGCGATTCACTTGAAAATGACCGGTCAGCTAATTTATCAAGACAAAGAAAATGAGATTATCGGCGGACACGAAGTGCCGGGAGTCGATCAGAATAAATACACGCGCGTTATTTTTAATTTTACAGATAGATCAAAACTTTACTTTAACGATTTGCGTAAGTTTGGCTACATTGAGCTGATTGATGAAGAACAAAAAAACCGAGTTTGGGCAAAGTTTGGACCTGACCCAACTAATCCAGATTTTAGTTTGGAGATTTTTATAGATCAGATTAAGAACCGCAAGGCCTCAATCAAATCAATATTATTAAACCAACAACTAATCGCCGGTATTGGAAATATTTACGCAGACGAAGCTTGCTTTGCAGCAAAGATTCGACCGGATAGAGCGACTGACTCTTTAACATCAGATGAGTTGGGTCGCCTGTCGGCGGCGATTGTTGATATTTTAAACAAAGCTGTTGAAGTCGGCGGAACCACATTTAGAAATTATGTTGGTGCTGATGGTAAGCGCGGAAACTATTCAGATTTGCTCTGTGTTTACGGTCGCGCCGGGCTTGAGTGTTTAGTCTGTGGCTCAGAAATCCAAAAACAAAAAACCGCCGGCCGAGGCACTCATTATTGCCCGGCATGCCAGAAATAAAAGACAAATAAGAGAGGCCGACAATCAATCAATTTTCTGCTATACTCGGGCCATGAAAAATTCATTTAAAAATCAAATCGCGTTTGGACTTTTTGTTGCTATTTTACTTACCCCGGTTATTATTTGGTTAACGCTCGAGCCGATTTCTGACCGTTTTGAGCATCTATGGCAAAGTATTGGTCAAATTAGTGGTCTTTTGGGAATTGTATTACTCAGTCTTAATTTGTTTTTAAGCGCCAGGTTAAGGCGATTTGAAAAGTTTTTGCCAGGCATTAATAAAATATATGAGTACCACCATCATATTGGCGGGACAGCTCTGATTCTGTTACTTTTACACCCCGTGTCGCTGGCATTAACATTTGCGTCCACATCTTTTTACCAGGCCTTTTTACTTTTTATTCCAGCCGATGCTGTGGCGCTGGCACTTGGTCAATATTCGCTCTACGGACTTTTAGCGCTTTTGATAATTACTTTTTACATCAATTTGCCATATGAATGGTGGCGGTTGTCCCACGCGCTATTGGGAGTTCCTCTTTTGCTTGGATCGCTACACATGCTCCTTATTCCAAGTGATGTTTCGCGCTCGCCGGCACTTAGATACTATTTATTAGTTTTGATTTTAGTTGGACTTAGCAGCTACTTGTATCGAACTGTTTTTGGTTCTTGGTTAGTAAAAAGATATAAGTATGAGATTACAGAGGTTCAGACTTTTGGATCAATAACCGAGATAACAGCTAAACCTGTTGCTGAGGCAATGCCTTATTTAGCCGGTCAGTACGCTTTTTTGCAAATTCCAAATCTTGGATTTTCTTTTGAAACTCATCCATTTTCAGTCAGCTCTGCGCCTACAAAAGAAGGCACAGTTAGGTTCAGTATTAAGAATTCAGGCGATTTTACTAGTCAATTGAAAGATTTAGCAGTCGGCACTCGTGTTAAACTAGAAGGTGGATACGGCGTTTTCACAGCCGAGCAGTGCATTCGTTCACGCCAGGTTTGGATAGCGGGCGGAATTGGAATCACTCCATTTTTGGCTCTAGCCGGGGAATTGAACGGCGAAACCGTGGATTTGTTTTATTGCGTTAATACAAGGAGTGAAGCAGTGTACGAAGAAGGTCTGTTGGCCTTAAAAAAATCTGGAAAAAATATCAATGTTCATCTATTTTGCTCTGATAAAGATGGCAGGATTACAGCTGACTATATTGCTAAATCAGTGGCTGATATTCAAAAAACAGATATTTTTGTTTGCGGTCCGCCAGCAATGATGACAGCGCTTAAAAATCAATTTAAAGATTTGGGGATATCAAAAGCAAACATTCATTCCGAAGAATTTTCATTTTCTTAATATGACAAGATACCTGGTTACAATAGCGATTTTGCTTTCACTAACAGCGGTTGGCTATTTTGGAATCGGGTCATTATTGCAGACTTCGGCATCATCGCTTTCAGATTCAGTTGTTGATATAGCTTTCACTTTGGATGAAATTGCAAAACACAGCTCAATCAATGATTGCTATCTACTAGTAAATAATAATGTATACGATGTAACAAGGTATTCAGGATCGCATCCAGGAGGAGCGATGAATATTTCAAATCAATGTGGCCAGGATTCGAGTTCGATCTTTAAACAAATTCATTCCAATCTCGCCTGGGATTTGTTGGCTAACTACAAGATAGGAACGCTTGCTAAATAAGTTTAAAAATAAATATAAGCTTCGGTCTAAACCGGGGTTTTTGTTATAATAATGTTATATGAAAACAAAAAATATTTCTTACCCAAAACTTTTAGCTTCGATTTTTATTTGCGAAGCAGTCGGGATTCTTGGTTCCGTTTTTACAACTCCAAGCATTGGGGAATGGTATGCAACACTGGCGCGACCTGCGTTTTCGCCGCCAAACTGGATATTCGCACCGGTTTGGACAACTCTTTTTGCGTTAATGGGCGTGGCAGTTTATTTAATTTGGCAAAAGGGATTTAAAAAAGATGGTGTTAAAACCGCGTTAGTCGTTTTTGATGTTCAGCTTTTTCTTAACTTACTTTAGTCTATTTTGTTCTTTGGATTGCACCGCCCAGATTTAGCTTTTTTTTGACATTATTGCTTTATGGCTCGCAATACTTTTTTCAATGATTCTATTTTTCAGAATTTCCAGGCCAGCCGGGTGGCTGCTTGTGCCATACTTGGTTTGGATAACTTTTGCTAGCTATTCGAATCTAATGTTTTGGATTTTAAATTAAATGCAGAACCGCCCCGGTGCATGGCGCGCGGGGCGGTAGGGGGCGAAGTCTCACCGGTAGTAGGCAGTGATGGTGACAGGTACGCCCATGATCTGGACGCTCTTCGTTGCAGGATTGGCGCCGGTCACAGCGATGTTGTCCATCACCTTGGAATAAGCGTTCATCTCTACGCCTTCCATTGTGACAACATCGTCGCGCGACACCGTGACCGTGACGCGGCTTGTCTGCTGGTCGATCGAGATGTGGAGGACGCTCTTGGACTGCCTGCTCGCGTCGCTCCAAACGACATTCACGTTTTCATCCGAGTCGATGATGAGTTCTCCTTCTTCATTCTCGATCTTCACGAAAATTGATTTCGGCGCGAGAGCGCGCCTGGCAGCTCCGATCATGATTCCCTCCAGGGGTGGATTGGGACGCAATTTCACCATTATTCCCGTCTTTTGTCAATTATTATGGTAAAATACTTTTATAAAAATAATTAATTTCACCGGGTTACCACCTTCGCTTGTCAGGATTTACGACTACGGCGGTAACCCGGTTGCACACGAATATGTCAGACTATTACAATCCAAATCGTAGCGCCGACTGGAATTACGGTGGGCGCAAATGGAAACTTTCTCGTTCAAAAATCGATTTATTTAAAGAATGCCCGCGTTGTTTTTATTTAGATAATAAACTAGGCACTAAGCGTCCGCCGGGATATCCATTTAACTTAAATACTGCTGTGGACACGCTGTTAAAAAAAGAATTTGATCTTCATCGCGCTAGTGGTGAGCAACATCCACTGCAAGAAGAGTACGGCATTAGCGCTGTGCCAATTGACCACGCAAAACTTAATATTTGGCGCGAGAATTTTGAAGGCGTGCAGTGTTTGCATACGCCAACCGGTATGACTATCAGCGGAGCAATTGATGATTTGTGGTTTGATCCGGATAGCGAAGAATATATTGTGGTGGATTATAAAGCCACGGCCAAAGAGGAACAAGTCAAGACGCTCGATAAGGAGTGGCAAGACAGTTATAAGCGCCAAATGGATATTTACCAATGGTTGCTCCGCCAAAACGGATTGAAAGTTTCCAATACCAGTTACTTTGTTTATTGCACCGGCCGAACAGACAGCAAGGCATTTGATGGAAAATTAGAATTTGATATCTCTTTGGTTCCATATGAAGGAAATGATGATTGGGTTGAGCCGATTATTAACGAAATTAAAACCGTGCTTGAGTCTGATCAGATTCCGGCATCGAAAAGTAATTGTGATTATTGTCGGCACCGTGAGGCGGTGAATCAACATCTGAGCTAGATTGACAATATTTGCTTTTAGTACTAATATGTCGCCAGTTATGAAATTGAACGCAAATAAATTAATGCATCATTATACCTTCTCCAGAGGGTAGGTGATTGATTGCGTTTTTAAAAAGATTGCAAAAACCTGCCTTTGGGCAGGTTTTTTGATTATATAAAAAATATGAAAAATAAAACATTGTTTATCGGAGCTACTCATGGCAACGAGCCAATTGGCGTTAATGTTCTCAAAAAGATTGAGAAAAAGCTTAAGATTGATTGGACAATTGGAAATCCAAAAGCATTAGAATTAGGTCAGCGAAAGTATCAAGCCGATTTAAACAGAAGTGCTCCTGGCGACAAAAATTCTGATATTTATGAATCTAGACGGGCAGCTGAGATTATATGTTGGGCCAAAGATTATAAATATGTTATCGATCTTCACGGTTCTAAGCGTGATTTTGGTGCTTTTGTAATTATCACTCGACTAACACAAGAAACTTTGTTTTTAGCGAGCATGATTGATGTTGGCCGTATCGTTTATATTCCGTCTTTTTGCAAAGAGTTAGAAGGGCCGATAAGCGAATATATGGATTGTGCGATCGAGATTGAGTGTGGGGATAGTGGTTCAAATAAATCAGAGCTAGAGCTCGAAAGAATCTTATCTAATTTTCTCAAGAAGAAAGATACATGGACAGAGATTGATATGAAAGCAAAATTGAGTAAGATGGAAATTTTTGAGATCTATGATTTTAAGCGCAAGTTACCAGGGATAGAAATTGATGACTTTAAACCAACGATGATTGATAATGAAAAGTTTTATCCAATTTTTGTTAGCTCCTACAAAGATAATTATTCCATCGCCTATTTTAAAATGAAAAAAATCCAAGATATTTTTAAACATAAGCAGCTGCGTTAGTAGTTGCTGATTGGGATTGTCGACAGTCAGGAGCTACTTACGGCTCCAAAACGAGGTGATAATGTCCAGCGTGAAAATTCGTGAATTCAATCTTTCCATCGACGGGCCTGAAACGGCAAAGCTCTATCGGGCCTGCTTTTATGAAAATCCTTGGTATGAGAAGTTCGCTGAAGGCGAGATCGAGGCTATGTTCACTGAGATGATGTCTTACCGTGGCCTTTCGTGTCTAGTGGCTGAAAATGCTGGTCAGATCGTCGGCGGTACGGCTGGGTTCGATCTTTCCTGTAAGAAGGATGTTCTTGATCTTCTTGATCAGGAAATTAGCCATGTTTTTTATATGGCTGAGCTCTTTGTCAGCTCAAACTATCGTAGAGCTGGAATCGCTGAGGCGTTGGTCAGGGCTCGTTTTGATTGGGCTCGGATTCTTGGATATTCAATTGGAGTTGTGCGGACCTCGATTCAGCAGTCCATCATTATTGAAATGTATTACCGTCGTGGTTTTACGGTTGTAGCAACTCAGGATGTTGTTTCTGATAAATGGATTGCCGGCACTATCCAGAGGGTGCCTGATACTAGGGTGATTATGAAGGGAAAATTTTAGGATTCTCGTGCAGGCAACTCGGTTGCCTGCTTGAATTTGAGCAACTTTTTTGCGATCGACAAAAAGTTGTACTATTAAAAAACCTTAACATATATTAGCTTCCTGGCATCTATTTCTGATAGTCTAACTCCTAATTCCTGCCTCCTGATTCCTATGATACAATAAAGCTACTATGGCAAAGAAGAAACACAGAAAGCGCAGCAGTAGTTACAGGGCTCCAAGAGGTAAAAGCATGTCAGACAGTACAAGACAGGGAATAATAGCAATTGTGGTTGCTGCTGTGGGTGTAATAGCGCTTTTGTCGTTTTTTGAACTTGCCGGAACTGTTGGTGACGCGATTGATAATTGGATTGCTAAACTTTTTGGTTGGGATAGGTGGCTATTTGCACTTTTACTGCTTGTAATCTCCTGGGGGTTTTTAGTTCCAAGCAAAAATGTTCTTCGAACAATGAGTGTAATTGGCCTTGTTTTATTTTTCTTATCATTCAACGGTATTTTAAATTTATTCATGGCCGATATTAACTCATTTAATACCTCGGATTTAATGCAGACCGGCGGATACGCTGGTCTTTTAGTTTCTTATATTTTAGTGGGCTGGACTGGTTTTTGGGGAACTTTAGTTATTGCCTTTACATTGCTTTCAATCGCGATAATGTTAATTTTTAATGTTTCTATTCAGTCAGTGCTGGCAGCCCATACTCACTTTAGTGATTTAGGTCGATTTTTGCACAGAGAAAGCGTTGGTGGAGATGACGATATAAGCCAGGACACTGAATCTGACAGCGCCGAAGAAACCGAAGAGGAAGAAAAAGAAATGCCCCGCAAGCGTATTTTGCCAGACGAAGAAGACAGGGACGAGCTAGAAAATGAGTCTGTGATGACTAGCAGTCAAAGGCGTAAAATGGAAATCCCACTTAGCCTATTAAACGAGAAGGGAACCGAAGCTAAGGCCGGAGACATCGAACGAAGCGAAGAAATAATCCATCGAACTTTACAGAACTTTGGAATTGATGTGGAAATGGCTGGCGTTAAAGTGGGGCCAGCTGTTACTCAATATTCGTTAAGGCCATCTGAAGGAATTAAGCTTTCCAGAATTGTAGCCTTGCAAGATGATTTAGCTCTTGCTCTTGCAGCTCACCCAATCAGAATCGAGGCTCCAATTCCAGGAAGGTCACTGGTAGGGATCGAGGTTCCAAACCAAAAAATTGGAATGGTTACTTTGCGTGAACTGCTCACATCAAAAGAATTTAAAAATCGAAAAACAGATTTTACCGCTCCGCTTGGAAAAGATGTCAGTGGCGAGGTACAAATGGTTAGTGTCGACAAAGCTCCGCACATGCTAGTGGCCGGAGCAACCGGATCTGGAAAATCAGTTTGTTTAAATGGAATTATTCTTTCTCTCCTATATCAAAATGGACCAGATGATCTTAAATTTATAATGGTCGACCCTAAACGAGTTGAGCTAGGAGTTTACAAAGGCATTCCACATCTTTTGGTGCCGCCGATTACAAAAGTAGAAGAGGCGATTAATGCGCTTAAGTGGGCAGTTCGAGAAATGGAGCGTCGGCTGGACCATTTAGCCAAATCAGGCGCTCGCAATATTGATGCTTATAATGCAAAAAGCAAAGAAAGAATGCCAAAGATTATTATCATAATTGATGAGTTGGCTGATTTAATGAGTCAAAATAAGCGTGATGTTGAGGCTGTGATTGTACGAATTGCGCAAATGGCTCGAGCTGTCGGAATTCATTTAGTACTTGCTACTCAAAGACCATCAGTTGATGTTATTACGGGACTTATCAAAGCCAATATTCCAACCAGGCTTGCTTTTGCTGTGGCCTCCCAAGTTGATTCAAAAACAATTTTAGACCAGGGTGGTGCAGAAAAGCTTTTGGGTCGGGGGGACATGTTGATGACCAGTCCGCAAATATCTAAACCGCGCCGTCAGCAAGGAGCTTTAATCACTGATAAGGAAATTGAGGCAGTGATAGGCTTTCTAAAACAGCAAGGCAAGCCAGATTACAATTATAATGTTACAGAAGACATGAGAACCGGGGGCACCGCATTCAACAGTGAAGACTCTGATGATCTTTTGGAGGAGGCAATTCAGGTTGTGATCGTGTCTGGAAAAGCATCAACTTCATTTTTACAGCGTCGATTAAAAGTTGGTTATTCAAGAGCTGCTAGAATGATCGATATTATGGAAGAAATGGGAGTTGTGAGTGCTGCCGATGGTGCTCGCGCTCGCGAGGTTTTAATAGATGAATGGCCGGCAGGAAGAAAGGGATTAGGAGTTAGTCAGGCGAAGCCTGGTCCGGCTTCGTCGGAGAGTCGGGTGTCAAGTGAAGAAGATGATTATGAAAATCTCGAACATATTGATGACGACGAAACAGATGAAGATGTCGAAGATGTTGATGATTTTGACGACGATGAACTCGAATTGGAGATTGAAGAAGATGATGAAGAAGAGTACGATGACGAAGAAGAATCAGAAGAAGACGAAGTAGAAGATGACGAAGAATACGAAGACGATGAAAAACTTTAGTTTTGACTAGAAGCTATAAGCTATCCCGCTGTAAGCTATTATCTATCCCCGCCAAAAATGGTATTTGTACGACGACAACTTGATCAATCACCACAGACGCTTGGAGAAAAGCTACGAGCTTTGCGTCGCGGTCAGGCAGTAAGTTTAGAGATGATGGAAAAAGATACGCAGATTCGGCGTTCTTATTTACAGGCTTTAGAGAAAGGGGAATATGAAAAATTGCCAGCACCACTTTATGCCCGTAATTTTATTCGAAGTTATGCTCGAGTTTTAGGGGCTGATGAAGATTATTTTTTGGAGCTGTACGAAGAAGAATGTGGGCTTTGTGATTTGATTGTTCCCATGCAAACACCAAGGCAAAAAATGGCTAAAGGACGCTTGCGTATTTGGAACAGTTTTATAAAGTTCGGCTTGCTTTCATTGATTTTGGTTTTTGCTTTTGGATATTTGGGCTGGCAGGTTAAATCTATTGTAGCGCCACCTGAAATTGTGATTGTGTCACCAGTAAATGAATCACTTACAGGCGATGCAACTATCACAATCGAAGGCTTTGTAGATAAAGACGCCACAGTTTATGTGAATGGAAAACAAGTGGTTGTAAATGCTGATTCAACTTTTAAAACTCAGATTGATTTGAAAAAAGGGCTTAACGAAATCATGATAGAAGCAGAAAGGCGATACTCAAGAAGAGCTATAATTCAAAGAAATGTAGTCTTTAGTCCGGAGTCGGGGATAAGTCGCGTGAGTTTTTTACATTAGTATAGTAAAATATATTTGAGGAGGACGGAGCAAGCTTTTTTTAGCTTGTAAAGTCCTAATTTTTTATTGGTTATTTATGACAAACGCAAAAAAAGACGAAGGGTCAGCAAAGTTTAAGGCAGCGAACGAAGCAATTTCGCAAATAAAAGAAAGATTTGGCGAGGGCGCAATTATGCGTCTTGGCGAGGCAAAGGCAATGCAAGTTGATTCAATCCCAACTGGTTGCTTGTCGCTTGATCTTGCTCTTGGGGTTGGCGGTGTACCGCGCGGTAGAATTATTGAAATTTACGGACCAGAATCATCCGGAAAAACTACACTTGCTCAACATATCGTGGCTGAGGTACAGAAACTGGGTGGTGTAGCGGCTTTTGTTGACGCTGAACATGCACTCGACCCAGAATATGCTCAAAAAATTGGAGTAGACATTGAAGAGTTATTTATCTCACAGCCAGATACCGGCGAACAAGCGCTTGATATTGTTGAAACTTTAGTTCGATCAAGCGCGGTAGATGTAATCGTCATCGATTCAGTGGCAGCTCTAACACCAAAAGCTGAGATTGAAGGAGATATGGGAGACAGACATATTGGTCTGCAAGCCAGGTTAATGAGTCAAGCTCTTAGAAAACTAGCAGCAATCGTTAATAAATCAAAAACAACTGTTATTTTTATAAACCAAATTAGAATGAAGATTGGTGTAATGTTTGGAAACCCGGAAACCACTTCTGGTGGAAATGCTTTAAAGTTTTACGCATCAGTTAGAATTGAGGTTCGTCGAGCGGCTCAGATAAAACAGGGGGATAAAATTATCGGTAACCGAGTAAAAGCAAAAATTGTTAAAAATAAAGTAGCTGCTCCATTTAGAAATTGTGAATTCGATATAATGTATAACGAAGGTATTTCCATCTCGGGGGATTTGCTTGATTTGGGAGTCGTGGTCGGATCCATTGAGAAAAAAGGCAATACATATTCATTTGGGGAAGAGAGACTGGGAGTTGGGCGCGAGGTTGCTAAGCAATATTTGAAAGAAAACCCTAAGAAATTAGCGGAAATTAGGAAAAAGACAGAAGAAGCTGTTAAACAAGCTGATTTGATTGATAAGTAGATCAATTCTTAATTACGGACCCGCGCAAATATATTTGCGCGGGTTTTGTAAACTGCGACTTAACAATTTACTATTTACGCAAACAATGAGAGGTGTTATTTTATAGTTTACTTTTTGACGACTCGTATTTGCTTGTAGTGACTGCGGGACAGATCGCAATTTTATCAAATCATTGTCGGTACGCCTTGGCGTTGCCAAGGAATCTCTCTCTTCTTGTACTCAAACATTGGCTTGATTCTCATATTGTGTCTTTGTCCTGCAGTCACTGTAAGAAAGGGCGGTCATGGAGAAAACTTGACGCTTTTTGGTTTATTTTGGTATACTTTCGTCGCTTTGTCAGACTATGCCAGTAGACTGGCGGATCATGACTAGCCAGAAGTGTCAAATTAGGCTAACTCTAGATAAATAAATCTTTCAGGTGACCCCCCAACACCTTATTCTGACCCACGTTTTCGTGGCCTCAGGACAGATAAATAATTACAAATAAGACTTCACTTAACCCGTGGAGTAAATTTTGTTTTTATCAAATATTCTATGCCAAAAACCGCCCTTCAGGAACGCAAGTACTTCTCTACAATCCGTGATGCCATGGATTTACCCAATCTTATCGAGATTCAGAAATCATCTTATGATTGGTTTGTCAGCGAAGGCATTCAAGAGCTTCTCGATGAAGTTTCACCAATCGGTGACTTTATTGGACGAGACCTTGAATTGTCTTTTGTGGACTTTTTCATTGATGAGCCAAAGTTTGACGAGGCCACATCAAAAAGTAAGAACATTACTTACGAAGCACCGCTTCGTGTAAGAGCCAGACTTACAAACATGCGTACCAAAGAAGTTAAAGAACAGGAGATTTTCTTAGGAGACCTTCCGGTTATGACTGATCGTGGTACTTTTATTATCAACGGGGCTGAGCGAGTGGTGGTCTCACAGCTAATTCGTTCAGCCGGAGCTTTCTTTACAGCTGAAGCAGTTCGTGGACGAAGGTATTATGGAGCAAAAATCATTCCAAACCGAGGTGCATGGCTCGAATTTGAAACAGATTCAAAAAATGTACTTTGGGTGAAGATTGATAGAAAGAGAAAAGTTGCGGTAACTTCTTTAATGCGAGCGTTTGGTTACACAACTGATGAAGAAATTTTGGCATTATTTAAGGATGTAGACACTCATCCACTTAATAAATATATTGAAGCTACAATTGCCAAAGACGCCTCTACAAACGAGGAAGAAGGATTGAAGGAAGTTTATAAAAGAATTAGACCGGGTGACTTAGCGACTGCAGACAATGCTCGCCAGTTGATTCACTCAATGTTTTTCAACTTTGATCGTTACGATTTGGGGTCAGTTGGACGCTATAAATTCAACACAAGATTTGGCAAAGACAATCCAGAAGAAGGAGTTACAGATGAAGCGAATAGAATTTTGAAAAAAGAGGATTTGGTCGATATTATTTCTGAAATTATTCGGTTAAATATCACTCAAGATGAAGCTGACGATGTTGACCATCTTGGTAATAGACGAGTTCGTGCAGTTGGTGAGCTTATTCAACAAAGATTTAGAATTGGATTAGCACGAATGGAGCGAATTGTTCGAGACCGAATGTCGACTCAAGATATTGAAAGCTTAACTCCGGGAAGATTAATTAACGCCAGACCAGTAATTGGAGCTACGCGTGAATTTTTCATGTCTTCCCAGCTTTCACAGTTCATGGACCAGACTAACCCACTAGCTGAGTTGGAACACAAGCGTCGTTTATCAGCTTTGGGTCAAGGTGGTTTGTCCAGAGAGCGGGCAGGATTTGAAGTTCGTGATGTGCACACAACTCACTATGGCCGAATTTGTCCGGTACAAACTCCAGAAGGTCCAAACATTGGACTTGTGGGTCAGCTAGCTAGTTATGCTCGTATCAATAAATACGGATTTGTTGAAACTCCATACAGAAAAGTAATTCAAGAAAACGGACGAGCAAAAATCACAAACGAAATTGAATATTTAAACGCATTTAGAGAAGAAAAAGCTATTACGGTTCCTGCAACTGTAAAAACTGATGAAGATGGTTACATAATTTCAGAATTTGTTGAGGCTAGAAAGTACGGTGAAGCTAAGCAAGTTCCGGTTTCGGAAATTGGTTACATGGATGTTTCAACAACACAGATTGTGTCGGTTGGTACATCGCTTATTCCATTTTTGGAACATGATGACGCTACTCGAGCGCTCATGGGATCTAACATGCAGCGCCAGGCAGTGCCACCGATTGTTCCTGAATCACCAATTATTGGAACCGGTCGTGAACACAGAGCAGCTGTTGACTCTGGTCACGTTTTAGTTGCCAGCGACGAAGGTGAAGTAACGGAAATGGACAGCGGAAAAATTAAAATTTTATACAAAAACGAGGGCGAGGTTATATATACATTAAATAAATTCTTGCGCTCAAACCATTCAACATCGATTAATCAAAGCCCGGTTGTAAATGTTGGCGATAAGGTTAAAAAAGGTGATGTTTTGGCAGACGGACCATCGGTTCAAAGCGGTGAGTTGGCTCTTGGTCAAAATATGCTTGTGGCCTTCATGAGTTGGGATGGATATAACTATGAAGACGCAATTATTCTTTCTGAAAAGGTTGTTCAAGCTGATAGATTCACAACAATCCATTTGGAACACTTAACACTTGATGTTCGAGACACAAAACTCGGAGCAGAGGTAATTACATCAGACATTCCAAACGTGTCAGAAGAGAAACTAAAAAATCTTGATTCCGAAGGAATAATCCGAATCGGAGCCGAGGTAAAATCAGGGGACATATTGGTTGGAAAAATTACACCAAAAGGAGAAACAGAACTATCGGCTGAAGAAAAATTGTTACGAGCGATCTTTGGTGAAAAGGCAAGAGACGTTCGTGATTCTTCTTTGTACTTACGCCATGGAAATAAAGGAAAAGTGGTTGATGTAAAAATCTTCTCAAGAGAAGAGGGAGACAATTTGTCACCAGGGGTTTTGCAGTCAATTCAAGTTACAATTGCTGATTTACGAAAAATGCAGGTTGGAGACAAGATGGCAGGACGCCACGGAAATAAAGGAGTTGTATCGCGTGTTGTGCCAGTTGAAGACATGCCATTTGCAGAAGACGGCCGACCAGTTGATGTTATCTTAACTCCACTTGGAGTTGTTTCTCGTATGAACTTAGGTCAGATTTTGGAAGTTCATTTGGGGCTAGCTGCACTTAAGCTCGGATATAAGGTGGCCTCACCGGTGTTTGCCGGTGCTCCGGAGGAAATGATCAGAGAAGAGCTTAAAAAAGCTGGCTATCCAGAAGGTGGGCAGGTGACAATGTACGATGGACGAACTGGGGAACCATTTGACCATTTGATCACAATCGGTGTGATGTACATGCTTAAACTTAACCACATGATTGAAGACAAAATGCATCAACGATCAATCGGCCCGTACTCTCTTATTACTCAACAGCCACTTGGAGGAAAAGCTCAGTTTGGTGGTCAGAGATTTGGAGAAATGGAAGTTTGGGCGCTTGAGGCATACGGAGCAGCTCACACTTTGCAAGAAATTTTGACCATTAAATCAGACGATGTTCCCGGTCGTTCAAAAGCTTACGAAGCAATAATCAAAGGTGAGGAAATCAAAAAAGTTAATGTCCCGGAATCATTTAATGTTCTTATGCGCGAGCTGAAAGGTTTGTGTTTGGATGTTGAGCTGGTGAAAGACGGGAAGAAAGTCGATTTTGATTCAACGAAAACTCAAGATAAACGATAAGTTGTATGGCTATACATAAAATGAATACATTAAGAGCAAGTGAATTTGATTCAATTCGAATGAAACTTGCTTCACCGGATGTGATCCGGTCATGGTCATACGGCGAAGTAACAAAGCCGGAGACAATTAATTATCGAACTCAAAAACCAGAAAAACACGGTTTGTTTGCCGAAGAGATTTTTGGACCATCAAAAGACTGGGAGTGTTACTGCGGAAAATATAAAAAGATTCGTTACAAAGGAATAATTTGTGACAAATGCGGAGTCGAGGTTACTCAGGCGGTTGTTCGTCGGGAACGAATGGCACACATTGAGCTAGCTTCACCTGTAACCCACATTTGGTTTTTGCGTGGTGTACCTTCAAAGATCGGCACAATCTTAGACATGGGTGTTCAGTCTTTGGAAAAAGTTATTTATTTCTCCAGCTTTATCATCACAGATATCAATCAGGAAGCACTTGATCAAACAATGGACCAGGTCCGAGCTGAATATAAAAATAAGAAAAAGATGATAGAAGGTGAGCGTAAGCGCGATATCGCTCGAATTGAAGAAAAGTTTGTTGGAGACGCAAATGCTATCAAGAAAGAAACTGCTCATGTTGAAGAAATCACAGAAAAGAAACTTGAAGAATTAGAAGAAGATTTTTTGACAGTCGACCAGGATCTTAAGGAAATGAAAGTAATGAAGATTATTCCTGAATCGACTTATCAGGATTGGTCAATCAAGTTTGGACATATTTTTGATGCCGGAATTGGTGCCGAGGCGATTCTAAAACTACTTGAAAGAATCGATATTGAAGCAACAATCAAGTTACTTGAAGAAGAACAGGAAACTACTCGCTCAAAAACAAAACAGGATAGAATTATCAGACGATTAAAATTACTCCACAGTTTGCAGAAAAATGGTATCAAGCCGGACTGGATGGTGCTTCGTGCAATTCCAGTTATCCCAGCTGATTTGCGACCAATGGTAGCACTTGATGGTGGCCGTTTTGCAACCAGTGACTTAAACGATTTATACAGACGCGTTATCAACCGCAATAATCGACTTAAGAGACTATATACTTTGAATGCTCCGGAAGTAATTTCAAGAAACGAGAAGCGCATGCTGCAAGAAGCAATCGACTCGCTAATTGATAACTCATCACGAAGTTCAAAAACAGTTATTGCTGCAACTGGACGAAAGCGTCAGCTAAAGTCACTTGCTGACATTCTAAAAGGAAAGCAAGGTCGATTCAGACAGAACTTGCTTGGAAAACGAATCGACTATTCTGGTCGTTCGGTTATCGTGGTAGGTCCTCATCTTAATTTGGACCAGTGCGGTATTCCAAAGAAAATGGCACTTGAACTTTTCAAACCATTTGTAATTTCAAAATTGATTACCCGAGAATATGTGCACAATATCAGAAGTGCCAATAGGTTTATTGAATCTGACAGACCAGAAGTTTGGGATCTTTTGGAAGAAGTAGTATCTGACTCATTTGTGTTTCTTAACCGTGCTCCAACTTTGCACAGACTTGGTATTCAAGCATTTAGACCGGTGCTTATCGAAGGAAAAGCTATCCAAGTTCACCCAATGGTTTGCGATGCTTATAACGCTGACTTTGACGGAGACCAAATGGCTGTTCATGTGCCACTTACCAAAGAGGCTAAGAAGGAAGCAGCTGAAATAATGCTGTCAGTTAAAAACTTACTTAAGCCATCACACGGTGGACCGGTAGCAACTCCAGGAAAAGATGTAGCCTGGGGGGCATACTATTTGAGTATGACTTACGGTAAGCCGGATGAAACAAAGATAAAGTCTTTTGCTGATGTTGATGATGCGCACTATGCATATCAATCAAGAAATATCGGTTTGCAAGATTGGATCCGAGTGCAAATGAACGGAGAATTAGTTATTACCACAGTCGGACGAATTATCTTAAACGAACAATTTCCAGAAGAAGTTGAGTTCATGAATGAGGTGATGGGTAAAAAACAGTTGGCAATCGTGGTTCGCGATACTTTGGAATTCCATGGTCCTGAGTTTACGGCAAAGCTACTTGATGGCTTGAAAACATTAGGATTCAAGTATGCCGAGAAATCAGGATTTTCTTGGGGAATGGGTGAGCTTCCATCGATTGCAGAAAAACCAGCAATTATTGATGAAGGAAACAAGCGTGTAATTGAAGTTGAGAACTTCTACGCCCAGGGGCTACTAACACAAGGTGAGCGTCACACACAAATTGTAAAAATTTGGGCTGATGTAAAAGATAGAATCGCAGAATTTGCTAAAAACGCTTTAAGTAAGGAAAGTTCAGCTTATACAATGATCGACTCTGGAGCTCGAGGTTCATGGGGACAGATGACTCAGATGATCGGTATGATTGGACTTAAAGCCTCGGCTTCTGGAGAAACAATCGAACTACCAGTAAAATCTTCATTTAAAGAAGGTGTTGATGTGCTTGAATTCTTTATCTCAAGTCACGGTCAGCGAAAAGGTTTGACTGACACTGCGCTTAAAACGGCAAACGCAGGATATTTGACCAGACGATTGGTAGATGTTTCCCAAGATGTTGTAATTCGAGTCGAAGATTGTGGAAACCAAGAAAAAATTGATATAAACACTAAAGAATCTGAAGAGCTTGGTTCGTCAGTTTTGGAAAGAATTTTGGGCAGAACCGTAGTTGACCCAATTGTGCTTCCTGGTGGCCGAAAGGTTGTAGTGGAAGCTAATGAAACAGTTACTCAAGAGCACATTAGAATTCTAGAGGCCGCTAAAAAGCCACTAGAAGAAGCAACAGTTCGTTCAATTATGACCTGCCGAGTTAGCAACGGATTGTGTCAGAAATGTTACGGATATGATCTTTCCTACAACAAGGTTGTTCAAATGGGAGCAGCAGTTGGAATCATCGCCGCTCAATCAATTGGAGAGCCTGGAACACAGTTAACAATGAGAACTTTCCACACCGGAGGTGTGGCCGGAAAAGACATAACATCTGGACTTCCTCGTGTTGAAGAATTATTCGAGGCACGAATGCCAAAACAAAAAGCAATTCTAACCGAAGTTTCAGGTAAAGTTGAAATCGAAAAGGCTGAAAGATCAATTGTTCAAGTCGGAACCGGTAAGAAAATGACCGACACCAGACCAGGTCAGAAGATTATCAGAATAAGATACGATGCCGTTGAAGAAATGCCAATTGTGATTGGTCGCAGTGGAAAGGTCTTAGTTAAAGATGGCGATAAGGTAAATAAAGGAGATGTAATTGGTGAGACTGCAGCTGGAGAAAAGATTCTTAGTGAGGTTAAAGGAACTGCTAAAGCTGCAAAAACTGTCGTTACAATCACATATGAAGCTAAAAAAATTAGGGAGTATGTAATCCCACAAGGATACACTCTATATGTATCAGATGGAGATGAGGTTTTGGCAGGAGACGCCTTAACGGAGGGTCATATCGAACTTCAGGCTTTGTTTAAATATAAAGGCAAAGAAGCTGTTGAGGAATATATTTTGAAGGAGATTCTTGGAGTTTATGCCTCACAGGGACAGAAATTAAATAGTAAACATCTCGAGGTAATTGTCAGACAAATGTTTAGCCGAGTTCGAATTATCGACCCGGGCGACACTGATTTGCTACCAGGAGAAATTGTTGAAAAAACAACTTTGTTTGACGAAGAGCAGAGAAATAAAGTAGGTAAAGGAAAGTTGGCTGAGTTCGAAGAACTTTTCCTTGGAATTACTAAAGTTTCTCTTTCAACTGAAAGTTGGCTCTCGGCAGCATCATTCCAAGAAACCGCTCGCGTTTTAATTAACGCTGCTGTAACTGGAAAAGTTGATCGTCTGTCAGGGCTAAAAGAAAATGTTATCATTGGACGCTTGATTCCATCGGGAACTGGTTATGGAGCAACATTCGAAGACGAAGAAGAAGAGTTCGAGGAGGAAGAAGATGTTGTTAAAGCCAGCGACTTACCGGACGACGATGAGCCGGTGGCAAAGGATGAGGAATCAACAGAAGAACAAGAGCTACCTACCGAGGATGTTATAGAAGATAGCCAGAGTGAGGAGATAGAATAAAGAAGAGCAAAAAACAGGCGAAAGGCCTGTTTTTTGCTTGAAAATATTCTTATTCGTGGTAGAGTGAAGTAACTATGAAAAATATGATGTCACAATTATCTAGGCCGTCAAGGAAATCACCAGCCACAAAAGCCGCTGGTTTATTGTTTGCCACTCAGATTTCGGGTTGTGCAATTCCTGATTTGGTTGGTCGTGATCCAACGTCAGATGAAAATAATGAAATAAAAACATTGGTCCATAATGAACCAATATATAGAGACATAGTTACTGAATTAGTTAAACACTCAGATGTTGAAATGACAGATATTTGGAGTGGAGATATTGACTCAAACAGTGAATCAATGCAGGGTTTTGACTCTGAAATTGGCGACGGTCTTTTGTCCATGCTGAAGGAGGGTAGAATTAAAGTCTATTCCGGCGAAGAGTTATTTGGTGGTGTCAAAGAGGATTCAGTTGCTTTTTTTACAGATACACCTATCTCTAGGAATACGGATGATGGTTATATTTTTTTGAATGCAGATCTTAGAGAATTATGGACTACGGGAGTGGTAGTACATGAAATAATGCATTCATCATTTGGTCCTCATTCTGATGAAGTTAAAAGTAAATGTTTTTCAGAGAATACTTTTAATGCCTCTAATCCAGACGATGTACAGTGTATTATCGATGCACAAGACACGCCTTCAGAGTTCAAAGTCTTATATGATGTAGCTCAGGTAGCATTAGAAAAAGATGAAGATAGCGAGTACGAGATCTTTTTTGATGCAGATTGGAGTCGTTCACCTAATGCTGTTTTTGATGAGCTTGAGCGCGAAGAGTCAAGGACGCAACAGGAATGGGCAAAAGAAGTAGCTAGCAGAACCTATCCTGTCACTAGTACAGTTTTAAGCGCTTTTGGAGTTGATCGCGATGGGCTTACAGAAAGTCTGGCAAACAGTGAAAAAGCTTGGGAAGCTCATCAGGAATTATTGAGCGAGATTAGAATAGAGGTTGAAAAAGAATATTTAGCCGAGGCCCAAGCGGAATTGCGAGAGCAAGAGCACCAGCAAGAAGCAAATGAAGAAATGATCAAGGAAGAGTTAGAGGAAGCGAGGAAAGCTCCGGAGTCAAGATATGAAGAGGAAGGTAGAGATGGTTATAGATTAAATAGAAGATAAATATGTCAGGACATAGTAAATGGCACAACATTGCTCAAAAAAAAGGATTAGCAGATGCAAAGCGCGGTAAGACTTTCTCAAAAATAGCTAAGGCAATTACAGTTTCAGCAAAAGTTGGGGGTACTGATCAATCATCTAATTTTGCACTAAGATTAGCTATCGAGAAGGCAAAGGAGGCTAACATGCCTAAAGATAATATCGAGCGAGCAATAGCGCGTGGCTCCGGTTCTGGTGCAGATGGCGCTTTGGAAACTGTGGTTTATGAAGGAATGGCACCGGGCGGGGCGGCGATTATTGTGGAGGCGTTAACTGATAATAAAAATCGAGTCCTTACAAATATCAAAAATATCTTTAATAAAAATGGAGGTAACATGGATATTAAAGTTATGTGGCAGTTTGAAAGAAAAGGGGTAGTAAGGGTGGATGATGTGGGTTCGATTTCAAATAAAGATGAAACGGAACTCGAATTGATTGAAGCTGGAGCGGAAGACATAAGTTGGGAAGACGGTTTGGAAGCTATTTCTGATTTTAAAAATCTCCATGCTCTTGAACAGGCAGTCTCAGCTGTGGGGTTGCAGGTTTCAAGCGCTGAACCTGAGTATATAGCAAAAGAAAAAATTCAACTCTCAGAAGATGACGAGAATAAGCTTGGAAAGTTTATTGAATTGCTGGATGAAGATGATGATGTTGATAATATTTACACAAACGCGACATGAGTACTTACCCAAAAATTATCTTGGGAATCGATCCGGGCTATGGCCGTTGTGGCTTTGGGATAATTAAGGGTGGGGGGGCAGATTTTTTCTGTATAACTCATGGAGTGATGACAACCAAAGTAGGATCAGAGCATAAAGATAGGCTTTTGGAGATTGCTGAAGATTTTGAATCGATTATCGACAAGTATCAACCATCAATACTCGTAATTGAAGAGCTATTTTTCTCAAAATCAACCACCACGGCTCTTAAAGTAGCAGAAGTAAGGGGCGTAATTATGATGCTTGCCGCACGCTCTGGGCTAGATGTGATTGAGGTCAAACCTAATGAAGTTAAAATGGCAGTCACCGGTTATGGCAAGGCAGATAAAATTCAGATGCAAGAGATGATAAAGACGATTTTTGGCTTTGAGGAGGTGCCAAAACCAGATGATGCCGCCGATGCCCTTGCTATTGCCTGGACAGGGGCTGGAATGTTAAAATATTAATAAATTAATAACCTTTTGTTATGAAGAAATATTTTCTCTCATTGGCAGCAATGTCATTGTTACTGGTAGGAGGCGGATGTACAGATACGGATACTTATGATTACTCAACGCATGAAGTACCAGTTGGTATTTCAATTTCTGTTACAGATACTGTAAAGGCAGTAGTAGGTGATAGCGTTCAAGTTATTGTTACCATTGATAACCAGTCAGGAGATGACCAAGTACTACATAGTATTGATATCGGAGACAGCTACCTTGAAGGAATTAATATCACTTCATCTGTTCCAATGTATAGCGAAGCATATTCAATTCCAGATGGTACAACCTCCCACACCTTGTTAGTTGATGTGGCAAAAGGTGCTACCGAGACAGTTACATTCACAGGATTAGCTTCATCTGTTGGAAGTTGGACCGGAGCCTTTTATGTTTGTTTTGAAGATGGGGTAACCTGCGAATATTTTGATGTTAGCACTTTGGTTGAGTAGAACACAAAAAAATAAAAAAATACCCTGCCTTTTGGCGGGGTGTTTTGTTGACAGGATAGGGCAGAATTGATATTCTATCTTCGCACAATTAAATAAGCGGGTATCGTATAATGGCTTTTATGTCAGCCTTCCAAGCTGAAGATGGGGGTTCGATTCCCCCTACCCGCTCCAAAAAATCATCTCAAAAAAGGTGATTTTTTGTTTGTATAATTTAATCCCGCGCCAGGACGCGGGCTAGGTGATCCTTTTTGCAAGGATCAGTATTTTTAGAATAGTTTCCAAGTCATCCCATTCTTCTTGGGTGAACTCGTCGAAATTTCTTCTTTTGGCACGATTAACTCTTCGTACTAGCTCGTTACAGCCCTCAGACCGGTCCATAAAGGTTGCAATAGTACTTGTTTTGCCTGATAACCTAAGGATCAGTTCCTTAAAGGCCTTCTTAGTCCTTTTCGCCATATTTTCCCCCAGATGTTAAAGATATGATATTAAACCTTGTTTTTTTGTTTATGTCAATTAATGCTTGGATCCCCAAAACAAAATAACACGAGGAACTCTCGTGTTATTTTGGTGCTGGGAGAGGGAATTGAACCCCCGACGCAGGGCTCTTCAGGCCCTCGCTCTACCACTGAGCTACCCCAGCATTTGATAATTGCGCAGGCAATATACCAAATTGCTTATATTTTTGCAAGTATTTAACCTTGACGTTTTGCTGTAGTTGGCATACAATTATCACGCTTTTTCAAAATGCGGGTGTGTAGCTCAGGTGGTTAGAGCGCAGTCCTGATAAGACTGAGGTCGCAGGTTCGAGTCCTGCCACACCCACCACCGAGCTTAGCTCGGTTGTATCTTGATGACGCCAAAGCTCAGCTTTGGCTAAAACAACATTGTCAGAAGCTAAGCGAGGGGATAGTCCAGCTCAGCTGGAACCAGATTATAAATATCGGGCTGTAGCTCAATAGGCTAGAGTACTTGGTTTGGGACCAAGGGGTTGTGGGTTCGAGTCCCGCCAGCCCGACCAATTCAGACATTTTGAAAATTCAGGGGGAAGAGCTTGCTCGCTCGCCCCGCCTTCGGCGGGTCTCGCTTCGCAAAAAACCCTGTATTTCGGAATTAAATCGTAGGGTCGGACAAATTCAAATTCAGTTTTTCGGGAAAGCAAACGGCGGTTCGTTCCAATTTTTTCCGTCAATGATTTTATTTCATAAAAATCATTGGACAAAGCAAGTTTTTCGGCGTGGTGAGCGGTATTTATCCAATTTCGCAAAGGTTCAATCCAATTGTTTCCCTTTCGCCCAAAATCAGACTTTCTTTTGTTAAGGTCTGTTTTTGTTTTGATGAGTTCGTCTTTTTTGACTAGGTAAGTTTCTTTTTCAATTGAGCCGTCCAGAAAAGCGTTGACCAGTTTATCAAGTTTTGTTTTCACCTCTTTGATTTTCTCATCAAGATTTTGGGCGGAAGATTGCGACGACAAAACATTTTCTTTTTCCCAAACATCAACTTGAGCTTTCATTTTTTCCACCCAGTCGTCGCAAAGAGCGACATTTTGAAGCCGTGATTTTAATTGATCGGTGAGCAAGTCTTCGTGCAAATATCGCTGGCTACATTTTCCTAACTTTTTCGTGCAACGATAATAGCGATATATTCCGCCGTGTCCGTGGGCAAATTGCGCGGTAATGACTTCGGCACACTCGCCACAAGTGAGCAGTCCGACAAATGGGAAGTTGTGCCTCTTTTTGCTTTTGCGAGGTCTTGCTCGCTGTTTTAATACTTTTTGGACGGCTTCAAAAGTCGCTCGGGAAACAATTGCCGGAAAACCGCCCTCATAACTTTCGCCGTTATGGACTATGATTCCGAGATAAACTTTATTTGTCAGCATTCTTTGTAAAGTTGCTTTACAGATCGGTTTTCCGGTTCCGCTCACCACGCCCCAAAAACTCAGGCGCTGGCCTAAAGATTCTAAAGTATGATGGCCTTGCGCGTATTCCTCAAACGCTTTCGCAACGCACCTTGATTTTGTCGGCTCGGGTTCAATGGTTCTTGTTTTGGGATTATTCACATAACCAAACGGCGCAAGGCCGGGCCATTCACCCCGCCTGAGTTTTTGTCTAATCCCGCGCTTTACATTTTCCGACAAATTGTCGGAATAGTATTTTGATTGGCCAAAAGCGACTTGAAGCATAAACAAACCTTGCGGAGTTGGCTCAAACCAAAAGGTGGAAAAGCGCAAAGAAACAATCTTGTTGATGTCTATACTGTAAATTATTTGTCCGCCGTCAACGGAATTTCTTGCCAAGCGATCGGGGTGCCACGCGATTAAACCAATCGGCTCTTTGCTCTCGTGGACTTTACTCATCATCTCGTTAAAAATTTCTCGGCCGGGTTTCTTTGCGCTTTTTGATTCAATAAAGGTTTCGGCAATTTCAATATTTTCTCGCTTGGCAAATTCCGCCAACTCCGCCAGTTGCGCTTCAATGCTCATCACTTGTCTTTCTTCGTCTTCGGTAGATTTGCGAGCGTAGAGAAAAAACTTTGTTTTCATAATGTTTGCTCCTTAATTATTAGTCGCCTTTGGCCAAAAGCGCGGGATTAAAAACTTGCTTTGTATTTTTGCCTTTGGCAAAAAACGGAAAAAATTGGATACAAATTTCATTTGTGAATTGCTTCGCAATTCCGAACCGCCGTTTGCTTTCCCGAAAAACTGAATTTGAATTTGTCCGACCT